>OMBQ01000580.1_pt1 | contig 41580 bp, 36 predicted proteins | sample 1674311 | NCBI WGS metagenome assembly OMBQ01 (sample SAMEA103958160, study PRJEB25191) | human gut metagenome | biome: human-associated habitat [ENVO:00009003]; feature: intestine environment [ENVO:2100002]; material: feces | place: Germany | collected 2013/2015 | reverse complement strand
TTTGCTTTTGGGAGGATAATTTAGCGTTAGCTAAATTTCAATGCCCGACCGACACACCGCTAAACCATAATTTTCACGACTTCTGATGAAAAACGTTTTTTTATGGCAAATTACTAAAAAGCAAAGGTTAAATTTGTTTAATATTGTTATCAATTTTGTAACCTTTTGTCGATTATGCAAAATCTATAAAAAAAATAAAGAAATTTGAAAATAGAGGTTGATTTTTTTCTCGTTTTTGTGTAATATGTATATAAGAGATATATTGTATTTTAAATATATTAATTCATTAGGCTCTTATTATAAGAATTTTTGCTACAAAGGCTTGTTTTGCAAAAATTACAGGTGTTATGCATTTTGTATATGTTTGCAGCTAAGGTCAAAGCAAAATACAGCCTGAATAATATGCTTACAATTATATGAATATTTGCTTAGAAAAAGAGGTAAATAAAATGTCAAACAGATTATTCCAGGGTATTGTTCACCAGATGAAAGATGCAATTGACAGAACAATAGGCGTTATTGATGAAACTTCTGTTGTTATAGCTTGTTCAGAGCTTGGCAAAATCGGTGAGGTAAACGAAAGCGTAAATTCAGAAACCTTAAGTTCAACAGCTCCTTTTGTAATCAACGGCTATACATATAAGTCATTTGGCAGCAACGCTAAGTATGATTACGCTGTATTTGTACAGGGTACAGATGAGTATGCTCAGAAGTACGCACAGCTACTTTCTGTTTCTTTTGCAAGCATTAAGCAGTATTATGACGAGAAATATGACCGTTCAAACTTTATTAAGAATGTAATTCTCGACAACATTCTTCCGGGCGATATCTATCTTAAGGCAAGAGAACTTCACTTTAACAGCGAAGTTTCAAGAGTTTGTCTTCTTATCAAAATCGTTTCAAAAACAGATGTTTCTGCATACGATATTATTCAGAATCTTTTCCCGGACAAGTCAAAGGACTTTGTTATCAATATTAATGAGTACGAAATTGCACTCGTAAAAGAGATTAAGGCGGATACAGAGAGCCGTGACCTTGAAAAACTTGCAAGCTCTATTTCAGACACACTTTCAAGTGAATTCTACACCCACTGCGTTGTAGGTATAGGTACAACGGTAACAGGTATTAAGGATCTTGCCCGTTCATTTAAAGAAGCACAGAGCGCACTTGAGGTTGCAAAGGTATTTGATACAGAGCGTACAATAGTAAGCTATGATAACCTCGGTATTGCCCGTCTTATTTATCAGCTTCCAACAACTCTTTGTGAAATGTTCTTAAAGGAAGTTTTCAAGCGTGGTTCAATCGAGAGCCTCGACCAGGAAACACTTTTTACAATTCAGCGTTTCTTTGAAAACAACCTCAATGTTTCTGAAACATCAAGAAAACTTTTTGTTCACAGAAATACACTTGTTTACAGACTTGAAAAAATTAAGAAACTTACAGGTCTTGACCTTCGTGAATTTGAGGACGCTATCGTATTTAAGGTAGCTCTTATGGTTAAAAAATACCTTAACGCAAGTCCTGCAAAGTATTGATTGAGTGAATTTAATATGGCTCTGCACTGCCGATTTTTCGGTAGCGCAGGCCATTTTGACTTTTTAGAATTAACTTGTCAAAATATTACAAAATATTGTATTATATAACGCAAAATATACAGAATAAGTGTGTATTTTGTAATAAAGGTGAAATTTATGATAGATTTTAACAATGTATCTAAAACCTATCCGAATGGCACTCATGCGCTTTATGATGTTTCTATACATATAGACAAGGGCGAGTTTGCTTTTATAGTAGGTGCGTCCGGAGCAGGTAAAAGTACGTTTTTAAAACTGATTATGCACGAGGAAAGTCCGTCGTCGGGCGAAATAATCGTGAATAATCTTAATATAACAAAAATGCGCCGCAGAAAAGTTCCGTATCTTCGTCGTCATATGGGTATTGTATTTCAGGACTTCAGACTGATAGATAAGATGAATGTCTTTGACAATGTAGCTTTTGCAATGAGAGCAATCGGAGCGAGCGCATCATCAATTAAAAAACGAGTTCCGTACATTCTTGAGCTTGTCGGACTAAAAAATAAAATGAAAAACAAGCCAAGTGAGCTTTCGGGCGGTGAGCAGCAGCGTGTCAGCCTTGCAAGAGCATTGGTAAATAATCCTGAAATTATCATTGCCGATGAGCCGACAGGTAATGTTGACCCTGAAATGTCACATGATATTATTCAACTTTTGAGTGAAATTAACGATATGGGTACAACTGTACTTGTTGTTACTCACGAACACGAACTTGTAAGACAGTTTAACAAGCGTGTAATTGTAATTGACCACGGCAGAGTAAAGAGCGACACTAAAAATCCCGAAGCTGCACTTGCATATGACGCGCAGTATGAGGATATTGACGAAATTATTGAGGGTATTGCCCTTAGCAAAGAAACAAAAGAAAACTTTGTTGACAATGATGTCGTTCCAGACTAAAAAGAAAGGAACATAATATGAGTGGCTTTGGCTATTTAATAAGAGAAGGTTTCAGAAGTATATGGAGCAACCGAATTATGAGTATTGCTTCGATATGCGTTCTTGTAAGCTGTCTTGTGCTTACAGGTGCGGCTGAACTTATTTCGGTAAACATAGAAAAGGAAGTTGACTCTGTGGGAAAAACCAATGAAACAACCGTTTACATCAAGGACGGAGCATCTGACCTTGAGGCGGTTTACATTGGCAAAAACCTTGAGAAACTTGATAATATTACCTCTGTAAGATTTTACCCGAAGGAAGATGCAATCAACGAATTTAAAGATTCACTTCCGGAAGCTGTATTTGAAAATGTAAACGGCGACAACAACCCGTTGCCCGATGCATATATAATTGCAATGGACGATTTGTCAAAGTACGACCAAACTATTGACGCAATTTTAAAGGTTGACGGTGTTGATTCTATCAACAACCGCAGTGAGCTTGCGAGAAAACTTACCGATATAAGCAATCTTGTAAGCTACATAAGTCTTGCGATAGTTGTTGCACTTACGATTATTTCTCTGTTTATCATTGCAAATACAATCAGAACAACAATGTATTCAAGACGATTTGAGATAAGTATTATGAAGTCTGTCGGCGCAACCAATGCTTTTGTTCGACTGCCGTTTGTAGTCGAGGGTATGGTTCTCGGTTTTATTTCAGCCGTTATCGGTACAGGCGTACTTTATGTGGTATATGAAGGCGTAATGTCGGCAGTAAATTCATTTGTAAAAATTTCCACTATTCCGTTCTCGGATGTTTATCTGCAGGTTGGCGGTATATTTATTGTTGCAGGTGTGGTTATCGGTGCATTCGGCAGCTTTATTTCAATGCGTAAGTATCTGAAGATGGAAGGAAACGAAATTCTCGGCTGGTAATAACAAAGGAGTATATTTAATGCGAATTTCTAAAAAAAGATTCAAAGCAGTGCTTTGTGCAATTCTCAGTATGTGTATTTTTGCATATTCGGCTTATCCTGTATTTGCTGAGGAGCAGGCTGCACAAGAGGCATCAACTGATCAAACTCAGGCAACCACTATTGATCCTAACGATATTGACGCACTTGAGAACAGAAGACAGGAACTTCAGGCTCAGAGCGATAAATATCAGCAAATTCTTGAAAAAACAAAAGAAAATATTGCAGATCAGGAAAAATATGTTAATGCGCTTGTAAGCAAGGTGCAGGTTCTCGATGATAAAATCGAACTCAGCCATCAGAGCATTAATGAGCTTAACGGCAAAATTCAGGACAAGCAGACAGCTATTGATAACGCCAATAAGAGCATTGAAAATCAGATGAATACTCTCCGCAACAGACTCAGAAATATTTATATGGCAGGCAATACAACTGACCTTGAAATTATTTTCGGAGCAAAGAGCTTTTCTGATTTTCTTGATAAAATGGAGCTTGTAGAGGCACTCTCTGATTACGATAATAATCTTATCAATTCAATTAAGGGCGACCTTGAGAATATTTCTAAAGAAAAGGCAGAACTTGAAAAGGATATGGATTCACTCGAGGCAGAAGAGGCAAGCCTTGAAAGCGACCAGCAGGAGCTTAACAAAATTCTTGAAGAGAATAAAGAACTTTTGGCAGGACTTTATAAGACAAGCGATAAGGCGACAAGCGAAATCCAGAACGGCGCACTTGAAAGTGATGATATAGAAAAGGCTATTTCTAATTATTACGCTGAAAAGGCAAGACTTGAGGCAGAGCGTGCCGAGCAGGAAAGAAATAATAATTCAAACAGCGGTGGCTCATCAAGCGGCACTGTTCACGATGACCTTGAGGTTTCACCGTCAGGTTTTGTATGGCCGTGCCCGGGCTATTACTATCTTACTTCCGAATGGAACGAGGACAGAGGCTCTTATAACCACGGTGCAATTGATATAGCAGACGCAGGAATTATGGGAGCGGATGTTGTTGCCGCAAAAGAAGGTGTAGTAATTGATTCTTACAACGGTTGTTATCACAACTGGGGTAAAGACGGTTCATGCGGTTGCGGCGGCGGTTACGGCAACTATGTAATGATTGCTCATGACGGCGGTAAGATGACTGTTTACGGTCATCTCTCCACAACTATGGTTTATACGGGTCAGCATGTATATCAGGGACAGGTTATCGGCTTTGTAGGTTCTACAGGTCACTCCACAGGTGCGCATCTCCACTTTGAAACAAGATTGAACGGTGTAAAATATAACCCAATGACAGAATATCAATCATAATTAATAATTAAAATTAATCCCTTTGCATATACTTTATAAAAAGTTATGCGGAGGGATTTTTTATGCTTACGGCACTGACTGTTAAAAAGCACGAACGAAGAAAAGGACTGAAAGGTTTAGTTGACAGACTTAAGCGTGACAGAGCGGTAGTACAGGTGAAAAGAGCAAGAGGTGTGTACCTTAAACAAATTACATACATTTCATACGGAAGAAAACCGAGATTTGAAAAACTCGAAAAAATAATCGGCGACAGTAAAAACAGAATAATCTGTTCGCCTAAAATAGATTTCCACGATGAGTGTGGTTTTCGCAGATTTGAAAATTCGGATTTCACGGCAAGACTTTGTACCAATCTTGCAATATGCCTGCTTTCTATGTGTGATTTTGCGGAAAAATTGAAAATCGGCATATATGATCCCGACGGCAGGGACAGTGAATTTTTAAAGTATGTGATGAAATATTCCTCTGATGTTACCGTTGTTACAAATTCTCCCGATGTATATTACGATGAAAACGAACTGATAATGGAGAATATGGGAGCTTGCGCAACTGTTACAAAACGAACAGAGGAGCTTGAACTCTGTCAACTCATAATTGCTCCACGCACAATAGAAAATACTTTTTCGTCAAATGACAAAACATTGATATTGACAAACGGCAGACCGAAAGCGGAGGTTTTAGGCGAGATTTACTATAAGTATTACTTTAAAATGCCTAACGGCTTTGACAGAATAAAGCCGCAGGAGATTGAAACGGAGTATTTTTGTTCTGCACTGTATTCACTCGGAAGACAGTACAGTTTAGGCTCTATAGTGCCGACAATGTGCAGTAATTTTTCAACAAGTCAAACTGTAAAATCCTTATATGCGCAGTTTGAAAAAATAAACAAAACCGATGAATAGAGGAGGCTTGTCTCACTTTTTCCGTATATGTGCTTTGCTGCCAATATTTTGCATTTTGCTTGACATTGGCGTTAAAAAATTTTATAATTAAAAAGTATGTAAGAATTCTACAGATTTCATTTTTCTGATTGAAAGGACGATGTATAATGGCAGCAAAACAAATTATGCTTACAGCAGAAGACGTTAAAAAATACGAGGAAGAACTCGAATTCTTGAAAACCGAAAAACGAAAAGAAATTGCGGAAAAAATCAAGGTTGCCCGTTCATACGGTGACCTTTCGGAGAACAGTGAATATGATGACGCCAAAAACGAGCAGGCTATGCTTGAGGCTCGTATTGCTACTGTTGAGGTTACTCTTAAAAATGCCGTTATCATTGATGAGAGCAACACTTCAAACGAGCATGTTCACCTTACTTCTGTTGTAAAGGTTGAGTATGTTTCAAACGGCAGACAGGTATCTTTCAAAATCTTAGGTTCAGGTTCAAACGGAATTAACCCGAGAGAGGGCGTTATTTCTGATGAATCACCAATCGGTAAAGCTCTTATGGAGAGAAGCGTAGGCGATGTAGTTGAGGTTGAAACTCCTGCCGGCGTTCAGGGACTTAAGATTTTAGAGATTTCAAAGTAAGCAGTGTTGAAAGGAAATATAAATAATGAGTGAGAAGAATCAGTCACAGAATACTGAAAATCTCGGTGAGCTTTTAAAGATTCGCCGTGAAAAGCTTGCGGCTTTACAGGAGGCAGGCAAGAATCCGTTTGAAATAACAAAGTACGATGTTACACACCACAGTTCAGATGTTAAAGAAAACTTTGAAGAGCTTGAGGGCAAGTCGGTTTCTTTGGCAGGCAGAATTATGTCAAAGCGTGTTATGGGTAAGGCTTCTTTCTGCCATATTCAGGACTTAAAGGGCACAATTCAGGTTTATGTGGCAAGAGATAATATCGGTGAAGACAGCTACAAAGATTTTAAGAAATACGATATAGGCGACATCGTTGGCATCAGCGGCGAAGTATTTAAGACAAAGACTGGCGAGATTTCAATTCACGCAACTTCTGTAACACTTCTTTCAAAGAGCCTCCAGATTCTCCCCGAAAAATACCACGGCCTTACAAATACAGATACCCGTTACAGACAGCGTTATGTTGACCTCATTATGAACGAAGAGGTTAAGGATACATTTGTAAAGCGTTCAAAAATAATCAAAGAAATCCGTAACTTCCTTGATGAAAGAGGATTTATGGAAGTTGAAACCCCTATGCTTGTTGCAAATGCAGGCGGTGCGGCAGCAAGACCGTTTGAAACTCATTACAATGCACTTGACGAAGATGTAAAACTTCGTATTTCTCTTGAACTTTACCTTAAAAGACTTATTGTCGGCGGTCTTGAGAAAGTTTACGAAATTGGACGAGTATTTCGTAATGAGGGTGTAGACACAAGACACAACCCTGAATTTACACTTATGGAACTTTATCAGGCATACACCGATTACTACGGTATGATGGACCTTACAGAGAGTATGTTTAAATATCTCGCAGAAAAGGTATGCGGCAGTTCTGTAATAACATATAACGGCATTGAAATTGATTTCGGTAAGCCTTTTGAGAGAATTACAATGGTTGACTGCATTAAAAAATATGCGGGAATTGACTTTGACGAAGTAAAGACAGACGAAGAGGCTAAGGCTCTTGCAAGAGAGAAGAACATTGAATTTGAAGAGCGCCATACAAAGGGCGATATAGTAAACCTTTTCTTTGAAGAGTTCTGCGAAAAGAATCTTATCCAGCCTACATTTGTTATGGATCATCCGCTTGCTATTTCTCCTCTTACAAAGAAAAAGCCTGATGACCCTGAAAAGGTAGAGAGATTTGAGCTCTTTATCAATACTTGGGAAATGTGTAACGCTTACTCCGAGCTTAACGACCCTATCGACCAGAGAGAAAGATTTGCTAAGCAGGAAGAGGCTTTTGCAAACGGTGACGAAGAGGCAAACCACACAGACGAGGACTTCCTCAATGCGCTTTCTATTGGTATGCCACCGACAGGCGGTATCGGATACGGCATTGACAGACTTGTTATGCTCCTCACAGATTCACCTGCAATCAGAGATGTATTGTTGTTCCCGACAATGAAGACCCTCGGTGGTGTAAAATCCGAAAATGGTGTAAAGGATAAAGAAGTTTCTACACCAAATTCAGAGCCTGAAAAGATTGATTTCTCTAAGGTAAAGATTGAGCCTTTGTTTGAAGAAGATGTTGATTTTGATACATTCTCAAAGTCTGATTTCAGAGCCGTTAAGGTTAAAGAGTGCGTAGCAGTACCGAAATCAAAGAAGCTGTTGCAGTTTACTCTTGATGACGGAACAGGCACAGATAGAACCATTTTAAGCGGTATTCACGCATATTATGAGCCGGAAGAACTTGTCGGTAAGACACTTATTGCAATCACAAATCTTCCTCCGAGAGCAATGATGGGCATTGACTCTTGCGGTATGCTTCTGAGTGCAGTACACGAAGAAGAAGGCGAAGAAAAGCTCCATCTGCTTATGGTAGATGACCATATTCCGGCAGGTGCAAAGCTCTACTAAGAAGTACCGTTTTACCCTAAAAAACGGGATGTACTTCATTTGTGAAAAAGCTCTGAAAATACACAAATACACCAAATTTACACCAAATGGTGCTTGAAACGGTGCAGAGTCTTAAAAATCGCATAATTTTCAAAATATATGGGCAGTCCCAATCGGGATTGCCCATTTTCAAAAGTATGATAAAAGTCTAAAATGAAATTTAACAGAGTGGCTAATTATGAAGATTTGGGAAATCAAAGAAAATAAAAAACAATTCCTTTCATTACTGCTATTGGCAGATGAACAGGAAAATATGATAGACCGCTATCTTGAAAGAGGCACTATGTATGTGCTTAATGATAACGGTGTGAAAGCTGAATGTGTTGTTACGGATGAGGGCAACGGTATTCTTGAAATAAAGAATATTGCGACCGTTCCAGAATATCAAGGTAAAGGCTATGCCAAAGCCTTGATAGATTTTATTGTTAAAGAGTATGCCGACAATTATTCCGTTTTACAGGTCGGAACCGGCGATAGTCCTTTGACAGTTCCATTCTATGAAAAGTGCGGTTTTGTTCGTTCTTATATCATACCGAACTTTTTTACAGATTATTATGACCACCCAATATTTGAATGTGGCGTCAGGTTGGTGGATATGGTGATTTTTCAAAGAAACCTATAAACTAATGCATTCAAGCCCTTTGAGAGAGGAGAAATCTTTTCTCAAAGGGCTTTTTCTATTTATACAGATATTCGCAAACTACAAGTAAAAGCCAAAACCTCATATACTCTAATCACAGAGGAAGTGGAGGTTTTGATATGAGTAACCGTTTATCGGCAGTACATCCCGAATTAGTTGCCGAGTGGTCGGATAGGAATTTACCGCTGACACCGGACAGCATAACTTTCGGCTCGAATAAGAAAGTATGGTGGAAAGGTGCTTGCGGTCACGAGTGGGAAACAAGCGTAAAGGCTCGTTCCAACGGCGAGAAATGCCCGATATGTTCAGGTGCAAGAGTAGTCACTGGCATTAATGATTTAAGTACATTGAAGCCGGAATTGGCTTCTGAATGGTCTGAGAAAAATAAAATCAAACCGACAGAGGTATCTATTGGTTCACACAAGAAAGTGATATGGAAATGTAAATTGGGACACAAATGGATAGCCACTGTAAAAAGCAGAACCATCAACAAAACAGGCTGTCCGTATTGCTCTCATAATAAAGTGCTTGTCGGATTTAATGACCTTGCAACCCTGTTCCCGGAAGTTGCAGACGAATGGTCTGATAGAAACGAAAATAGCCCAACAGAAGTTATGGCGTTTACAAACAGCAAGGCTTGGTGGAAGTGCAGAACCTGCGGTTATGAATGGAATACTCTTATCGCTACACGCTCAGACGGCAGTAAATGTCCCTGTTGCAGTGGCTATACATTTATAAAAGGCAAGAATGACCTAAAAAGTACACACCCACAGATAGTCAAAGAATGGTCAGAGAAAAACTATCCTCTGCAACCGGATGAAGTCAATGCAAAGTCGAGGAAAAATGTATGGTGGCATTGCAGAAAATGTGGAAACGAGTGGAAATCAGTTATCAATGCCCGTGTGAAAGGAACAGTTTGCCCTGTCTGTGCAGAGCGAGAAGTGCTTGCCGGATACAATGACCTTGCAACGACAGATAAGCAGGTTTTAGAAGAATGGGATTATGAATTAAATAAGTTGAAGCCCACAGAAGTTTCAAGAAATTCGGCAAAGAGAGCGTGGTGGAAATGCAGATACGGTCATTCTTGGAGTATGAAGATAAACGAGCGTACTGTTCTCAATAAAGGATGCAGAATATGTGAGCAGGAGTATCTGTCATTGTTCCCGGCTCTTGCAATCAGTTATTATGCCAATTTGAAAGGATTGAAAGTTGAACTTGGCTCTGATAGGTTATTCGGCATTCCACTTGATGTATATATTCCACTGGAGCAGGTTGCCATTCAAGTGAATACGGACTCGGAGAAGATAGATATACTAAAGGAACATCTCTGTAAACAACGTGGAATCAAACTCATTAAGTTGCCGATGAAGCCAAACGAAGTGGAACCCGAATATGCCCAGCGTATCAAAGCGGCATTTCAGAGCGCACATATATTTATATCTTCCAATACAGAAGAAGATGTTAAGATAATCAGGAAAATGTTTAAGAACTGGAGGAACAGCCGATGAGAGAAAAGAAATATCACATTTACCTAACCGATGATGAGCAAAGCAGAGTGATACAGTCGCTTATCAATCTGAAAAATAACCTCATAGTACAAGGAAGATACACCGACGCAGTGGATGAAGTTCTTCTGAAAGTGCTGTCCGCAAAGAAAAAGAAACTGAAAATCAAATAATTTCAAGCATTTATGCCGTCTGTTTTTTAACCGAAACAGGCGGCTTTTTTTGTTGTCAAAAATTTTTTGAAATTTTTTTCGGAAAAGCAGCGATTTTGGGTGTCCAAAATGAAGCCTTTTGTGCAATGAGTGAAGGGGTTAATTCCTGATGATGAAAACGGAAGCCTTTTCACTTGTTCTTTGACAACTGAATACACAGGTCGTTAAGACTTTAATTCTGATGATAGCCACTTTAGTGGGTACGCCGAAACTTCTGAAAATTTCAGAACAGCGAGAACTCCTGCTATGAGTATCGGATTGCAACCGATATGGCGATGACAGTCAGAAAGATAATGATACTTCTCTACGGAGCTGGCGGAGTACCCGGCAGAGGTTAGATTCCTATGATACAGATAAGCAACCTGTTCCTTAACGACTTCCCGAAAGCGATATGCTTGGCAAGGGATATTGAGAATAAATATTGCCACGACCGTTTAGGAAATGAAACGGTCAAGTACATAGCCGTTTCTATTGGCTATGAATAACTTGAAAGGAGGACGCAAGAGGTGTCAAACTGCAAAACGATTGCCATATGCAATCAAAAAGGCGGAGTCGGAAAGACAACGACAACGGTTAATCTTGGTGTTGGTCTTGCAATGCAGGGTAAGAAAGTGTTGCTCATAGACGCAGACCCGCAGGGAGATTTAACTACTTGTCTCGGTTGGAGAGATACGGATAACTTGGGTATCACGCTTGCAACGAAACTTACAGATGTGATTAGTGAAACGATGAATGACCCGACAGACGGTATCCTGCATCACGAGGAAGGCGTTGACCTTTTGCCGGCGAACCTTGAACTTTCGGCGATGGAATATAACCTAATGAACGCTATGAGCAGAGAAACCACTTTGAGAAATTATTTAAGTCAGGTCAAAGACAGATATGAGTTTGTTCTGATTGACTGTATGCCCTCACTAAGTATGGTAACACTCAATGCTCTATCTGCGGCAGACAGCGTGATTATTCCGGTGCAGGCACAGTATTTGCCAGCTAAGGGTATGACCCAGCTTGTGCAGACCATTTCAAAAGTCAAGAAGTATATCAATCAGGATATTAAGATAGACGGTATGCTTCTCACTTTGGTGGATAACCGCACAAACCTTGCCAAAAGTACGGTGGAAGCGTTGCGGGAGAATTTCGGAAATCAGATTAAGCTGTATCGCACATCTATTCCGATTGCTGTAAAAGCCGCAGAAACTTCTTCCAAAGGAAAGAGCATTTTTGCTTATGAGCCAAACAGTACGGTGTCAAAGGCATACACCGAATTTACGAAGGAGGTGTTAGCCGATGGCAGGAAGAAAGAGCGACTTCACTCTCACGAGGCTCGATGACTTGTTTTCAACACAGGAGCAGAGAGATGAGGAAAAACTTTCAAAAATCCGAGATATTCCGTTAGAGCTGATTGACGATTTCCCAGACCATCCATTCAAGGTCAGGGACGATGAAGATATGCAGCAGCTTGTAGAGAGTATCAAGGAGCGTGGAGTTATTACTCCGACAACAGTAAGGCAGAAAGAGGACGGCAGATACGAACTCATTTCGGGACACAGACGAAAGCGAGCCTGTGAGCTTGCTGGGTTTGATACGCTCCGTTGTGAGGTTGTTGACCTTAATCGAGATGAAGCCACAATTCTAATGGTGGAAAGTAATTTCCAAAGGTCGCAGATACTTCCCTCTGAAAAAGCCTATGCCTACAAAATGCGTTTGGACGCAATGAACAGACAAGGACAAAGAACAGATTTGACTTCGACACCACTGGTGTCAAAGTCAAGAACCAATGAAGAATTAGGAAATCAGGTTGGCGAAAGTCGAGAACAGATACGCCGATATGTCCGCCTGACAAATCTTGTTCCCGAACTTCTTGAATTTGTTGATGAGGGGCGAATTAAAATGCGACCGGCGGTTGAATTGTCGTATCTTGACGAAGATTGTCAGCGTGATGTTGTTGATGAGATTGATATGAACGACGCAACTCCCTCTCACGACCAGACTATCCGTATGCGTAAGTTTTTCGATGAGGGCAAACTCACAACTGAAGCTATCCAAGCCATCATGTCGGAGGAAAAGCCAAACCAGAAAGAGAAGATTGTGTTAAGGGGAGACAGAGTGCGACAACTCATCCCGAAGAATATCCCAATCAGCCAAACGGAGGACTTCGTGTGCAAGGCATTGGAGCATTACAACAAGTATCTCAGGCAACGGGCAGACCGTGACAGCAGATAGCCGATTTTGTTACTCCCCCTTCTCACACTCTACCCCCCTAATACCTACTGTTTACCTGCTGAAAATATATATTCTATCTCACTTGAATATAACTATCTCTCATAACTTATAGCTGTCTAATAAAGGGTTCGCACATTTGAAGTGCAAATAAAATGTCTGATACGATAAAAAGTTTGGATATTCGCACCTTTGCTGTTTTTCGCCCGATTGATTACGATTAAGGCGAAAGGAGCGATAGCTTATGAAAAAGAAATGGATGGTTTGTATGATTGCCTGCTTGATGATTTTGATTGCCGGATGTAACGGTAACACAGCCAAAGAAACCGCACGAAATGACACGGATAAAAGTATTTCTTCTACGGCTGGTAATACCAAAACAACGACCGGAACAGAAAAAGCAGATGATACAAGTGATGTTCCCGAGACGGAGCAACCGGTATCAAGTGAAGCAGCAACAGAGCCGAATCAGCAGGAAAAGTCGTATGTTTCTTCTACGGCAGATAGTAGGGCGGAAACTGCAAAAAGCTATGAATCTGTTCAGGTAACGAAAAAGCCTGACAGTATTCAAGAACAGGAACAGCCACAGCAACAACCGCAGTCAAAGCCGGAAACACCGACGGTTAAGGAAGAAGTGAAAACCACAAAGCCAAAACCGACAGAAGAAGTAAAGCCGAGTTTTGATGTTAATTCCTATGTCAATTACGCCAAGAATTATGCTCAAAGTATCGGTTTGGAGTTGGACAGTACCGCTACGGATTGTTGGGATAATCCTATCACTGCCAATGCCAAACGCACAGGCATTAAGGATGACATTCAAAGCAGGCTGAACAGATACAAAAATGTAGAAGGATTTACCGCAGTATGGGTATGGACAGAAAAGGTATCCGATACGGAATATGAAATCTATATCGGCTACTGCTAAAAAACAAAATAAAATACAGTATCGGACGCACTGAGATAATCGGTGCGTTCTTTCATTTTAAGGAGGAAACTTAGATGGTAAAGACGAAAATCAAGAGAGCCGTATCGTTTGTTATGGCGACGGTTCTCAGTCTCAGTGCATTTATGAGTATTGGGACAAGCACAGCGTTTGCTGCAAGCGGAGAGAAAACCAAAGTGTATATGGTTGATTTCCCTCGTGACGGCGACGCAAATTATGACGGTGTGTGGGGACACAGTAACCTTACTTTGAAGAACGGTTGGCATACCGGCAGTTCCACCCACACCAACTTAAAGGCAATTGGTTCATATTCCGGTAATATTGCCTATTGTATCGAGCCGGGTGTTTCACTCAGCTCCGGTCAGAGTATGAACAAATATGCTGAAAATTATTTCAACAATATCACAGCAAACGGTGTTATCTCCGGCGATGAAATCAGACTTTTTATCGGTCGTATCTTGCAGTACGGTTATCGAGGTACGATTTCAACAAGTTGGAGGTCGCAGAACGAAAGTGCTGCAAACAGTATTGCTCACGCTTATGCAACGCAGCTTCTTATTTGGGAAACAGTCGTAGGCGAGCGTGACGCAAACTTTAATCACAAAGCATCCAGTGGTTGCAGTAATGTGAAAGATGTTATCAGTGCCAAACATCCGCTTCGCAGTAAGATTATGAGTTACTATAACAGTATGGTCAGCAGTGTGCAGAAACATACGGTTGTGCCGAGCTTCTGCACTAAATCAAGCGGCTCAGCGAAAGTAAATGAGCTTGAATGGAACGGAAGTAAATATGTTGCAACCCTTACGGACTCCAACGGTGTACTCTCTAATTACGATTTCAAGGCGAGTATCAGTGGTGTAACATTCTCCACAAGTGGAAATAAACTTACGGTGTCAATGGATAAAGCACCGAGTAAGGAATTTACCATTACCGCAAGTAAGAAAAACGGTGTCCGCAGAGGTGTTGTCGTATGGTCTGAGGGTAAGCACAGTCAAAATTCAAGCGTGCAGGATGTTGTTACTTACGCACAGGAAGTCAGCGACCCTGTAAGCGGATATGTGAAGATGAAAGTCAGCTATGGTTCTTGTCAGATTGTGAAAACATCAGAGGACGGAAAGGTTGATGGTATCAATTTCACTATTTCAGGCAACGGAGTAAATCAGACAGTTACCACAGCAAACGGCGGTAAGTTCCAGATTGATAACCTTATGCCGGGTGTATATACCGTTACGGAGCAGTCCATTGACAAATATGTTCCGCAGGAGGTTCTCAGAGTGACCGTTGTTGCCGGTCAGGTGGCAACCGTAAACTTTAACAATGTTCTCAAAAGAGGTAATCTTCAGGTCATTAAATCCTCAGAAGATAATCTTGTAGAGGGTGTGAAATTCCACCTTTACGGTACTTCCCTTGCAGGTATTGCCGTTGATGAATATGCAGTTACCGATAAAAACGGTGTTGCAACATTCAAAGATGTTCTTATCAGTGGAAGTACACCATATACGCTCGAAGAAGTGGACACAGCAATCCGCTATGTCGTTCCCGAAAAACAGACTGCACCGATTCAGTGGAAAGAGGTTACAAACCGTGATTTCACAAATATCTTGAAGAAGTTCAGCGTAACCGTAACAAAGAGCGACCGAGAAGAAGGCACTGCTCAGGGCGACGCTAAACTTTCCGGTGCTGTTTACGGAATTTATAAAGGCGACACACTTGTGGATAAGTATGTAACCGACAGCGACGGACAGTTCACAACTAAGGAATATGTCTGCGACAGCGACTGGACAATCAGAGAAATCACACCGAGCGAGGGTTACCTCCTTGATAAGACAATCCACAAGGTAGGTGCAGAGCCAAAACTCTTTACGATTGAACACAATCTTGTGGCAAACGACGTGACAGAGCAGGTTATGAAAGGCAATATCGCTATCATCAAACATACCGATGATGGGGAAACAAAGATAGAGACACCGGAAAACGGTGCTGAATTTGAAGTGTATCTGAAATCTTCCGGCTCATTTGAAAAAGCTGACAAAGATGAAAGAGATACCATTGTTTGCGATGAAAACGGATTTGCTCAGACAAAGAATATGCCATACGGCGTATATACCGTTCATCAGACGAAAGGCTGGGAAGGTCGTGAGCTTATGAAAGACTTTGATGTTTTCATTTCTCAGGACGGACAGACCTACCGTTATCTCATCAACAACGCAAACTTTGAGTCATATATCAAGGTCGTAAAGAAAGATGCTGAAACAGGCAAAACAATCCCGTATGCAGGTGCAGGTTTCCAGATTTATGACCCTGACGGTAACAAGGTAAGTATGACATTTACTTATCCGACACCGACAACCATTGACACATTCTATACTGATGCAGACGGTCAGCTTGTTACACCTGAAAAATTGGACTATGGCAAGGGATATTCACTTGTGGAGGTTCAGGCTCCGTATGGATATGTACTCGACAGCACACCTGTTTCCTTTGATGTAACAGAAGAAAATTCCACACAGGAAGGCGGTATCACATTGATTAAGGTGGATAAGCCGAATATGGCACAGAAAGGTACGATTTCCGTTGAGAAAACCGGCGAAGTATTCTTTGGTGTAAATGTATCCGGCGAGGAAGATGAAGATGTGATTTATCAGCCGGTATATAAGGTCAAAGGACTTGCAGGGGCGGTTTATGAAATCACAGCCGATGAAGATGTTATCACACCGGACGGTACACTTCGTTATCACAAGGGCGATGTAGTAGATACCGTAACGACCGATGAGGACGGAACAGCCAAGAGCAAGGAACTCTATCTCGGTAAATATACAGTAGTTGAAACCAAAGCACCGACAGGTATGGTCATCAACAAAGAAAAGCATTCGGTAGAACTCACTTATGCAGGTCAGGATGTAGCGGTAACAGAAACCGCAACCAGCTTCGTAAACGAGCGACAGAAAGTGAAAATTTCTCTTGAAAAAATCTTAGAGCAGGACGAAACCTTTGGTATCGGCAAGAATGATGAAATCAAAAACATCAGTTTCGGACTCTATGCAAAAGAAGATGTTGTATCTTCAAGCGGCACAGTTATTCCGGCTGACGGATTGATTGAGATTATCACGCTTGATGAAAACGGAGCAGCGACTGCAAATACAGACCTTCCATTTGGCAGCTACTATGTCAAGGAAATTGCCACAGATGAGCATTATATCCTCTCTGATACACAGTATCCGTTCACATTCGAGTATGCCGGTCAGAATACCGAAACGGTTGAAATCAAAGTAAATGATGGTAAGCCGATTGAGAATAAACTCATCTACGGTTCTGTATCTGGTAAGAAGATTGACGAGAACGGAGAAGCACTGGGCGGTGCTTTAATCGGTATCTTCAAAGCAGATGAAACCGAATTTACAAAAGAACACGCTATTATGACTGCCACATCTGAAAAGGACGGCAGTTTTTCTTTTGCAAAAGTTCCTTATGGACAGTGGATTATAAGAGAAATCGAAGCTCCAGAAGGATTTGTGCTTGATGATACTTCTTACAAAGTAAACATCGGGGAGAATGAGCAGGTCATCGAAGTGGAAATTACCGACGAGTATATTCACGGTAATATTGAACTTACCAAAGTGGACGCTGATTATCTGGATAACAAACTGACAGGTGCAACTTTTGAAGTATATAAGGATGTTAATGGCGACGGTAAACTGGACGATGGCGATGAACTTATCGGAAATCTTGAAGAAACCGCAACCGGTATCTATGAGATGAAAGAACTTCTCTACGGTAAATATCTTGTACGAGAAACCAAAGCACCGGAGGGCTTTGTGCTTGATAAGGGCGTTTACTCCGTATTCATTGAAAAAGATGAAACTACCTACAAGGTAGAAAACAAATCAGGAGTCGGCTTTATCAACGAAGCAATGAAAGGAAACCTGAAAATTAAAAAGACATCTTCCGACGGTAAGGTGGAAGGCTTCACTTTCAGAGTAACAGGTGTCAACGGTTATGATAGCACCTTTACAACCGATAAGAATGGCGAAATCTCCGTAGATGGACTTCGTATCGGCGAATACACAGTGTCTGAGGTCAACGACAATGTATCTGCCGGATATGTTTTACCTGCCGATAAGAAAGTGACCGTAAAGGTTGGCGAAACGGTAGAAATCGAGATGCATAACGAACTTCGTGATACACCGAAAACCGGCGATGACAGAAAGACCAGTCTTTGGGTAGCACTTGCAGGTGCTTCTGCACTCGGTATCGTTGCAACGGTTGTTGCTTCCAAGAGAAAGAAGAAAAAGGAGGGCAATGAATAATGGACGCAAAGACAATCGTAGCAGTTGTTTTGGTCGCCTTTATTATCGGCGGCTTTATCTTCTTGCAGATTAAAAACAGAAAGAAATAAGAAGCAAAATGGTGGGCGGAGCGTGAAAAACTCCGTCCATTTACTTTATGGAGGTGCTTTATGAATAAGCAGAGAACGGTTGACAGCAAGGTGCTTGCAATCCTCAGAGAATTCCCTGAAACAAGGTATGATGATATGCAGCTTATCCTCTGCTATTACAACCGATACAGTTATTTGAAAGTCGGCGACTTATCTCTTGAGGATATAGTCAACAACTACAAGGGCTACGGTTTACCGTGCTTTGAAACTATCCGCAGGTCAAGACAGAGGGTGCAGTCTTTGTTCCCGGAACTTTCCAGACAGTGCAACGGCTGCGATGGCAGTATTCGTGTAGTCATAGAAATCGAATAAGGAGGACGGCAAGATGAGCAAATCGACATTTCAACAGAAAACAAAGTTAATGGCGAAGCTGTTTGATTCCGGCTGTAATACGGAGAAAAAATTACAGCAGCTTGATATGGAGAACATTTTGAAGATTCCGGGTATCACGATACCGGATATGGCACTCATCATCGAACTTCAGAAAGAAACCAAAGCCAACAAGCTGTTCTCATATTTGGGAGGTGGAACGGATGAACAGTCAGGAACATAAGGGAAACAGTATCCGTTTTATTGACAGTGGATACAACGAGAAATTTCGTGTAAATGACGGAGATAAAATCCTGATTCACACAAGAAACGGAACAACGCTGGAGCGTGAGTGTAAGTATATCGACGATTATCACACACAAATCGGTTCGGATGTTTTTCATATCTGTGAATTTGCAGAGCTGTGTGAAAGAAACGGTCATACCGTTGAGCCAGCCGGAAAGGAAAAGGCGAAACTGGCAAAGAGCAAAGAAAAAGAACGATAAGGAGGTGCAAAAGCAGTGTCAAGAAAATATGAACTCATATCCGAACTCTATGACAGAACCTGCAAGACGGTTGTTTCCAATCCGCAGAACTGGCAGAATTTCTTGCAGTCTGCGTGCAGGAACTACAAGCTGCGATATGATGAGCAGTTGCTTATCTATGCACAGCGACCGGACGCAACAGCAGTTCTTGAGATTGAGCGTTGGAACAGGAGTTTTGGACGATGGGTAAATAAAGGAGCAAGAGGTATTGCGGTTTTTGCCGATGAAAACAGAGCAAGGCAGAGACTTACCCATTACTTCGATATTTCCGATACCCACGAGAGCAGATATTCCCGTCCTGTTCCACTTTGGAATATGAGGGACGAATACACAGACGATGTTATTGAAACGCTTGAAAGCACATTCGGAGAACTGGATAACAAAGTCACTTTGGGCGATGCAGTTATGAGTGCCGCACAAAATGCCGCCGAAGATAATTTGCCGGATTATCTTAATGACCTCATCTATGCTTTTGAGGACAGCTTCCTTGAAGGGCTTGACGAAACGATGATAGCAAGTTTGTATAAAAAAGTTGTCACAAACAGCGTGGCATATATGATTATGACAAGACTTGGAATTGATACCGGCGAATATTTTGAAGCCGATGATTTTCGAGATGTTACCAATTTCAATACACAGGATACGATGAACGCTTTAGGCTTTGCCACAAGCGATATTGCAGAAATGGGACTTTCGGAAATCTCCAAAACAGTGATGGCATTGAACCGTCAAAATCGCATAATTGAAGCAAACAGGCAACCGGAATACAATAAAGACATCAAAGACGAAAGGAGCAGCGATTATGAACGAGATAACATACACGATGATCGGGGATTACAATCTTCCGAACCTGACTCTGCCCGAACAGCCGGAGGTCATTCAGGGCAAATGGTCGCAGATGAGGAGAACTTATCTGAAGGAACACCACAAGGTTCAGTATTACAATCTCCTGACGAAAGGGATACTGAGCAGTCATCTGTCAGAAGTACAGCAGAGGGCGACCGAGTTGGAGGAAACGCTTATCAAACAGATGGCGGAGAAAGAGGGACTGACGGAACAGATGAAAGCGGACGATATGATGAATTGGGTTCGCTTGATGAACAACATCAGGAACTCGGCACAGGAAATCGTGAAAGCACAGGTAATATTCGTTTAGAGTATTACGATAGAAGCAACGAGGACAAGAGCCTGCCGTTTTTTGGTAAGGATGATACTATCCGAGAGATACTCTGTACTACACCGCATTTATCGGCTTCTCTTGAAGATATTAAGGACTTCTATGAGAGAAATAGCGATAGCGATGCCAGAACCGAATATATCAAGAGTATATTCAATAATGATTATACCGAACTCACATTAGATGATGGAAGAACCGTAGGTTACAAGACATTTCAAAATGTTCTGCACCTTTGGGAAGGTCATTATGACAGCAGAACTGCACAGAGTTTTTATAACTGGAGCGTGATTGCACAGCACTTTGAAGCAATGCGCCTTTTGGGAGAATTAAATGACAGAATGAAACCGCTACCGTCGGCAGACGGACAGATGAGCTTCATATTAGATGGTCGGGCAGAGGAAAACAAAACCTCTGCCTTTACTTTTTCTCAGGAGATTATCGACGCAGTTCTGACTCGTGGAAGCGGTATTTACGAAGGTAAAATGCGTATCTATGAGCAGTTTCAAAAGAGTTTATCTTCAAAAGAAAATGCAGACTTTCTCAAAAACGAATACGGTTGGGGAGGTTTATACCCTGTCATTATCGGTGCAGGTATTGATGAAAACCACGATGGGAAAGGCATAACTCTTGCAAGAGGATTTGGAAACGACGTACCCAAGCTCACTCTTAAGTGGACACAGGTTGAAAAGCGTATTGGGGAACTTATCCGTGCAGACAGATACTTAAATCCAAAGGAAAAGGAGCAGTATCCGCAGTGGCTTGAGAAGCAGGAAGTAAGACGAGCAGAAATCGAGGAGCAGAAAAGAAATCGGGAAATTCTTTCTACTGCACCACCGGAAGAAGCAGAGCAGACAAATGATGATGACATTATCGGTAAGGAAGTTGTGATTGACGATCGCCGATTTGTTATTGAAAGCGTCGGTAAAATAAGCGGCGATGTTTCTATGCGTGATGTTACTTTCGAGGACAGCGTAGGCTTCCCGATTAACCGTGTAGAGAAGATTGATTATGTCCGCAGTCTGCTTGACGAGCAAACACAGGAACAGCAATTACCTGATACTCGATATGAATATCATCTTGGAGACACCGTATATATCGGTGCTTCGGAGTATGAAATCTTATCTTTTGATGATGAGAAAGTAATGCTTTACGATACAGAAATGCCACTGTTTAACAAGGAGTTTGAGCGTGCTGAATTTGACCGCAAAGTGCAGGAAAACCCGCTTAATGACCACTTGAGGGTAAAGGTATTACCTGTCGCAGAAAAAGCTGATACAGGCGAAAATATCACACAGAGTGATACCGAAATTGAACAGAAAACAGGATATGAAGATGCGTTTTTCATTAACAGAGAACAGGAAACTGTAACTTGGATGTACTTTAATTCCGACAGTAGTGCCGGCGGTCAGTATGTCACAAATACGCTTTCTTTTGATGAAATCAGAAATGCTGCACAGAACTATAAATCGGCAGATGAGTTCTTTGATTACCTCGGCAGTGTCGCAAATCAAACCCTTGCCGATGTAGGTACGGAATGGTTTGAAGAAGCAGAGAATGTTTTCAGGCAGACACCGGATTTTACAGAATGTACGACTGAAACAATGGAAGCACTCATTGAAAATACCGAAAGAAGCGATATGGTAGCAACCAATATCGGCAATGTTCCGATTGAGGATTACAGAGAAATTGTTGCAAATCAGAATGGCTTTGACAGCTACGATGAGATGTATAGCGAGGGTATCCGTATCGGTAACGGGTATGACAAAGAGCCTGAACCGATGAAACCGCAGTGGAAAAATAAAAAGAGTAAGGTTAGGAGTTTCGACCTGCACCCGGATATTTCGATGGCAGAGAGAAATACTTTTGATTTGCGTTCCAATCCCGTTGAACAAGTCGGCAAGAAAGAACGCTTTCACAGAAATATGGAAGCCATAAAAGTTCTGAAAGAGTGTGAGTTTGAAAACAGATTTGCTACACCCGAAGAACAGCTTATTTTGTCAAAATATGTCGGCTGGGGAGGTTTATCAGAAGCCTTTGATGAAAATAATTCGGCGTGGGCAGATGAGTTTGTTGAGTTATATACCGCACTCTCGCCCGAAGAATATGCCGCCGCAAGAGAAAGTACACTGACTGCCTTTTACACTCCTCCCGAAGTTACCGACGCTATCTACAAGGCAATGGAACAGATGGGATTTAAGGAGGGCAACCTGTTAGAACCGTCCTGCGGTATCGGTAATTTTATCGGTATGTTGCCGAAGTCAATGGAAAACACAAAGATTTACGGTGTGGAGCTTGATAAAATTTCGGCAGGTATTGCACAGCAGCTTTATCAGAAATCATCCATAGCAGCACAGGGATTTGAAGAAGTCAATGTGCCGGACAGCTTCTTTGATGGAGTTGTGGGGAATGTTCCGTTTGGCGATTTCAAGGTACTTGATAAGAGATACGATAAGTACAACTTCCTTATCCACGACTATTTTTTTTCGAAATCTCTTGATAAATTAAGACCCGGCGGTGTGATGGCTCTTATTACGAGCAAAGGGACGATGGATAAAACCAATTCATCGGTCAGAAAGTATATCGCTCAAAGAGCTGACCTTTTGGGAGCAATCAGGCTTCCTAATGACACATTCAAGGGAAATGCCGGTACGGAAGTTGTATCGGATATTTTATTCCTGCAAAAGCGTGACAGGCTCATAGATATTGAACCCGATTGGGTACAGCTTGGCACAACTGATGACGGTATCACGATGAACTCGTACTTTGCGGAACATCCCGAAATGATACTGGGCGAGATGAAAACAGTAAGTGGTCGTTTTGGAGAAGAAGTAACCTGTGTACCGTTTGAAAATGCAGATTTATCCGAATTACTATCGGAAGCAGTAGCAAATATTCACGGGGAAATAAACGATTACGAAGTCGAAGATGTACTGGTGGAAGAAGATAACTCAATCCCTGCCGACCCGAATGTGAGAAACTTTTCCTATACGGTAGTGGATGCTAAAATCTATTTCCGTGAAAACTCTCGTATGACTCCGGTGGAGGTATCGGCAACTGCCGAGAACAGAATTAAAGGTATGATTGCTGTCCGTGACAGTGTTCGCAACCTAATTGAACTGCAAACGGAGGACTATCCGGACGAAGAAATTAAAGCCGAGCAGTCGAAACTCAACAGTCTTTATGACGGTTATACCAAGAAATACGGACTGATTAACAGCAGAGCAAATATCTCTGCTTTTAGTGACGACAGTTCCTTTGCCTTGCTTTCTGCTCTTGAAGTAATCAACGAAAACGGAGAATTAGAACGTAAGGCGGATATGTTCTTCAAGCGTACAATTAAGCCGCATAAGCCGGTAGAAAAGGTAGATACCGCCAGTGAAGCACTCGCTGTTTCTATGGGAGAAAAAGCTGGAATTGATATGGAATATATGTCAAAGCTCACAGGGAAAAGTGAAGAAACACTCTATCAGGATTTGAAAGGTGTTATCTTCTTGAATCCGCTTCACGGATATGGGAATGTAACTGAGGCAAAGTATTTGATGGCAGATGAGTACCTTTCAGGCAATGTCAGGGAGAAGCTTATTACAGCGAAAAAGTCTGCCGAGGTGTATCCTGAAGATTATAAAATCAATGTGGAAGCATTGGAAAAGGTTCAGCCGAAAGACCTGACTGCAAGTGAGATTTCCGTAAGGCTCGGTGCTACTTGGCTACCGCAGGAAGTAATCCAACAGTTTATGTTTGAGTTCCTTGATACACCGAGATATGCACAGTGGAATATAAAAATTCACTTCTCTCCCTATACGGGCGAGTGGAATATCGAGGGTAAATCCTATGACCGTTCCAATGTCAAAGCATATAGCACATACGGCACAGGTCGTATCAATGCCTACAAGATAATTGAGGAAACGCTGAACCTGAAAGATGTCCGTATCTTTGATTATATTGAAGATGATGAGGGTAGGAAAAAGGCAGTTCTCAACAAAAAGGAAACAGCAATCGCACAGGCAAAGCAGGAACTTGTCAAACAAGGTTTTCAGGATTGGATATGGGCAGACCCTGACCGTAGAGAGAAACTCACGAAGATGTATAACGAAAAATTTAACAGTATCAGACCTCGTGAGTATGACGGAAGTCACATCATATTTAGTGGTATGAATCCGGAAATCACATTAAGGAAACACCAGAGAAATGCGGTTGCACACATTCTCTACGGCGGAAATACCCTACTTGCACACGCAGTCGGGGCAGGCAAGACCTTCGAGATGGTAGCGGCATCGCAGGAGTCGAAAAGGCTTGGACTATGTAATAAATCGCTGTTTGTTGTACCGAATCATCTGACGGAACAGTGGGCGTCAGAATACTTGCAGCTTTATCCGTCAGCAAATATACTGGTTGCGACGAAGAAAGATTTTGAAACAAAGAACCGTAAAAAGTTCTGTGGTAGAATTGCAACAGGCGACTATGACGCAGTTATCATCGGACATTCTCAATTTGAGAAAATCCCGATGTCGATTGAAAGGCAGAGGGCAATTCTTGAACAGCAGTTGAATGAATTGACGGAAGGAATTGCAGAACTAAAGCGTAACCGAGGAGAAAACTTCTCTGTCAAACAGCTTGAAAAATCAAGAAAATCCGTTAAGCAAAAGCTCCAAAAACTCAACGACCAAAGCAGAAAGGATGATGTTGTAACATTTGAGGAATTAGGTGTGGACAGGCTTTTTATTGACGAAAGCCATTACTACAAGAATCTTTATCTTTACACAAAAATGCGTAATGTAGGCGGTATTGCTCAGACAGAAGCACAGAAATCTTCTGACCTGTTTATGAAGTGCCGATACCTTGATGAGATTACCGGTGGACGAGGAACTGTATTTGCGACAGGTACGCCTATCTCAAACAGTATGGTGGAACTTTACACCATTCAGCGATACTTGCAGTACAACACCCTTGTAAAGAACGGATTACAGCACTTCGATGCTTGGGCTTCTACCTTTGGAGAAACGGTAACAGCCATAGAACTTACGCCAGAGGGAACGGGATACAGGGCAAAAACAAGATTTGCAAAATTCTATAACTTACCCGAACTTATGGCGATGTTCAAAGAGGTTGCAGACATTAAAACAGCCGATATGCTTAACCTCCCTGTGCCGGAAGCAGAGTATCATAATGTGTCAGTTGAACCGTCGGAAATGCAGAAAGAAATGGTTGCTTCCCTTGCAGAGCGAGCCGAGAAAGTTCGTGGCGGAGGTGTAGATTCAAGTGTAGATAATATGCTTAAAATCACAAACGATGGCAGAAAACTTGCCCTTGACCAGCGTATGCTAAATGCTATGCTGCCAGACTTTGAGAACAGTAAAATCAATGCCTGCGTTGATAATGTGTACCGTATATGGGAAGAAAACAAGGATAAAAAGTCGGCACAATTAGTGTTCTGCGACTTATCTACTCCAAAGAACGACGGAACATTTTCCGTTTACAACGACATCAGAAAGAAGCTCATAGAGCGAGGTGTTCCCGAAAGCGAAATCCGATTTATCCACGAAGCGGAAACCGATGTGAAGAAGAAAGAATTGTTTCAGAAAGTTCGCAAAGGAGAGGTCAGAGTGCTAATGGGTTCAACACAAAAAATGGGTGCCGGCACGAATGTTCAGGACAGGCTTATTGCACTGCACGATGTTGATTGTCCGTGGCGACCGGCAGACTTGGAGCAACGCAGTGGTAGAATTATCCGTCAGGGCAACTCAAATCCGAAGGTGGGAATCTATCGTTATGTTACCAAGCAGACCTTTGACGCATATCTGTATCAGCTTGTCGAAGGAAAGCAGAAGTTCGCTTCACAGATTATGACGAGCAAATCTCCGGTCAGAAGTGCAGAAGATATTGATGAAACCGCACTGTCTTATGCTGAGATTAAAATGCTTGCCACCGGCAATCCATATATCAAGGAAAAGATGGATTTGGACATTCAGGTACAGAAATTGAAACTCTTAAAATCCAATTTCTTATCTGAAAAATACAGCCTTGAGGACAAGATAATTAAATATTACCCGCAGCGTATCACTTCTCTTGAGAATCGCATTAACGGTTTGACAGCAGATGTAGAAACTGCAAAACAACACCCGAAACCAACAGATGACCGCTTTGTCGGAATGGAGGTTAAGGGTGTTTTTTATTCTGAAAAGGCGGACGCAGGTAAAGCAATCATTGAAGCCTGCAAGGAGATGACAAGTCCTGCACCAGTCCCTCTCGGCAAGTACAGAGGATTTGAAACGGAACTGTCTTTCGATACGACGGAGCGTTCTTATTGCGTAACGGTCAAAGGAGAAACCAGCAAACAGGTATCGCTTGGCGATGATGTTTTCGGTAATATCACTCGTATTGATAATACGGTTGAGCGTTTTGCAGACGATCTTGAAAAAGCAAAGGACAGTCTTGCTGATACGAAAAATCAGTTTGAAACCGCACAGAAAGAAGTGCAAAAACCGTTTGTGCAGGAAGAAGAATTGAAGTCAAAACTTGCCCGTTTGGACGAGCTGAATATCCTACTCAATATGGATAAAAAGGAAAATGAAATTGTGGGCGGCGAGCCTGATGAGGGCGAATCCACCGAGAAGCGAAAGGAGAAGTCGTATGAAAGATAAGAAAGAAATGTGAGGTGGTCAGTATGCCATATATAGCACCGGAAGTCATAACCGAAGCAAAGAGAATGGATTTGCTGACCTATCTTCGCACCTATGAACCGGGCGAACTTGTCCGTTATAGTGGTAACACTTACTGTACCAGAGAACACGACAGTTTGAAGATTTCAAACGGGAAATGGATGTGGTGGTCGAGAGGTATCGGTGGCAAATCTGCCCTTGACTATCTTATCAAAGTCAAAGGACTTGATTTTGTAGAAGCGGTTGAAACCATTATGGGACAGTGTGCTGTTTCTGCTCCGGTTTATGAAAAAGAAAGCCGGAGTTATGAAAATCAGCAGCTTCTTTTACCGCAGAAAAGTCCAAGTAACGATGTGGTTACGCAGTATCTTTTCAGTCGAGGGATTGATTATGAAATCATAAACTACTGTCTTGATAAGGAACTTATCATTGAGTCACTGCCCTATCACAATGTTGTTTTTATCGGTTATGACGAGAAAAAAGAAGCAAAGTATGCCGCATTTCGGGCAACAAACAGCAGTCGTATTATGGGCGACTGCACCGGAAGCAAGAAGCAATATTCTTTCAGGCTGACAAATGAAGAAAGCATAGAGGTACACCTGTTTGAATGTGCTATTGACCTGTTATCCTATGCCACATTAGCAAAGATAGAGGGCAGGGATTGGCACAAATTAAACCTTGTTTCTCTCTCCGGCGTGTATTCGCCTAACAGAGAAACGGAAAAGTCCAAAGTGCCGGTTACACTGAAAAATCTGCTTGAAAAGAATAAGAACATTAACCGTATCGTGCTTCATTTTGACAATGATATTGCCGGAAGAAAGGCGGCAAATGCACTGAAAATTAAATTAAAAGACAGATACGAAGTCGTTGACGACCCGCCCAAGTGTGGGAAAGATGTCAACGACTTTTTGTGTTTCAAATTAGGAATTTCCAAGAAGAATGAAAGGAGTTTTGAGAGATGAGCGAAAAAATAAATGTACTTCTCATTGAGCCGGGTAAGTATCCGAAGCAGATTGAGATTGAGGATACGCTGGAAGCAATGCAGGAAACTGTAGGCGGATATATTGAAGAATATATGCCTTTTGATGACGAGGTTGCAATTGTTTGTAACGAAGAAGGAAAGATGAACGGTGCGGAATTAAACCGTGCAATCTACTCCAATGATAAGGAAATCCTCGACATTATTGCAGGCAAATTCTTTATCGCATACGCACCGATTGAGTCGGAAAGTTTTCTCAGTATGCCAAAGGATTTGATGAAAAAGTATGAGGATAAGTTCCGGTATCCGGAGCGTTTTTATCAGACAGACAAGGGCATTGAAGCGAAAGCATATAAGCCAATTTCAAAAGATATGGAGCGATAAAAAGACAGACGATGGGGCAACCCGGAGAGTCTGCATATTCTTAGCGAGCAGTGTATTTGGATAGCACACTACCAAATACCTCGTTAGGGGTTGCCCCTAATACCCCAAGAGAAAGGAGAACGCTATGCGTGAGATAGCATTGGTTGCCGTCGGTGTAATTGCCGGCGGCTTTATCGGAGTCACTTTTATGTGTCTGTTTCAGATAAATAAGGACAGACACTATATCATCACAAGAAAGGATGGCACAGAAAATGAGGAAAAGAAACATTCAGAAGATTGTTAGGTTCAGTCGAGATGAAGCACAGGATTTGCAGAAGAAGGCAAAAAAGGCTTGCCTGAGTGAAGCCGGACTTATCCGTTTGCTTCTTCGAGGTTACGAGCCGAGAGAAAAGCCGGACGAAAGATTTTATGATGTAATGCGTGAGATTTCTTCTATCGGCAACAACATCAATCAACTTGCAGTTAAAGCAAACGCTCTTGGCTTTGTTGACGCACCGCAGCTTAAAAAGGAAGCGGAGCGTTGGCATAAGTTTCAGGCAGATATTGAGCGTACTTATTTAAGACCCGATAAGAGTAAAATGAAATGGCAGTAAGCAAGTTGTGGACGGTCAATTCAAGGCTCGGTCAGGTTATCGACTATGCTGCCAATCCTGAAAAGACGGCGGCAGATATTTATACCGAGGAACAATATCAGGCACTTGCCGATGTTCTCTCCTATGCAAAGGACGAAGAAAAAACCGAACGAGAATATTTCGTGGAAGGTATCAACTGCAATCCGACCACTGCCCGTGACCAGTTTGTATCTGTCAAGCAGGCATATGGGAAAGAGGATGGCATACAAGCCTATCACGGATATTTGAGCTTTAAGGAACAAAATATCACACCGGAACTTGCACAGAAAATCGGGATGGAGTTTGCAAACGAAGTGTGGGGGAAAAGATTTCAAGTTGTTGTTACAACGCATCTGAACACTAAGCACTTGCATTGTCACTATGTAATCAACTCTGTTTCATTCAAAGACGGCAAGCGATGTCAAGATACTTCGTGGTTTAAGTTCAGAAAAGTTGCCGACCGTATTTGTGAGAAATATGGATTATATTACAATCCAAACCCGAATCGCAGTAAGCAATCCTCTTACTACTATAAGCAGGAACAGGCGGGAATGCCGACCAGATATTCTATGGTGCAAGAAGCCATAGATGAAGCGATTGCCCACAGCACAAATATCAGGAGTCTTGACTATGCACTTACGCAGATGGGATATGAGCATTGTCTAAGCGAGAGCCGGAAGTATTGGACGATTGTACCGAAAGGGTACACGAAACCCATACGACTTAAAAATCTCGGAGAAGATTATACCGAGGAAGCAATAAGGCGTAGGCTTATGGAAAATCAGAGAGTACGCATAGTTCCGTTTGCAAAGCAGACGGTGGTTATCAGGCAGTACCGATTGCCTACAAGAGAAAACAAAATCAAAAAAGTGGGCGGACTGTATGGCTTGTATCTGCATTACTGTTACAGGCTCGGTTATCTGCCAAAATACAAAAAACAGAATACAGCAAGGCTTCACTATCTTTTGAAAGAGGATTTATTGAAGCTGGATAAAATCACAGCAGAGACAAGGCTGCTCGGACGAGAAAATATTTCTACGGACGAGCAGCTTTTCTCATATAAAGAGTCGCTGAAAGGTCAAATTAAAACTTTGAATGACGACAGAACGCACCTGCGAAAAAAAGCAAGAACAAAGATGAGTGACGATGAGCTGTCTAAGGTGAAAGAACAGATTTCGACGGTAAGCGATAAAATTCGGGAGCTGAACAAAGAGGTTCGACTCTGTGACGACATTGCCGAGAGGTCAAAGGTTATGGAGCAGAACCTTGAAACAATCAGAGCCGAAGAAGAAAAACAACAGCGAAAGGAGCAAAAGCGAAATGACAAATTCAGGTGACGCAGCCGAACAGGTCGTCAGGTTATCCCTTGAAGGCTTTGAAGTTGCTGCAAGACTTACCGGTTCAGCCGCAAAGAATATCGCAATTCTTCTTGCTTCCGTATTGAAGCAGGAAGCAACGCAGGCGAATAAGACAAGAGGCAAAGCCCGTCTTACCAATATGATTAAATCGGGCAAGGAGTTGAAGGTATTTTCCATTCCGAATAAGGATTTAAAGAAGTTTACCGAACAGGCAAAACGCTACGGTGTTCTCTATTGTGTTCTCCGAGATAAGAACATAAGGGGAGATAATGTCCCGATTGATATTATCGCACGTGCGGAGGACGCTTCTAAAATTCAGAGAATCGTTGAGAGGTTTGAACTCGGTAAGGTGGATAAGGCGGCAATCGTAACAGAATCGCAGAAAGCGGTTGAAAAACGAGAAGCCGTGGAAAAAGATAAACCGACAAAATCCAAGAATGAAATCATCACAGAGGAAGCTGTACGAAAACCCCTTCAGAAAGAGGAAAACGCACAGTCAAACCCCACAACCGCCAAAACGGACAAAAACCCTCCGTCAAGGCAAAACTCAGAGCCGGAAGATATGCAAACTGATAAGGGTATTGCTGTTGACAGACAGAAGAAGCCATCGGTTAAAGAGAAACTTGACCGCTATAAGGCTCAGGCAAAACAGCAAAAAGAAGCAGAACGCAAAGAACCGGAAACAGATAAGGCAAAGCGTCCTTCTGCACCAAAGCAGACGGTACACCAACAGCCGAAAACAAAATCCAAGAAACCGAAAGAGAGGTAATTACAATGGCAGAAAATTTTACTCCTGCAAAAGCAGGCACTCAGCGACCGAGACTTTCCAAAGAGGAATATGCTGAAAAGAAACGAGCCGAGAAAGACGGTGTGTATCAGCTTGCGGATGAAGCGGCGAAAGAGATTGTATCTTCGCCGGAGAAATTCAAAGCGTTCCTTGATACGCAGAGCCGACTTGACAGATATTCGGCAGTCAACGCACTTTTGATTTACAAGCAGTATCCGCAGGCGGTACAGCTTAAAGATTTTGATGACTGGAGCAAAGACAACATTAAAATCACAAAAGGTGCTAAGAGTATTTCCATTCTTGAACCGGTGGAATATGCAAAGCGTGACGGTACAACAGGCATTTCCTACAATGTGAAGAAAGTGTTTGACGTGGCACAGACCAATGGAAAACGACCGCCTGCACCGACAGCTAATCGTGACCCGAAAGCACTGATTACCACAATGCTTGATTCCTCGCCTGTGAATGTGGAAGCGACAAACGACCTCCCCTATCCGAATATGGCAGCGTTCTATAACAATGAAGAGCAAACCTTGTATGTAAAGCGTGATGTGGGAGACAGCGTAGCGGTTGCTCAGTGTGTGGCACAGGAACTGGGGCACGCACAGCTTTCCATCAACAGCGACAGTTACAGTCGTTCCGATATGGGATTTCAGGCGGTATGTATCGGATATATGCTTTGCAAAAAGTACGGTATTGATACACAGAATTTTGCCATTAACCGTATTCCGGATAAGCTGGCAAACAAAGAGCCAAAGGACATTCGTTTTGAACTTTCCAAGACGAGAAATGCGATGACAGATATTCATTCCCGTGTATCAGACGAACTGTACAAGAAAAAGCAGGCACGCACAAAAGATTATGAAAGATAAGAGGTACAGATATGGCGAAAGAAGAACTTTACCATATAGCGTTGGATGATTATGAACACGGTATCGTTATCCGTTCTCTCAATGATGAGAAAACAGATTTAATGAACGAGGGGAAATCAACCGATGCTGTGGACGACCTGATTATCAAGGTCGGGACTGCCCCAAAGAAAAAATTCAAGGTTATTGAAAAGGAACGCTCCGGCGATGCGAGATAACGAAAGACAGTCTGCGATTATTCTTTCTGTCATCGGTATTGTTCCGGTTGTGTGGCTGGCACTTCTCATAGCTCCGTCAGTTAAAGGCGGATTGCCGGAGATATTGCCGAGCCTGATGAATGTATTTAACAATCCGTTTCATATAGAAGTTTGTGAGGACAGCGTGAAAACTGTCCTTATTTTGCTTTTGTGCTATGGAATGGGTATCGGGATATATTTCTCCACACAGCGAAACTACCGCAGGCGGGAGGAACACGGTTCTGCAAAATGGGGCAACGCAAGAGCCGTGGATAAGAAATACAGACAGTCTCCGTATTCCGATAATAAGTTGATGACGCAGAATGTCCGTATCGGATTGAATGCGAAAAAGCACAGACGAAATTTGAATACACTGGTATGCGGCGGTTCCGGTGCAGGTAAAACAAGATTTTATTGTAAGCCCAACCTTATGCAGTGCAATACCTCTTTTGTAATCCTTGACCCGAAAGGCGAAATCTTGAGGGATACGGGAAAACTTCTTGAGAAAAAAGGATATGAGGTCAGAGTTCTTGACCTTATCTCTATGGAAAAGAGCCACTGTTACAATCCGTTTGTGTATCTTCAGAACGACAACGATGTGCAGAAACTTGTAACTAACTTATTCAAAAGCACTACACCAAAGGGCAGTCAGTCCCAAGACCCGTTTTGGGACACTTCAGCTTCTATGCTCCTTTTGGCGTTGGTGTTTTATTTGCACTATGAAGCACCGGAGGAAGAACAGAACTTTGCAATGGTTATGGAAATGCTCAGAGCCGGTTCGATTGAGGACGAGGAAGATACAAGACCATCTCCTCTCGATGAATTATTTGCAGAGCTTGAGATGAAAAATCCCGACCATATTGCTCTAAAGTATTACCGTTCCTATCATTCCGGTTCGGCAAAGACACTGAAATCCATTCAGATAACACTTGCCGCAAGGCTTGAGAAATTCAATCTTGAAAGCCTTGCTTCTTTAACTTCGGCAGACGAGTTAGACCTGCCCTCTATGGGAGAAAAGAAGGTCGCCTTGTTTGCCCTGATACCCGATAACGACTCCAGTTTCAATTTTCTGGTGTCGATTTTATATACCCAACTGTTTCAGCAGTTATTCTATGCTGCCGACCATATCCACAGAGGTTCGCTTCCCGTTCCCGTTCATTTTCTGATGGACGAATTTGCCAATGTTTCATTGCCGGATGACTTTGACAAGATACTTTCGGTAATGCGTTCCAGAGGTGTGTCGGTCAGTATCATCTTACAGAACTTGGCACAGCTTAAAGCCTTGTTTGAAAAGCAATGGGAAAGTATCGTGGGCAACTGCGATGAATTTCTGTATCTTGGCGGCAACGAGCAAAGCACACATAAATATGTGTCGGAGCTGCTTGGTAAGGAAACCATCGACACGAACACTTACGGTAAGAGTTCCGGGCGAAGCGGTAACTACTCCACCAATTATCAGATAAGCGGTCGTGAGCTTCTCACTCCGGATGAAGTTCGTATGCTGGATAACCAATATGCGATTTTATTTATCCGTGGGGAGCGACCGATTATGGATTTTAAGTACGACATCTTGAAGCACCCGAATGTGGCACTGACCACAGACGGAAAAGAGAAACCGTACAAGCACGGAGAAGTAACGATACCGCACTCATCTATTTCCGTTCTTGCTATTGACCCGGATGAGGTTGAGGAAAGCAATTACGGAGAAACCACTTATGAACTTCTGTCCGATGAGGATTTTGAAGTAGATAACAATTTTTAATCACAGGAGGAAATTACAATGAGATTTTTTAAGAAAAACACAGAAAACAAAGCAACTTCTAAACTGCCGATGACCGGAAAGGTCAAGAAAGGCTATCGTGCTTATTGTGTGGCAGTATTGGCGATGACCGTTGTACTTGGTACAGGTGTAACCGCATTTGCGGCGAACGACCCTATCACAGTTGTAAACAATCTGTCCGATTTCATTTTCGGACTTATCCGTGCAATCGGACTTATCCTGCTCGGTTTCGGTATCGTGCAGGTCGGACTTTCTTTGAAGTCCCACGACCCGTCCCAGAGAGCAAACGGTTTTCTTACTCTTGCCGGAGGTATCATCATTACTTTCGCAAAAGAAATCCTTACTCTTATCACAGGCTAAGATACAACAGTTATCACAGGGCATACTCGGCAAAACGGTTATGCCCCATTTTTACAAGGAGGTGCGAATGAATGAGCGATAACTGGGTAGTTCAAAACCTCGAAAACGCTCTTGAAACTTGGAACGATAAATTAAGTGAGATATGGCGGCTTTTAACCACAACACCGCAGGATTTCAAAGGCGGAAGCATATGGAATGTGATGGTAACAATCAACGGAGCGGTTCAGGCAATCGGGCTTGCACTATTAGTGCTGTTCTTTGTGGTGGGAGTTGTCCGTACCTGCGGAAGCTTTACCGATGTGAAAAAGCCGGAACACGCACTGAAATTGTTTGTTCGCTTTGCCATTGCCAAAGGAGTCATAACCTACGGTATGGAGCTTATGCTTGCTTTATTCAATATCGTTCAAGGTATCATTTCAACCATTATGACATCATCGGGATTTGGAACACCGAATCAAACGACGCTCCCATCCGAAATGGTAACAACCATTGAGGACTGCGGATTCTTTGAAAGCATTCCGCTATGGGCAGTAACTTTGATAGGCGGTCTTTTTATTACGGTGTTGTCATTCATTCTGATAATGACGGTTTACGGCAGATTTTTCAAACTGTATATGTACACGGCATTAGCACCGATACCGCTATCTACCTTTGCCGGAGAACCGACGCAGAATGTGGGCAAGAGTTTTATTAAAAGCTACTGTGCGGTACTGCTTGAAGGTGCAGTTATCGTGCTTGCCTGCATAATCTTCTCACTGTTTGCGTCAAGTCCGCCGGTAGTAAACCCGGACGCTGCGGCAGTCACACAGGTATGGTCATATATTGGAGAACTTGTATTTAATATGCTTGTTCTTGTCGGTGCAGTGAAAATGAGTGACCGTATTATCAGGGAAATGATGGGCTTATAACGGAGGTTTTAAAACGAATGGTCAGACAAAGTTCTTTGTCTGAAAAACACAAAAACAAATAAAAATAATTGACAAGTGAAAAAATCGTGATATACTGTAATGATTTAGCTTTGCTAAATGGTCGGATTGAGGAAGTAAAGATAGGATGGTCAAGTATATGTAAGAATATGTCAGCAAAGCAGAATACAAGCCTTATAAAGAGGAAATTGAAAGTATTATAAAAAAGGTTCAAAAAATAATGAAAACCGAATATGATACGACTTTTCAATTCAAATTGATTGGAAGTGCAAATCGACACCTCGTCACTAAGATAAAAGATGGTAACAGAGGTTATGATTTTGACTACAATCTAATTTTGCAAAAGAGCGATTTATGGAACAATCCAAAAAAACTGAAAGAGCAGTTTATGAGAGCTTTTTCCAAGTCGCTCAAAGGGACAAAGTACGGAGAACCCGAAGACTCCACTTCTTCTATTACCATAAAGGTTGTTGATAAAAAACATTCCAAGATTATCAGAAGCTGTGATTTTGCGATAATTTATTATTTAGATGATGACAATTTGGACAATGGATATAGATATATCAAGAATTGGAAGAAAAACAATCGCTATTCATTTGAAGATAGAGTCCTATCACAAAATGCAGACTGCAAACTTCAGGAAATACTTGAATATGAGCAGGGATGGAATTGTGTTCGTGATGAGTATATCAAGTTAAAAAATCGCAATAGGGATACGAACAAAAAGTCCTTTATTCTGTATTTGGAAAGTATTCATAATGTTTATAATCACATACAGCAAAGTTTAGAAGATGAAGAAGATAATTTACGAAGAGGACTTACTTATCTAAATCCTTGGTAATGCACAAAACGATGTGGCACTGTCAGTTATGGCGGTGCTTTTTTATTTGTCATAGAAAGGAAATTCTGATGGAAGTAAAAATAAACAGAGAAATACGAAATTACACAGAATCAATGTTTTTCGGATTGTCACTTAGACAGTTTATTTTTTCTGTCCTTGCGTGTGGTGTGGCAGTAGGGTTGTACTTCTTGCTTAAACCGCATCTTGGAACAGAAACAGTATCGTGGGTGTGTATTTTGGGAGCAGCACCGTTTGCGGCTCTCGGATTTGTGAAATACAACGGAATGACAGCAGAGAAATTTATCTGGTCGTGGATTAAGTCCGAGTTTCTTATGCCAAAGAAGTTAGTATTTCACTCCAGAAACACCTATTTAGAGCTGATGAAACCGAGCATTGAGAAAAAGACAAAGGAGGCTTACAAGAATAATGATTAAGACATTAAACAACATCTTTAAGCAGGATAAGGAAAAATTTGTTGTGCCGAAGGGTGTGCAGGACTGTATTCCGGTTACTGCCATCTATGATGACGGTATTTTCAGAGTGGGCAAAGACAAGTATTCTAAATCCTTTAAGTTCACGGATATTAACTATGCGGTTGCCAGCCGAGAAGATAAAGAAGCGATGTTCCTTAAGTATTCGGAACTACTTAACTCTCTTGACAGTGGAGCAACCACAAAACTCACTATCAACAACAGACGACTGAACCGTTTGGACTTTGAGAAAACAATCCTTATCCCTGAAACCGGAGATGAACTGGACGAGTATCGAGAGGAATACAACAAAATGCTTCTTGATAAGGCAACGGGAGCAAATTCAACGGTGCAGGATAAGTATGTGACCATCTCCATCAATAAAAAGAATGTGGATGACGCAAGAACCTATTTTGCCCGTGTAGGTGCAGATTTGATTTCACACTTTTCACGACTTGGCAGTAAGTGTGTGGAACTTGAAACGGATGAGCGACTTCGCATTATTCACGACTTCTTCCGTGTGGGAGAGGAAACTTCGTATCATTTTGATATTAAGGAAACCCGAAAGAAAGGACACGATTTTAAGGACTATATCTGCCCGGATTCCTTAGAATTTGAAAGCGATTACTTCAAAATCGGCAATCGCTATGGCAGAGTTATCTTTCTTCGTGAGTATGCGTCCTATATCAAAGACAGTATGGTGGCAGAACTTACGGATATGAACCGAAATCTGATGATGTCCATTGATATTGTACCTGTTCCTACCGATGAAGCGGTCAGAGAAGCCGAAAATAGATTGCTCGGTGTAGAAACCAATATTACGAACTGGCAGAGAAAGCAGAATCAGAACAACAACTTTTCGGCAACTGTTCCTTATGATATGGAACAGCAGAAAAAGGAAATGAAAGAGTTCCTTGATGACCTCACCACCCGTGACCAGAGAATGATGTTCGCAGTGCTCACAATGGTGCATACCGCAGATACCAAAGAGCAGCTCGATAACGATACGGAAGCGTTGCTCACAACAGCGAGAAAACATCTTTGTCAGTTTGCGGTTCTTAAATTTCAGCAGATGGACGGACTCAATACCGTTATGCCATATGGTACAAGGAAAATTGACACATTCAGAACTCTTACGACCGAGAGCCTTTCAGTGTTCATTCCGTTCAGGGTTCAGGATATTTATCACGAGAACGGTATTTACTACGGTCAGAATGTTATCAGCAAAAATATGATTATTGCAGACCGAAAACAGCTTCTTAATGGTAACTCCTTTATTCTTGGTGTGTCCGGTGGCGGTAAGTCCTTTGCAGCTAAGGGAGAGATTGAAAATATTATCCTTTCTTCCGATGCCGATGTAATTATCATCGACCCGGAGAGAGAGTATTCCCATCTTGTAAATGCACTTGGTGGCGAGATTATCAATATCTCCGCAACATCGAAAAACCATATAAATGCAATGGATATGAACAAGGACTATGGCGACGGAGCAAATCCTGTTATCCTGAAATCCGAGTTTATTATGTCCCTTTGCGAACAGCTTATCGGCGGTACAAATCTCGGAGCAAAGCAGAAGTCCATTATTGACCGTTGCACTGCAAGCGTTTACCGCACCTATCAGCAGAATGATTACACCGGTCAGGTTCCGACCTTGCAGGATTTCAGAGATGAACTTCTCAAACAGGATGAGCCGGAAGCAAAGGAAATCGCTCTTGCTATTGAGTTGTTTACCCACGGTTCGCTGAATACTTTTGCAAAGCAGACAAATGTAGATACTCACAATCGACTTATCTGTTATGACATTCTCGACCTTGGTAAGCAGCTTATGCCTATCGGTATGCTTGTCGTCCTTGACAGTATTTTGAACCGAATCACACAGAACCGAGCAAAGGGTAAGCATACCTTTATCTTCATTGATGAGATTTACCTCTTGTTCCAGCACGAGTATTCTGCAAACTTCCTCTTTACACTCTGGAAGCGTGTAAGAAAGTACGGTGCATACGCAACAGGTATCACTCAGAATGTGGACGACCTTTTGCAGAGCCATACTGCAAGAACAATGCTTGCAAACAGCGAGTTTATCATTATGCTCAATCAGGCTTCTACCGACAGACTGGAACTTGCAAAACTTCTGAATATCTCAGACCTTCAGCTTTCGTATATCACAAATGTTGACGCAGGACACGGACTTATCAAGGTGGGCAGTTCTCTTGTACCGTTTGCAAATAAGTTCCCGAAGAATACGAAGTTGTACCGCTTGATGACGACGAAGCCCGGTGAAGGCGTGTAAGGAGGTGTTTTCTATGGCAAAAATTCAATTCAGAAACAAAGCACACAGAGATTTTGTCTTTGAAAATCTCGAAAAATGCAGGCACAATGACTGCTATCATCAGGCATTTTTCTATGTGATGGGCATTTCAGAAGAAACCAGAATGAATATAGGAAAAATGTTTGATTTTAAGAACGATTGCATTGTGCCGGAGGGGATGTATGGTGGCTGGCAGACCAGTGGAACAGTCAAGGTCTGCCACCTTGCCTTTAATCTTTGGAACGGTTTTACAGAGGAGGGAAAAGAAAATCTTTTCACACCGGATGAACTGTTCTGTTGCGGATATGCTCCCTACTTTATGGAGGGTATCAAACTCAGGTATCCCGAATATTGTAGAGATTTGACTCCACATAAAAGAAAAGATATGGAAAGGTAAAGGTACAAAACGATGAATAAGAAAATGAGAATTACGGTTATATCGCTGTTAAGCGTTGTGTTTGCTGTGAGCGTTGGGTTCTTGGTCAAAGACTACTGCGACTCTAAAATGCAGGCAGAACTCTATGATAACTTGATTGAAACCGTTGAGGATACAGACGATACGGAGGATACGATGTCATATTCCGAAGATAAGAACTTTTTGCCAGACTATCAGGAACTGTATATGCAGAACAACGATATGGTAGGATGGATAAAGGTTGAGGATACCAAAATCAATTATCCGGTTATGCAGTCAAAGGATAATCCGAATTTCTATCTAAGACACGGATTTGATAAAGGTTATACAGTGTACGGTTGCCCGTATGTACAGGAAAACTGCGATGTGGATACTCCGTCAGATAACCTTGTTATCTACGGTCATCATATGAACGACAATTCGATGTTCGCCGGATTGATGAAGTATGCCGATAAATCTTTTTGGGGAAAGCATAAAACCATTCAGTTTGACACGCTGACCGAGAAAGGTAAATACGAAGTAGTAGTTGCTTTTAAGACAGAAGTATATACAAACAGTCCGAACAGCTTCAGATATTATGATTTTGTCAATGCAGATACGGCAGATGATTTCAATGTGTATATTGCTAAGTGCAAGGAACTTGCTATCTATGATACAGGAGTAAATGCAGAATATGGCGATAAATTGATTACGCTTTCCACTTGCGAATATTCCCGTAACAACGGAAGAATGGTCGTCGTGGCAAAGAAAGTGGCTGAGTAAGGAGGGATAAGCCTTGTATGATTAGTTTGATAAATTTAGCGGTGTTGTTCGTAGCTAAGGTTGCGGACAACGCCCTTAGTACAACAAAAACAATATTGGTACAGAGAAGTCGGTGGATACTTGCAGGCATTGCGGTTATCATATCCGACTTTATTTATTTTTGGATAACGAAAAGAGTTGTTTCTGCGAATAACGAGATTGCAATGCTCGTTGTTGCCGTTGCAGGTGGTGTGGGTTGTTCTCTCGCCTGCTTTATCAACGAGAAAATGTCAAAGGACAGAACCTATGTGAATGTGATTATGTCCGATGACCTTGAAGAAATGAAGCGTTTACGAGATTTCCTTGCACTGCACCACATCACGAATATTGCAAGCGACAGCTACACCCTTGACTGGAACGCAAAGACAATCTCTATTACCGCTTATCCCGAAACAAAAGCAGAAAGCCGATTGATTAACGAGTATATTGCCGACAGTTCGACAAAATTCAAGAGAGTTATTCAACCAGCTTAGGAAGGAGGTTTGATGTGGCTGATATTAAAACAAGAGAAACAGTCAAAGGCACGATAAAGACCTTGAATAAAGCTGCCATTGCCGGTCAGAAAATGAAACAGGCATATATCGCCACAAAGGACAAAGCAGAACATTCGGTAAATACAAATGAGAATACTGCGGAAGAATATGCTGCCGATAAGACGGAAGCCGGAATTGATGAAATTGCACATAAAGGTGCGTATGCTTTTAATAAAGCAGGGCGAAAAGGTGTTCAGGAAACAAAGAAGAATATCCAATCTGCTAAAGACGGCATTCAACGCTTCAAACAGCAGAGAGCCGAAAAATCAATAAACGTTCAGAGAGCGCAAGGAAGAACTACAACGGTTGGCAGTTCTTCAGCGCAGACGCAGACATCATCGGCAATCAAAACGCTTGAAAAGCCGGAGAAAATGGTCAAACAGTCAGCTACTTCCGCAGGAAAGAAGAACATCAAACTTGCTAGTAAGGAAGCGGCGAAAACAACGCAGAGGTCAGTTAAGACTGCCGAGCATACCGCAAAGGCAAGCATTAAGACCAGTCAGCAGACAGCAAAAGCCGCACAGAAAACAGCACAAGCCACCGTTAAGGCTTCACAGAAAGCGGCACAGGCAGCAAAGGCGACAGCGAAAGCAACTGCAAATGCTGTGAAAGCCGCAGCAAAAGCGACTATTGCCACAGTAAAGGCAATCATAGCCGGTACGAAAGCATTGGTTGCTGCCATTGCCGCAGGCGGTTGGATAGCAGTTGTAATTATTATGATTGTTGTCCTACTTGGAAGTGCTGTTGCAATGTTTGGTGGCGGAAGTGAAAGCAATACTTATACGCAAGTAAGTGCAGAGGTGGAAGCATACGACCCATTGATACGACAGTATGCAAAACAATATGGTATTCCCGAATATGTGGAATTGATTAAGGCTGTGATGATGCAGGAAAGCGGCGGTCGGGGACTTGACCCCATGCAGGCAGCAGAGGGCAGTTTCAATACGAAGTATCCACACGAACCTAATGGAATTAAAGACCCTGAATATTCTATCCAGTGTGGAGTTCAGG
>OMBQ01000556.1_pt1 | contig 43052 bp, 44 predicted proteins | sample 1674311 | NCBI WGS metagenome assembly OMBQ01 (sample SAMEA103958160, study PRJEB25191) | human gut metagenome | biome: human-associated habitat [ENVO:00009003]; feature: intestine environment [ENVO:2100002]; material: feces | place: Germany | collected 2013/2015 | reverse complement strand
TTAAAGCGGCACGCGAGCTGGGTTCAGAACGTCGTGAGACAGTTCGGTCCCTATCTGTTGCGGGCGTAAGAGATTTGAAGGGAGCTGTCCTTAGTACGAGAGGACCGGGATGGACGTACCTCTGGTGCACCAGTTGTCCTGCCAAGGGCATAGCTGGGTAGCTATGTACGGACGAGATAAACGCTGAAAGCATCTAAGCGTGAAACTCTCCCTAAGATGAGATCTCTCATCCTTTATGGAGTAAGGGCCCAGAAAGACGATCTGGTTGATAGGCCGGAGGTGGAAGTGCAGTAATGTATGCAGCTGACCGGTACTAATAGCCCGAGGGCTTGACCTACGATTTATGCAGGCAATGGCCTTCCTTCCATCCTCTTCTTTGTTCGGTTTTGAAGGTGTAAGCGAAAGACATCTGAGTGATATGCACCATTAGCTCAGCTGGTAGAGCACCTGACTCTTAATCAGGGTGTCCAGGGTTCGAGTCCCTGATGGTGTACCACGGTTATTTCACAAGGACACTTGTGTGATACTATAAAAGAAAATGGCCCGTTGGTCAAGTGGTTAAGACAGAGGCCTCTCACGCCTTTAACATCGGTTCGAATCCGGTACGGGTCACCATTTCTTCTTGACAAATTGCGTAAAAGTGCATATACTACTGTTTGTTACCGCTGATACGGTTTCAATAGTTGGTGCTGATTAGGGCGAGGGTCCACCCGTTCCCATCCCGAACACGGAAGTTAAGCTCGCTTCTGCCCACAATACTTGGCTGGAGACGGCCCGGAAAGATAGGTAGCGCCAACACAAGAGAAGGCACCCAATAGGGTGTCTTTTCTTATATATGAATCACTGGTGTCTCCGCACGAGGAGCATGGAACAATGTCATCTTGCGTTTTTGCCAGATGTTAAAAATGGTTGCTGATGCTTTCACTTAGAAGATCATTTGTTGCTTCTTCGATGGTCATACCAGGTTTCCTATGCCCGCAGGCATCCTTTCGGTAGGTTCGGCCTCTGTTGCTTTTGCATCACTTGTCAATTTTCTTCTTGACATTCACCAACTTCTTTAGTTTTCCTTTGTCGCGACGCAGGCAGCATGATATTTTGGCTGCAACCCCCTTCACCATGCTGCCTGCGCCGTCGCTGTAACAGCTGTTACAGCTGACTCAGCACCTCACCAATAGGCGCACGGATGGTGAGATCGGCCCGGACGCCGGCGCCCACCTCTCCCTTGTTGATGACCACCAGCTTGTGGCCCCGGTAGTACTGCACCAGTCCTGCCGCCGGATACACCACCAGAGACGTGCCGCCGATGATGAGCATATCCGCCCGGCTGATATACTCCAGCGCCTGCTCCATCATCTGCATATCCAGACTCTCCTCATACAGCACCACATCTGGCTTGATATCGCCGCCGCAGCTGCACTTGGGGACGCCGGTGCTGTGGAGGATCGCGTCCACGCCGTAGAATTTCCCGCATCGTTCGCAGTAGTTCCGCAGGACGCTGCCGTGGAGCTCCAGCACCTCATGGCTCCCGGCCATCTGGTGCAGCCCGTCGATGTTCTGGGTGATGACAGCCTTCAGCTTCCCATCCCGTTCCCATTGGGCCAGCTTCACATGGGCGGCATTGGGCCGGGCCTCCGGAGCAATGAGCTTCTGTCGATAGAAATCAAAAAACTCCTCCTTGTGGCGCTCATAAAACGTATGGCTCAGTATGGTCTCCGGCGGATACCGGAACTTCTGGTGGTACAGGCCGTCCACACTGCGGAAGTCCGGGATACCGGACTCCGTGGACACCCCTGCCCCACCAAAAAATACGATGTTATCCGATGAAGCTACCATTTCCTTCAGCTGTATCACAGCAGGCTCCATTGTATATCCCTACCTTTCAACTTTACAGGAGGTTTCTTATGAACATTCAGATCTTCGGGCTGCGGAAGTCCTTCGACACCAAAAAGGCCGAGCGCTGGTTCAAGGAGCGCCGCATCAAGTACCAATACATCGATCTGGCTAACAAGGGTCTCTCCGCCGGAGAGTACCGCAGCGTCCGGGCCGCCGTAGGCTACGATGCACTGGTGGACCGGGACTGTATCGACTATCGGGAACTGGGCATCGACTACCTGCTGCCCCAGGCCGCCGAGGAGAAGCTGCTGGAATACCAGCTTTTCCGGGTGCCTATCGTCCGCAACGGCAAGCAGGCCACCGTGGGCTACTGCCCCGACGTGTGGCAGACTTGGGAATAACGCCCTGCCGGCACCGTCATGGTGCTGGCTTTTTCTTACACATAGGGATTCTCCACCGTCACCACGGCGTAGTACTCTCCCCCATCCATCTGCCGCACCCGCTCCCTGATCTGCCGGGCGGCCTCCGCCTCCGTGATATGCTCCCCGAAGGGCAGCACCGCATCGAAAATGAGATTGGTGTGGCTGGGTCCCGGCACCACCCGGAAATCGTGGATGGTCATACCGCTGTCCACCTGCCGCACCAGCTCCGCCACCCGTCGGCGCAGCTGCACGATCTGTGCATCATCGGTGATGATGGGGTCCATGTGGATCACGGCGTCGCAGTGCAGGGTGCGCTTGAGCTCCATTTCGGCGGTGTCAATGACGTCATGCAGCTCCAGAATATCTCCGTGAGCCGGCACCTCCGCATGGAGGGACACCATCATCCGACCGGGGCCATAGTCGTGGACCACCAGATCGTGGATACCGCAGATAGGCGGGTGGGACAGAACCATCTGCTGGATCCTCTCCACCAGCTCCTGCTCCGGCGGCTGGCCCAGCAGCGGCCCCAGCGTCTCCTTAGCCGCCTGATACCCGGAAAAGAGGATGAAGCACGCCACCACAAGGCCCACCCAACCGTCGATCATCAAGCTGGTGAACCGTCCCACCAGCATAGCCGCCAGCACCGCCGTGGTGGCGATGGCATCGGACAGGCTGTCGGTGGCCGTGGCCTCCATGGCGGCGGAAGATATCCGCCTGCCGATACGGCGGTTATACAGGTACATATACAGCTTCACGGCGATGGATGCCACCAGAATCCCCACCGCCAGCAGACTGAAGTCCACCGCCTCCGGGTGCAGGATCTTCTCCACGGAGGACTTCCCCAGCTCCACGCCCATCAGCAGGATCAGTCCCGACACCACCAGCCCTGAGATATACTCGATGCGCCCGTGGCCGAAGGGGTGCTGGGGATCCGGCTTCTTCCCCGCCAGCTGAAAGCCCAGCAGCGTCACCACCGACGAGCCTGCATCCGACAGGTTGTTGAAGGCATCCGCCGTCACGGCCACCGAGCCGCTGACAGTCCCGGCGAACAGCTTTCCGCCGAACAGCAGCAGGTTCAGACCGATCCCTACCAGCCCGCACAGGCGGCCGTAGGCCAGCCGCACCGCCGGATCTCCGGTATTTTCCCGGTTCCGGATAAACCAACGAGACAGTAATTCGATCATACGCCGCCCTTTCGCCCGGGGATCTCCAGCGTCATACGACAGCAAAGCTGGTCCAGATCCTCATCCGTAGCTGCCGGAAGCCGCAGCCTCCCGCCGCAGGCCCGGCAGGTCAGATCCACGGCATCCCGGTGGATGCGGATGCCGTAGTCCCGGCTGCCGCAGGTACACCTTACACCGCCCCGGCCGGCCATGTCCTTCAACTCCGACAGCACCTCATACATGATGACGTTGTCGGTGAATGCCTCCCGCTGCTCCGAGCGTTCCTTGTCCACCCGGATGGCCAGCTCCTCCGTCCGGGCCATCACCTGGCTCTCCTCTCCGGCGTAGCAGCACAGCTGCTTCGTCTCCGGGCAGGCCAGAGCGATGCCACGGCCCTCCAGCAGCTCCTGAGCGCTGCACTCCGCCTGATGTACCCCGCCGCACAGGCCGCAGGGTACCCACAGCCGAAAGCGCACGCCGTCGGTCTGCACCTCAAGCGCCGACTCCCCGCACTTGGGGCACTCCATCCGTACCGCCGCCGCCGACAGGGCGAACTTGCTGCGCCGGGCCACCACGGCCTTGCCGCACTTGGGGCAGACGTATCCAAAGCTTCTCGTTTCCTCCATAAAAAGCGCCTCGCTTTCCTTCTTACAAGTCGTATTTTATAAGTATACGCTATTTCACCGCATATTTCCAGTCCCAGTGTGGTTTTTCCCTATAAAATCTGGCACATTTTCCCATTGTCAATCGCTGCTCTCTCCGCTATAATCCATCTATCTGTCTCATTTCGACTATCCTTGCACCGGAAGTGATATTTTATGCAGTCCTCTCCCTCCTCCTGGCGGTCAGCCCTGCGGGCCGCTTTCCCCCACACCGTCCCCATTCTGGCTGGCTTTCTGGTGCTGGGCGCCACCTATGGGATGCTGATGCAGGCCATCGGCTACGGCCCCCTGTGGTCCGGCCTGTTCAGTGCCATCGCCTTCGGCGGCAGCACCCAGTATGCCGCCGTCCCCCTGCTGGCGGCGGGCTTCGATCCGTTGGAGGTGTTCCTGCTGAGTCTCACCATCAGCGCCCGGCACCTGTTTTACAGCGTGTCCATGCTGAAAAAATACGACGATCTGGGCTGGAAGCGCTGGATGCTGTACTATACTCTCTGCGACGAGACCTTCTCCGTGGTCTCCACCGTGGAGCCGCCGGAGGGCGTGGATGCCGGAAAATTCTATCTCTCCGTCTCTCTGCTGGACTGGAGCTACTGGATCATGGCCTCCATGCTGGGAGGCGTATTGGGCGGCGTGCTGCCCTTCGACATCTCCGGCATGGATTTCGCCCTGACGGCTCTGTTCGTGGTGCTGTTTCTGGAGCAGCTGCGGCAGAAGCAGCGCCGCCTGCCGGGAGCCATCGGCATCGCCTGTGCCGTTGTGGCCCTGCTGGTCTGCGGCCCGGATAACCTGGTGATCCCCTCTATGGTGCTGATCTTCGCCAGTCTGCTGATAGGGAGGAAAAAGCTATGCGCCTGAACGCCATCCAAACACTCATCATCCTGCTGGCCATCACCGTGGGTACCGTCATCACCCGGTTCCTGCCGCCCATCCTGTTCCCCCACGGCAAGCCGCTGCCCAAGTTCCTGCAGGAGCTGTGTACCCTGCTGCCTCCGGCCATGATGGGCCTGCTGCTGGTGTACAGTCTGCGGAACGTCTCCTTCGCCTCCGCCGGTCAGTGGCTGCCGGAGTGCATTGCCATTGCCGTCACCGCCGGACTGCACCTGTGGCGGCGCAATTCCCTCCTGTCCATCGCCGGCGGCACCATCACCTATATGCTGCTGGTGCAGGTGGTATTTGCCTGACGGGCCGGGGTATGCTATCACAGGGTCGTACTGTAGCGGTACGGCCCTGTTTTTATCACATCGCCGCAAGGATGCGGAAGAGATGCACATCGCCATCTGCGATGACGATTCCCGCTGGCGGCGGAGCCAAACGGGTGGTCATCACCTCCGGCGGCGAGGCCCAGAAGCTGATGATGGCCCGTGCGCTGTACAAAACGCCCCCTTCATGTTGCGGGACGAACCCACCGGCGGCGCTGGATCCGGTGTCGGAGTACGAGGTGTACCGCCGCTTCAGTCACATCTCCGGCGGACGCACCTCTGTCTAAATCAGTCACCGGCTGGCCTCCTGCCGCTTCTGCGACGAGGTTCTGGTGTTCGCTGCATCGTCCAGCGGGGCAGCCATCGGCAGCTGCTGGCGGAGGAGGCAGTATGCCCGGCTGTGGCACGCTCAGGCGCAGCATGATACCGATGCCCTGTGACGCTCTATCATTTCAAGTCTATCAAGTAATTTCCCATGACGGAAGATATCCCCCGGAGACAATACCTCCGGGGGATATCTTCTGTCACTTTCTTCAGGCGGACTGTTTTTCCCGCCGCTTGCACTGAATGAAGTGTACCATCATGCACACCAAAAATACCACGCTGAGATAGCCGAACACCGGGAAAATCACGCTGATCAGATCCCCGAAGCCCGCCAGACTGCCGATCCACGACAGCACCGCCGCCGCTGCCAGCGTCAGCTTTTTGTGCTTGCGGAACACCGCCTGCTTCTGCTCCATGTAGGTCAGCATGGCCACCAGCGATGCCAGTGCGTTGCAGAACATACTCAGCAGCAGCACGATGCCGTAAACCGTCCCCAGCATGGGGCTGATGGCCGTGGCCACCGCCACCATGGGCAGCTCCGCCTCAATGGCCGCCGGATACACCGCCATGCTGAACAGGATGCTGGCCGCCACCACCGTCAGCATCACCCCCGCCAGCGTAATGCCCCAGTAGATCACCGAGCGCTTCTTCACCAGCTTGCCGATGGGTGCCATGATGCCGATGCCCCCCAGCAGGTTATAGGCCACAAAGGTCAGGGATGCCACCAGCCATGTGGGCATCAGGGGATTGGTGTTGACGTTCTCCAACCGGAAGATATTCCCCGTGCCGAACTTTATGCAGGCCGCTGCGGCAAAGGCCAGTGTGGCCAGCACCAGCACCGGGATCAGCGCCGAAAAGGCGCTGACCATGCCGGTCACTCCCAGCAGGGCTACCAGCGCCACCGCCAGCATGAACAGGGCGTTGCCGATCCATGTAGGCAGGCCCGTCATCTGCTCTAATAGCGCTCCGGATCCCGCCGCCATAATGACCACCACGCCGAACAGGAAGGCCGCCGCCACAATGCCGGAGGCTGCCCGCAGCCACGGGATATTCCAAGGCACCAGCAGCCGATCCATTTCGTCGGTGTGGGCCACCTGCGTCAGCCGCACCAGCAAAATACCGAACAGGGTAAACAGCACCGCCGCCAGCAGAAAACCCACATAGCCCCAGTTGCCGAAGGCCCCGAAGAACTGCCACAGCTCCGGGCCGGACACGAAGCCCGCCCCCAGAAATACCCCCACATAGGTGAAGGCCAGCGGCAGCGTTTTCATCTCATTCATCTTTTCCACTCCTACTCCACGGTTCTTTCAGCGCCGCACCCGCAGCGCTGCTTTGTGTACCATCGATCGCATCGGCATCAATGGCATAATTTCGTTCATATGGATATAGTGTATCGTCTCTCCCCGGTCCTCGTCAACCCCCATTCACCATATTTTTACTGAATCATTCAACCATTTTCGTTGACGTTCCCGTCCGTAGGATGTATAATGGGCATAAAGTCGGTCTTTGCGGCGTCCAATTTCCCCTGCCTGCCGCCGATTTGCACCGATTTATCTGTTAGGTAGTATCGCTTTATACATATTGATATCAGTCAAAAATTCAGGAAAAGGAGCTGGAACCATGGTCAATCCGACGTATGAAAAGCTGGGCAGCACCCCCTCCATGATCCGTGAGCTGTTCGCCTACGGTCTGCGCCGTTCGGCGGAAGTAGGCCCGGAGCACGTATATGACTATTCCCTGGGTAATCCCAGCATCCCCGCCCCGCAGCCGGTGCAGCAGGCCCTGCTGGATGTGCTGCACGACACCGATCCCATTCAGGTCCACGGCTACTCCATGGCCGGCGGCTTCGACGGCACCCGCCGGGCCGTGGCGGAGGATCTGACCCACCGCTTCGGAATGACCATCCGCCCGGAGGAGCTGTTCTTTACCTGCGGCGCTGCCGCTGCCCTGATCTCCGTCATCCGGGCGCTGACCGTATCGCCGGACAGTGAATTTGTGGCCATCGCCCCCTATTTTCCGGAGTACCTCCCCTTTGTGGAATCCAACGGCGGCAAGCTGGTGTCCGTCCCCGCCGATCTGGACACCTTCCAGATCTCTCTGGACATTTTAGAGGCCCATTTAACGTCCCATACACAGGCAGTTTTGGTCAACTCCCCCAACAATCCCACCGGCGTGGTGTACAGCCGCCAGACGCTGGAGGGGCTGGCGGAGCTTCTTCGCCGCAAGAGTACCCAGTTCGGCCACCCCATCTACCTGATAGCCGACGAGCCCTACCGAGAGCTGGTCTACGACGGCGTGGAGGTCCCCTTCCTACCCACCATCTATCCCAATACGCTGGTGTGCTACTCCTATTCCAAATCCCTGTCCCTGCCCGGTGAGCGCATCGGTTACGTCTGCGTCCCCTCCTGCGTAGAGGGTCAGGCCGATGTGCTCCACGCTGTAGCCGGGGCCGCCCGCAGCTCCGGCCATGTCTGCCCGCCGACGCTGGTGCAGCTGGCTCTCCAGCGGTGCGCCGATGCCCGGCCGGACTTGGCGGCCTATGATGCCAACCGCCGCTTGCTCTATCGGGAGCTGACCCAGATGGGCTACGAGTGCATCCCGCCGCAGGGCGCCTTCTATCTCTTCGTCCGGGTCCCTGACGGCGACGATGTGGCCTTCTCCCAGCGGGCCAAGCTGGAACATGACCTGTTGGTGGTCCCCAGCACCGCCTTCCACTGCCCAGGCTTCCTGCGGCTGAGCTACTGCGTCTCCCACGACATGATCCTGCGCAGTCTCCCCGCCTTCCGGGCCATACGGGAGAAGTACCAATAAGACACGATGCCCGTCGGCAAGCGGGAAAGGTATTAAGAAAATAAGAAGCCCCCTGCCAGCAGACAGAAGTAGTTTCAAAAAAACAAAAAAATCCCGGCAATAAGCGGAAGGTGTATCCATACGACAAGAGACTCCGTCGGCGGAGGACATTTTGCGAATCGTCAGACGGTGCCATCCTTCGCTTGCCGGTATGCTCTGCTTACCTGTTTTCTCCGCTCCTATGACAAGGCGCATCCCTGTGCAGCTTGCTGCCCAGCGGTGCGCCTTGTTTTATATGGCTCTGTGTATGCGCCGCACGCTTTTCTGGAGGCTCTTGTCCTAAGCGCTTTCAGTTTTTTCCTCCGATATTTCAATTTTTTCTTGTATTTTTCGGCAAATGCTCCTATAATAGCTGTATATTTTTTCAAAAAAGAGAGGTGCTTACGCAATGAGCAAGGTCTGTATCCCGCAGGGCTACAAAACCCCGCTGTCTGTCTATGAAATGCAGCGGGCCATTGAGTTTATCAAGAGCAATTTTCAGGTGAATCTCGGCAATGCCCTGAATCTGCGGCGGGTCTCCGCCCCACTGTTTGTGGAAGAAAATTCGGGGTTGAATGACAACCTCAACGGCGTGGAGCGCCCTGTCTCCTTCGATATCCCCGACGTACACGCCACCGGGCAGGTGGTCCACTCTCTGGCCAAGTGGAAGCGGCTGGCTCTGAAGCGCTATCAGTTCCACCCCGGCAAGGGCCTCTTCACCGACATGAACGCCATCCGGCGGGATGAGGTGGTGGACAACCTCCACTCCATCTATGTGGATCAATGGGACTGGGAAAAGGTCATCCTGCGGGAGGACCGGACGGAGAGCTATCTGCGCCAGACGGTGCGGGCCATTATGGGAGCCGTCTGCGAGACCAATGATGCGCTGGACATTGCCTTTCCCAGCCTGCACACCCGCATCGACCGGGACGTGTATTTCATCTCCACCCAAGAGCTGGAGGATCGGTTCCCGGACCTGACTCCCAAGCAGCGGGAGGACGCCATCTGCCGGGAGCACCACACGGTATTTCTCATGCAGATCGGCGGAAACCTGAAGCGCTCCGGCCAGCCCCACGACGGCCGTGCGCCGGACTACGACGACTGGCAGCTCAACGGCGACATCCTGCTGTGGAACCCGGTGCTGGAGCGGAGCTTCGAGATCTCCTCCATGGGCATTCGAGTGGACGAGGCGGCGCTGGATCGCCAGCTCACCGCCAGCGGCTGCGACGATCGGCGCACTCTCCCATTCCACCGGATGCTGCTGGCGGGGGAGCTGCCCCTGACCATCGGCGGCGGCATCGGCCAGAGCCGCCTGTGCATGATGATGATCGGGACCTGTCACATCGGGGAGGTGCAGGCCAGCCTCTGGGACCAGGAGACGGTGCAGACCTGCGAAAGCGCTGGTATCATGCTGCTGTAAAGGAAAAATACGGCACATCGATTTTGGTAAAAAGCGACCCTGTCCGGCTTTGGACAGGGTCGCTTTCTACGCTTACAGAGTTCAGAACTGGATGAGGCCCAAATGCTCCAGCAGAATTTTCAGGCCCATGAGGATCAGGATGGTACCGCCCACCATCTCCGCCTTGTTCTTATACTTCAGGCCAAAGACGTTGCCCACCTTCAGGCCCACGGCGGAGAGGATGAAGGTGATGCAGCCGATGAACAGCACCGCCGCCGCGATGTTCACCCCCGGCAGTAGGGCGAGGGTGATCCCCACCGCCAGCGCATCGATGCTGGTGGCCACCGCCAGCAGCAGCATGACCCTGGGAGCAAAGGAGGCGTCCGTCGTCTCCTCGTCCTTGGAGAAGGCTTCCTTCAGCATATTGCCGCCAATGACGGACAGCAGGATGAAGGCCACCCAGTGATCCACCGACGTGATATACTGCTCGAAGGTGGAGCCCAGCAGATAGCCCAGGGTGGGCATCAGCGCCTGAAAGCCTCCGAACCACGCACCCACGATGAGATAGTGCCGTCTTTGCAGCGTCTGCGTGGACAGGCCCTTGCAGACAGAGACGGCGAAGGCGTCCATAGACAGCCCCACCGCAATGAGAAACAATTCTAACAGTCCTATGATGGTTCCCTCCAAAAAAAGAAAATCAGGCACGGTGTGCCTGACCAAAACGCCCAAGCACGACCCCCGCCATACTTGAGTCTCGTTGTTTAAGACAAGCCAGATGGGGTCCCATCAGTCTGTTGACTTGCCACTCGCTGCCGAGCCATCTACTCCCTCAGTATAAGCTTTAGTGTACCATATCCGGCAGAAATGTCAACCTTTTGACGCAAATTCCCCCTGTCATGCCGGAAAAAGTTTTTGTTGACAAATCAATATTTGCGTGGTATGATACGTCACACTTGTTGATTTATCAACATTTAAGGAGGAGCCACCATGCAGCAGCGCTTCGAGACCTTTACCGTGCTGATTGCCAAAATCAGCCGCAGCATCCGCCGCATCAAGGCGGAGGAGATGTCCGAATTTCATTTGAAGGGGCCTCACGTCTCGTGTCTTTATTATCTGACGCAGCTGGGGCCGCTAACCGCCGGGCAGCTGTGCGACCGGTGCGAGGAGGATAAGGCCGCCGTGTCCCGGTCGCTGGAATATCTGGAGCAGAACGGCTACGTCACCCGGCCGGACAAGCGATACCGCAGTCCCCTGACGCTGACGGAGAAGGGGCAGGAGACGGGCCGGGCCATTGCAGGGAAGATCGACCGGCTGGTGGAGGCCGCCAGCGAGGGCTTGACACCGGAGCAGCGGCAGGTCATGTACGACGCCCTAACCTGCATCAGCGGCCATCTGGAGCGCTTGGCAGCCCCCCGAAAATCACAGAACGGAGAAACAGACTTATGACCAGAATCATCATAGATTCCACCATCGACCTGCCGGAGCAGTACCGCAGGCAGGTACACATCGTACCCCTGACCATCCACTTCGGGACGGAGGAGCTGCTGGACGGCGTGGACATCGACCGCCAGCGCTTTTATGAGCGGCTGGTGGAGTCGGACGTGCTGCCCACCACCAGCCAGCCCTCCCCTGACGCTTTCGCCCAGCTGTTCGATCAGGTGGAGGCTGCCGGGGACAGCGCCGTGGTGCTGACCATCTCCCACAAGCTGTCCGGCACCTATCAGAGCGCCTGTATCGCCGCTGAGGGGCGGGAGCGCATCTTCGTGGTGGACACCATGTCCGCCTCCATCGGCTCCGGTATCCTGGCCCGGTACGCCATTGACAACGCCCATCTGCCCGCCGGAGAGCTGGCGGCGTTGCTGGAGCGGCGGCGGCAGGACGTGTGCATCATCGGGCTGGTGGACACGCTGGAGTATCTGAAAAAGGGCGGGCGCATCTCCAAGACTGCTGCCTTTGCCGGGGGGCTGCTGAACATCCACCCGGTGCTGACCCTGACGGACGGCGAGGTGACCATCATCGGCAAGGCCCGTGGCTCCCGGCAGGGCAACAATCTGCTGGTGCAGAAGATCCACGAGAGCGGCGGCATCGACTTCTCCATGCCCCTGCTGCTGGGCTATTCCGGGCTCAGCGATGCCCTGCTGCAAAAGTATGTGGCCGACAGCGCCCCTCTGTGGGAAAACGGCACGGAGGCGCTGGAGTCCGTGTGCATCGGCAGCGTCATCGGCACCCACGCCGGTCCAGGTGCCGTGGTGGCGGCCTTCTTCCGGCGGGGAGGAAAATAATAGGAAAGCCCCGCCCTCCCCATTAGGGAGGGCGGGGCTATGTTTTGGCAGTCAAAACAAAAATCAGGCGGAGAAGCAGCTGCTCCTCCGCCTGATTTTTCTATTCCGCCCCCTGGGTGGCCCGCTGCACCACATGACGGGTGATGCGGGCGGTGAGCCCCCACAGGGGGTAGGGCAGCCCATCATACACCGGTACCTCCGCCTGCCCCGGTGTCCACCGGTAGTCCGGCGGCGCCTGCACCCGGGCATAGGGGAATTGCTCTGCTCCCACCGGCAGCAGGGGATACCGGTACACCTCCGGCGGATGGGCCGCTAACCAGTCCAGCGACACCAGAAACGTCTGCCGCACCTCGGCGGGGTTCAGCCGCAGCCGCTCCAGTGCCGCCGGGGCCACCTGTCCCAGCACCGGGTGCATCAGGGCTTCGGAGCGCAGGTGCAGGAAGTCCGCCCGGCCCAGCAGCCGGATGTCTTCCGGGGGGATGCCCAGCTCCTCCCACGTTTCCCGCAGGGCACACTGCTCCGGCGTCTCCCCCGGCTCCATGCGCCCACCGGGGAAGCAGACCTCCCCGCTGTGGTGGTGCAGGGCAGGGGAGCGCACCTCATACAGCAGGCTCAGACCCTCCGCCGTCTCCGCCACCGGCACCAGCACGGCATAGGCGGCGGTGGCCCCCAGCAGGCCCGGCACATGGCCGGAAAAGGCCGCCTGTAATTGTTTCAGCTCTATGGAACATCCCTTCTTTCATGCTGGCATCAATGCTACCTATTATAATAGAGTCTGCCCGGTGCCGTCAACCGCTTTGATGCTGCGGCATATGCTGTATTGGGGCTGCGGCCCCACCGACTATCGAACAGGAGTGGATGTCATGGCAAGCTTTACCAACTTCGCCACCTTGATCTATAACGGCGGCACCTCCAATTCCAACACCGTCACCGGTGAGCTGCTGGAGACGCTGACCCTCACCAAGACGGCGGCCAGCAGCCGCTACACCGCCAGAGACAACGTCACCTACGTGTTGTCGCTGGTGAACGGCGGCACAACGCCCCTGACGGAACTGGCGCTGACGGACAATCTGGGTGGCTACGCCTTCGGCACGGACACCGTGTACCCGCTGACCTACAACGAGGGGACGCTGCGGGTATATGTCAACGGTGTCCTGCAAACGACCCCCACGGTGACGGCAGGGCCTCCCCTGACCGTCACCGGTCTCACCGTCCCCGCCGGAGGCAATGCGCTGCTGGTGTACGAGGCCGCTGTTACCCGCTATGCGCCGCTGGATCAGGAGGCCGCCATCACCAACACGGCCACCGTCACCGGCGGCGGTTTGGCAGCGCCCCTGACGGCGCAGGCCACACTGGCGGCGGCCCAGCGGGCGGACCTCACCGTCAGCAAGGCCATCTGCCCCGCCACCGTCACGGAGAGCGGACAGCTGACCTATACCTTCGTCCTCCAGAACTTCGGCAATACCGCCGCCACGGCAGGGGACAACGTGATCCTGACGGATACCTTCGACCCGGCTCTCACCGGCCTGACGGTGACGTATAACGGCGATGCGTGGACGGAAGGAGACAACTACACCTACGATGCTGCCACCGGCACCTTTGCCACCATTGCCGGGCAGATCACCGTCCCGGCGGCCACCTATACCCAGGAGACGGATGGCACCTATACCGTCACCCCCGGCACCACCACAGTGACCGTCACCGGCACCGTGTAACGCTGCATCGGAAAAAGCAGGGCGCTTGTCCTGCTTTTTCTGCATTGGCAACCAAAGACACCCCCCGGCTCTGCCGGGGGAAAAATAGCCTATGGCGAGGGGAAAAGAAGACAAGAAAAAGTCTCCAAGTTAGAGTAAAGAAAAGGTTTGACGACCAAAGCTTACAAGAACAAGGAGAGCAATTCATGAAAGAAGTAGATGTGAACATACCAGCTGGCGTTGCCAATACCATGTGGTGTTTGCGCCGAGATATAGACGAATCGAGGTTTACAGAAAGATAAAAGAGGACATAGGGATCATACTGCGGAAGTTGTGCCAGCAAGTGGATACGGTAGGCCGCAGCAAGAAAGCGATCAAGGCGTACATACAGAACCAGTTGGAGGAGGACAAAATATCCGACCCAATTAGCATAAAGGAATTTATAGACCCGTTTACGGGTAGTAAGAATCCCAAGGCATAAATAAAACCCCATAAGGGCTTCGTCCGTAATAGGCCCTTATAGGGCCTCGTCAACCCTCCGGCTAAGCCGGAGGGTTTGATTTTTATCCCTTTTACCTTTTGTGTTGATATAAGCCTATCCGCCAAATCCTTCGTCGATTTAACGGAACTCTAAGCACATGAAAAGGAGCAAGGTATATTTCAACCTTGCTCCTCCTATGGGATATATACTATTCAGTTCGACAAATTGAAATTGGCTAATCTATTTAATCAACATTGTTATAGACTTCAATGCCAAGGATTTTTACTATCATTCCCTCAAGGTAATCATTTTCGGACGTGGCTTCTGGGTCTATTCTATGCACATTCTCAACTTGATACAGGATAGCATTATATACAACTGTGCCGCCGTCTTTCAGACGCATAGGAATGGGTATCAAAAGAACGATAGCCAACAAGATGCAAATACCTGTAACTACTTTTTTTCTCATATTATCACACTCCTTTGTCAAACTTGAATTTGGATAGCTGCTTCATTATTTGTATAGACGGAAAAGCCAGCAAATTGTTCCGACTTTTCTATATTATACAATATTTTTGTGTTACTTTCAAGGTGTGAAAAGATGCCGAAGTTGCCTTCGGCTCTTTTCGGTGCCCTGCATCGGTTAAACTTGTACTGGAATGATGCCCTTGGTATCAAATCCCAACTTCTTACTCTTAAGTTCCTTGTATGTAATCGGGTCGTTGATGCGATTACATATAAGGGAGTACAGTTCATCTACCATCTGCTTGGTGGTGAGGTCTTTGTTCTTTTCTAACCACCAGAAGAGCATGATATGTCACAATCGAGGTATTTCGTGGCGGGTAGGTTTTCTTTGCCAAATATAGGGGCAGGAACGAAGCGAAAGAAATTGTTACACATAATTCACGATCATACATAGCAACACTTATCTTGAAAAGGGACTGATTTTTTGGGGGAGAGACGGAAACATCCCCCGCTGTACAGTGAGTACAGTGGGGGATGTTTGCATCAGAAGTCGATGGTGCCGTCCAGAACCCGCAGGTCGTATGGCTCGTAGGTCACGTGGCGGTACTTCTCCACGTCCAGCTTCACGCCGGTCCAATCGGAGTGGATCTCGCCGTTCTGCTTGATGAGGATATCGTACAGAATGTCGTAGGTGATGCCGTCGTCGCCAGTCTCCACGATGGTGGAATAGGGAAGGGTCTTGTGGTAGGTCATGTGAAGGCCCTTATACTCGAAGTGGAAGCCGTTGCGCATCCGGCAGCCGTCCAGCCCCTTGTAGGTGAACTGCTTCTTCAGATCCTGAAGGATCTTGTCGTGCTCCTCTTCATAGAGGTTCTCCGGAGTGGTCTCGGTGTAGTCGTAGCGGAACTGGATGGGGATGCGGTAGGGTAGGAAGCGCTCCACGTAATCCGTCAGCTTCTGGGCGGGGTAGTTCTTATACAGCACGCAGTTGATGCGGGTGGGGCAGTCGATGCGGCCCACTACCTCGTCCGGGGACTCCTCCACGTACTTCACCAAATGGCGGGAGATGTTGATGCAGGTGATCTTGTCCCGGTTGCGCTTCGTGAAGGCGATCATCTCGTCGGCAGAGTATTTCTGCTGCACGGGGAAGGTGGTGTTGATAAAAATTCTGTGGGTGTTGGGAATGGCGTCCAGCATCTTCTGGAGGGATCCCAGATCTGCCAAGGGTTCGCCGCCGGTAAAGACGAAGTCACAGCGAGGAGTGATCTCATCCATGGTGTGGATGCTGCGGAGAATGGCATCCAGACTGAAGCCGGAGCAGTCGGCATACTCCTTTTTGTTGATGCAGAAGGGGCAGTGATTGTTGCAGTCGTAGGGAACAAAGACGGTGACGGTAGCGCCGCCTTCCCGTGTCTTATAGGGATTGCTCATATTGTTCAAGCCAGCCTCTCAAAATAAGTCGTTCCCGATTAGTCTATACCAAATGGCGCAAAAAAGCAAGAAATATCTGCAAAAATAGACTGTTTACTTATTAACAATACTGGAAGCGGAGGGAAATATCGGAGACTTTGGCAATATGAAGAAAATGAAGAGATGTGAGCGGAGAGGGGAACTGACAATGTGGAAAAACACAAGCACCTGTTCCTGTTTCCTGCGGCGGTGCCGGGCATACTTGCCGTGTGCTGGGTATCGGAGCTTGTGGAGCTCCTGCGGGAGCGGAAGAAGGAGAAAGAAGAGCCGTAAGAGCCGAGGAACCGATGCTGTAAGCTTCAGGCCGGGCGGAAGGGGAACGTTCCCCTTCCGCTTTTTCATTTTGTGGCTTGTAAAAAACGGCGTTTTGTGATATGGTAGGGTAAAAGAATTTGCGGGGGGATCACGGATGAGCACCAGCTTTAAGACCAGTATGTTCGGCGGCTTTGACCGCAGCGATGTGATCGCATATATTGAAAGGACCGGCCGGGAGCACGAGGAGCGTGTGGCGGCGCTGGAGGCGGAGAACGAGACCCTCCGGAAGGAGAACCAGACGCTGGAGAATACCCAGCGGGTGACACAGGCGCAGCTGCTGAAGATGCAGGACAACGAGGAGACCTGCCGCCGTCTGCGCCGGCAGCTGGCGGATGCGGAGGCCCGGAATCAGGAGCTGGAGCAGCGCTGCGCCCAACTGAAGGTACAGGCGGACGAATACGAGTCTCTGAAGGACCATGTGGCCCAGATCGAGATCAGCGCCCACCGCCGCACGGAGCAGTTCCGGGAGGAAGCCGTGACCCGGCTGCGTCAGCTGGCGGCCCGGCAGCGGGAGTGGTGCCGCACGGCGCAGGCGGACTATGAGCAGATGAATTGCCAGCTGCTGGAGCGCTTACAGCAGGCAGAGCAGACGCTTCGCCAGCCGGATATGAGCAGCTTCCGGCGGATGGAGGAGGGCCTGACGGCGTTGGAAAAGGGCTTGACGGCGCCGGAGAAAGCCGGAGAATAAGACAGACGGGGAGCATTCGGCGGGATGCTCCCCTTTTTGTGGAAAATAGCGATTGACAGACAGCGTTCGACATGATAAGATGACGCTACAATCCAAGGGGCGCTGGTGCAAGCCGGCTGAGATGAGACGTATCGCCGTCCGGTCCCTCGAACCTGATCCGGGTAATGCCGGCGTAGGAATGCGATCATAGGGATTTTATGTTCCGCATTGCGACGCCTGCATGGCTCGCCATGCGGGAATTTTTTTAGGAGGAGATCCGAACATATGAAAAACAATAAGACCCGTACCCTCTGTGAGGCCGCCATTTTTATCGCTATGGCGGAGATTTTGAGCTTTATCAAGCTCTATGAGTTCCCCAACGGCGGCTCTGTCACGCTGGAGATGTTGCCGATCATCCTGTTCGCCGTCCGGTATGGCTGCGGCTGGGGCGCCGGCGCCGGCTTCGTATTCGGCACCGTGACCTATCTCATCGGCAACAAGTTCTCCATCGACTGGACCACCATCATCTGCGACTACTTCCTGGCCTTCACGGCGCTGGGCTTTGGCGCAGGCCTGCTGGCCCGCCGGAAGTGGAGCGTGTTCTATGGCACCGTCATCGGCGGCGTGCTGCGGTTTTTGGCCCACTACATCATCGGCGCCGTGGTGTGGGGCAAGTATATGCCCGATGAGTTCTTCGGCATGACCATGACCAGCCCGTGGTTCTACTCCCTGCTCTATAACGGGAGCTATATGCTCCCCAGCATCATCCTGTGCCTGGTGGTCTTTGCGGCGCTGTACAAGCCCATGAAGAAGTATTTCACGGCGGAGGACCTGAAGCTGGCTCAGTGATGGCCGGATGACAGCTTTCCGGGGCCGGGGAGACCCGGCTCCGGAAAAACTTTCAGGAGATTTGAAAAAAGTGTTGACAAAACACAGGAAGCGTGTATAATATAGCTTGTTCGTCAGAACACAGCGGGATTGTGTAAAGGTAGCACAGCGGACTCTGACTCCGTATGTGAGGGTTCGAATCCTTCTCCCGCTGCCAAGGTGGCCATAGGGGAACTGCGTGTACGCAGTTCCCCGTGACCATATCGTAAAGTTTGTCTGTTTCCTTTGTCGTGCTTCCCGGTCTGGTTCCTGTGCCTGCGCCTTATTGTGCAATACTGCAAGGGCCTCACCACGTTGTCAGCGGAAGCGATGTATTGGCTCCGCAGAACAGACTCTCTATCTGCTCTTTGCGTCTCATCCCCGTGACCGCTGGAAGGCAGCGGTGCCGCTCATATCATGGCGAAGCTCCGGGATATGCGCTTGTATTTGACCGGGACGATCATTCAGTTGTCTATATCGAGACCGGTTTTTGACCGGAGACGAACAAAAAAGCAAGCCTTTCCCGATGTTTTTCACCGAAAAAGACTTGCCATATAACCACTCTGTGTGCTACAATAGGCTCGCACCACAGAGTAAGCGTGCGACATAAAAAGCTCTTTCGATGCCGTGTACATCGTTTGAGTTGGTACCGTCCGGAATTCCCGTTCCGGGCGGTACTTTGTCGTTTATTGACTTGTTACTTCTATAATATCCTGTTTTTATCAATAATGCAACTATTTTTTGCATTTTCAATTCCTACAATTTCAAATTTGCGGCAAAAGCCAGACGGGCAGAGGGCTGAAACCCTTGTGCCGTCTGGCTTTTTTGTGTATGGAGCGCTGGCTGTCGGCCGACGATTATTCTTCACTGGCCAGCTTGTAGAAGGTAGATCGGCCAATCCCCAGACGCTGCGCCGCCTCTCTGGCGGTAAGCTCCCCGGCCTGCCAGGCTGCGTAGATCTCCGGCCACTGAGGAGGCCGGGCCAGTCTGGGCCGTCCCATCTTGCGACCGGCTGCTCTGGCTGCTGCGTAGCCCTCCGTCTGACGCTGCCGGGTGCGGAGTCGCTCCTGCTCGGCCATGGTACCCAGCACCTCAATGATGATGTTGTTGACCATATCGGTCACCCACTCCTGACCGGTAGGGAAGTCGGTCATGGTGGTGGGCAGATCGAGAATCTTCAGGTGGATGCGCTGCTCTCGGAACCAACGCAACTCCGTCTCGATGTCCGCCTTCCGACGGCTGAGCCGATCCAGGGAAGTGATGACCAGCGTGTCTCCGGGCCGGAGGATGGCGTTCTTCAGGGCCATGTAGCCGGGCCGGTTCAGATCCTTGCCGCTCTCCCGGTCGGTGATGATGGAGCGATCATCGGCGCCCAGAGTGCGGAAGGCCTCCAGCTGCCGGGCAAGGTTCTGGTCTCTGCTGCTGACTCTTGCGTAGTAGTAGGTGCGGGTATCGCTCATGGGAAACCTCCTTTTTCTGCGGGTGACGAAGAAAGCAGCCCTGCGGCTGCTTTCTTGACAAAATTTGTCGGCTCTGGTATGCTCATACGCAGAGCGCTGCACGAACGGCAGGCGGTTGGCTACACCACCCGAAAGGGGGTGAGGCTTATGCCTATAACTTTGACCTTACATATCTTCGGATTTGTAATTACGATCAAGGTTAAAAGCGAAAACCGCCACTCTGGCAAGTGACGGTTTTCCTGAGTTCGCTCAAGTAAATTGCACTTCTAAGAGCTAACCGCTTGTCGCAGCGCTCTTTTCATGCTTATTATAGCAAATGCGGAGGATTTGTCAAGCAGCCGGTGTGCTCCGCTATGGAACGGGCTGCTTATACGCCCTTCGGGCCTTCGTCCGGCTCCAGTATCTCCTTGCCGTCCAGCGTGTAGATGGGGCCGTCTATCAGCTCGCCCAGCGCCTCCAGCTCCTCCATCTCCTCCGGATCGGACAGCTCAATGCCGTCCAGAATGCTCCATTTCTTGTTTTTGTCGTCCATGGTATAGTCCCCCTTTCCATTCCATCTTAGCATAACCGGGCGGAGGCAGCAAGCCCTAAAAGCTGTCCGTAAAACTTCCGGCGTTTTCGGATATATCCGTAAAGTTGCAGGGGGAATTTTAAGGACGCAAATCAGGCGGGGCGAGTGTGTGTCTCGAAAAGTAGACTTTTGCAGACACTGCGGCTGCTGCATCAGGCTGCCAGCGCCTCAACGACCGCAGCAGTTACCTCCCGTGGAAAACTCCTGGCGGAGTTTACACACAGGCCCCTCCTGCGGCTGGAGCTGGCCGAAGGAAGAAGACCTGCGCCGGGGGCGGTTGTGTGAGAAATGATTTTTTTGATTTTTCGTTGTTGTTCTTCTCTTGCAAGTCTTACGTCAGACGGTAGAATCTTTCTTTCAACAGGTAATTTAATACTCCCGTTATCTGAGTCTTAACCTTATTTGCTAAAAATCGGACTACCCCCCTCAGAGAAAAACCCTCGATTGGGGCTTGACACACATCCGAAGCTGCGATATGCTGGTCACAAGAAGCCGCTGCATAATTGCCTTCTGCCGCCTTGCAGATGTGATAGGAATTGCGACTATGCTCCCGGTTCTTCTTGATGCAGAGCTGCACCAACAGGGTCTTAATGGCCTTGAGCAGCCGCAGACCGGCGCAGACGGTGGAGCGTGCTGCGCCGGTTTTCTTTTGCAGCGCAGAGATGCTGGGGAACGCACGGGAGCTGTTCCCGGCACAGACAATGATGGCACACAGCACGATGAGGGCGGAATCGGTCAGCTCCTGATCCAGCACGGCACGATCCAGGATGGTATAGCCCTTCTTCAGCCGGGCCAGATCGACGGTGTAGGTGTTCTTCCCGTATACGGTGCGTCCCAGCTTGCCGCTATGGTACTTGGTGTGCTTGACAGTAAGATATCCCGCCTCGGACAACTCCCGGACGGCCTTGACGGCGGTGGCCACGCTGCAGCCTGCCAGAGCGGCAATGGTCTCATAGCTTTTGCGGCAGCCGCCCAGGGCGTTGCAGTAGGCAAAGAAGATCATGCCCACTCGGCGGGTGGCAAAGCTGAGGGTGGTGTCAAAGATGAGGGCGTTGGGTACCTTGAAATAGCTTCTGCGCTTTCTCATAGGGGAGTCTCCTTTAGAAGATGAGCAGCGGCAGCCGAACGGCTGCCGCTGCTGTTTTGTTTATTTACCGGTTGGACAGAGGCGGTCAGTAAGTCCACTCCTCAGCCTCCCGGACGAAAGGGGGGCGGTCATGCTCCGGCTCTACGGGGTCAAGCTTGGCCATGGCGCTCCTCAGGCCGGGGTCGTCCTGTGTGCGGGAGAGGATATCGGCAGCCATGCGGGTCAGACCGTGGTCAAAGCCATCGTCCCAGGCTGCTACGATCTGCGCCTCCTGCGGCGTCAGATCACCCCGCCACGTCTCCGTCTCCGGGTCGTTGGTCTCATGCTCCCAGCTCTCCTTCAGCTCCCGGATGCGTACCAGTGACTCGTTCCAGTCCTTTCCGATGGGCGCCGCCTCACGGGATATCTCATACTGACCCTCCAGCAGAGTGCGGATGCTCTCGGCACACTGCTCACCGGCCCGGTCGCCATCGGTGCAGAGGTTGATCTGGCTGACGTCCGGGCGGTGCTGGAGGAAGGCCAGCAGCGCACGGGGCGATACACCGCCCAATGCAATATAGTTCTCCGTGCGCTGGTCTGCCGGACGCATGGAGAGATAGGACAGCAGATCGATCTCGCTCTCAAAGACATTGCAGCGGGGGCAGTCTGGGTTCTCCATGCGGAAGCGGTACTCCTTCTGGGAGCCTCGGACGTCGAAGCGCTGCACCTGCTGCGTGGGGTCGCAGCTGCGGGCGAAGTTGCTGGCCACTACGCCGTCAAAGTCCGTGCCGACGAATACAACGTTTTTGTATTTGTCGCTCTGGTAGATCCGGCCCTGCCGCATCAGCTCGTCTACCAGCTCCTCGTCCAGCCCCCGATCCCGGACGAGATAGTTATAGGCGTCCAGATTCGTCTTGGCTCGTGGCAGCGGGTGAAGCTCCTCATGTCCCGCAGGCGGCTGCCACACCGGGGCCGTGTAGGTGACGTCCCTGTGGATGGCCTCCAGCACCGTCCGTGCAGCCTCCTGAAAGCCCATGCCATGGACATTGACGAAGTAGTCGATGGGGCTTTTGCTGCCCTCCGCCCGTGAAAACCAGTAGTAGCCCTTGCCGGGCGTTACTACCAGACTGTCATGCTCCACAGAGCGCCACTGTCCGTCCTTCTGGAACAGCGGCTCCCCGGTGCGCTGGAGGATGTCAAACACATCCTGGCTGCGGGCCAGCTCGATCATGTCGGCGGGAATGTACTTGCTCTCCCGGCGCTTCGGCTGCCGGACGGTGGTATCAGCGGGGAAGAAGGCTGCATGGGTAAAGACGGATCTGTCCTGCACATTCCGTGTATCGCAGCCGTAGAATTTGCAGTCTTTGAACTGCGAAAGCCTTGCCTCGCTTTCCGAGACGGTGACATTGCGGAAGGTGCAGCCAACAAAGCGGAGGTCTACGGGATCTTTGGCGTAGAAATCGAATTTTTCCTGATCGATGTTCTCCGCCTCAATGTGCCGGATCTGCCGCTTTTCTTCGGTGACGTTCCGTTCCTGCTGGAACTCGCCCTTTTCCATCAGGTAGTTGGCAATGCCGCTGGCGTCCTTGATGGCGTCAAACAGCTCCTGCGGATCTTGCTCCAGCACCTTGATCCAGCTCTGGATATAGGCTTTGTGCAGGTCGAAATGTTCGTCCAGAGCCTTTTGGGACATCTCCAGCCCCAGCTCCTGGGAAACGAAGGCGCTGGCAATCTCCGCCCGCAGTTCCTCCCGTGCGTAGTCCTCACTGCCGAAATGATTTTCCATGTGGCGGTTCAGCCGGTCAGGATGGCCGGTGGCGTGGCCGCACTCATGGAGAAAGGTGGAGATGTAGCTGTACGGATCGTCGAAGCTGGCCTCCGGAGGCAGCGTCACCATATCGGCTGAGGGGGAGTAGTAGGCACGGGTGCCTTCCTCCCGATAGGCCAGCTGCATATTCTCCAGCAGGGTGTCCCGCTGCTGGCGGAGCTGGCCAATGTCCGTCCGGGGCCGCTGGGACAGAGGCGGGAGACCCTCCATCTGAGCGGCGTTAAAGACGAGAGCGGTACGGCTGCGAAGCTGGAGCTTGTCGGCTACATCGGGATCGTCACGCCTCAAGCGCTCCACCTCATTCCAGTTTATCCATCTTTTCCGTTCCATGTCATACATGGCCCAGTATTCGACCTTGGTGGCGTGTTCGCCTTTGCGGATGCGCCAGCCTTTCTCTTGGGCCTGCGGGAAGGTACACCAGCGTGGATCCTTATAGCCTCGCTCGTCAGCCAGCATGGAGAGCCGCAGCGTGTTGATGCCCTTATAGCGTCTGCCGGTAGCGGCGTTGTAGGGACGCCCCTGCGCCCAGCAGGCCCGCCACGGGAGCTGCTCCTCCTTCAGCGCAGCCAGGAACGCCTGTGCCAGCTCCTCACGCACCTTATTCACTGCTGCCATTGCTCGTCACCTCCTTCCCGTCCAGCGTGTAGCTGGGGCCGTCTATCAGCGCACCCAGCGCCTCCAGCTCCTCCATTTCCTCCGGATCGGACAGCTCGATGCCGTCCAGAATGCTCCATTTCTTCTTTTCGTTGCTCATAGGGATGCTCCTTTCCATGTCAAATAAAAAAGAGACGGCAGGAGCCGTCTCTTGGTGGATGGGTATGAAATTGTTACCCCTTGAAATAGAAATTCTTTCTGAGTTTCAGGTAGCCGGTGCGGTGTATGACCACCAACTGTTCCCCCAGACTTTTCCATGTGTTGGGATGGATAGCGTAGCCCTCCTGCAGGCTGGTGGAGGTGCTGTCCGTCCTGCTGCCTGTGGTGGTGCTGATCTTCCGGTGCTCCTCTTTTCCAACCAGGTCGGAGAAATACATCCTGGTCTCCGGATCGTTGCCGGAGAGCACCACGGTATAGGCGCAGTTGTCCAGGATCACCTTCCGCTCGTCCCGGCTGTATGCCAGGTCAATGTCCGCCAGAGACTGGGTGAGGATGCAGATGTTGGCACCGTTTTTACGGAACTTCCGCATGGGGCCGAGGATCTCCAGATGCCGCAGGCTGGCGAACTCATCCAGTGCCAGCAGGATCCGCTTGTCCCGGCTGCGGTCATAGGGTCGCTGGCCGATGTAGTCCAGCATCTGCGTTACCACGATGTTGCAAAACAGGCTGTAAAACTCCTGTTTTTTGTCCGGCACCACCAGAAAGATGTGGGACGACTCCAGATCAGAGGGGGCCAGATACGGCTCGTCTGCACTGGATGGGCGGCGCAGAACACGCTCTACCTTGCTGTAATCGGCAAAGAGCTTGATGTTTTCATCCAGTGTGGACTTGGCCCCGGCGATGTTCTTTTCATTCTCCTGCGCCAGCGTCTGGATATAGCCCACAGCCCGCTGGTTTTTCTGTGCGGCGATCAGCTGAAACAGCTCCATGGGGCCGTTGGTAAAGACCACCTTCATAATTTCGCAGAAATCAAGGCCCTTGTCGTAAAACGCCACCAGAGATGCCAGCAGGATCTTCCGGGCCGTCTCCGTGAAGTAGCGCTCGGCACTGGTTGCCTTCGGCGGCAAGGGCAGAATAGAGAAAGTGAGCTGCTCCAGCAGCGCCCGCCGTTCGTCCGGATCGGACGCACGGTCTATCTCATCAAAGACATTGTAGATGACGGAATGCTCTGGATCGTCCGGCGCAAGGAGGACCTTCTTCTCTCCGGGGACATTTTTTGAGATGTCCCCGGAGATGTCGATGCAGAAGAAGGGGCCTTGCCAGACCCGGAGCGATGGGATCAGCAGGGCAGAGGTTTTCCCTTGCCCGCTGCCGCCGAAGATGGCGATGTGTCCCTCACCGTCACAGGGCAGATAGACCTTCTTCCCGCCCAGCAGTCCGAAGGTAAAGCCATTGGGCGCCTTATCTGCCGCCAGCCCGCTGCCCTTCAGTGTCTGCTGTACCCGCAGCTTCTGCTGCCGGTCGCTGCGGCCACGGTCACGCAGCAGCAGCCGCACCACAAGCGTCGCCACCAGCACCAGCGCCAGAATAGCCGCCAGCCGCCAGAGCAGGGCATCTATGTTTTCAAAAAAATCCATGCTAACCTCCTATTCCCAGCATACTGCATATCTCCTGCCAGAGCTGCTGCAGATTTTGCAGCAGCAGCTCCCGTGTGTTGTCATAGAGCAGGGCCAGCATGGCTATGGCCATCAGCGCAATGGAGACGGCGCCAAACAGCACACGGATGACGGTACCCAGCGCCTCCAGCAGCACCTGTGGCGTTCCCTTCTTTCGGACGATGACCGTGTGTTCCCGCTCCTCCTCCCGCTGCTTGGCGTCATACAGCTGCCCTACAAAGGAGGTAAGCGTCCGGGTATCCTCCGCCACCTCGTCCTCCGCCGCACGGATGTCCTCCCGGTCTCCGTTGGCTGCGTAGTAGCCGGTGAGGATCTTCTCCAGCTGGTCTTTCTGCTCTCCCGGCGACAGGGCCACATTGATGATATTTTTGATCTGCACGGCCAGCGCTGCCTTGACGATCTCATTTTTCGGGTTGTCGGTAGGCACCAGCAGGATGGGCGCTGCATGGTTGGTGCGCCAGATCCGCTTGATGACGCCTATCAATTCCTCGCCGTCGTTATAATAGGCGTCGGTATCATAGATGATGGCATCGGTGCCCTGGGCCGCCAGCAGGATGTCGTTTTCCTGCCTGCGGATATCCGGCGCTGCTGGGAGAAAGGTGACCTCCTGATGCAGACGCTGCTCCAGCGCCTCTCTCAGATGTCCCAGCTTGACCGAATCGCCCACACAGAGGATCATGCGCCGTCACCGCCTTCCTGCATCCGGGCCAGCAGCTGCTCCTCCTGCTCCAGCTGCGCCTGAAGGGCCTGCTTGCGCAGCATCATGTCCTCCAGCTCATTTTGTAGCCGTCCTTGCTTTTCCGCCATGGTGCGGAGGTTGGCGTCTATCTCCTCCTGCTGCTGGGGCGTCTTATCGGCCTTGGAGGCTTGCAGGGCCTCCAGCTTTTCATAGGCCAGGCGGAGGTCTGCGTTCTTCTCCTCCGTCTGCTGCTCCAGTTGCTGTAAGGCCAGACGGTGACCGGCAGCCTTACCCTCCACGGCGTGGATGCGGTACGCTGCGTCGGAGCGCTCCTCCAGCCGCTCCACATGGGCCATGGTGCGGTCGTCCATGTAGATGGATCTGCTGGCGCTGCCTGCCTTGACGGTCATGGCCACCTGCGCAAAGCGGCTGGAGACACCGGAGACCCGCACCACCAGCAGGTCGCCCAGATCCCGGTAAATCTTATAGCGGTAGTGGCTGTCGCCGCAGCGGAAACGGAAGGTATATCCCGGCTCTCGATTTAGAGACAGATCCTTCACCTCGAAGATGATCTCGAAGGCCCTGTCCTTCTCCGCCCAATCCCAGGAGGTGATGGTCAGGGTATATTCGCCCAGCTCCAGCTCTGTGCCGATGGGTGCGATCTCTACATCCTTGTAATGCTTCGGCATAAAAATACCGGTTGAAAAGAAAAGCAGATTGCCCAGCAGGAAGATGATGCAGAAGATCTGCAGGCCACGGACACCCCGTGGCCGTTTTTGCAGCTTCTGCCGCATGGAATCAAGCATCGTCCACCTCCTGCTCCGCATAGGGCCGGTATACGGCCCGGTCTGCCCGCAGCAGCACCACAATGGATTCCCAGTTGGCCCGGCCCTTGTTATAGCGGGAGGGCAGCACCAGATAGACGGCGCAGCACAGGGAGAAGATCATGTAGGGTACAAAAAACAGGCTGTAAATAAAGTCCTTGAGCATATAGGCAAACATCAGGTAGCCTACGATAAAATAGAGGCTGCTGAGGTTGATATGCCGGGATACTCTGGTTTTGGACTCGATTTGCGTGGTGACATTATCTGCCATGCCGCTTGTCCTCCTTTCCGTTTTTCGGTTTCCGATCCGGCTTGGGGCCGTTGTAGGCATGATACGCCTTCTCCAGCTCCAGCGCCTTCTCGTAGTTTTTCACCTGATAGAGATCTGCGCCCACAGGCGGCTGGATGGCTCGGTGCTTCCGGCCACGCACAATGGCCGTCACCTGACGGTTAAAATCCTTGCGTTCCTCGGCGGACGACTCCGGGCCGGGCGTCAGGCGCTTCACGGCCTCCGAGAAGGCCGGATTCGATACTCGTTTTTTAACTTCGGGAACTGAGTTCCCGAAGTTGGAGCCGCCAGATGTCCCCGCTGTCCCTGCATCCATGAAGTCCGTGGGGAAGGGCTGCGGCTTTGCCGGGGCCGCCTCCGCCGCTGCGGCAGCTTCGGCCCCGGCAGCGGGCGGCTCTGTCGCCTTCGGCCGGGCAGATCGGGTCTGCTCCTGCTGCTCCTGCTGCCGGGACGGCTGCTCTTGCTGTCGGGTATCCTCGTCCTCACGGTGGAAGCGCTGGTGGATGCCCTTGCCGAACTGCTCGCCGGTGGAGCCTTTGGACTGACGCTGGCGGAGGGTGGTGCCGGTGGCCGCTGCCATGGCGGTGTTCTTCACGCCACGCACCGCCTTGCCGCCCAGTCTGGCAGCGGTACGGCCTGCGGCCTTACCGGCTCCAAAGAGGGCCATGGCCCGGCCCACAGAGGAGGAAAGTCCTGCATCCATGCCAAGGATACGCTCCACCAGATTCGGGCCGTCTATGACGGCGTAGGCGATGAGCAGGCAGACGATGCCCTTTCCAATGCCGGTGATGCCGAAGGAGGTGACGAGGCCTACCATGATCTCATAGAGCTTTACGCTGAGGACACAGACACACATGGTGAGGTAGGTGTCACGGACAAAGAGCAGCGTGTTCTTCAGCTTTTCGCCGCCTCCGATATCGGCGGCAAAGAGGAAGACCAGAAGCCGGGACACCACCAGCTCATAGGCGATCCGCACGTTTTTGTAGCACAGCGCCAAAAACAGCAGGGACAGGGACAGGAGCTGCAGCAGGCAGCTCCAGAAATCGAAGGAGTAGCGGTAGAAAAACTGATTGCCGATGTTGGCGCTGGTGAGGCCGTCGTAGTTTTTCCGGGCCACGTCGCCGTCTGCCGTGTGGGCCAGACGGTATTTCACCCGGGTATTAAACTCCGTAGACCAACCGTACAGGTTCTTGCCGTTTTTGGCCGTGTGCCAGTCCAGCGTCTCGCAGAGGTCGATGCTGTCCATATCGTCCTGACCGGCGATCCCGGCGCCGTAGAGGACACCCTGTCCCGCCTTGTAATTCAGGGCGTTGATATCACCCCGCTTGTCGATGCGGATCAGGTCAATGAGGTTGCTCTCCACCAGCTCATAGGATTGGCTCACCTCCTCGCCGCCGAGAATGCCGTCCCGGAAGGAGATCACCAGATCGTTGGCGGTGGAGAAGAGCCATGCGGAAGCACTGACGGCCACGATGCCCAGCAGGATATTCCGCAGAAGGGGCGGGCGCTTCTCGTGCTGCACCAGCAGCAGGATGCCCAGTCCGGCGCAGCAGAGGACGGTCAGGGCCAGCAGCACGGGCCGCAGGGTATCCAGCAGATCATTGATTTGCGGGTAATTGGTGATGTCGATCAGACCGAAGGTCTTGGTATACAGCGTTTCTGCGACGTTTGCCACCTTGCAGACAAGGCCGGTGATGCTCCAACTGACGCTGCGTAGGGCGTCTCCAACGATGTTGTTATTCTCCAGCAGGGCGGCGTTGTCCCGGTACCACTGGAGATCGTCGGCGTCGGAATTATCGTCGGACTCTCCCTTGTAATAGGGATCGTCCGCAGTGGGGGTCGTGGTGTTGTTTTCGCTGCCGGTCTCCGCTGCCAGAGCCGTCGTGCATGGCAGCAGACACAAAAGCGCCAGCAGCAGGCATATCACCATCTTCTTCACGTTTCGATCCTCCTTTATCTTTTAGACCAGCCGCCGTAGCCGTAGATGCTGATCCACACGTCGATGGATTGCAGGTACGGCACCTGACTGCCTGCCACATAGCCGTCGCCTACATAGATGGCGACATGACCGGCATAGTGACCGCAGGAGGCGCAGAAGGCGCCGGAACGGTGGTCATTTTCGTATACCTTCCCGGTGCCGGGGATGACACCGGAGAAGATCAGGGCGCCCTTGGGGATGGGGCCGTCCCGGTTGGCCATGGCTGCGCCGTGGCTGTAAGCGCAGCAGAAGCCCTCGTAGGGGAGACCGGCGTAGGTGTACACGACCTTACACCACAGCTCACAGTACCCGGCATAGCCGTTTTCAAAGGCTCCGTGCTGATTGCTCCAGCGCCGGGTTTCCGGGATGACACGATTGGAGAAGTCCGTGTCGGTATCGTCCACACCCACATAGGTGGCCTTGATGGGGGTGCGGCGCTCCGATGCGGACGCCTGGCGGCCACCGAAGGCTGCCGTCACGTCGTCGGCAAAGCTGCCTGCCGCCGTGGCGACCAGCAGCAGGAAAAAAGCCAGAAAGCCGCTGCTGCCCAGCAGCAGCCACAGTTTCCATTTCCGCATTACCGGCCTCCTGAAAAGAGCGTCGCCTCATAGTCCCTACTGAGCCAGACCCGGAATTGCAGCGCTCCGGCTCCGGCAATGGAGAGCACATTTTCGCCCTGCTCCAGAAAGGGGATGCTCTCCACCTGCGAGAAGGTCATGCCCTCTCCGAAGATCCTGCGGATATGCTCCTTGGCGCTGCTGTCCTGCTTGAACATGAATTTGTACTGGCACAGCTCAAAGAGGATGCGGATCTTATCGGCGCCGGAGAAGTCGCCCTCCGGCATATAGTCCCGGACGCTCTGAGAGGCCAGCACGATGCCTGCAAAATACTTCCGGGCCTCCCGCAGATACCGGGTCACCATGTCCAGGATCAGGGGCATGGAGGTATTCACCCAGCGGTGGCTCTCGTCGATGAGGATCAGGAACTTTGTGATGTCCTCGATGGCGTATGCGCCGCTCTCCCACTTCTCCTTCTCCGGGCCGCCCACGGCAATGGCGTTGTCCCAGCACAGGGACACCAGATTCTGCATCTGGGCCATGAACACGTTGCCCAGCTCCTTGATGGTGGAGATGTCAAAGGTGACGATCCGCTCCGCTGTGATGTCGGAGATGGTGGTGTGTCCGTCAAAGAGCCTGCCATAGTTGCTGCACAGATTCTCCACGGCACCCAGCAGGATCTGCAGGTTCCGGGCCTGATCCACATGGATGGCCGTCTCCACCTCCGTCTCGGCTGCCTTATCCTGCTGTGCCACAAAGGTGATGTAGCCCTGTAAAAACGCCCGGAACTGGGAGAGGGTGGGGTAGTCCGCTGCGGCCCGGCTTGTGACGGAGCTGCCGTCTACGGGCACCAGACCATAGCCTGCGTAGAACTCCCGCAGGTAGTTGGCCAGCTCCTGCAGGAGCTGGTCTGACATGGACGGATTGATGCAGCGGAAGAACGCCTGCAGCTTGGAGATATGCCTGGCATACGAGGCATAGTCGTCCTCACCGGAGCGGAGGATCTCCAACGGATTCAGCATCCCGTCTGCACCGGAGCAGCGGATGATCTTGCCGCCGAACTCCAGCGTAAGGGCGGAGAACTCCCCGGACACGTCAAAGCAGCGGATGTAATTCCCGATACTGGCGTTCTGTTTGAACAGTTTCTTCAGCAGCGTAGACTTGCCGCTTCCCATATCGCCGCAGACGGCGGCGTTATAGTGCTTCCTCTTGACCGTTTTGGAAAAGAGATCGAATACCACGGCACCGCCCATGTCCGTAAAGCCCAGCAGCGCTCCCTGCTCATCCAGCAGGTCACTGTAATCAAAAGGATATCCCTCCGCCAGCTGCCGGGCCGTAAGGGACAGGCCCTTCATGGTCACGGGCTTGGCGTGTGTGACGGCAAACGGCTCGTAAAGAGACTGCCATTCCGTTTTCTGTTCCCCCAACAGGACGGTGTTCTTATAGCCGGAGGCGTCCAGATTGTCCTGCAGCTCCTTCGTCTTTTCCTCCAGCTCCGCCAGCGTCTGGGCCTGCAGGAAGATCCGGAAGTCGCAGATCTTCATCACCTCGCCCATGCGTTCCAGCTCGTCATAGAGCTGCTGCAGCTCCGCCTGCCGCTTCTGGGCATCATAGAGTGCGTTGTAGTCCTTGGCGTCGTAGGCTCTGGCGCCCTCCTCACCGATGGAGCGGTTGATGCTGCGCTTCACGGCGGCCATGTCCTCCGTGGCCACATCGAAGGAACAGATGCAGCCGCTGACGGTGAAGACCCTCGTCAGCCAGTGCCTGTCCAGTGTGTTGGGCAGGCCGTAGATATGCAGGCAGCGGCAGTAGCCGTCTCCCATACGGGTATAGGACGGATCTGCAAAGGTGATCCCGCCGTGTGGCTGGATCTGCTGAAAGAGCCGTGCGTCCACGGCCTGCGCTTTGGTCGTTTTCTTGCTCATCCTTCCTCCTCCATAAAGCCCGGTGCGGAGTCATCGTCCCCGTCCGGGTAGATATCGATGATGGTATTCATGTTGGCCAGCTTCTCCAGCACTTTGGCCTTTTGCCTGGCGTCTATCTCCTCCACCAGCGGCTGGTAGCCGGTGGCGGCGTATTTTCGGATCATGTCATGGTTCTTGCGGAGCGTATCCGCATCCTTGCCCCAATAGGCAAGATAGAAATGCTGGGAGCTGATATTGGTCTCGGCCACCTCCAGCTCACGGATCTGCCGCTCCAGCCAGCGGATGCGGGTCTCGTCTCCGGCCTGCCGTGCGTGGTGCAGCAGCACTGCCTTCTGTCGCTCCAGCGAAAGCGGAAACCGCATGCTCAGGAATTTCAGATCGCAGCCTACGGTTTTCAGCACCTTGGTAAACTGATAGATCTCCAGCTCCAGCTCATCCTCCGCAATGTTCTGGAGGTCTCTGGGGATAAGCCGGAGAAGATCCAGATATGAGCCGTCTGCCAGCAGGAATGCTCCCACAGACGGCTCCCAGCTCCGCACGGGGAGGATATCCAGACACGTCCTTATGACGGCCTTTTTCTCTTTTTTCTTCATACTTACACCTCCGCAATTTTTCAGTGAGCCTACCTTCGGGCACCGAGTGCCCGAAGGTAAAGGAGACAGGAGGCAGGGCCGCAGCCCCGCCTCCTGCCACGCTGTCAGGAAAACCACTCCATAAGCATATTGCCCAGTGAAGATGCGCCAAAGACCAAAGCGCAGCCAATGACGATGTTCTTCATGACCTCCTTAAACTTTGACCGTCCTTCAGCGCCTCCGGTGATGACGCCGATGCCCAGCACCACCAGTGCAAGGATCGTCAGCGCTGCCGCCACCTTCTGAAGTGCCGGTACGATCTCATACAGTCCTGCAACCAAACCATCCATAATTAAACCTCACTTTCTTCGTCCGTTTTCTTGTTGTTCTTCTTCCGCAGCATAAAGATCAGGGCCGCAGCGGCCAGCGCCACCACCAGTACCCCAGCACCAACTTTCAAGATGGTCTCCAGCGCACTTCCAGTATCCTGGATGGTGTAGGTGGCAACGGCCTCCATTTCGTACAGACCGTCCGGGTACTGACTGTCCGTGTAGGTGATCTCCGCCGTGTACTCCGGCTCCGTCTGATAGGTGGCTGTCCAGACCGGGGTCTGGCGTGTGCCGGTATAGATGGCCATGCGGGTATAGTTATCACCCTCCTGCTGGAAATCGCCGTCCCAGCTGCCGCCCGTCAGCGTGTAGCTGCTGCCACTCAGGCCCAGGTACTCCGCCATCATGGCCTGCCAGCCGTCCCACAGGGGGCCGTCGCCTACTGTCACCACGGTATCGCCAATGGCATACAGCTTGCTGGCGGGATTAGAGGTCTGAAACACAGCCGGAGCGGAAAATGCCTCCGTCTTTGTACCGGCTGTTACCGATACCAGCGGTAGGCGGACGCCGTCCACCGTCAGGCTCTGCGGCACCTCCGACTCCGATGCGTATTCCTGCATCACCGTCCGGCTCTCGCCGGTGGCCCATGTGGGGGTCTGTGCCGTCAGGGTGCGGCTGGCGCCGTCTACCGTCTCGGTGATCTCCTTCGGGTAATCATTGGGGTCTCCGGTGACAATGGTGCGTACCACCGTCACCGGCTCCCGATGCCCCTTCACCTCATACTCGACGCTTGTCAGAGTGTAGGTCTTGCCGCCCTCCTCCAGCGTCTCCGGGACGGTGTAGTAGGGATTTTCCTGCGTGGCCGACTCAAAGGTATAGCTGTGTGTCACCGTGGCGTCTGCCGCCATGGCCACATTGGGCATGGCGCACAGCAGCACCAGCAAGCCGGTCAGCAGAAGCTCTTTCACTTTCAATGGGATTCCCTCCTTCGATAGATTTTTATGGAGAAAAGGAGCGGGTGTGTACCCGCTCCTTGCTCTGTATCAGCTGTGCCGTTTGCGCCGCAGCAGATAAGTCAGGCCCGCAGCGGACAGCAGCAGGCCAAGCACGGCGACGGTAACGCCGCTGTCACCGGTCTTAACGCTGCCGCCGTCAAAAATGGGCTTGTCCTTGATAGTGATAATGCCGATGGCGGGTTCAATATCCACCGTTTGCCCCCTGTCTTGCAGATCGGCGTGAATGGCGACCTCATGCCCATCCATCTGAATGCTTTCAAAGACTACCAACGCTTTGCCACCCAACAGGGCTGTGTCGATGATGAACTCCAGCTCCACGGTGCCGTTGGGTTCCGTGGGGGTAAAGATAGCGGTGGCCGTCACAGGCTGCCCACCCTGCTCCAGAGCCTTGCCGGTGGATTTATCCATCACTGTACCGGTGATAACATATTCCTTGCCGGGGATAAGGTTGGTGTACCCCACTACATCTTTAAGAACATAGGTTTTGCCGGATACCACATTCTTTTTGCCATCGATGGTGGCGGTGGTGTGGATCTCCGGCCAATGGACAGTCTGGCCCTCGTCGTCGATGTCAGCGTGAACAGCCAGTTCTTTACCTTCTTTGCTCAGCGATTCAAAAACGACGGTAGTCTTACCCACCAGCAAGGAGGCAACCACGGTAAACTCCACCGTCACCGTACCGTCTGGCTCGGCGGGGATAAAGGTGATGCTGGAAGTGATCTCCTTTCCATCCTGCGTGAGCACCTTTCCAGTGGCCTTATCCATGAGTTTACCGGTGACGGTGTATTCCTTGCCAGGGATCAGGTGCTCATAGCTGACCACATCGGAGATGGTCTGCGTCCCTGCTGCCTTGGCGATATGCTCTCCGTTTACAGTAGCGGTGGTGTGGAGGATGGGGATCTCCTCGTCTTCCATTGAAAAGGCTGAATCACTGACTACGCTGCCCACGGTGACGGACATATTCTCTGCCACAAACCAGCCCTCCGGGGCTGCTGTTTCATGCAACGTATAGGTTGCGCCAATAGGCAGGTGGTAGATCACATGGGGCGTGTCTCCGCTGACCCATTCATCCACCACATGGCCGTCCTTATCAAGCAACTGCAAAGTAGCGCCGATGACAAAATTTCCCTGATAGTCTACCTTGGACAGATGCAGCTCTGTGGGAAGATCTGTCATGGTGATGGTCTGCACCTCGGCGGTGTCCTGTACAATGAAGGTCACGTCATCCGCCAGCAGCCAGCCCTCTGGGGCCGCTGCCTCATGCAGCGTGTACTCCGCTCCGATGGGCAGACCGTACAGCGTATGGGGAGTATTCTCCGTCACCCACTGGGCGGCCACATTGCCGTCCTTATCCAGCAGCTGCAGGGTAGCGCCGGGAACGAAGTTCCCCTGATAGTCTACCTTGGCTACACTGATCTGGGTGGGGCTGTTGGGGGCCGTCAGGGTAATTACGGTGAGGCCATCCTCCTGTGCTGCATTTTCAGGCAGCACATCAAAGAGGAAGGGCTTGTCCGCCAGCACATAGCCGCTGGGTGCCACTACCTCCACAGCCTGATAGCCTCGGCCATACTCCAGCTCACAGGGCAGTTTCATAACGCCGCTGCCGTCTGTGTACCAGGTATCTGCGCCCCACCATTCCAGTTTCTGGCCCTGGGGGTCGATAATCTGGAAGCCGATGCCCGCTGCGGGGATGGCCTCGCCGGTGATAGCGTCCACCTTCACCACCTTCAGGTAGCTGTAGAACCGCTCGTTGTTGATGATATAGCTGTAGGTCTTTCCGTTCTCGTCGATTTTTACGGTGAAGGGTTCCATCAGCCTGCTGCCCTCCCAGCCAGAGGTCTGCTCCACAGTATAGAGGCCGTAGGGCAGGTCGGGAGAGACGGCGAAGCCGTCCTTATCGATGGTGAGCTGTGCCTTGGCGTTTGCCGGGGCAGCGTCATAGCTCCCGGCAGAGGCGAGGTAGATGTTGAAGGTGGCACCCACCTCCGGGGTCTCCACCTTGGTGGTGCCGGTATCCGTGTGCTTCACGATTTGGATACGGCCCGTGACCACCTGCTCCGATACCGTGGGGGCATTGTAGCTGTTGACAGCCTCCAGTGTTCCGTCGGGCGTGATGTTACGGACATACACAGTGGGGTCGATCAGGTAGCCCTCCGGTGCCTTAGTCTCTTGAATCAGCAGCGTACCGATGGGGAGGGTGATTTGTCCCATACTGTTATAAAACAAATCATCTCCGGACACTTTGAGGGATTCGTCCATAATACGAATCCGCCCCTTTTCATTGGTCTTGAAAGCCCAAGTGCGGGTAGGCGCACCGCTGGCCTCGGCCTCCGCTGCGGTGGCATACTGCCCGTCATAGTACCGGAAGGTAAATTCTGCACCGGCCAGCGACGCATCGCCGCTGGCCACCTATGCCGATAGGTAAGGCTTTGATCTCTCACCGCCTTTTCCCCCGGCCCACACCCGGCGTACACCTTTCAGCGTACCGGGCGTTCCATCATATCTGAAATAAAATTGACACAAAAAATGCCGACCTGCTAAAGTCGGCGAAGTTGACAGGAAACGGATATCCTGTTACAATATTTGACAAGAGTGCTGCACGAACGGCAGGCGGTTGGCTACACCACCCGAAAGGGGGTGAGGCTTATGCCTATAACTTTGACCTTACATATCTTCGGATTTGTAATTACGATCAAGGTTAAAAGCGAAAACCGCCACTCTGCCAAGTGACGGTTTTCTGAGACTTACCTCAGCTAATCGATTACCGTAGAGCCAACCGCTTGTCGCAGCACTCTTTCTATGCTTATCTTACCACACGGGCAGAAAATGTCAAGTGTGGTTTTTCTTTTTTAGGGTGCCTTGGTCGCACCACAGGAGCAGATATAGTAGTCTATCTCTTGATGCTCACCAACCTTGACTTGCCGCCCCTCGGAACGCCATTGGTCACTCTCGCCTCGATCCAGATGATAGTCACTATGTTCAATTAGTTGAGCATTAGACCATCCTGTCATATCTTGACCACAGGTAACGCAGTAGCTGATTTCACGCATCTCGTAATCTTCGACCGTCTTATACACCGGCTCCCAGCTGTGCTGGTGTACCGGTGTAGGATCGGGTGCTGCCGGGGTGCTGCTGCCACTGCTTCCACCGGAAGAATTGCCAGAACTTCCGCTGGAGGAGCTGCCACCGGAGGAGCCGCTGCTGGAGTCGGAGGGTCCGATGGAACTGCTGCCGGAATCAGGATCGCTGCCATCGGCAGGCTTTGCATCCGTCTTAACATCCGTTTTGGTGTCCGTTTCGGGCTTGCTCTCGGCGGCCTTGTTGGGGAGGGCTTTCAGCTGCTGGGCGGCAAGAACCAGCTTGCCGCTGTCGTCCACCACATTGCCGTCTTTGTCCAGTGTGTAGCCGGTGACGGCCTTGCCGTCCTTGTCCACTACGGTATCCTTGCCGTCTACAGTGGAAATATACAGCTCCGGTGTGACCATCGAATCGGCCTTATTGTCTGCTTTCTTGCCGCAGGCCACCATGGTCAGCGCCATGGCAATGGCCAACATAAGCGCAAAAATTTTCCTCATAGGAGCCTCCTTTCTGTCCTGGAAGAGTATTTCTAATCATAGCATAGTTTCCTAAAAAGTGCAAATGAGGCACAAAGTTTGTGTCAATTTTGTTAGTTTCAGATATGACTGGCGCCTGTTGCTCCATCCCCATTACAGGGACTTCCTCGCTCGTGACGCCGCTCTCGCAGCTTATCTGCCTCATGGAGTGAGTAGCTATGCAGACAAACTGTTTTCTGTGTTCCGCTGCACCTATCATGGGATAGGGTTAGGAGCCGTCCTATGGGGTAGCGGTCTTTTTGGAGAGGTCTTTCGCCGTGATGATAGTTACTCGACCTCAACCGCTATACAGGCTTTCGCCTGTCAAGCGCCCCGTACCTTCGGAGGTTCGTCAGTGCGGCGTGTGCAGGCCGCACATTCTCTCCATGCCTATCCGACACCCGGCCTATCTGCATCATATCCCGAAGGACTTAGACACATTCGGCCGACTTTAGCGGGATCAGCACCCCGGTCATACTCCATATAACCGGCGCACTCCGCAGTTCAGTGTGGGCGTTGCCGCCCATCAGCGCAGCAGTTCAGGCTTAAAAAAGCCCGGACGGCCTTTTCAACCGTCAACGCATCTCACCATCACCGCTTGTCGCATCGATCTTCTTCAGCAGTACGCCGGCAGGATCGCTTTGGGGGTTATCGGAAACACTCAGGGTCGTGGTGTTTCCGGCTGTTACACTGAAGGAGTAAACGCCTGTATCCAGAGCATAGCCCTTGGGAGCCGTCAGCTCACGACGCCAGTAAGTTCCGGCCCGCAGTTCCAATGTTACGGTGTTGCCGCTTGCGTCCGTGGTCAGGGTACCCAGCCGATTGCTGTCCGACCATGCGTCCGACTCACTGCCGTATACGCCGTACACGGCCCCGGCCAGCGAATAGCAGCTGTTTCCGTTTGTCAAAGCTGTGTTGGCGCTGCTTTTGGTCAGAGTCATCTTGCCGGTGGGCTTGGTACGCCACAGGAGCATTACCTGATAACTGGAGTTCGAGGGGCGACCAATGAATGCCTCAAAGCTGTCCGGCACGCTAACGCTGCCTACCTCATTCTCCACAGCGGTGATGCCACTATCACGGGAGCCATTGCCCAGCCCCAGATGATTGGCCGCAGCATGATGGATGCACCATGTACGGTAGATATCGGAGGTCTGGGATGCCATATAGGCGTAGCGGGTCATAGTGGTATCTGCTTCCGATAGGGAGAGCGTGGAACCGACGGCAGGGCCGTCCTTGGCAGGCTCCACGCAAATGCCACGCCCAGTGCTGTCACCGTAGTCTACTTCCACCACGGCATTGCCGTTCATGCCGGGGTAGAGCGGGTGCGGCTGATAATTCATGCTGATAACACGGGCGTCTGCCGCAAGAGCGGTGACGATCATGCAGTTTATCAGCATGATGGCCGCCAGCACAGAGGCCAGCAGTCTACTCATAGGTTTCTTCATGTGTCTCGTCCTTTCTTGAAATGAATTTTTGTATATATGAAAAGGAGCCGCTGTGCAGAGGCTCCTTGAATCGTTGTAAAAAGAAAGACAGCGAGGTGTTCGCTGTCTTTTCTGATATATTATTCCGTTTTGTTACTGACCGATCTTGGGGAGCGGCAGGCTGTAAGTCTCGCTGCAAGCCTCTGCCCAGTCCAGCAGGGCGTTGACGCCGTCTCTGGTGATCTCGGCGTATTCCTCCATCCGATTCAGACGCTCGTCCATCTTATCCAGTCGAGAATTGATTTGAGCAAACATTTCGCTGTGCTGTTCCAGCAGCACAAGGATCTTTTCTTCGTTGTTCATAGCTGTACCCCTCTCTTTTGATGTATTGTATCCTTTAAGAATCGTGTTGTCAAGGTTATTTGGCTTCACCGATTGTAGCAGGTCCTTTTCAAAAGGTCAAATCGTTGGGGGGAGAGATCAGTCCGGCAGAACCTCTGGCAGCGGCTCTGCCGGTGCAGCGGTGTCCTTCCTGCTGTCTCCGAAATAGATATTGTCGGCCACCACCTCGGCGCTGCGCCGGTTGTTGCCGTCCTTGTCCTTCCAGTCACGGATCTGCAAGCGGCCCTCCACCATGGCCATACGGCCCTTGGTGAAATACTTGGCCACAAACTCCGCTGCGGCTCTCCATGCCACGATGTCAACGAAGTCCGTGGTCCGCTTGCCGTCCTCGTCCTTAAAGTCACGCTCCACGGCCAGCGAAAAGCCGGTGACCGCCGTGCCGTTCTGGGTGCGCCGCAGCTCCGGGTCGTGGGTCAGACGGCCCATCAGGATAATTTTATTCAACATGGTGATTTCCTCCTAAAATTAAAATTCGTGTTCGTGTGATGCGGTGTGCTGCTGCTCTCGCAGCTGCTCCCGCTCCCGCTTCAGCTCAGCCACCGTGCGGTTGCCGCCCTGTTCCATGGTGATGCCGCTGTTGACGTTGGCGTCCAGCCCGTTCTGCAGCAGCCAGAGCTTCAGATCGCCGTGGAAGGACAGCAGCTCTTTCCGATTCAGTACCTCGTAGGCGCAGACCTTTCCGTCCGGGATGTCAGATGCCGTTTTGTTCCGGTAGCGCAGCACCGTCTTTCTACTGGTACCCAGCTCACGGGCCACCTTGGAGATGTTCGCCTCATGCGGATGCTCCTCAAAATACCGGACGACGTTGACCATGTGCTGGCTCGGCGTGTACTGCGCCACCGGCACGAAGTAAAAGTGCAAGTGCGCCTCTCCGCTCTCGTCCTTGTGTACCTCGGCAGCCACCACATTTCGCTCTCCGTAGCGCTGGGCCAGAAAATCATAGCAGAGCCGGAAGAACCGGCGTTCCTCCGACTCCGGAAGATCCTTGGGCTTGGTGATGACCCAGCCGCACATGGTGCGCACGTCCTCACGCTCCATACAGTGGAGCTGAGACAGCCGCTTTTGCAGATAGTCTGCAGGGGCCATGCCTCTGTCGGGGGACAGAGAATAATTCAGGTGCGTCCTGCTGCTGTCGATGTCGGCGTTGGCCGGATATCTGACTTGCCGCAGGATATGCCGCAGCTGATTCGAGTTCGATCGCTCCCCGAATTTCTCCACGGATGCCATGCTTTTCCTCCTTTCAAAAGGTGGGCAGTGTGCCGCAGCGGCACACTGCCGAATCATGTTCGCCGCACGGCGAACACCTACACCCGGCAGCAGCGCTGACGGGTGCGCTTGCCACCGGCAAGCCTCTCCACGGGGGTCAAGGGGGCCGCAGTCCCATTGCAACCCGAACATACCTGTGAGGGCGACTGTCTCGGATATAGCTGGCGTGAACGCCCGTAGGGTGTGCATGACTGCTATATCTTGTAAAGCAAAAAAGCACACCGCTGGAAACCCGCATAAAATCTGGGTTTTTCAGTTGAACTGCAAAAACTGCGGTTTTTGCAGTTTCGGTGGCTTTTTTGGGGTCTGCGGAGACATTCCGCAGGCCCGCTGGCGGCGGGGAAACTGTCTTTCCCCGCCACCTCCGTCTTACAGTTCGATGTCATGCTCCAGCACATAGCGCAGGGCTTTCTCTACATACGCTTCCCGGTCACGCTTCTTCACAGCGCCTGGGAACAGCGTCTCCGGCACGGTGTACTTCCGGGGCTTCATCGGTACCGGTGCAGCGGCCTCCGTCTCTGCTGCCGGGGCCTGCATGATCCGCAGCAGCCGCTGCGGTGCGTATTCCGCCTCGCTGCCGCTGCGGCTCCACTCGTTGTAGTCTACCCGCAGGGCATGGCAGCTGCCGTCCGCCAGCGGGAAGTGGTAGGTGCGCCGCAGCTGGAGCAGCAGCCGCTGGGTGTCAGCGTCCAGATAGGAGAGATCAACCGCTGCGCCCTGCGAGATGTCCTTCCGATCATAGAGCCGGTACAGCTCGTCAATGAGATAGGTGAGGCGGATTTTTTTACGGACAGTTCTGCCGGACTGGCCGTACATTTCGCCAATGATATCTACCGTTTCTTTCTTTGGGGAAACGGTATCAGGTTCCGAATCCATCTCTAATAGGCTTTGTCCAATCAGTCTTTCCGGGCTGGAATACTGGTTTCTCCCATTTCGATTCATCGCATCAAACAGCTGGCGGTAGGCCCATGCCTTTTCCAACTCGGTAACGCCGGTGCGCTGGAGGTTTGAATCGTTGATGATCCGCACCGCCTGCACATCGTCCACCCGGATGATGCTGGCCTTGATGGTCTCCCAGCCCAGGTCTCTGGCGGCCCGGACACGGTTATGTCCGGCAAGGATCTCATATTCGCCGTTGACGGGGTAGCTCTGGATGCTGTCCTTGGGTCGAACGATGACGGGGTACACCAGGCCGCTGGCCTGCAGAGATGCTTTCAGCTCGGAGTAGGTCTCCTCGTCCAGCTGGCGGAAGGCGTTCTTGGGGCTGGCGGACAGCTCCTTCAATGGCAGCTCCACGGCGTCGTCCTTGTGCGGCTCCTCCTTCGGCAGCTGGCCGAGCAGCGGGGTATATGTCCACTTTTTGGCGGCCTGCTCCGCCCGCTCCTGACGCTGCCGATCCATCTCGGCATAGTTAAACATGGGGATCTTGCTCACATCCCGCTTGGGATATGGATAGGGGCCTTTGCGGTCTTTCAGCATAACGGGTTCCTCCTTTTGACAAAAACAAACATTTTTCTTATACTATAAATGGAAAGGGGATGTGTCTACTGTGAATACCGTTTTTTCCGAAGCTATATGGTGTGCTTTGATTGCGGGAGTTGTTGCTATTATCACATCACTAATCAACAAAATCCCGGCAAAGAAAAACACACAAGATATCCGCAAGGTTCAGTTAAACGAGATATATGTTCCTCTGGAAAAGTTATTGCAGCTCGACATATCTGCACTCGAAAAAATAGCGGCCACTCAAAAGATCATCTCGGAACAATATCTTATCTTTCCGCCTGCCATAAAAAAGGAAATAGATACACTTTCAAAAGAGCCGGAGCCAGATTTGAAAAAATTAACAACGATGGTTCATTCCTATTACGAGTGGACAAAGCGAAGTTTAGGCTATCCATGTAACGAGTGGGATATCTTGTCAAAATACACGCCCATCAGAAGTCGACACGATTTGTGGTTGGCTCGTTTGGGAATCCTTGCTGTGTTTATCTGGGCGTATGCTGGAACATATGTGTATTCTGCAATTTATGAAAATAAGAACCCACTGGGACTTTCCGAATCACTACTTGTTGGATTGGGTGCCTATTTTGTATTAGGATTGGGCTTGATGATTTCAGCACTGTTTATGTTTCTGTCAATCAAAGTAGTGAATTATGTTCGGCTAAAAATTAAGCAGAGTTCAGCTACGAAGAAGAATCGTAGCAGCCCCGGCAATGAGGGCCATGGCCAGAGCAACCAGCAGAATCCACAGAACAACGGGTAAGTCACTGCCGTAGGTTGCGACTACAACGAGCAGCACAACGCATACGACGATCAATATGATAAGCAATGCGGTCGTCATAAATCATCCTTTCAATGGGAGCAGCGGCAGCCTTTCGGCTGCCGCTGCTGTTTAGCTTGTTTACTTGTTGGAATGGGGCTTTTCAACTTCGGGAACTCAGTGCCCGAAGTTAAATCCTTTTGGAAAAGCTATCGCAAAGAGCAAACGGGCACTCAGTGCCCGTTTGCTCAGAGAGCCGGTCAGTACGTCCAATCCTCGGTCTTTCGAGGGGCAGCCTCTTGCTCCTGCTCCACGGGATTCGAGCTTGGCCATGGCCTCCTTCAGACCGTGGTCATCCTGCGTGTGGGAATGACTTTCCAGCTCCAGACCGTACCGGGCCAGAGGATAGCTTTCCGTGGGCCGGAACGCATGGGCGGCCTTGAGGTACATATCGGTAGGCAGTTGGGTGTTGACCGGGGTCAGATCACGCTGCATCAGAGGGCGGAAAGGCACAATGTGGAAGGTATATAGCTTACCATCCGGGGTCTCGATCAGATCGTGATATTCGTCGCCGCTCAAGCAATAGATGTTCTTGATTTTCATCATGTCGTTCTCCTTTCAACGGCAGCAGCGGCAGCCGAAAGGCTGCCGCTGCTGTTTGGTTTGTT
>OMBQ01000540.1_pt1 | contig 43872 bp, 57 predicted proteins | sample 1674311 | NCBI WGS metagenome assembly OMBQ01 (sample SAMEA103958160, study PRJEB25191) | human gut metagenome | biome: human-associated habitat [ENVO:00009003]; feature: intestine environment [ENVO:2100002]; material: feces | place: Germany | collected 2013/2015 | reverse complement strand
GACCCTCTCGACCCGAAGCGAATCTCTCTCCCTCTCTCTCTTCCCGTCGCGAGCCGCCGTCCTTCCTTCCGCCTCCCGCCTTGCGAGCGGGACGGACCCTACCCCTCCGCACGCATTCCCCGAACCCCCTCCCGTGGATTCGCCTCCCTCCCGGCGCTGGAAATACGGCGGATCCCCTTGACAGGCCTCCCGCGACCTTGTATGCTGGAAGCATCGAACCTAGGGAAAGGAAGGTCATGGACGACTGGTTGCAGAGAGCGCACGACAGGCTCTTGGAGGAGAACGGCGACATGCGCCGCGAGATCGAGGGGCTGACGAGGGACGTCGACTTCCTGCTGGCTCAGAACCGGAGGCTGACGGCCGAGAACCGCGACCTCTTGGAGGAGATCGACGATTGGATGCGACGGGGCTGAGTGCCTGTTCCACGGGTTCTTCCAGAGGGCGTGGACGCACGGCTCCGGAGCGTTGACCGGTAGCTTCCCCGCAGGTCAGGAGGCGTTCCCCGTGGCCCTGGTGGAGTACCCGGACGGGACGGTCGGGCAGGTGCCGGCGCTGGACGTCAGGATGCTGGACGCGTCCGACGCGGAGTTCGACCTGTTCGATGCGAGCGAGGACTGCGACGTCGTGATGACCACTGTCGGCGACGTCAGGCGGGCGTACTTCTCGGGCTTCGGCGACGGGGCGAACGACGAGTGGGAGCATCAGCCCGTGAGGTTGAAGGGCGCTGTGCTGCGATGACCGCGGGACGGAGGAAGCCGCCGTGCGTCGGGTGCGAGCGGCACGTGGACTACGAGGTGGACGACTGCGGCGAGCGCCTGTGGCTGCATTACTGCCGGCTTTCCCGTGTCGACGGGGTGACGGGGAGGCCGAGGGAGCTGCCGTGCCGGCTGTGCCGGCTAACGCCGCTGTGCGGGTTCGAGGAGAAGACCGAGTGGAGGAGGATATGAGCATGGTAGAGTTGAACGACGGGCAGCTGAGGAAGGCGCGCAGGGTGATCGCCGAGGCCGTGGGCGAGGAGGCTGCCGCCCTGATGCTCGACGACGAGGTGCGGGCGGAGCTGGACGCGCGCTACGCCGTGTTCTGCCCGCCGAGGTTCGCCGACGAGTCGCTGGTGCTGATGGAGCGCGAGACGTATCTGAGGACGGGGGATCGGATCATCGTGCTGACGGGCGACCGGGAGGAGTCCGAGGATCGAGCGCCGCGGGCTTGAACGGCGGGCGGCTATATGGTATAATGGACGGCGGCATGCGCAAGGGACGGCGGTGCCGCCTTTCTTTCTGGTGCGGGGACGCGCGGGCAGAACCCGATGCGCCCCGCATTCTGCTTTCATCGAGAGGAAACCCTATGGGAATCAAATACGAGCCGCTCAAATGCAGCGCCCCTGCCGCGAGGAAGCGGCGCGACGAGGTGGTCGGAGAGGTCGGCAACCTGGAGGAGACCAAGGGAATGGTCAGGAACGACGCGGCCAAGCGCATGGAGCATCTGCTGGGGCAGAAGGCCGCGAAGATGTTCGGGGACACGCTGGAGGACCTGCGAGCCAACCCGCAGCAGTTCTCCGTGGTCTTCAAGGACAAGGGGCTGCGCCTCAACGCCATCAAGGCCATCGGGGAGAAGGCTCGGGTCACGGACTTCCCGAACACGGAGGCCGAGGTGTACGACGAGTTCTCCCAGTACATGGAGTACTGCGAGACGTTCTTCATCCCGCCGAGCCTGGGGATGTTCGCCGTGTGGTGCGGCACGTCGCTCGCCGACTTCGAGAAGAAGAAGGAGGCGTGCAAGCTGCGCCGACCGGAGGTCGCACAGGCGCTGGGCGTGTGCAAGGAGCTGATCCGCGACTTCGTGGAGACCAAGGCCATGGACGGCGACGTCGCGCCCGCCGTGTACCTGCACCAGAACAAGGCGTACTTCGAGGCCGTGGAGACCACGGCAGTGCGCCACGAGACGACGGTCGACCAGCACGTGCGCGACCCGGAGCAGATCGGCGAGATCATCGATCTCATCCCCGACGAGGTGAGGCGCAAGGTCGCAAAGGGGCAAGGTTGACCTATCCCGTGACCTATGGTATAATGGAAGGAACGGTCAGCGCAACCGGTAATGCACGGGCAGGGATGGCGGGAGCCGTTTCCGATGGGGACGACTCGAGAAAAAATAAAGCACTCCATGGTATTCCATGGGGTGCTTTTCCATGTTATAGTGGTGATGCAACGGAAAACATGAGAGAAAGGCGAAGAATGAGCAACGCGGCACCGAAGATCAGGGTTTTCGTCGAACAGGCGACCCCGCGTCCCGTCGACCTGATATCCGACGCGATGGCGACGTGCTACTGCAGCGAGCGCGGGCTTCCGTACGAGAGGGCGTTGAAACGAGTGGGGCGCGCCGTGTCCAGCGCCCACGGGAGCGTGTTGGAGCATGCGGGCTGCACGCTGCGCGTCGAGGGCGTGTCCAGAGCGTGCATGGCGCAGCTGACGCGCCACCGCATGGCCAGCTTCTGCGTGGAGTCCCAGCGCTACGTGAAGTACGGCTTCTCGGAACTCGACTACGCCGACAAGACGTGCATCCCGCCGAGCATCAAGTTCACGCACAAGCTGGAACCGTTCTCCAAGCACATGGAGGCGTGCCAGCAGCTCTACAACGAGCTGGTGGACGCGGGGGTGCCGGCGCAGGACGCGCGGTACGTGCTGCCGGAGGCCATGCTGACCAGCCTCGTGATGACGGTCAACGCGCGTGAGCTGTTCCACATCCTCGACATGCGCCTCGATCCGGCGGCCCAGTGGGAGATCCAGTTGCTCGCCGAGACCATCGAGCGCGAGTTGCGGGATCACAGCGTCCAGTGGAACGACCTGCTTGCGCTCCGGGCGTAGAAATGCTATAATGTAAGCACCATAGTCCTCCTTTCCTCGTCTTGAGGGAGAATCGCTCCGTAGCATGTAGGCTGCGGGGCGATTTTTCCCTGAACCGGGGATCGAAAACCAGAAAGAAGGCTAAGTTGTCCACTATCGATGACGTTTACGAGATTTTAGAGACTACAACGTTCGTTCCTGCTATCGAATCTGACATGAAAAGATCGAACGCCAACGTCAATGCCGACGATCCGATGGGCGCGATGCTCACGTACGGTTCGGAGACAGCACGTTTGTGGTATAGGGACAGAGTCATTCCCAAATATCTTGTCGTAGCGATGGATCAGGGGTGGCTTTACTGCCACGACCTCGACTTCTTCGCGCTCACGACCACGTGCTGCCAGATCGACCTGTCGAAGCTGTTCGAGGACGGCTTCCACACGGGGCACGGGCACGTCCGCAAGCCGCAGTCGATCCGAACCGCCGCAGCGCTGGCTTGCATCGCGATCCAGAGCAACCAGAACCAGGAACACGGAGGCCAGTCAATTCCGGCGTTCGACCATTACATGGCCCCTTACGTCAAGCGGACGTACGACAAGTACTTCGATGAGCTGATGCGCACCATGCAGACGCTCGGCGTTTCCAGCTCTGACCTGTCCAGGATCCCGGAGATTGCATGGAACAAGACCGTCGAGGAAACGAACCAGGCGATGGAAGCCCTCGTGACCAATTTGAACACGATGAACAGTCGCGCTGGAGCGCAGGTGCCGTTCAGCAGCTTGAACTACGGCACGGACACGTCCAAGTGGGGCCGTCAGGTGACCAGGTCGCTGTTGAAGGCGACGTGGGAGGGTTTGGGTCACGGCGAAACGCCGATCTTCCCCGTGCAGATCTTCAAGTTGAAGGAAGGCGTGAACTATAACCCGGAGGATCCGAACTACGACCTGTTCCAGTTGGCAATGCAGGTGAGCGCCAAGCGCCTGTTCCCCAATTTCAGCTTCCTGGACGCGCCGTACAACCGCAAGTTCCTGAAAATGGACGAGAGCGGCAAGTACGACCCGGACACCGAGGTTGCTTACATGGGGTGCGTGGACGGTTCGGCTCACATCTGGTACAAAGTGAACGGAGGTCCCGAACAGTACGACGAGATCGAGAAGGTCTACGGACTGTACAGGAACGAGAACGTCGAGGTTTACGATACGTTCTCCCGTGACTACGTTAGCGTGTTGACATGGATTAGAAACGACGATCGGTGCGATTGGATTGACGTGCAATTCAACAACGGGCTTACTTTGTCCGTTACGTCCGATCACCCGTTCCCAACGCAACGAGGTCGAGTGGAAGCGAAGGATCTTCGACTGTTCGATACTGTACCGCTTTCTTCGAAGAAGGGTGAAGGCGTGTTGTCGGTGATTGGAATACAGTGCACTGATTTTCGAAACAGATTTAGTTACGACGTTGAGACAACCAGCGATCACTTCGACGTCGAGGGAATCAACAGTCACAACTGCCGCACACGCGTCATGTCCAACGTGAACGGCCCTGAAACCACGGGAGGGCGAGGCAACATCAGCTTCGCCACCGTGAACCTGGTTAAAGCCGCAATCGAAGCAGACGGCGACTGGGACGAGTTCCTGCGGTTGGTGAAAGCGGAATGCGATCTGGCGTACGAACTGCTCATGTTCCGTTGGAGTTTGCAGAGCGCCCGCCACGTCTACAACTACCCGTTCATGATGGGCAACGGCGTGTACATGGACTCGGATAAGCTGGAAGCCGGCGACAAGGTGCGGGAGGCGTTGAAGCACGGCACGCTGTCGATAGGCTTCATCGGACTCGCGGAGGCGATGGTCGCGCTGTTCGACGAGCATCACGGCGAGAGCGACGAAGTGTGGGACAGAGCGTACGAGACGATCAAGCTGATGCGCGACTTCTGCGACGAGAAGACCGAGGAGGATCATCTGAATTTCAGTCTGCTGGCCACGCCGGCAGAGGGGCTTTCGGGGAAGTTCGTGCGCATCGACAAGGAGCGCTACGGAGAGATACCGGGGGTCACGGATAGGGAGTACTACACGAACTCGTTCCACATCCCCGTGTACTACAACATAGGCATCGCGGAGAAGATCGAGAAGGAGGGGCCGTTCCACGAGCTGTGCAACGCGGGGCACATCACGTACGTGGAGCTTGACGGCGACACCAGCCGCAACATCAAGGCCTTCGAGAGCGTCATCCGCTGTATGCACGACAACGGCATCGGGTACGGGTCGATCAACCACCCTGTGGATCGCTGCCCGATCTGCGGTTTCCAGGGAGTGATCTACGACGAGTGCCCGCAGTGCCACCGCAAGGAGTTTGAAGCCGTGCCTGAGGAATACAGGGACATGGTGGACGAGATACGTAAATCTGGAATGCGATAGGAAGGAACGAAATGGAATTCATCAACGGAACGCTCATGCTCACTGAAATGCACCATCACATCGAGCCTGACAAGAACGTCACGGAGTTGGAGGGTCAGCTGGAAGGCTACGCTGAGCCGCTGTTCGTGCGCGTCGAGATCAAGCGCATGGGTCAGAGCGAGGATATCTCCCCGGTGTTCGACATGAAGAAGGCCGAACCGCTCATGTTCGCGCTCCTTCCGCATTCAGCCACTTGCGACAGCGCCGAGCCGCAGCCAGAGGACGACTGCGCGATCATGGAGCAGCCGCAGGACGACGCTGAGGAACTGAAGGAATATTAAGCCTTGACGTAGGCTGAAACGTCACGTACACTGATCTAACGAGGATGCAGAACGCAACAGTCCCGGGGATCGACCTGGGACACGAGGAGGTGATTCGATTGACGAATGAGCATGTCAAGAACGACAAGGAATACGGCGAGGGTGTCGGTTTCGAGCGCATCCGTCGCATTTGACCACCGGCTATTTGACCGGCTCGGCAGATCGATGGAACGACGCTAAGAAAGCGGAGTTGCGAGACAGAGTGAAACACGGTAAATAAGAAAAGACCCCGTTATGGGGTCTTTTTTTTTAGTCGAACGGATATTGATCGAGCAGAAACGCTTGCCAGCACTCGCCGCAGGTGATGTCCCCTGGGCACTTGCACAACGTCGGAGTTTGTTCGTCGTCAGGAACGAACTTGCACGGCGGCGGGCACTCCAGCACGTCGTCTGCGAGCAATTGTACAACCAGGTCGAGCTTCTTTTCCGAGATACATACCATTATCTCCCCTTTCTGTCGTTGCTTGACATATTATCATAAACCTTGTATAATAGCAAGGAATTTCCCGACAATCAATAAGGAAAAAGGAGAATACATGGCTGCTTCAAAAGCTGTCCCCGCTGTGCCGGTTTTCGAGGGCGTGGTGAACGTGAGCGACTCGATGAAGATGTCGTACGCCGTCAACGGCACGACCTCGTACGGCGAGTCCTACAAGCTCGAATTCAGCTCGCCGGAACGCGAAGCCGCGCTCGCCGATGCACGGGCTACCGAGGATCCCGGTGCCGCGATCCCGCCCGCCCTGCTCGTCAGCGTCTCTTTCGACACGCAGGACGGCGGCCCCACGCTGCTCGTGCAGGGCAAGAAGTACAAGATCACGATCACGGAGGAGGCTGCAGTCTAATGAACGAGATCAATTGGAAGCTGCGCTTCCAGAACAAGGCGACGCTGGTAGCGCTGCTCGGCGCGGTCGTGGCGTTCGCGTACCAGGGGTTCTCGATGATCGGGTACGTTCCTCCAGTGTCTTCCGATCAGTGGATCCAGCTCGGCTCCATGCTGATCAACGTCCTCGTGATCATGGGCATCGTGGTCGATCCCACCACGAAGGGGATCAAAGACTCCCCCACGGCTCAGGCCTACGAGGAGCCGAAGGAGCATTAAAGCGCTTTCGGAAACCGAGAGAAGAGGAGTTTTATGGATTGGGTAGGATTGAACGCCGACGTTGAGCGCATTCTCACCAAACATTACACGCCGGGTCGCAACGGCTCGATCAAGGCCGTGACGATCCATCATATGGCCGGCAATCTCAGTATCAACGACTGCTACAACACGTGGCAGTTCCGCGAGGCTTCCGCGCACTACGCGGTGCAGGAGGACGGCACCATCGGCCAGCTCGTCAACGACTGGGACACCGCGTGGGCTTGCGGCAACGCATGGGCCAACAGCAACACGATCAGCATCGAACATGCCAACAACCAGTTCGGCCCGTGGACGGTCAACGACACCGTTCTCGATCAGGGCGCTCACCTCGTGGCCGCTATCTGCCATAAGTACGACCTAGGTAGACCGGAGTGGATGGTTAACGTGTTCCCTCACTCCCACTGGTCGGCGACCGACTGCCCCGGCGAGCTTCAGCGCAGTCAGAACGCGGAGTACATGGCCCGCGCCCAAGCCTGGTACGATGAAATGGGCGGCGGGGAGGCACCTGCTCCCGTGGTTCCGTCTCCCAAGCCGAACGCACCTTCGAAGCAGGACGTCCCGCCGATCAAGTACCGGGTCTACTCCGAGCGCCAGGGTTGGCTCCCTGAAATGCACAATCGAACTGACACGGGCGGTTCCGGCGACGACTACGCCGGAGACGGCTCGCCGATCCTGTACCTGGCGATGGACTTCCCCGGCTGGTATCGCGTCTGCACCGAGCGCCAGGGTTGGCTTCCCGAGGTGAACCGCTACGACGTGAACGACTTGGAGAACGGATGCGCCGGAGACGGCTCGCCGATCACCAAGGTGGAGTGCTACTACGAGACTCCGAACCCCGACGCCACGGGATGGGTTCGCATCCGCTACGCTGTGGCGAACGTAGGTGGCGGGTTCTTCGCCGAAATGGAGGACACGAACCCAGACCAGTACGGCGACACCCACGCCGGCAACGGAGGGCGTATCAGCGCGTTCTACGCGTACCCAGCACAGGTGTAGCATGTCCGGCCAGCTGAGCGAGCAGATCGAGATCCTGACCAACTCCCTGCGAGTCACGGAAGACCATTGGGACGCGCTGAGCATACTGGACGGGTTGAGATCGGCCTATCTGCTGGACGGCAACGACGAGCAAGCGGAGATCGCGGCGACCGATATCGTATCGAGAGCCGCGATCTTCGTGCGTGAGAGCAAATGGACGACCGAGCAGAAGTCCTCGGTGCTGGACAAAATGTTCGACGCGTACGTCACGCTCGCACCGAACGACTTCCATTCCTTCCTCATGGCGCTGGAATGGGATAGGGATCCGAAGGAGAGGTTCTACCAGCCCCGCCTTTCGATCCTTCGGAGCGTGGCCGACGATCTGACCGACATGATGGTGTACGACATGTACGACATCATGATGCTGTCGATGCCGCCTGGAACGGGCAAGTCAACTTTGGGTTTGTTCTTCCTCATGTGGGTCATCGGAAGGCAGCCCGACAAATGCAATCTGGCGATCGGCTACTCCACCCCGATGGCGAAGTCGTTCTACGACCGCATCGGATCCATCGACGAGAGCCTGGATTACAACTACCACAAGATATTCCCGAAGCTGACGCGAGTCTACACGTCGGCCAAGGAGTTGGAATACGACTTCTCCAACGACCCCTCGGATGTGAAGAAGCCTTTCTCCTCCCTCACCTGTGCCTCCGTAGGCGGCTCGCTGACCGGTCGAACGCGATGCGAGAACCTGCTTTACTGCGACGACATGGTGGAGGGTGCCGAGACGGCCATGTCCCCTACGCGCTTGGAGAAGCTTTGGGAACTTTACAACTCGAACGCGCGTTCCCGCAAGAAGGAAGGCTGCAAGGAGCTGCACATCGGCACCCGATGGTCGTTGAAAGACCCCATCGGACGGCTCATGGCGATCTACGGAGACAAGCCGAGGTGCAAGATCGTCAGCCTCCCCGCAATGGACGAGAGCGACGAGTCGAACTTCGATTACGGCTACGGCGTGGGCTTCTCCACTGAAATGTACCGGGATCTGCGCTTGACGCTGAGTACGATAGCGTGGAACGCGCTCTACCAGCAGCAGCCCATCGAGGCCGAGGGCTTGCTGTTCCCCGTGGACAAGCTGCGACGCTTCTCCATAGGCGACATCGACTTCGAGCATAACCCGCCCGACGACGTGTTCGCGTTCTGCGACGTGGCGTTCGGCGGCAACGACTACCTGTCCATGCCGATCATGGCGCAATGGGGAACCGATCCGCCCATCGTCGTGGACGTTGTGTTCATGAAGGGTTCGTACGAGCGAACCCAACCCGTCGTCGTGGGCAAGATCGCGCAGTGGGGGATAATGAGGGCGGTCTTCGAATCGAACAACGGCGGCGATTTCTACGCGGAGGACATCAAGCGAGAGATTAAATCGCAGGGGATCCAGTGCCACGTAACCACGCAGCGGGCGGGAACCCGCATGAGCAAGGAAGCGCGAATCGTGCAGCATTCGCCGGCCATCCTGCAGTTCAAGTTCTTGAAGCCCGACGATTACCCTGCCGACGGCATGTACCGCGACTTCATCCAGAACATGATCACGTACTCCGCAGACGGCAAGAGCGAACACGACGACGCGCCGGACAGCTGTGCCGGCGTGGCTTCCATCATGCGAACCAACACGAGAGCTAAGATCAAGGTTCTCGCCCGCCGCTTCATGTAAAGGAGAGATCTTTTGACGGCTAAACCTTTTGTCCTGCAGTACCCGGAGCTTCACGACATGGAGATCATGTGCGTGGGCGACTTCCACATCGGCGATGCCAACCATTCGCCGAAAGTCCTGTCGGACGTGGCAGAATGGGCCAAGGCGGCACCGAACCGCTTCATCACCATCGACGGCGATATCTTCAACGCAGCCATCACGTCCAGCATCAGCGACGTCTACTCCGAGGAGTTCACGCTTGACGAGTGCATGGAGCTGTTCGGCAAGTTCATCGACGACATCACCCCGGAGAAGATCCTGGTGTGCATCGACGGCAACCACGACCAGCGAGTATGGAAGTCGGTGGGCATCGACCCCGTGAAGTACGTATGCGGCTCCAAGGGCGTTCGCTATTGCAGCGGCGAGGCGTACGTCACGGTGAAGATCGGCTACTGGAATAAGTCCAAGCCGAAGGACAAGCGGCCGATGATCAACTACACGCTGTACGTGACGCACGGCGTGGGCGGCGGTCGAAGCGCCGGGGGCAAGGTGAACAGCCTCTTGCGCCTGAGCGAGATCGTGGTCGCCGATATCTACATCCAGGGACACCAGCACGACCCCGTGATCAAGCCGCGAGTCATCAACGAGTGGAACAAGAAGGGCGACGGGATCATAGAGCGTGAGCAGATGTTCGTCGTCACCGGCTCCTGCTTGGAGCGCGGCGGCTACGCGGTCGCCAAGGCCTACCCTCCCGTGTGCACGAAATCGCCCGTCGTGAAGCTGAGCGGTCGTACGAAGAAGATCACCGCATCGATCTAAGGAAACCAACACATGACGCTACCATTCGTACCTGAAATGCGATTCACGGGACGACAGCGACTGTATACTTATCTGACGCAGGAGCAGCTTGACGGCGATCAGGCCGCATCCCTGCTTCGGGAGGATCTTATACAGTGGGTCATCCCGTTCCATTACTTCAACATGACCGAGGAACAGTACCTGTTCGATTATTACGCGGGCTACCATCCGACGATCCACGACCGCAAGAAGGACACTCGTCCTGAGATCAACAACAAGATCGTCATGAACTACGCGAAGTCCTTCTCCCGTGACATCGTAGCGTACTTCCTCGGCAAGCCCATCCAGTACGTCCAGCAGGACAGCAAGTTCCGCGACGACGCGGAGAAGCTGCAAAACGCTTTCGATTCCGAGAGCAAGAACCTCGTGGACTACAACATCGCGATGAACATGTCCATCTGCGGCCTCGGCTACCGGGGCGTGTTCGCGGAGAAGGATCCCCGCAACGGCACGCACATGTCCATCGTGTCCCTCGACCCTCGCGAGACGTTCGTGGTGTGGTCGCCCGACAGGGCGGTGGGCCAGCTCTATTGCGGCACGTTCTACAGCACGCCGCCGCATCCATTCACGCAGGAATCGGAAACGATCTACACCATCTACACGAAGAACAAGAAGTTCGTGTTCAAGTCTCCCGGTATGGTCGGTGCTATGACTTACACCGACATGGAGCTGGTGTACGAAGGCCCCGCGAGCCTGGGCGGCAACTTTCCGATCATCGAATACCAGAACTCCATGAACGCCATGGGCGACTGGGAGAGCGAACTGTCCGTCATGGACGCTATCGACAAGCTCACCAGCGATTCCATGAACGACATCGAGCAGTTCGTGAATTCGATCCTGCTCACGCAGGGTTTCGAGCTGACCCCGGAGACGCTCGATATTCTGGAGACGGACAAGATGCTGAATATCCCCGACGTGCCGCCCGGCGTGCAGGTCGTGGTGAAGTACATCGCCGAGCAAGTCAACGGAGAGAACGTCGAATCGCTGCGCGACTGGCTGGAAGCCACGATGCGAACCATCGTCGGCGTGCCGGATCGCAAGCAGCGCGGAGGCGGCGGCGCGGACACGGGCGATGCCGTGTTCCTGCGCGACGGCTGGCAGGACATCGACCTCGTGGCCGGTTCCAAGGAGCAGTTCTTCATCGATGCCGACCGTCAAGCCCTCGCCACGTGCCTCTACATCATGCAGACGTTCAACGAGATCGGCAAGGAAGTCACTCCGCAGGACATCCAGATCAAGTTCTCGCGCACCAAGCAAGCGAACCTGCAAGCGAAGGCGCAAGCGTACTCGACCATGGTCGGCGCTGCAGCGCCCATCGCACCGGAAGATGCGTTGGAGTTCGCCGACTTGACAAATAACGTAAGTGATGTTATAATTCGCGGAGAGGAATATGCTCAGAAGAAGCTGGAGGAAGCCGCCAAAGCACAGCAAGCCTTCATGAACAACAAACCGGCTGAGCAGACTACTCAACAGTCAAGCGGCAAAGAGCCGCAAAATCCAAAGCAAACCGGGGGCGAACCCAAGGGGGCTACCAATTAGTTGGGGCCGACTTGCGCGTTGTCACCAAAAGGAGCGCCAATGTTCGATCTAGCAGAGTTTTCCGAAGAGCAGCAAGCGGCCATTCAGGCTGAAATCGACCGACGCGTGACATCGGCGGTGCAGACCACCACGAAGAAGGTCACGGCTGACGTCGCCCAGAAGCTGCAGGAAGACTACGAAGCCAAGATGCAGCAAGCTGTGGCTCAGGCTCAGCAACAGGCTACGATGAGCGAGGAAGAGAAGATCCAGAACCTCTCTAAGCAGCTCGAAGCCCAGCAGCAAGCCCTGATCAAGTCGCAGATGGAGTACAAGGTGGAGCGCAAGCTGCGTGACGCGGGACTGGCCGACGAGGCCATCGAGAACATCGCCCCGCTGATCGTCGCAGGTGCCGATCCCCAGACTCTAGACAATCAGCTCAACACCTTCGTGCAGACGCAGCAGTCCGTCGTGGAGGCGGCATTGCAGAAGCAGAAGGAGACCCTGGCTTCCAATGTGACACCTCCTGCTAGCGCGGGCGGCGCTGTACCTCCCCAGAACCCTGACACTGTGGTCAACTCCATCCTCAGCGACAACGACCTCGATCCTCGATTCGCCCAGGCGACAGGCATCCAGGTTCTTCTCGATGCTGCGATGGGAGACTCCACGGGGGTTTAGTATAACACCGAAAAGGAGAGCAACACATGGCAGCAACCAACGGCGTAATGATGGTGAACAGCCCGGTCAACCTCACCGGCCTCCTGTTCAACAAGACGCGAGTGGAAACCCCGCTTTTCAACGGTATCCGCTCCACGATGCAGACCTCCCGTGAGTTCATCACGGGCGCGACGTTCGATACGGGCTACCCCGATCCGAGCGCTCCGGTCGCTGGAATCACGGAGCAAGCGTCTATCACCGCTCCAGCGCCGCAGTTCTGGGAGCGCACGAACGCGTCCAACGTGACGCAGATCTTCCAGCGTTCCATTCAGATCTCGTACCGTAAGCTGGCGAACACGGGCGACCTCACGAACTACAAGACCTCTTCTTCCCAGCAGCCCCCGCTCGTTGGCAACACCAACAACGTGCCGAACGAACTGTCCTTCCAGATCGCCAACTCCCTCGATTCCATTCGCATGGACATCGAGAACTGCATCATCAACGGCAAGTTCAAGGACAGCAAGGGCGTTGCGACGGCTGCCGACCAGACGCGCGGTCTGATCGAAGCGATCACGACCAACTCGATTGCAGCGGCGAACCAGGAACTTAGCTTCGAGATGATCTACGACATGGCACAGCAGCTCGTCAAGAACGGTACCCCCTACGGCATGGAGAACTACCTGTTCGTCGTGTCCTTCGAGCAGTACAAGCAGTTGCAGAAGATCGTCGCCGACGAGGGCATCAAGGTCGATCTGACCGAAGCCGGTGCTAACATCACCCGTGTTATCACGCCCTTCGGCGTTATCCGATTCCTGGGTCACCGCTTCATGCCCAACGGCACGGCGGTCATGGCTTGCATGCCCGTTCTGGCGAACGCGTTGCAGCCCACTCCCGGCAAGGGCAACTTCTTCTTCGAGCCGCTTGCCAAGACCGGCGCTTCCGACCACGGCCAGATCTACGGCCAGTGGGGTCTGGATCACGGTCCGGAGTTCGTACACGCTAAGATCACCGGCATCAGCACGACCACGGCTAAGTTCACCGCGCCCAAGCGTTACATCGAGAACATGCCGTCCGCTGCTGCCCCGGCTTCGGTCGAGATCGTGAACAAGGACACCAAGCCTGTTCCGACGAAGACCATCGCCTAGTAGTTGGCTGAACAAGCTACGATAGACGGAATGCTGGCGTGGTTGGGGTTCAGCACCCCGACCGCCCAGCAGACCGCCTTGGTCACTTGGGCCGCTGAGAACGCTGAAAGCACCATCAAGGACATTCGCCAGCAATCCCTGGTCGAACCGCTGGAACCGAAGTACCTCGGTTTGGCCGTGGAAATGGGCGTTTACCTCTACGAGAAGCGCGGCGTAGACGGTGTGACCAGCTTTTCAGAGAACGGCATCAGCCGCGTCTACGAGCGCGGCACCTTCCCGAACTCGATGCTGCGACGGATCACTCCCCGTGCATCAGGTGCGGCATTCGTCAGATCCAACAAGCCTTCTGCCGATCTCCCGACCAGCACGACCAAGGTCGCAGGAGTATCGAGAAGCAACGACCGCGACTCCGTGTCAGCGGTTCCGCAAATCCTACCCTAGTCGAGCGATCGGAGGTCTGCATGTTCTTCGCGGAGAATCTTAAGCGGACGTTTCATGTATGCCCCCGAAGCGTCAACAGCGACGGGGTCGGAGTATTCGACAAACCCATAGAGTATCGAGCAAGCTGCTACAACGCCCTCCCCACTTCGGCTAGTGCCGATCTGGTTACGGTCGGCACTAGCTATTTTGAAGCCCTGCAAATTCAGGGCGATCCCGAATATCTACGCAACATCAGGCCTTTCGACAAGGTCTACGTCGGAATCGAGCCTCCCGTGGTTCACGATCCGCTGGCTAAAGGCGCGAACTTCTACGTCAAGGGAGTCACCGAATACCCGAATTGCACGAGGATCCTCCTCCGCAGTTTGACCACGGAAGCAGACCCGTATGTCTAAGCTGACGGCCTTCACCGCGAAGCTGTCCAAGCTGGAATCCAAGATGAACCGCCGGACGGCCATCCCCCAGACCATAGCGAGCGAGTTCGCAGACGAACTCAGGTCGAACCTGCCCGTCATGGGCAACGACTACGCTAAGGGCGAGGGCAACGACACGGGGTACGTGTCGTCGAAGGCCGCTCAAGGCAAGGCTACGATCAGCTGGACTGGTCAGCAGATCTGGTACATAGAGTTCGGCACGGGTTCCCCTGCCGTTGGCAAGTACCCGGATCAGGCGCAGATGACCGACGCGGGGGCATACGCTCCCAGGGCCACGGGGCACTCGCTGGGCGCGTACTGGACGCTTCCCATGGAGGAGTTCAGCGACGCTGACGGCAAGCCCATCGTCACCAAGGGCTGGGCACCTTACGCGCCTTTCTATAAGACGCAGATGGCGTTCAAGTCCGGGAAGTTCGATTCAGCGGTGGAGAAGACAGTCCATGATCTAGTGAAAGAGTTCCTATGAATCTGATAGCCGGAGAGATCAAGGCGTTGCTTCAAGCCCACGATTACGGCTATCCCGTGAGCGTGGTGCGGACGTTCGACGCATCTTCCAAGGTGTTCCCTCGAATCGTCGTATCGCAGGTCAACGACGCAACGGCGCTGAGGAGCGCAAGCAAGGAGCTTGTATCCATGCTCGCCTTCCAGATCGACGTTTACACGCAGGACGCGGTGAACGCGACCGGCCAGGTGGTGAGCCGCGTGGACGTGGCAGACCAGATCACGGAGCAGATCGACGATTTGATGTATGCGAAATACAAGATGAATCGGGATAGCGTGACGGAGGACACTTGGTACGCTGTCGATACGGTACGAAGAATAATCAGGTATAGCTGCGCGATCGACGAGTTCGGCTATACTTATCGAACGATTTAAGGAGTGCTCACATGGCACAGAATTCCGCTGGTATCAAGCTGTACTACGGAGAATCCACTGACGGCAAGGCGAAGCCCACTGCCTGGAAAGAGATCCCCGGAGTAACGTCCATTCCGGCCCTCGGCGGCGAGCCTAACATGCTCGATTGCACGCCGCTCTCCGAGACTAACCAGAAGCAGTACATTCCCGGTTTGAAGGATCCGGGCGGCGCGCTCGGCTACAACGTCCTGATGACCCCCGAAATGCTGGCCGCAACCGACCTGGCCGCAACCGCGCCCAAGTCCCCGAAGCGCATGGCGTTCGCCGTGGAGTTCCCGGCACCGCTTAGCTGTTATTACTGGTACTTCGGCAACGGCGTGAATGTCACGCCGGGTGAAACCGAAGTGGACGGCGTGCTGACTTCCACGTTCTATACGTCCGTGGAGTCCGCCATCGAGAAGGTGACAGGTGCCGCCGGTGCGTGAACAGCACCCGTGGTTCCGGCTGTGACGTCCACGGTTTCCAAGACCGTGAAATAAACTACGAAGTGGGGAGTAACTGATGATTCGAGAGATCAACGACAAGGACTACACGTTCCGCATGACCCGCGCTGGCATCCGCGCGGCGGAGCGAGCAGGTATGAGCATGAGCGACATCGGCGCTAAGCCGATGGAATCGCTTTACTTCCTGTGGTATGCCGCGCTGTACGCCGAGCATCCCATGGTGTTGAAGAAGAGCGACGCCCTGCTCGACGACTACCTGGATTCGGCCGACTGCCCTGAGAGCTTCGACGATCTGTTCGGCGATCTTGCGGAACAGTACGCGGGAGTTTTCAATATTGCCGCAGAGTAAGCGAGATACTGGCGAACGATGATTCTGCGGCAGACGCCGACGCCGATGAACCGAACCGATACGTCACGGTGGGGGACATGCTTGACGGAGACTGCAATATAGCAATGCAGCTGGGCATGTCCTACCGTGACTTCTGGTACGGCGAACCGGAACAGTTCGTATTCCAGGCCGAATGGTACAAGCGCAAGTCGAAAGACAAGTTCGCACAGCAGGATACCATGGCTTGGATCATAGGTTCCTACGTCGACCGCGCCGTGGCGCATGTCGTAGGTTCGGCTTTCGGGGAGAAAGGAAAACCCACACCAACGTACCCAGATCAACCGGTGTACCTCGCGGAGATCGACGAGACGGCTAGGGAGCTGAAACGTCAACGCGAGTTGCGCAAGCAAGAAGCGAACTTACTGGCCGCGCTTCGCAACATGGGTAAAACTATTGAAGAAGCCGTGCGGTAATCGTACGGCTTTTTCTATATTCAGGAGAGCATATGGCCCAGCAGATCAAACAAGACATCGACGTAGATGTCAAAGTACAAGGGGCTAGCGATGCGGTTCGAGCCTTGGAGGCCATCGACTCCAAGATCAAGAGCATCACGAAGTCCGCTCGTTCTTTGTCTGCGTCGTTGGGTTCCATAGGGAAGGCCAAACTAGGCTCGAACTTGGAATCCGGCGTCGATGCATCGACGCGAAAGATGAAGGCCGCGACCGCGCAAGCGAAGAAGCTGAACACCGTCTGGAAGGACATCGAGGGGAACAAGATCGCCCTTCCCGTGGCTGCGGTCAAGACGCCCGCACCGGTCAGCATGCGCGACATGAGCAAGCAGGTCAGCGGCTACGGTATGTCGACCACGAGGGGGAGCGGCGCGCCGTCGGCCTCTTCCATAGACAAATCGACGGCTGCGACCAGGAAGCTGGCGGCTGCGAGCAAAGACGCGACTCCTTCGTTGCAGAAGTTCGGAACGGCGCTGCAGTCGTCGTCCAAGAGCGCCAAGGACGCTAGCTGGAACTTCTTCCGCACCCGTGCCGCAATCGCCGCTGTCGCAGCAGTGGCCGGAGCTGCGGCGCTCGCAGTCAGCAAGTGGTTCAACCTGGCTTCGGACTACGCAGAAGCCAACCACCTGTTCTACACCACGCTCGCATCGTCGATCAACGACGTAGCGGACGCCGAGAAGACGGCGGCGATCCAAGGCAAGGATTTGTTCGGCAACCTCACGGGGGAGAGCATCAAGGTCACTCCCGCCGTGGCTGCAGCAGCCGCCGAGGTAGATCGCATGGCTCAGGCTATGATGCTCGATCCCACGCAGTTGAAGCGCACGTACGCCACGTTCTACGAAATGGCGAACAGTGCGGGCATGGCCACGGACAAGGTCATGAAGCTGTCCCAGGGCATGACGCAGCTAAGCTACGACCTGTCCTCGCTTTGGGACAAGCCGTTCGACGAGACAGCGTCGAAGCTGCAATCCGGCATCTCAGGCATCTCCACCGCCGTGAAGTCCTACGGTATCGACATCAGCCGCACGGCAGCCGACCAATGGCTGATGAACCACGCCATCGAAGCGTCGTACAACGACCTCACCCGTGCCAACAAGATGATCGTCATGTACAACATGCTCATGGAGCATACCTCGACGGCGCAGGGCGACTTGGCACGATCCGCGTTGCAGCCCGCTAACATGCTGCGTATCCTCGGCGAACAGTCCAGGATAGCAGGGCGCATGATGGGCGCTGCCGTGTTCCCCGTGGTCACGAAGCTGATCCCACTGTTCATCATGCTGGCGCAAGCCGTGCAGCGAGCAGCGGCGAGCATCGCGTCTTTCCTCGGTATGAAGCTGGGAAGCTGGTACAAGGAAGCGTCCGCGCAGTGGAACAACTACATGTCGAACCTAGACCAGTCGTTCAGCGGCGGCATCGACCTCGGTGCCGATGAAGCGGAGGACGAGCTGGGCGGCGTTGGCGATGCTGCCGACAAGGCCGGTAAGAAGTTGAAGGAAATGACCAACTTCACACTGCCTTTCGACGAGCTGCACATGCTCCAAGAATCAATGGACGGCGACATCGGAAGCGGTGGCGGCAAGGGCGGCGGTGGCGGCGGTGGCGGCATCGGGGACATCGACATTCCCATGCTCGACCCGTACCAGTGGGACAGCGACCTCAACAGCATTATCCTAGCCGACGCGCAGAAAACGCTCGACACGATCAAGCAGTTGATTGACAAGACGTTCGGCACCGGCACGGTGGATGCGTTCAAGGCGGCTATCGATAGCATGGGTCGAAGCGCCATCGACAACTTCACGAGGTTGAAGGACGCGGTTGGCAACGTCGTGTCGGCGCTCATCGGGCTAATCGACTGGCCGTCGTTCCTCCGGGGCTTCGCAGACGGCTTCAACGATGTGACCACCGCGGTGACGAACGTGGTAGTATGGGTGAGCGAGCTTCTGGCCAAGTTCCTGGGTCTCGAGCCGGTGAAGAAGTTCTTTCAAGACAACTCGTACGAGATCGGCAAGTTCATGGGCGCTATCGCCGGCGCTGCCGCCGTGGTTCTCGGCTTCAACGGAGCGGTCAAGGTTCTCCGCTTCCTGTTCTCGCCGCTCACCGCCATGTTCAAGCTGGCGCTGTCCCCGCTCAAAAGCCTCGTATCGATCCTGACCGGTGCGCCGGCTGCCATAAGCGGGGCGATAGGAGCGTTCAAGGGGTTGGCTTCCACGATAGGCGGAGTCATCGGCGTCGGAGGCAACGGCGGCGGACTGACCGGCCTGGCGGGAGCGCTGGGCGGCATCAGCGCACCTGTGATGGCGGTCGTGGCCGTCGTGGCGGTTCTCGCCGGGGCGTTCGTCAACCTGATGAACACGGACGAGGACTTCCGCAACAGCGTCACGGAGACGTGGAACCGCATCACTCAGTCGTTCTCGGTGGTCGGCGAGATCATCCAGCCGCTGCTGAACACGCTGAACGAGGCGCTGCACAAGCTGGCCGAGGCGTTCGGCATCCCCTTGGATCCAGCGACCGGGCTGTGGGACACCATATCTCAGATGCTGAAGCCGGCGCTGGAAGCCATCATGGCTGTTTTCGAGAACCTGGTGTACATGCTCGAAGGCGCGTTCGTCGTGGCCCTCGGAGCAGTCACGAGCGCAGTGTCTGCGGTCATCGGCTTCTTCTCCGGATTCATGGAGTCGGTCGGCGGCGTGCTGAAAGTGTTCCAGGGTCTCGGAGACTTCCTGACCGGTATCTTCACGGGCGACTTGGAGAAGACGCGTCAAGGCTTCCAGAACATGGCCGACGGCGCGGGTCAGATCGTGAGCGGCATGGTCAGCGCAATCACCGGATTCTTCACCGGACTCGGAGACGGCATCATCGGAATCATGCAGGGTCTGGGTATCAACGTGAGCGGCATCTGGGAAGGAATCAAGGGAGGTATCTCCGGTGCTGCCGATGCTATCGGTCGCGCTGTGACCGGCAGCTTCAACTGGTTGAAGGACGCGGTGAAGGGAATCTTCGACACCATCGGCTCGTTCATGACGAATCCGATCCAGACGGCCAAGAACGTCATCAGCGGAATCGTCGACACTCTCCGCGGCATCTTCAATTTCGAGTGGAAGCTTCCGCAGATCAAACTCCCGCACTTCCGGTTCACCACCCAGTCGTTCCTCGGCATCACGATCCCGATCTTCTCCGGCATCGACTGGTACGCCAAGGGCGGCATCTTCGACGGCGCGACCATCGCGGGTATCGGCGAGGCCGGTCCCGAGGCCGTCGTGCCGCTGCAGGGCGCTCGCATGAAGCCCTTCGCGGAGGCCATCGCCGGCAACATCAAGCTCGCCGGCTCGAGCAGCGTGTCCGGCAACGACGTCGATTGGGACGCCATGATAGCAGCTATGTCGGCTGCCGTCTACAACGCCGTGGTTCAGGGCTTCCCGAAGAAGATAGAAAGCAATTTGGAATTGGACGGTGTGAAAGTGAACAAGCAGCTAGACACGATCCGGCGACAGCAAGGTTCCGGCACCAGCCTGGTAAAGGCGGTGTAGTATGGCCGACCTGCTCCCTACCGGCTTATTCAAGGTGAAGCGCACCCAGGCGGACGCGTGGCACAACCTGCCCGTGCCCGCCGAGGGCGGCGTTTCCTACGAAATCCAGACCACGGTGGACAACGCCCGAAACGCGAACAACACCATGATCGGCAACCCCGTGGGCACGGACAAGCTCAAGATCAACATCAAGTACCCTCCCTTGACAGATTCCGAGTTGAATAGTATAATGAGTCTATTTGACAGAGAACAAGGGGGTTCGTTCTTCGTCTACGTGAACTACTACGATCCCAGAATCCAATCCCGCCGCACGAGCTACATGTACGTCGGCGACCGCTCGTTCGAGCCATGGATCGTTCCTTCCGTGAACACGGGCGTTCCGAAGCGATGGGTGAACTGCCAATGCAACCTGATTGAGTGCTGACATGGCGAATACCGCAACTACGAAATTCCAGGGAAGCCCGTGCGATCCCGACTGGTACGAGTACTTCAAGAACCTGACGGAACATCGGGACTTAGAATGCACGGTGCATTTCTGCACCCCGAAGACCTACACGCGGAGCGGGAAATCCTTCATCGGGATGTTCCCCTCCGCCATCGCCACGAACCTGCAATGCAAGAACCAGACGACGTACAAGTCCACGGGAGGGGTGTTTGCGAACTACGCCCTCCCCGTGCATCAGCTGGTGAGCATGAACGCGACCGACGAGATCGACCCCCGCATGTTGGAGAACAAAATACCGTCGGCCAGCTTCTCGTTCAAGGTGCAGGGCGTGAACAAACAGACGCCGCTGGCAGACCTGGACGCGATCCTCGCGAACTTCGAGGGGAAGATGATCCGGGTCTATCGCGGCTTCGCAGACCACTCGGCACCGATATTCGACTCGGAAGGCCGATGGGCACTGGACTACTACGACGGCTTCGTCCACGACACCGTATGCTTGGGCAACTACACGATCCTCGGCAGCGAGTACAACTTCGACCGGGAGACCATCGACGTCACGTGCGAGCATGTGTTCTTCCACAAGTTCTCACAGGACGACGTGTACAGGGCGATGGCGAAGGACGGCTCAAAGACCAAGACCGACGTGCTGTACCAGCGCTATCCGTACCCGTTCAGGACTGTCAAGGTCGACGGCGGCGACGCCAGCCACCGCATATACCGGGTGTCCACCTACAAGCTCGGCTACGACCCGCTGGAAATGCTTCGCAGCCCGACGTACGAGACGTTCGGAGGCACTGCGATTCCGCTGTACGGCTACACGTTCCCTGGAACCGAGACCAGAGCGTACGGAGTGAACACGGAGTCGTTCAAGAACGGCGTGAAGACTTCCTCGTACTCGCCGACCAACTGGTGGCACTACGCCGAGCTTGACCTAGAGCAAAGCACAGACGCGACTGCAGTCCCCGTGGCCCGCACGCTCGACGACCAGTACACGCTATCCATCCTCGCCAACACGTGGAAGAAGGAGAACGCGCTGACCACCCTTGTGAGCTGGAACCTCATGAACAGCATCCACTGGGTTCCCGCAAGGCCGTTCGGCAAGGAGCGCGAAGAGGCGATCCCTATCGGGGAGAACATGTACCTTGACGGCTCGTGGGCCACTGTGTCGGGTCAATCCCCCGACGAGGACTGCTTTCTGGACAAGAAGGCTACCACATGGTCTCGCAGCGCCAACGGCTCCAACGGCAAGTGGTTCCCGTCGATCCCCAACAAGGTGTACAAGGTGCTTCCGAGCTTCCTGCTGTCGCAGAGCGTGCAGAAGGACAAACTAGACTGGACTGACGTCTCGTGGGTCAAGACCTACTACATGAACATCACCACACCGATCACGAGGAACATCCAGCTGGACGACTTCTCGTTCCAGAACCAGTCCTATTTCGCGGACACAACCGACGTGTACAAGTTCGGAGGCACGGCATGGCAGCCGTATCCGAGCGACCAGGCCGCCGGTTTCCGCGTCATCACGACGCAGCCGTTGAAGGACGACACCTGGTACCTCAACAAGTCGGTCGAACTCAACGGAAGCAGCGGCTTCATGGGCGACCTGTTCGGCTTCGACCTGCCGGCCACGAATCAGATGGGCGGCGTGAACCTGCCGTCCCGAGGCGACTCCGTCGTGGCCTACCGCGTGCTGTGGAACAAGAACATCCCCGTCTTGGTCGACAAGCAGCCGCTCGTGCTTCGCTTGATCAAGCAGGAACCGACGGTGTACTCGTACGACAAGAACAACAACCTCGTGAGCGACGAGGTGACGCAGAACACCCCGGGCATCGACACTATCCACGCGTACGGCCACTACAAGAACCTCGCCAAGCGCATGATAGCCCGCGCCAACATGGGCGAGGTCGGCACCGCACCTCTCTACCAGATCAAATGGACGATGGTGGACGACCCCAGCCTCCGCGTGGGGACGTCGGTGTGGGTGCCGTTGCAGAACGAGTATCTGAAAGTATACATAACCAAGCAGGAGCGCACGTTCGACGGAGGCGCGAGGCTGACATGCACCGGCTGGTGCTACGCGAAAACCGGCGTGAAGGTGCACGATCCGAAGATCACAGGAGCCAAGGCGACGGTGTTCGTCAACAACCCGGATACCGACCCCAAGGGCGAGTGGGTCAAGATCGCATGGACTGCGACCGGAGACTACGCGCCCATCGACCCCGTGACCTACGTGTTCAACTACACGCAGGAGTTCGGGCAGTGGAGCAAGGAACTCGGCAAGGCGACGCTGCTGTTCGGAGAACCGCAGGAGAAGATGTTCAACCTGCCGTACCTGGCCGAGCAGACTGACATACCCCTGGAAGAACTCACGGGAGGTCGGGGATACTATTCGCTGACCGCTTACTTCCCGCCGAACGCGCGCCTGGTTACGGCCGATGTGCGCCGCGTCAACGTCGCGTGGAACAACGAGGAGTTCTCGTACCTGCACGCCGGATACGTCAGAGCATCGAACGAGCATCAGCCGTTCGTACCAGGAAACCTGCTTCAAGGTTAGGAGAAGATATATGACGAAACGTACTTGGCCTAGTGTGACGAACCGGAACGTGGCTCAACCGTCCCGCGTCCGGCTGGTCAACGCGCCTGATGCCGGAAGCGACGTGTTCGACGTTATCCCTGTGCCGGGTACCGTGACCGATGAAGGCACCCTGCTCAACAAGGCGCTGTTCGATAGCGAGAAGGCGTATATCGATCAGAACGACATCCCCTTCGTCACGACTGCGGGCACGGGCGCTGCTTACACAGCCAACGTTCCGCAATGGAGCGGGATGACCAAGAGCGAGCTGCACGGCAAACTGCTGTTGATCTTCATCCACACGATGTCCACCACGAATGCGCCGACTATCGATATCAACGGACTCGGATCGTGGCGTCTGTACACGACATCCGGTCAGTTCGCGAACGGCGCTTCGGAATTTCCGAGCGCCGACTTCATGCGGCCCAACCGAGCGGCGCTGTTGAAGCTCGATTACAACGCGACGAGCGCCACGATCATATCGAGCATAGGCCGCACGTACGGCGGCAGCTTCACAGCCTACCCGTGGAACATCGGTGCCGGCGGCACCGGCAGGACTACCGCCAATGGCGCGTCCAACGCCATCCTCGGGAACATGACGGTCTCCTCGACCGCCAACATAGACGCTTCCCAGTTCACGTTCAAGTACGCGAACCCTGACGATACGAACGGCGCGCTGTACGCCAGACCCGCCAACCTGGTGGCGTCATGGGTTGTGGAGAAAGCCCGTGCAGGACTCGGCTTCAACACCAACAAGGTGCTGGGCATCGCCAACGGCGGTACGGGCGGTAGCACGCTCTCCACCGCTACTGCGGCCTTGCAGGTTCAGACTCTCGGTAGCAACTGCACTCCCATCGATGCCAATGCGGATCTGAACGCGTACAAAACCCTTGGAAACTTTTACTGCATCAACGACGCGACTGCTAGAACCCTGCTCAACACCCCATGGGGGACAGCGGCACCGTCTACTGCGATTGCGTTCAAGATGACGGTGGAACACATCCTATCGTCGCTCTATGTCGTCCAGACGTTGAAAACCTATGGCAGCACCCGCGCGATATGGCAGCGAGCAACTGAAAACGGAGGAACTTCGTGGTCTGCATGGCGGCCCATTGGCAACTACAGCGCAGGAACGGGCATATCGATCAGCTCGATGGGCGTTATCAGCGCTACCGGTGCAGGTTACACGCTTCCCGTCGCGTCCACATCGACGCTCGGCGGCATCAAGGTCGGCAGCGGCTTGTCCATGGCTGCGGACGGCACGCTGTCGGCAGTCAGCGGCGGTGGAGGGGTCACCTTCCCCATCACCGTAGCGCAGGGCGGTACGGGCGGTAACACTGCAACGCTCGCAACCAAGAACCTCGGTGTCGCGCAGAGTTGGATCATCCCGGACAACATAGCCGCGAACACCGACCTGAACACCATTACCGCTTACGGCACGTACGGGTGTCACACCAACAATAACGCCAGAACGATCCTCAACTTACCGTATGGAAAGGGCGATGCACGCAATGTCGCATTCAAGTTAGTCGCATCGACCGACATCAGCACTGGTTATCTACAACAAACGCTTTATTATTTTAGTAAGACAGATTCAGAAATCATACCCGGCGAGGTATGGAAAAGATGCTACGCAGTCTCTTCAAAAGCATGGGGGCCATGGTATCTTCGCCAACTCAACTACCGCAGACCGAACGCGCTTTCATCTGTGGTCGACTACAACAACTACTACGGCATCGATTCCAACTTTCTAGCCTATTGGGACGGCTCGTGGTCAGCCGGTAGCAATACTGGTTCCAACTTGAAACGATTGGGAACGGTAAACAAGGGCATCTGGAACGCAACGCCCATCGCCGTGCAGTTCGGCGGTACCAGCGCCAACACGGCAGCCGGTGCGCGTGCGAACCTGGGAGTACCCGCCCTTACTGCCGTCGGGAACAACTTCATGCTGACGAAAGCCGACGGAAGCAAGATCACCACTCTGCTAGTGGGCGACTCGAAAGCATTGGGTTCGTCGGCCATCGTTCCGGCGGTGCCGAACGCGTTCAGCCTCGGTACTAGAAACGAACCGTGGGACTACGTCTACGCCGACAACCTCGTGGGTTCTGTCGATCCCAACCAGTTGAAAACCTCGGTGCCGATCAGAATGGGAGGCACGGGAGCTAGCTCCGCTGCCAATGCCAAGGCCAACCTGGGCATGTCCGCGAACACCGGCTATGCGGCCACCGGAAGCGACGCGCAGATCAAGGAATGCTACCGCATCTGCGACAGCCTGTATTACGTGCGCGCTCAGGTCAATCTCAAAGCCACCAGCGCCACGGGGTTGGTGAACGTCGGGTCGCTCACCCTTCCGTTCAACATGCACACCCAGGCCTCCAACTCTACGTTGATCGGCGTGGTGCAGGTCAGAACCGCCTCCGTGTCCACGGGAGGATACGTCAGCTTGGCATACGGCGCTGCCAACCGGATTGATATCAACACCTACGCCGGAGGCCCCACGAAGGCGAAGACCGACACGCTGGCGCTTCTCATCAACGTGCCGGCGTAACGGCGGGGAGTAAACATGAACCTAGACGAGATAGGAGACTGAGCTGATGAGCATGAAGAAATGGCCGGTCGTGGTAGACCGGAGCGTGACCCAGCCGTCCCGAGTCAGGCTGACCCCCGCACCAGAAGCAGGTTCCAACGCGTACGACCTCGTGCCGGCACCCGGAGCGGTGCTGTCCGAGGGCACCCTTATCAACCAGGCGCTGTTCCACGGCATGCAGTGCTACATCGACCAGAACGACCTCCCCGTGATCCACCTCTCGTCCGAGGATCGGGTCAACTTCGTCGGCCAGGTGACGCTTCCGGTCGCCATCAGGGACGCGGTGGTCGATTCGACCTCCGGCTTCATGATGGTGCAGCCTCCGACTCCCCGATTCGACAACGGCACGTACGGCAGCTTGGGCTTCACCGTCCTCCGCGCCGACGCGCTGACCGTAGAAGGCCGGTTGCCCACGGGAAGCAACATCACCGCGCAGAAGGTGAAAGCACAGATCATCATCCCCGTGGCTCAGGGGGCGAACGCATGATGCCGATCGACATGATGATCCAGTTGTCCGTGTCCGTGGTGACGCTGATGAGCCTCGTCGGCGGCTTCGCCCTCACCGTGTACAACTCGAACAAGAACAGAATCCTGGGCGACGAGCGCCGCCGGGCCGAGAACGTCGCGTTGAAACAGGCCGTGACCGACTTGAGCGAAGAGGTGACGACGACCAACAAGCGGTTGGAAGACAAGATCGACCGCGTGGCCGAGAAGGTGGAGGAGCATTCCCATTTCGAGCCGCGAATCGCAAGGCTCGAAGGGCGCATGGACGCTTGCGAAATGTGCTGCAAGACTTTCTTCGACAAATAAAAATAACCCCCGTGATCCAATGTCACGGGGGTTATTCTATTCATCGGGTCGTTCTCGAAGGTTCTTCTTCCACGCCGTTCTCACTAGCGTGCCCATTTGCGAAGCTCGGATCTTCAAGCCGCAGCGAGTGCATTTGAGCCACGGGGTGCAGTTCCAGTCGTACTCGAATCCCAGGAACGACTCCAACACTCCGACTCCGCACTCAGGGCAAGTCGGGTGTTCCAGGTCGTCCGGCATCGGAGGCTGGATGTCAGGCATAGGGATCCTCGTCCTCGTCATCGTCCTCGACGACCGGGGCTGCCTTGGCGGCCTTCTCGGCTTTGGCTTTGTCTCGCTTGACCTCCTTCTCCGTGTACTCGGAGATATCGGTGTTGAAGCTCTCGGCCGGTGCGATGATGTAACCGAGATTCACGTAGGTGCGGTCGTCCTTCTCCGTGTGCTTGATCTTCGCCACGAAGTAGCGGCCAATGGCGTCCTCGGGATCGATCTCGTCGTTCTCGTCCTCGACTAATCCGCACCCTGTCTTCAAGAGGCTGTAGAAAGCTCGCATGCTGGGAAGATAGTAGGACGCTTTCTGGTTCATCGTATAGTCGTTCCAGACCTTGCGGCCGTTGGCATCTTCGAACTCGCCCTTGTAGGACTTGATCTTACCCTGGTTCATAACGGGCTTCATCTTCGAGACTTTCAGGACGGTGACACCTTCCGGCATCAGGTCGAAGCCGCTCTTCTTCATTTCATCGTTGAACTTAACCATGTTGATTCTCCTTATTTCTTGTTGGTTCTAATCGTCTGAGTGATCGTCACGTACTTTTCCAGCAATCCGTCTTCTTCCAGCTTCTCGTAGTCCACCTTTCTAGTCGGCGAGGTCTTGAACGTGTAGAACTCGGTGTCGAGCGCATCCTTGCCTTCGATCCCGAGCAGCTGTTCTTTGACCAGCGCTTGAATCTTCGTGTTCAACTGCTTGCGTTGCTTTTCGAGTTCTCCCAGCCCGTTGGCTGCTCGGATGGCCTCGATCTCCACATCGATTCCGTGGAGCGACTTGAGCAGTCCCTCGAAATCGTCTGGCAACACTATATCACGCAGCTCCACTTCGCGCAAGCAGGAAAGATACTCCGCGTCGTATTTTTCATCGTACTCCGGAGAGAACTCGCCTCCGATGTACGCTTCCCACCAACGCTTCGCGTAATCCATCGCCTCGTCGATGCTCTCCCAGTCGCCGAACGGATCGCCGATGTCTAGAGAGTAGACGCGGGTGTTGTCGTCCGTGCATTCGAAGGACTCCGGATCATCGTAGTCACCTGGTTCCAGGAAGGCCACAGGGAAGTACACCGTGTCTACTCCCAGCAGCTTGGCGTACAGTAGACCCTGTGCCGCGTAGTGCGCTGGGATTCCGTTCATCCAGTCCTGCGGACGGCTCGTGGTCTTGCACTCCACGACCGCTATCGGCTGCTCGGGACTCTCGCACGTGATCCCGGGCTTGGCGAACGCCAACGCGTCCCACATGCCGCCGAACAGCTCCTCCTCGAAGAACTCGAAGTTCATGAAGCGCTTGGCGTCCTCGCACTCGAAGTACTCCTCGGGAGACTGGATGTAAGGCGACACCGACTCCTTCGCGAACTCGATCAGCTTCGACTCGATGGCCTTGCCGGCGAGCGTGTACTTGTTGTCCTCGAAGGGCGGTACCTTACAGCGCAACACCTCGCACCATGCCTGGAACGGAGTCCCCCACGGGTTCGCTCCCAGCACCTTGGCGAATCGACCTGCTGTGAGCTTCTTCTTTTTGCGGGGACGCTCCCCGGCTAGGAAGAAGCGCTTGTCGTCGGTCTCCTTGACCTCCGTGAAGCTAGCCATTGTAGGAGTCCAGATCGCTCATGACGGCGGCAGCGGCCTTCTTGGTCACGCACCACATATTCGGCGCGTCCTCGGCGGGAGTGGGTTCTCCGTCCGTGAACTTGGCTGCTGCGAACTTCTCCAAGCGGGCGCGGAAGTCCTCCGGGACGTCCTTCTCAAGCGTCTCCTGGATGCGACCGTAAAGCACCTTGCCGTAGGCCACTGTGGCGTACTTGTTATCGCTCTTAGTCTTCTCGAGCAGTTCGTCTCGCTTCTGAGCTTTCGTCTTGTCGGTCAAGAACGCGCCCGTGTCGATATGGTTGCGCATATCGTCGTTGTCGCGGTCGTTGGTCGGAAGCAGGAAGTTGTTGGTGATGAAGTTGCGGATGGCGTTCGTCTGAGCCACGGACATGGCGTAGTTGTTGCCGATGGAGACTCCGAAGCCGCAAGCGTCCACATCGATGACCTCTTCATTGTAGAAGTCGTAGAAGCTCGCCTGGCAGGTCACTAGCATCTGGAAGCAAAGCTTGCCTTTGTCGTTGTTGAAGCGTTCAAGATTCGCGTACTTGCAAGACCATCCGAACGAGATATCGAAGCGGTCTGCCATCATGGCTATGAAGGACTTGTACTGCTGCGTGTCCACGTACTCGTAATCGATGTTATCCACCATGGAGTCGAACTTCAAGACACGCGGCGCTTCCTCATGGATCGCACGACACATCAGGCCGTAGCGCTCGGTGAACGGGATGTCCTTCATGCTCACGGGGGCGGTTTTCACAGTCTCTTCCGTGTTCTCCTCGGTCTCCACGACCGGCTCGTTCTTCGCTGCAATCGCCATTTCTCAATCCTTTCCTTCTGTAAACTGTTTCAGCTTTTTCTCTGCGAGTTCAATATACCATCGCTTATCGATCATTTCAATAGGTTCGTAGCTTTTAAATTGGAACTTGTCATGGAGCGGCAGATCGTAGTCGTTCATCGCGCATTCCGGCGAATCCGGGAACTTGGACAAGCTCCCATTCTCCTTCCGCTTATAGAACGCCGCCCCGTCGTACTGCACCGCGTACACGCGCTGCACCTTGCCCGGCACCGGGGACACGATGGGTTCGTTCTGAAATCCGACCTTCCCGTCTCCTTCCGTCTTGAAGCGGTCTCGCATGCCGTACACCTTCACCACGTCCTTGTACGTACCTCCGGCTTTCAGCACCAGCTGGAAGCGCTCCAAGTCCCCGCAAGCGCCTATCGTGTCCTCCAAAGGCGTGCCATAAAGCATATTGCGCACAAGGGCTTCGTCTATGATGGTCGCGCTGTTCGACTTGAAGTCGCCGCCGTTCCAGTTCTTTACCGTGCCGCCCTTGGCTTTCACCTTGCCCGTGTCGAACTCCATGACGTAGTTGTTCACGTCGCGCTGCACCATCTGCTTTATGATGTCGGTGTCCACGGTGAAGCCCGTCTCCTCCGTCCAAGCGCCGATGACCGCTTCAAGGTCGCCGATGCACTCGTCCGCCACGTTCAGCACCCAGCCGTCCGTGTTGAGCTGGACGATCTCCACGTCGCTCACGGCCTCGTGGATTCGGTTCATCAAGTCCACGATGAGCAGCTGACCGGTCAGGCACACGCACGTGGCCATGAACGGGTCGTAGAGCTTGTTCCAGCGGTTCTTCATGCAGCCGTACACGGTGTTCAGCACCAGCTTCGCAGCGTCGGCTTGCTTCTTCCAGTGGATCGCGCCCTTCTTGTCCCCGCGCTTCTCGCACTCCTTGATCCTGCCCTTCGCCTCCATGCGCAGATCGTAAAACTCATTGAACAGCGAGCGCCATTCAAACGGCACGCCACGGGACAGGTAATCGAATATGATCATCATGGAGGGGTAGAACGAGCCGATGTCCTGGATCAGCAGCGTGCGTCCGTTGCCGCTCTCGTAGCGTCTCGGGACGGCGCGATAGCGGTTCTCGGTCTTACCCTTCCTCGGCCCGCTCTTGAACACATGTTCGTCGATTACGCCCGTGCTTGCGTGTATGCCGCCGATTCCCATGACGGTTGGACAGCCGTGCAGGTCGAACAATACCGGATCGATCTCGTCTCGCCAGCCAGAGTAAGTGGTCACGGAGTCGACGAAGTCAAGCACGCATCCCGGCATTCTGGACAGGTCGATGATATCCGTCGGACACACGTCGATGTAGCGTTCCTCGCCGAACAGGTTGAGGGGATCGCAGTGGACGGCGTGTAGCGCCTCGGATACCACCCGTGCGTTCGTGTTCTTCATCATGTCCGCGTCACTCAGCCCGGCCATGTCGCACAGGGACTTCTTGGTCGATATGTAATCGGTGCGCAGGTAGTACAGCGCTTCCGTCGCATCCACGTCGTGGATACAGTACTTGATGCAATCGTCCAGCTCCTCTGGCGTGAGCGGACGGTCGATATCGAAGGACACCGAGGTTTCCTTGACGTTCAAGCCGATGTTCGCCTCGATCTCTTTCAAGCCCTTGCGCGGCACGATGTCGTGGAAGAGGTCGATGATCGGCGGAAGCTCCACGTCCCACGCCTCTTGACCAAGCAAGTCCCATGCGTCCTGCAGCTCGTCGAAGATGAGCGTGTCGCTCAGCTCCTTGACCTGCTCGACGCTCCATCCCAGCAGCATGGCTTTCAGAATGTACTGGTCGTAGTCTCGGAAGTTGTATCCGACGATCCAAAGGTCGGGGTTCGCGTCTACGAAAGAGCGCACCCCTTCCGTGTCGTTATGGAAGACGGTGCGCTCGCCAGTGCGTTTGTTCTTGAAAACCCAGATGACATCGTAAGCGTACGCTTCGCAGTCGCAGAACCATAGATCAGGTTTTCCCATTGTCCTAGCCCTCTATCGCTATGTCTTCTTTCGGCAGAACGTACTTCCAGACCCGCTTGGTCGTGTTATCGATGCGCTTCTGACCAGGTTGACTGCCGGCCTCCGCAAGCTTCTTGCTCAACGTGATCTTGGAATACGGTTTCGTCACATTGTACTCCCTGCACCAGTTCATGTAAATGGCGTAGATGTCGTCAGGGTAGCTCCAAGCGTTCGGATGGCGCATGGGGTCTACGATCTGTAAGCACTCCTCCACGAACTGCTGGAACAAGTCCTTTTGCACGCTCCTGTAGTTGTTCGTCGCCAAAAGCACGGGGTTGGGCTTCTCTCCGAAAGTGCAGCCGTTGTGGTAGAATCGGATAGCCCCTTCCACGAGCCACTTCAAGATGTAAGCGCCGTCCTCGGCTATAAGCACGTCCTGGTAGTTCGTTATCATTTCCTCGCGGTTGATGGTCGCATCGAACGGAATGACCGTGATGCGTCGCCAAGTGCCCGCGTCGTTGTCCTTCACCTTCGGCAGATGGTTCGTGGCCAGCAGCGTGGAATGCGTCGGCTCGAACTCTATGTACCCGTGGTTCAGCACTCGTCCGACCATCGTATCCGAGGACACCATGCGCTTCACGCTCGCCGTGGACAATACCTGCCCGCTCTCCGTCTCCTGCCCGATCACCAGGCGCTTGCCCTTGATCGAGGCGAGCGCGACCTGCTGCTCGTAGCTCACCTTGTCCATGAGGATGTCAGGGTTCACGGAGGTGCAGTAGTCGCCGAGGATCGCTTTCAGGATGTTGAACAGCGTGGACTTGCCGTTGCTGCCGCAGCCGGTGGCTATGAGAAGGTTCTCCTCATACACCTTGCCGACGCACGCGGCGCCCATTTGCAGCTGCATGAACGATATCAGCTCCTTGTCGCCGCAGAAGATGCGGTTCAGGAACTCGTGCCACATCCCAGTGCTTTCGGCTTCGGGATCGTACGACAGCATGGCGGTCTGCGAGTTGAAGTGGTTCCACGCCGGAGGGTACGTCTCCCCGGTTCGCAGATCGACCACGACGTTGGGCGTGTTCAGCTCCCAGCCGTTGGAGTCGAAGATGCTTGCCGGCTGGCGCAGCATGGACTCTGCCAGCTCGAGCATGGCTCGGATGCCGCTCGCGCTGTTCGTACGGTTCGCGTGCTTCATGAAGGCGGCGGCCGGAGCCATGATGATCTTTCCCTCTTTGGAATCGACCGTGCATCCCTCGTCCTCGCACTGCTGAGCCATGATGTCCCAGTACTCCTTGGCGACGTACATGACGTTCTCGGCGAACTCCACGGCGCATTGCTGCGCCCGGTACGCCTTGCTCATTTCCCACTGCGTGCCGCAGTAGTAGCACCATCCCCATTCGACGGTGTACGCCAGCTCGTGCTTGAACACCTCTGCGAAGGCGCGGGCGTTTCCTACGTCCGTGTAATCGTCAAGTGGCAAGATGATCTCGCCTCCTTGCGTCTCGCTGAGGCGCATGGTAACGTCCGATATGTTATGAATCTTGCGGTCGTTGTCAGCAGCAGTGACCGCAGTCATGGCAATGGCCTTGTCGATGGTCGTTTCCAGGTAGTCGGCGCGGTTGGCCACCTTGGCCAGATGGCGGCGATCCTTGGACATGACCCACGGCGAGTCCATGAACACCTGCTCGATGGCCTCCGCGTCGCGGTTGAGCCAGTACGCGAGCTTGCACATGAGCGACATGTCGTGAGAACTCTCGTCGTCCTCGTGATCCGTGTCGTTGTACAGGCGGTGCAGCTTGTCGTCATGGGTCAGGCCGATGTTGAGCCAGTCGCCGATGCTCTTCTCCCCGTGATCCACGGTGATGAGTTCGGGCTTGACCGCAGTCTCCATCGTCGGCAGGTACTTGTCGAACAGCCAGTCGATGGAATCCTGCATGTTCAGGACTTTCTCACCTGAGTCCGGGACTCGGTCGCCTGTGACGGTGACGAAGTTGTACCCCGTGTACACCTCGATGCCGGGGACGCGGGTGCGCTCGTTGGGTTTCTTGCCCTGGCAGAAGATGTGCAAACCCTTGCCGGAAGGGCTGTACTCGATGTAGGTGTCGATGAAGTGGTCGGTGATGTCCTGAGCCAGCTCGGTGAGGGTGCCGTCCTCTTTGAAGCAGTCGTCCAGGTCGATGGCGAGGAAGCCATGAAGAAAGACGAAGCCGATGCCGTCTGCGTCATGCATTTCGACACCGGCTAGCGCTCGGTTGAAGTCCGTGTACATGCCCTCGTCCGTCTTGGAGCAGACCTCCCCGGAGAAAGGAGACACGGGAGGTTTGGAGAACTTCCCGTTGCCCTTGTCGATGAGCTTATAAATCAACCAGAGCGGAACATCCGTCATTTCCCTCGGGAAAGTCCTCGTCATAAGCGTTTCCAAACAGCTCATAGGGCAGATCATCCTCCATGTAGTCTAACTCGTCGTATTCGTCGCTGATCGCCAGGTACTCGCACCTCTCGGCTACGCGGTCAGCGAGCCTGGCCAGTTCAAGACCGTTCATCGAACGCTCTCTCGACGGCGGCTATTATGAGGTTCGTGGATCGTGTGATCGCCCTTTTCAAATCTGCGAACTCGTCAGTGCGAATTCCGCTGCCGTTCAGCATGCGGTCGCGGATCACGACGCAAGCGTGATCCAGGGTGGAAGGGTAATACCCAGTGTCCTTCCAGTCCCAGCGCGTCTCCCCGGTTCCCTTGGTCTTGATCTCTCCCCACTCGAACAGGTTGTAGCACAGTCCGTTGGAGTAGCTCTCGATCTTCCACAGGTTGTTCCCGTCCTCATCTAACACTACGAACTCGGTCTTACCCGTCTTGGCGGGCGTGACAGCGTCAGCTCTCGTCCCCATAATAGCCCCGTTCTCGGTTCTTCTTCTCCACCTCGGATCGGATGGACTCGTACTCGTCGTCCGAGATATCCAGCATGCGCAGCAGGGTCTCGCACGCGTGTATTACGTCCATCGTCTCCATCACGACATCCAGGCGGGACTTTCCAGGAAGCCGTGTGCAGCTCATGTAGTCGACCATCGCCTCCGTGGCTTCGACTACTTCCTCTCTGATCTTGCAAATCTGGTCTGTGAAAAGCAAGCCCTCCGTCTCGATAGCAGGGAAGAGGTATGAACGCTCCTTCTCGATGTCGCACTCGGACAGCCGGTACAGATAGAACTCGGCCTTCATCACGTCCTGTATGCCGTTCTTGTCCTGACATCGCCAGATGTACTTCAAGATGTTACCTCGCAGATAACCGACGAACTGCTGCGGGGTCAACGCGGCCTCGATAGCATCCAAGCACTCGATTCCGCCTCGCGTGTAATGTGCCGGATGGTTCACGGGATCATTCATCCGATCACATCCCGATCATTGCGACGATGGACGTGACGGTGAACATCACGCACGCCGTGACCGCCAGCGCAGTGGACTTGTCCGCGATATCCAGCTGCTTCACCGTCAAGTCGTTTCCCGACAGCGACGAGTACGCCCAGTTGTAGACGCGAACGATCATCAGCACCAGCGCCAGGGCTGCAACCGACAGCGTCGCGATCCCCATGTAGTGGGCTATCATAGAGACGATCTCGTTCACCGTGCCCATTCCACACCGCCTTCCGCCAACTCGTCCATCAGCGTGTACAAGCCCATCGTCTCCCCGCTGACGTTCTCCTTCGCCGCGTACATGCGGATGAACTCGCTCAGTGCGGACACCGTCTCCCAGGCGACGATCATAGCCGCCAGCGTCGGGCGGTCATCGTCCTCGACCATCGCGCGGGCGGTATCCAACGTGGCTTTCAAATCGGTTTCGATGGCCTTCTGGATCGCGAGCATGTCGTCCGTCATCTGATCCTCGGCGACGGTGTTCCCTCGTTCCCGGTCGTCGCCCAGCGCGCTGCACAACGTGGCGAACTCCACGTTCCGCGTGCTAGGAGGGAATGGATACTCCATCTTTACCTGAAATGTCATAACCGTAATTCTCCCATTCTCCGTTCTCGAAATCGCGCTTCACCAGCAACGCGACCCGATTGTTCAAGTTGTACCATAATATATCATCGGTGCCGAAATTGTCAACCGCGAGGCTAAACATACGCTCGCCCAGCGACTTCAACAGCTCCCAGTCCATATCGGCGAGCCATACCAACCCCGGTATGCTCTCGTCGCCCTCTTTTGGAGCCAAGATGAAGAGAGCAGGGCAGCGAGCATCTAGGGCGAACCTGAACATGACACCCGCCGCCAGCTTCTCCACCGAATTCAAATCTCCCGTGGCCTCGTCGAACTTGACCAGATCGTACCTCTTCCCAAGCTCCTTCATGCGAACCGCGGGAAGGAAGCAGATCATTCTTTGCATCCGATGTCGAACGCCCGAAACACGAGAGCCGTAACCAAGATGCCTCCGTACACCATGCCGCCGAGACCGTACATCCCGTAAACCAGCTGCCCCAGCAGCGCGAGTCCGAACACGACGCCGAGCGCCAGCACCAGCAGCACGGCGATGGCCAGGACGAACCCGATCACACCGCCCACAACTTTCCAAACCTTCATTCTTCGATCCCTTCCTTCCGTTTCAATTCCAACCATAACCTATCGTTGAAGTCCTCGTGCGCTTGCAAGCTCCGGTACATGTCCTCCTCTATGCTGCCCTCCGTGAGCAGGAATGTGAAGGTGCAAGCCCGCGACACCCCGTTGCGGTGCGTTCGGCTGCGACTCTGATCGAGCATGGTGCTCGAATTGCAAGGCTCGTAGTATATCGTGTCCGATGCCGTGAACAGGTCGATGCCGGCGTTCGCGCTCTGGTACTGAGCCAGGAACACGCGGCACTCGGAAGCGTCCGCCGCCTGGAAGTCGCGCCATACGTTCTTGTTCTGCTGGTTTCCGTTCAGGTACATGAACGGCACCTTGGCTTTCTTGAACGCGGCGCACAGCGCCGTGAACGAATGCTTGAAGTTGTAGAACACGACGGTCTTGTTCGGGTTGCTCTCGATCAGCTCCATGGCGTAATCGATCTTCGCGCACTTCAAGCTCACGGGCGATCCGTCCGAACCAACCACGTGACCTGCGGCGATCTGACGCAAGCGCAGCGTGCGGACGAGGGGATTGTCGAACACCTCCTCCGTGTACTCGATGACGTTCTCCTGCATCGCGTCGTCGTACATCGCCTTCGTGGACATGCCCGTCGATTTATTCGATCCCGTAACCCACGGAACCGTAACCACGTTGTCCGGCATGCACTCCGGCAAATCCATGCACTCGCTCTTGAGAATCGACTGCGAGTAGCCCGAGACCTCGTCCAGGAGCTTCTCCTGGTTGCGATAACCCTCGATGATCTTCACATAGGTTCCCGGTAGGAAGCGCGTTTTCAGGTATTCTCGCTCGAAGCTCGGATAAGTGTAGTAGTTGCCCCCGCACATGGTCATCATGAACGACCAGAAGTCCTCCAAGCGCGAGTTGGTCACAGGGGTTCCGGTCATGACGTAGCGGAACCTGATGTTCGCTATCAACCCCTTCGTGCGCCCGCTACCCACTACGTACTTCGTGCGGTTCGAGCTGGGACGTGCAAGACAATGCGCCTCGTCCATGACTATAGCGTCCCAATGCGTCTCGTCCACTTCCTTGCGGTGCTTGCTGTCCTTGCGCGACAGCTTCTCGTAGTTCATCAGCGTGAGCGCCTTTTCCAACGCCTGGGCGCGGTAACTGAGGCCGCACTTGACGAGCGTCTCGCAGTCTCGCTCCACCGCACCAAGCGCCGACTTCGGGGCGAGCCACAGTATGCTCTCCGCCTCGCCGCCCAGCACCAAATTGCTAAGGTGCATCAGCATGGTGAGCGTCTTGCCGCTGCCCATGTCCCAGAACAAGCCGAAGCTGTCGTGGTCGGCCAACAGCTCCAACCCCTTCTTCTGATGGTCGAACAGTCTGAACGCCATGATCAGCCCTGCGCCTTGTGCGCTTGGATCATCTGCAGCTCATCGAGCCATTCTCGGAAATCCTCGCGCAAGTCCTCCGCTATGTCGTGCGCGTGGTCTTCAAGCTCGTCCTCTGGGAAGAACCGGCGGTAGCTGAAACTCGAACCCTTTTCGATGATCTCGAACAGACGCAAGTCGTCTGCTGCTTCCACGAGCGCGTACGACCTCACCTCAGACCCGATCCGATATTCCAGCTTGGCCACCGCTCCCGTCTTCCTGTTCAGGATATGGTCTCCGCACGTCGTGCCCCAATCCAGACACTCTACGACCAGGCTCATGTCGTCCAGCTCCAAGATGCGTTCCATATCGGCGACGGTCATGCCCTTGCCCTTCTCTCCCATGCGCCAGTAATGCAGGGAATCGCGCTCGAGCGCTATGTAATCCTTGACCGACTTCAAGGCCAGACCGAATTCGCCTAGCTCGATCTCGTAGTTCTCGTAACGACTCACCTGCTCGGCGAGGCGCTTGTTCACCGCTTCCAACTCGTGAATCCTGCCCACGACGTACTGTTCCAACACATCGCCCATGTCGAACCTCCTCAGACGTAACCCCATTTGCGGGGCAGCTCTTCTCCGTTCTCCAACCTGTCCAGCATGTCGGCGAACGGCTCCAAACCAGCCCTGTCCACCGCCCAGCCGTAACCGCCGGCCTTCCTGACCTGCGCTAACCTTATCTTCTGCGCCTTCGTGAGCTTGTAAGACCCGTTCACGTCGTCCTTGACCTCCACTCCGACGAAGCGTCCGTTCACGCAACCGATCATGTCGGGCATGCCCGTGACGTTAGTCACCCGCAAGCCCAGCCTTCCGCCTTCGTTCAACAGCTCCTTGACCTTCGCCAACACCGACGCTTCGTCTCGATGAGACCTCATTGTTCCGCCCCGGCAAGCCTCTTAGCCCGACACACGAGGTCGATGCAACTAGCCACGTAGCAATCGCTCACGCCGTAATAGTCGTCCGGGGTCTCGCCCTTGATCTTCGCCGGACAGTTGTTGCAGCTGCTCCCAATGCAATTCCAATACTTCAAACCCGGACGGTGCGCGTCTCGCATCAGCTCGTCCCAGGAATCACACTCCGACTCCAACCATAACAGGATGCCGTCGGAACATAGATTGCACATGCAATCTTCGCTGCTCTTGTCCCACGCGCAGTACCCGCAACGATCACCGCCGCTCAGGATACCACGCATCGCCTCGACTCCGCCCGCTGCCAGCACGTCGAAATTGGTTCTCATGTCGTTCTCCTTCATCTTGTAGAAATAGAAAACCCAACCCCTTCTCATCGCACAACGCCAAGTTCGATCACGGTTGCGAGCGAGGTTAGGAACGCCAAGACGGAGAAGCTGACCGTCACGCCCAACGACTTGCGCTCTCCGTCCGAAGCCAGCAGGAACCGCACCATGCACACCCCGTGGGCACCGCACGCCAAGCAGATCATCATCGGCAGGTAGTGAGCCAGGGTTCGCATCACCGCACCTCGATCTTGCCGCTGCGAAGGCACACGACTTGCACGGTGCAGGAACCACGGGAGGGTTCGATCCAGTCGACCAGCCACTGCGACGACTGGATGTCGGCCGTCATGCCCAGCAGCCGCAGCTCCCCGTCCGGCTGCATCAGCAGCATCCCCACCATGTCCGAGTACTCGCGGAGGCGCGACGGGTCGAACGACCCGCGAGTCCCCACGGCGAGGCGCACAGCGTCGCACACCCCCAGCGTGCCGTTAGCATTCCCCATTTCTAGCGCTCCTCTCGTAGCGGAAACCTTGATAAGAATAAGCCGACACCGGCAGCAGCTTCGACTCCGGATCGCCTAGCTGAACTTTGAACTCGGCCGCCGTGAGCTTCGGGTACCCGTGATCCTCGAACCATGCGTGAACCTTGCGCCATTCGAACGGCTTCAAAGCCTCCGGATCGAAGAACACGAAGGCTCGCCCGGCGTGCAGCGCCAGCGCCGGCTCTTCCCGCAGGTACAGGACGAACACCTCTCCCAAATCCCAGATGCCGCCGTCCTCGCATTGAACGTACATTATACTGACCCCGCTTTCTTCTCCACGATGGCGTACGCATGCTTAAGCTCCGGCGAACAGATCGCCTCCACGATGCCGCCGTCCAGCTTCCACCCTTCCAGTTCCTCCGCCTCGGACGCGTCGTAGCACTCCCAGTCCAGATCGCCGTGTTCCCAGCACTGCTCCAACAGCCGCAGGAAGCGCCCTGGCAGAAAGAGCATCGCCGTAGCGTCGTCCTCGTCCATGCCCTGCCTGATCAGCTCGCTGCACACCGCGCGGTAGCGGTTCATGTTGTACTCGATCACGTTCACCTTAACGACACCCCATGCTCATGCCCAGTCGCCGGAAGATATATTCCGCGTCGTAGTCCAGCATGTTGTTCAGCTGGTCGTCCGTGATCCCGTCGGGGTAGAACTCCTCGATGAGGGCGGTCATGTCGTCCTCCCTGCCCTCGCCGATGATGTGCATCTGAGTGTCCAACCCGTTGCCCCAAGCCTCGAACTCCTCGAAGTTCATTTCCGTGATAACCTTCATGACAGCCTCCTAGCAGTCTTCCAATCGGTTTCAAACCAGCTCCAAAGTCTTGCCGGCGACGGTGTTCGCGCGTTCCATCGCCTACCTCCTCGTCTTATACCAGATACAAGCCATCGCGACCGCGTACGCCGCGACGGCGAACCAAGTCTCCGGGTTCATCCTACCACCCCAGCATCCGGTCGACCGGCGCGTAGACCAGCCACGTGAGCTTGTCCGCGACCCATGCCAGCGCGTCCCATGCGGGACTCGGCAGCCACGCGAACGCATCCAGCACCAGCTCGTACACGATACCCTCGATCATCCTAACCGTCCTCTCGCACTGCTCGCAGCAGTCCCATCCGCACGCACCCGCATACCCACGCCTCGAACGCGCCCTCGCGTCCCAGCGCCTCTACCGCAGCCGCCGTCACCCTTCGCATGCCCCTCCTATCTCCTCCAACGTCCTGCGCTTCATGTTGCCAAGCACCTCCTCCATGGCGACGAGCCGCCGCCAGCAGTCTGGCAGGTTCTCCTTGATCGCGCGCAGTTCCTTCTGGTTCTTGTTCTTGCAGCACCAGCACGACACCCTGTCCAAGATGTCGTACAGGCGCACGCCGTCCTGCTCCCACTCATGGCCGTGGGCGTAGCACGCGGCGAGGCAGTCGGCCTCGCGCATGCCCCAGTCAGCGAGCGGGAAGCGCTTGTAGGGCTTGCGCTCCTTTTCGAGGCGCGCCGTCTCGTCTGCGGCTATGCCGACGTACACGGTCGCCCCCCCCAGCTCCCTCTCCGCATGGCGGTCTATCGCCCGCAGCTTCTCGGTCGTGCCCCAGCGGCACGGGCCGCCGCACCAGCCGTAGCCGTGCTTGTGGACTTCGCCGGTCTTCCGGCTTTTGACCGGGCGGCAGAACATGCTCCACCAGAACGGGTCTTTGGGGCGCAGCTCGACGTAGCGGATGCCGTTCTCGCGCAGCAGCGGCAGCATGCGGTCGCGCTCGGCGTAGATCGCGTCGAACTCCATGCCCGTGTCGTAGAAGACAACCTCGTCGAGCGGCATGCCGCGCTCGATCAGGCCGTGCAGCATGGCGAGGCTGTCCTTGCCCCAGCTGACGCTTGCGATGCAGCGCTTCATGGCTACCCTTCCCTCTCGTCTGCGGCGCACAGGATGCGCGCGAAGGGGTACTCCGGCACCTCCATGTCGCCCAGCTCGCGCTCGGGGTCGATCCCCCAATCCAGCAGCTCGATGGCGTACTCGTTCACGCCGCGATCCCACGCGCTCCGGGGGTTCGCCGCACGCAGCTCGTTCAACGCGTCCTTGACCTTCATGCTTCCGCCTCCTTCTATCCGATGTAGTAAGCGTGGTTGCAATCGCGGGTGATCATCGCCCGCATCCTGCGCCCGCTCTCGGGATCGTCGAACTCGAACTGCACCGTGAACGCGAACGTGTTGTGTCCCGCGATGCGGAACCCCTCGCCGTGGAACTCCTCGCACAGCTCCCGGCAGCGCTCGTACGCACGCCGCTTCTCCCGTGAACACGTCCCGTACACGTCTTCCAGCCTCTCGCCCTCGTTCCGGTACCCCGGCGCTGCAGCCCTGGGATGCACCGTGAAAGCCTCCTTGACGCTCCTCGCTCCGTCAAAACCCGTCATCATGTCTCCTTCCTCCGTCCGCCCTCGTGAGCCACGGGGCGGGATTCCCGTTGTCCTGTTGACTGTCCTTCAGTCGCTCTTCCGTCCCGGCTAGCAGCCGTCCCAGCGCTTCATGCCGCCCTCCGGGTCGCTGTAATACCACCTCTCGCCCGTGACCAGCTCCAACGCGTCGACCAGGGCGCACGCCCTAGCCCTCACCGCGATCCCGCGCACCGTCTCCATCGCGTCGCCGTCGCGCCGCCCGGCGTGCAGGTCTTCCCAAGCCTCGGCGCACAGCCGCCCGAGCTGTCCGATGCGCTCCTCCATCGCGTTCTCTTCCACGTTCTCCATAGCGTTCTCCTCACCTATTAATGTACGAGTTGTCCTGTTGTCCTGTTGTCCTGTCTTGCGGCCTTCTCTCGATACAAGAAAAGCCCTGCGACTAGCCCACTGTACCAGTGAGCCGTTCGCAAGGCTGTAAGTGCGCGGGTACCGCCGGACAAGTCCACGGCTAGGGAATGGACAAGTCAGACGTCCCCGTTCCCCGCGCTGCATGCTATCTGCTAGCTGCTTTAATGTTCTCCATCATGCCCCGCCGTGCGCTGCGATCAGCCTGGCGGTCACTCTTCGATTGTCAAGCAGCCCCTCGGTTCCTTCGAGCCGCTCCCGCGCCCCTCCGTTCCCGATGACTGCTACTATACGCCCGTCCGTCGGCGTTGTCAACTGCTTTCGGGAAAATAATTCCCGACGATTCCCGACGATTCCCGACGATTCCCGACGATTCCTCGAGCATCGGGAATTCGTTCCCTCCACAATCCGTACACGTTCGATTCACAATTCCTACACAATTATCGGGAGAGGGCGAGCCACGGGAGGGCGAAGGCCGTCGGATGGTCGGATTGTCGAACATCGAGGGCGAATGTTCATTATTGAACAGGTTGTTGAAAAAAGGTCACGGGAGGCGTTTGCATCATGCCTGGTCAGATGCTATATATTTTTCGAGAATAACATTGACCTGCGCATAACGCATTTTTTTAGGGTCGTATACGCTTTTTTGGAGGGTTTTAGTGGGTTTGACCTGGGGTTATAGTGAAAATGGGGGTTGAGCTGGGGATTCTATTTGCCCAGGTCAGACCCCACAAAATAACGCATAACGCACTTTACCATACTAAAGTCACAACCGTTATTCCCAGGTCACTATGAGAGAAATAACGCATAACGCATTTTCTAGAAAACGGCTACTATATTTTTAGCTACATGTCCCAAAAATGGTACATATACCCCCTAAAAATTATTTTATATAGAACCTTCCCATTTTGACCCCAAAATGCGTTATGCGTTATTTTCTTGTCCTTGACCTGGGAAAATCGAAATAACGCATTTTTCGGCGTTTTCGTAAATTCGGCCTCTGACCTGGGCATAACGCATAACGCTTTACCACGCTAAAGTGCGTTATTTGCGTTATGCCCAGGTCAGAAATTAGTGGTCGATTAGTCATCTTTACCGCATAAAACAGGCTTTTTGTCAAATCGGCGATAAAACACGGTTTTCTGTCACAAAAACAGGGTGTTTCGACACCCGTGTCTTAAAATAGTACTAAATTATTAGTTCGTCCATTCATCAGGGGTTTTACAGCCGACCTGGGGTTTTCTAAAATGAAGATTGACCTGGGGTTTTGCCGAAAGCAGGGGTTTTCGCCGAAGAGTCCGAAAACGAGGGTTTTTGCCGCGAAAAGGGCGAAAAAGGGGTGAAAAGGGGCGAAAATAGCAAGGTAACAGTTTAGTAACGGATTAAAATGAGGGTTATCTATTGACAAGACCATGTAGAATATGATATGGGGCTTGGGAGGGGCGGTTCCGAGGCCTCGGAGGGACGGCGCGACGAGGGCGGAGGAGGCGCTCTCCTCCCGTGGCTTCGCATGCGGGGCTGGGACTGGCGGCGGGGATGGCGCTGAGAGTCCGTACGAGGCCGCTGCAGGGCGGGTCAGCGGTTCGGACGGGTCGACGCAGGGTCGGGAGGGCATCGGGGCTGTGAGGCGCTCTGAGCGAGGGGAACTCCATGAGGGGGAGGGTGGCGGAGCATCCCCATGGAGCGGGCGGGCTTTCGGCGGTTATCTGTTTTTCCGATAGCGGCGGCGGGGCTGCGCGGAGAGGGGCGCGCGGCGGCGGCCGCCGGGAATGCGTGCGAGGGAGAGGGCGCGTCGAGGACGCGGGCATCGCCCGTGGCTTCGCAGGGCTCCTCCGCGATGCTTGCTCCGAGGTCGGAGCGACAGGCATGCGTCGGATGCGACGGCGCACGCATCTACCCTCGGCTTTTTCGATTCGAAATCGACATGCGTAATGACGGTGTTCTGATCTGGCGCTTCACAGGGCACCTCGGTTCGGCGGGAGAGGGTACCTCCCCCTTTGTACGCCCCGAAGGGGGTGCGGCGCATATCGAGTGCTTTACCACCCGAGACCCAGAACGAATCCCCCCCTTTTTTTTTCTCCGACCCTCTCGA
>OMBQ01000539.1_pt1 | contig 43924 bp, 40 predicted proteins | sample 1674311 | NCBI WGS metagenome assembly OMBQ01 (sample SAMEA103958160, study PRJEB25191) | human gut metagenome | biome: human-associated habitat [ENVO:00009003]; feature: intestine environment [ENVO:2100002]; material: feces | place: Germany | collected 2013/2015 | reverse complement strand
GGGGTGGAGGACAGATACTCGCTGCCGCGGATGACGTGGGTGATGCCCATGAGGTGGTCGTCCACAACATTTGCGAAGTTGTAGGTGGGCATGCCGTCGGTCTTGATGAGGATCTGGTCGTCCATCTCGCTGTTGTTGACCTCGATGTGGCCGTAGACCATATCGTCGAAGCCGGTCACGCCCTCGCGGGGGATCTTCTGGCGGATGACGTAAGGCTCACCGGCGGCGAGGCGCTTTTCCACCTCTTCCTTGGGCAGGTCGCGGCAGCAGCCATCGTAGTGGGTCATCTCACCGTGGGCGCGCTGCTCGGCGTGGAGGGCTTCCAGACGCTCCTCGGTGCAGAAGCAGTAATAGGCCTTGCCCTCAGCCACCAGCTGCTCGGCATACTGCTTGAACATGCCCATGCGCTCGCTCTGGACGTAGGGGCCGACGGGGCCGCCGATGTCCGGGCCTTCGTCCCACAGCAGGCCGGTCTCCCGCAGGGTGTTGTAGATGACATCCACAGCGCCCTCCACGTAGCGGCCCTGGTCGGTGTCCTCGATGCGGAGGATGAAGGTGCCGTCATCGTGCTTGGCCATCAGGTAGGTGTACAGGGCCGTGCGCAGGTTGCCAACGTGCATATAACCCGTAGGCGAGGGAGCAAAACGGGTGCGGATATTATTGTTCGGCATAATGATTTCTCCTTTTAATCTATCATAGGTTTTAATCTATCATAGGCAAATGAATTGCAAATATCTCTGCCTAAGTTTACCCTCTCCGGCCCTGTTTGTCAACGGAGACAGCAAAGAGGAGCAGTCTTGGCCGCCACTCTTTGCTTCTTTGAGAAGTTTTTGTCGAATCTGCCCGTTTAGATTGACGAATGGCTCAACTTTTTGTATACTGAACAGGCACGAAGTTGACAGAATTTTCCTGTTTTTCCTGCACAGGAACATTTTTTGCGTTGTGTCGGTGTAAACGACGCTCATTCTGCCATCTTTCCGGACACACTGAAAAGGAGAAATGAATATGAAAACAACTGGCATCGTTCGGGGCATCGATTCTCTGGGCCGCATCGTCCTCCCCAAGGAGCTGCGCACCAATATGCACATCGACAAGGACTCGAAGCTCGAGATCTTCGTGGAGGGCGATCAGATCATCCTCAAAAAGCACCGTCCCGCCGGCAGCTGCGATTTCTGCGGTGAGCTGGCGGCCGACATGGCCCAGTATGAGGGTTACTGCATCTGCCCCGCCTGCCGGGCCAAGATCGCTGCCCTGTAAACGGAAAAGGAGAATCACATGAGTCAGATGATCGACTTCACCCTGCCCTCCTGCGTACCGGGCCGGACGCTCCATGCATTCCGCTGTGTGCCGGAGGGTGAGGTGCGGGCCATCCTGCAGCTCTCCCACGGCATGGTGGAGTTCATCGACCGGTACAAGCCTCTGGCCGAGTATCTGGCCGCCCGGGGCATCCTCGTCACCGGCCACGACCATCTGGGCCACGGCGGCTCCATCCGCACCAGGGCTGATTACGGCTATTTCGCCCAGCCCGACGGCAACCGAGCCGTCCTCGACGACCTCCACGCTGTCACTGCGCTGACGAAGCAGCTCTATCCCGGCGTCCCCTATTTTCTGCTGGGCCACAGCATGGGCTCGTTCTACGCCCGGCAGTACCTTTGCGAGTGGGGCGGTGAGCTTGACGGAGCCATCATCATGGGTACCGGCTTCCAGCCCAAAGCGCTGGTCGCCACGGCCCGGGCGCTCTGCCGGGTGCTGGCCGTCTTTTTCGGCTGGGAGCACCGCAGCAAGCTGGTGGCGAACCTCTCCTTCCTCGGCTACAACAGGGGTCTCGAGGGCCGCACGCCTCAGGACTGGCTCAACCGTGACCAGGCCGAAGTGGACAAGTACCGCGCCGACGAGCGCTGCATGTTCACCTTCACCCTGAACGCCTACTACAGCATGTTCACAGGCATCCTGCGGCTGTACGACCCCGCCGTTCTGGCCGGGGTGCCGAAGGACCTGCCCCTTCTCTTCCTCGCCGGTGACGCCGACCCTGTGGGCGAGCGCACCGCCGGAGTCCGGCGGGCCATCCAGAGCCTCCGGGACGCCGGTGTCGGGAACATCGAGTCGAAATTCTACCCCGGCGCCCGCCACGAGCTGCTGGTGGAGACGAACAAAGCCGAGGTGTTTGCGGACATCGCCGGCTGGCTCGAAAAACAACTGCATCTTTGAATCCAAAGCTCCTTCATCGTCCTGACGATGTGGGGGCTTTTTCTTCTGGACTACGGAAAAGCGCCCCGCCGGGCGGCTTTCGAGCCATCCAGCGGGACACTTTTCTGTCTTATTTATCTTTCAGGTCTTGAACCTTCGTCTTCACATTGACACCCTTATAGTTCAGTACACCCATCAACTTCTTAGGGGCTGCATCGCTTCCTCCAATCACTGTTGTGTGGAGGTCAACAGTGACCGTTTCCTCTCTAACGGTGACCTTAGTACTGTCGGCCGGAGAATCTGCGAAGGCAATGCCCATCTGCTCCGGCTTCTTGCCATCCACTTCGATCCAGAGACTGTCTTTGTCCAGCTCCAGCGTGTATCCCTTCGCAGCCGTTATCTCTGCATTGCAGTTAACGAACCACTGCTCAGGATTATGATTCACGGTGCCTGCTTCATTGAAGGCTCTGTAGCACTTCGTAAATTTGATCGTGCCGATGCTCGTTCTGCCCTCTTCGTTGAAATCAATGATTTTTGATGTTGTGACAACGTGGCCGCTGTCGCATCCGCTCAGTGCTCCCGTCATGCCCACGGCAAACACTGCCGCGCCGGAAAGCCGCAAAAAGTCTCTTCTGCTCAGATTTTTCATGTTGGTATTCCTCCTGTTTTTTATTTTCCGCAAGTGCCCGGACACCCACCGGGCAACTTCATTGTAGCCTTTGCGCTGGGCAGAAGTCAATTCTTTTCACAATTCTTGGAGCTTTGACGAAGAACGTCGTTTTCTTCTGCGCAGAATCACGAAAAAACACACTGATGCAAAAAGCGCCCCGCCGGGCGGCCCGAAAGCCGCCTGACAGAGCGCTTATAGATTCATTTTTACTTTTTGGCTGCCCAGCCGTCCACGAGGGCCACAAGGGCCTTGCCCCGGCGGCCCAGGATTTTAGGCAGCAGGATGCGTGCCATGGCCCAGACACCGGAGAAGTTGTACAGGATGATAAGGGCGGTGATGATGCCCGTCCAGAGGCCGTACAGCGGCGTATCGGCCAGCAGCACGAAAGCCTCGAACACCAGCGCGGCGGCGTTGACGAGGACGCGGCCCGGGTGGACGCGCATCCCGATCATGCCGTGGGCGTCGATGGCGCGGAGAGTGAACACCAGCCCGAGGCCGAGGAAGGACGCGTAGGTCGCACCCACAGGACCCCACCACTTGATGAAGAAGTAGTTCATGAGGCAGTTGCTGATGGCACCGGCCATCATGGTGACCATGCTGCGCTGGGACTTCTTATTCACGACATAGACGCTGTTCATGAACTGATTGAAGCAGCTGCAGGTAGACGCCAGCACGAGGAACGGCACGAAGTGCCATGCGTAATAGTAGTTGGACTTCATGACGTGCATGACCGGGCGGCAGAGCCAGATGATGCCCGCTGCACAGCAGAACAGCACGCTGGAATAGGTGCGGAAGATCTGGGTAAAGAACTTGGCTCTCCCCTCTTCCTCGGTGACAGCCGACAGCTGCCATGCGTCGTAGAAGATAAGGCCCAGCGTCGTGAGGATGGTGGGCAGGAAGTAGCCGGTGGAGAGCAGGCCGCTCCATGCGTCGCCGCTGTGGCCGTCGAGGCCGTCGCACATCTCACGCACAAAGAACAGATCGGAGGCGTTGATGATCCAGAAGCTTATCTGGGCCGGTATCATGGGCAGCGAGAAGTGGAGCATCTGCTTCCAGAGGGTCTTGTTGATGCCCTTCAGCTCGATGAAATCCCAGAGCTTGCCGGTGAACATCAGGAAGAGCACGCTCACGAAGTCGCCGCTGATGATGGCCAGCAGATAACCGTTGGCCCCCCACTTGAAACCCACCAGATAGAGCACATAAAACGCCATGGTCGCCACGGTGCAGAGCACACCGTCCACGGCCACCAGCTTGTTCCACTGGCGGCTGCGCACGAACTGGGTGCAGAGGGTGCGCAGGCAGCTCATCAGGACGTAAATATAAATGAGCAGGCCGTACTGGGCCATATCGGGCAAAAACTGCGCCACCGGCCAGCAGAGCACGAGGATGCCGAAGCCGCCGAGGATGGTGAGCAGGCCGTTGGTGAACACCTGCTTTTCGCTGTTGCCCTTGTCGAGGCCGAAGCGGATGATGGCGTTGGACATGCCCATCGACACAAAGGGGATGAGCAGATTGGCGTACTGGCTCAAAATCTTCGACAGGCCGAGGTCGGAGATCTCGGCCATCGCGTAGGTCAGGAAGGGCTGGACGATGAGCGTCAGCAGCTTGGACGAAAAGCTGCTGATGGCAAAGATGATGGTATTGCCGGCGAGCTTCGAATATTTATCGCCGCCGGAGGTCTTTTCGCTTTCCAAAAGATTTTCTCCTCTATTTTTTACTGGCTTGCCCTCTCAGTCAGACCCTTTCGGGTCTGCCAGCTCCCCCAAAGGGGGAGCCTTTTTGCCTCTCCCTTTGGGAGAGGTGTCACCGAAGGTGACGGAGAGGGCAAGGCCGTTATCCTTTTAATAAGTCTCTTCGGGCTTTCCAGTCCGGCATCAGCTTCGCCACTTCGGCCCAGAAAGCCGGGCTGTGGTTGGGCTGCAAAAAGTGGCAGTACTCATGCACTACCACATAGATCTGTGCCGCCTCGGGCATATTGTAGAGCTGGAGCGCGAAGGTGATCTGGCGCTTCGCCATATGGCAGACGCCCCAGCGGCTGGTCATGCTGCGCACTTTGATGGTGGGCTTCTGCCCGCCCAGCACCCCGGCAAAGGCCGGGTAGACCTTGTCGCTCATGGCCGTGAAGTGGGCCAGGGCGGCCGCCTTGTCGGGCAGCTCCTCCTGCCGTTTTTCGCGGGCAGCCTGCCGGGCCTGTGCAGCCCGTATCCACTCCGCCTCGGCGATGACGTAGGCGTCAGCCGCTTCCAGCGTCGTGCGCAGGGGGATGCTGAGGGCCACGGTGCCGTCCCGCCGGACGTGGAGATTGAGCCGCTTGACCCGCCCTCGCGTCAGCTCATAGGGGATGCCCCCGGCAGTCCGCAGCATCACGCGCTCTTTTTGCATCTGCGCAGCTCCGCAAGGGGCAGCTGAGACAGCACGACGGCGGCGAAGATGAGGGCGCAGCCTGCGCTCTCCCGCATCGAAAGGTTCTGGCCCAGCAGCAGCCAGCCGCCCAGCGCACTGAATACGCTTTCCAAACACATGATAAGGCTGGCGATGGCGGGGTTCAGATCTTTCTGGCCAAGGATCTGAAGCGTATAGCCCGCGCCGCTGGACATGACGCCGCAGTAGACCACAGGCAGAAAGTTTGCGCCGTACTCTGCCAGCGTGGGCGTCTCGAAGATCAGCGCCGCCGCAGAGCTCTCCACAGCCACCACGATGAACTGGATGAGGCTCAGCCGCACACCGTCCACAAGCGGCGAAAAGTGGTCGATGGACATGATTTGGAAGCTGAACAGCACGGCGCAGCTGAGAAGTATCCAGTCGCTGGTCTCAATGCCGCCGAAGCCGTTCTTCATGCAGAGCATATACAGGCCCGCCACGGCGATGACCATGCTGACCCAGAGCTGAGCGCTGCCCTTCCGGCCCAGAAAGAGACCGAACACCGGCACCAGCACGACGTACATGGCCGTCAGGAACGCGGCCTTGGCCGTGGACGGGTTGATGGTGATGCCGATCTGCTGAGCCGCAGAGGCCGCGAACAGGAAGGTGCCGCAGACGAGGCCCGCCGCCAGCAGGGTCTTGCGCTCCGACTTCTCCTTCGGCCAGCCGTAGGGCTGGCCCTGTTTTTTGCGCACGGCGTCGAAAGCGAACACGGTGGGGATCAGCACGAGGACAGCCAGCCAGCTGCGCCCTGCGAGGAAGGAATAGGCCCCCATGCCGGAGCCTGCGCTCTGGGCCACGAAAGCCGTACCCCAGATAAAGGCGCAGAGCATCAGCATGAGCGAATGTTTGGTCTGTGTCTTCATCCTGCAATGCCCTCCACCTTGAGTCCGCCGTAGAGGTAGTAGCGGCTGGAATCGTAGGAGATGGTCAGGCGGTAGCTGGCCGCCGGGTCCAGCCCGGAGATGACGCAGCGGTAGTTCTGACCGTCGGTCTTGATATAATAGGTGCTTCCGTTGACGTACTGTGCGCCGCCGGCCACCTTCTGCCAGACGGACACCTTGTACCGCTGGGTACCCTCGGCGGTGCCGTAGCCGGTGATGGTCAGGCTGCCGCCCGGGACGGTGAAGTAATCGGTCTGGCGGCTCCAGATGCCGTTGAACACGATATTCAGGCTCCCGTTCACCGCCGCCGAGGCATATTTGGCCGAGGCGTCAGCAATGCCCTCGATGTTCAGCGGGTCGCTGGTCGGTTCGGCCCAGCGGGTGCTGTCCTCTTCCTGCACCTCATTGTCCGCGCTGTTCTTCATGTCCAGCACAGTCTTGACGCCGGACGCAGCCACAAGCAGTACCAGCACCGCCACGACGAGCAGGGCGATTCGCTTTATCTTTTTCATGATCTTTTATCCTCAAATTTTGTTTTAACACGAGGTTTTACACGATTTATATAGTATACCGCATTTTGCTTTTCCATACAAGAGTTCAGGCTGCAGTCAGAGCGGCCAGCGCCGCACGTTCGGCGTCGGCAAGCTCCGGCTGGGCCGACCGGAACAGCGAATCGTACCGGTAGAGCGCCCAGCCGCCCGCGCCGAGGCTGTGCAGACGTTCCACCTGCCGGGCAAGAGCGCTGCCCGTACACCACTGGCTCTGGCTGTCCTCGTTGGCACCGCCGTCCCCCTCGCCGATGCGATAGGCCCCCAGCCCGAAGTAGAGGGCCGTGGATGCCGCCCGGGGCATGGCCAGCCACTCCGGCACGATGTTCTCGAAGGCGAAGCGGGTGCTGCCCGACTGGAGGGTATAGCCGCAGCCCCAGTATATCTGCGGGCAGAGGTAGTCCACCACGGCGTTTTCGCCCTCGGCGGCCAGCCATGCTTTCACGTCGCTGTACTGCTGGCCGAGGTCGTTGTCGGGGTTGCCCTGCGGGCTGACGCCAAAGCGGAGGGTAGCGTCGGCAGCTTTGACGGCGTCGTGGGCCGCTTTCACCAGCGCGGTGACGTTCTGCCGCCGCCATGCGGCCAGATCCCCCGCGCCGCTGGCGGCGAACTGGGCCGCGTCCAGCGCAGCGTCTGTCGTGGGGTAAAAATAGTCGTCGAAGTGGATGCCGTCCACAGCGTAGTTCTGCACCAGCTCGGCTACGCCCTGCACCACATAGTCTGCGGCTTCCGGGATGGCTGGGTTCAGGTACAGCCCCTCGCCCACGGCGCAGACCCATTCGGGATGTACATTGGCAAGGTTATTTTCCGCCAGTGCGGGCGGCATCTTCGCCGAGGAGCGGAGACGGTAGGGGTTCACCCACGCTTCCAGCGAGAGGCCCCGGCTGTGTGCTTCGGTGATGAGGACGTCCAGCGGGTCGAAGCCGGGGTCCTGCCCCTGTACGCCGGTGCAGAGATGGCTCCACGGGAACAGGGTGCTCCTGTAAAGAGCATCCCCGAAAGGCCGCACCTGCGCGATGACGGTGTTCAGCCCGATGGACAGACAGTTGTCCATCAGCTCCGCCGCACCGGCACGGAAGGCTTCTTCGGAGGAAAAATCCATCCCGGCCCATTCCAGATAGCTCACCCAGACGGCCCGCCATTCACCCGAGGGCAGGGCGGCGTTGGGCTCTGCTTTGTCCGTCGGCAGTACCGACGACGCCGAGGCCGTCTGGCCCCGGCCCAGCAGCACCGCTGCCCCGGCCAGCGCGGCACAGCCGGCCCCGGCCAGGAACGCCCGCCGCCCGAACCGGCCCCGCCGGGCGCGGCGTCTTCTCCGCCGCTGGGTCATGCGTCCTCCTGCATCTTATAGAGGCTCAGCGCTGCCCAGCCCCGGGCGCAGGCCAGCAGCACCCAGAGCAGGTTCGTCCAGAAGCCCAGCGCGGCCATGCCGCCGTATTTCGCCATCAGCAGGAAGAACAGGTGGAGCGCTTCGGCGGCACCCACCAGCTGCAGCTGGCGCTGGATGGCCATGCCGCGCTTATACTCGGTGCTGAGCAGCAGCGGCCAGGCCAGCGCAGAGCAGAGGTAGCCCGCCCAGCCGTTGACCATGTAGCTCACCATCAGCAGCACGAACACGCCGGTGAAGTTGCGTTTTTCCCAGCTTGCCGAGCCTTTTTCCGCCGCGAGGAAGAGGGCCGCGATGCCCGCCGCGGCGAATGCGATCTGCTCGATGAGGCCGAAGCTGGTGCCGCTCAGGACGGCAAAGCCGTTGAGCATGGAGGCCGCTGCGGAAGCCAGCAGCAGGAAATACCAGGTCTTTCGCGTGAATTTGAGTTTCATATCGTCCCTCCCGCCCGCAGAAAGGGCGCAGGCTCCCCATCAGTTTTTGGAATTTTTCAAATATTATAACACATTTCGGGGTGTGTTGTGTTACAATAAGGAAAACTCGACACAAATTCCATGGGGAGGCGCACATGAACGCTGTTTTTTCCATCCTTCTTCTCGCGGCCATTCTGGGCTTTATCGTATTTCTGCTGTCTAAGAAAGACCAGAACCGCCGCAGCCAGTACGGCCCCAGCGGCCTGTCCGAGTTCCGCACCGATCTGCCGCTGGACGACTGCTTCGACCGGCTGGACCAGCACAGCCCGGACGATGTCTTCGCCTACGAGTGCCGCCGGGAGAACGACGGCGGCTTCACCCTCCACCTGACGCTCCATCAGCCCACCCAGCAGCCGCTGGACACCCTCTACACCCTCCGGTTCGACCCGGGCCGCCAGACCATCGTGACCCTCATCTTCATCCGGGAAGCTTTTGGCTACAAAGAGCCGCTGTTCCAGCCCGCGATGCTGGACGAGTTCATGCTGCGCAAGTTCGACGCCCGCCGCACAAAATAATTCCGGCAAAGGGATTTGCTTTTTTCTGATTTTTTGGTATACTTATAGTTAGTCCATGTGCGGCAGACCGCCGTCTTCGTGGGCCAGTAGCTCAGTTGGTCAGAGCTGGCGGCTCATAACCGCTTGGTCGCGGGTTCAAGTCCTGCCTGGCCCATAACAAAAACAGCACCCCAGACGGGGTGCTGTTTTTGTTATACAGGGTCGGCCGGACTTGAACAGGGCCACCGCAAATGTGAGCAGGAAGACCACTGCGGGCAGGATGACATCCCTGCGGGCAAATTTTTTGAGTGCCATTGCTCGTTTCCTCCTGTTCCGGCATTTCCGTTTTATCCCATTATAAGAAATCCGGGTGCAAAAGTAAATCATCCGCCCCCGAAAATTCACAAAAGTGTGCAATAATGGAAAAAGCCCGGTGGTTTCAACGAACCATCGAGCTTTTTCTTGGCGGAGTAGGAGGGATTTGAACCCTCGCGCCGTTGTTTAGACGACCTACGCCCTTAGCAGGGGCGCCTCTTCGGCCTCTTGAGTACTACTCCAGAGCAAAGTGCATTACACTTATTCAATAAAAAATGGCGGAGAGAGTGGGATTCGAACCCACGGTACGTTGCCGTACGGCAGTTTTCAAGACTGCTTCCTTAAACCACTCGGACATCTCTCCTCGTGGGCACTCGCACACGCCGTACCGAATGCCTATTTAATTTACCAGATTTCCGGCCTTCTGTCAAGCCCAAATTGAAACTTTTTCGTCCAGCCCTGCAGATCCCCGTCATGCGACAACCTTTTTTTGGCTGTCCGCTCACTTTTCTCTTTACAAAAACATCTTTTCGTTGTACAATAAAAGCATAAAATATTGACCTCGGAGTAAAGGAGTGTACGACCATGTCGTTTTCAGAGCTTTTGAAGCAGTGCCGCAAGCAGAAGGGGATCAGTCAGGCTGAGCTGGCATCCAAACTGGGGGTGACCCAGCAGGCCGTCGGCAAGTGGGAAAGCGGCAAATCCTCCCCCGACCCCGCCACGGTGGCCCGCATCGCTGAGATCCTGAGCACCACAGCCGATTTCCTGCTGGGGCTCTACCGTCCGGTGTCCAACGTGACCACCCCCGAGGAGCGTTTCTTCGGCAACTACGCCGAGAGCCTCATCCCGGTCATCGGCACCGTGAAGGCCGGGTACGGCGCACTGGCCTTTGAGGAGGACTACGGGCAGGAGTATGCCCGCGTCAAGGACCCCTCCAACTACTTCTACCTCGTCGTGCGCGGCGACAGCATGGAGCCCCGCATCCAGGACGGCGACCTCGCCCTTGTCCACAAGCAGGACACGCTGGAAAACGGCGACCTGGGCGTGCTGGTCTACGGCGACGAGGGCGAAGGCACCCTCAAGCGGTATATCCAGCGGGGCAACTGCGTCGTTCTGCAGCCCTTCAACCCCGCTTACAACGAGCTGGTCATCAAGGGTGAGGACCTGAACCGCCTGCACATCGCGGGCCGCGTGGTCGAGACGAAGGCCAAGTGGTGAGTCTCTCCCCTGCCCCACGGCGCTTCCGATCAGCAGCTGTGGGGGTAAGGGGGCGATATACCCTTCTGGGAGGTATCTTTCTATGGAACAGTCCCTGATGGACAAGCTCACCATCTTGGCCGACAGCGCAAAATATGACGTGGCCTGCACATCCAGCGGCGCGTCCCATCCGGCGAAGCGCGGCACCATCGGCAGCTGCTATGCGCCGGGCTGCTGCCACGCCTTTACCGCTGATGGCCGCTGCGTCAGCCTGCTGAAAGTCCTGATGAGCAACTGCTGCGCCTTCGACTGCAGCTACTGCGTCAATCGGAAGTCCAACGATGTTCCCCGTGCCACTTTTTCGCCCTGGGAGCTGGCAGAACTGACCATCGAGTTCTACCGCCGCAACTACATCGAGGGACTTTTCCTCTCCAGCGCCGTGCTGGGGACCCCCGACTACACCACCGAGCGGATGCTCACCGTTCTGCGGCTGCTGCGGAACGAATATCACTTCGGCGGCTACATCCATGCCAAGACCATCCCCGGCACAAGCCCCGAGCTCATCCAGCAGATGGGCTACCTCGCCGACCGCCTCAGCGTCAACGTCGAGCTGCCCAGCGAACAGAGCCTCCATCTTCTCGCCCCCGACAAGGGCCGTCACTCCATCTTCCGGCCCATGAAGCAGATCTCGGTGGCAGGTGAAGAGAGCAGGCAGGAGCTGACCCTCTACCGCCACGCGCCCAAGTTCGCTCCCGCCGGCCAGAGCACCCAGATGATCGTCGGTGCGTCGCCCGAGACGGACTACCACATTTTGCAGCTGTCCGAGGGGATGTACCAGAAATACGGCCTCAAGCGGGTGTTCTACTCGGCCTATATCCCGGTGTCGGACGACACCCGCCTGCCTGCGCTGGACACGAAGCCGCCGCTCCTGCGGGAACACCGGCTCTATCAGGCCGACTGGCTGCTGCGGTTCTACCAGTTCAAGGCCGACGAGATACTGGATCAGGACAACCAGAGCTTCAACCCCTATCTCGACCCGAAATGCAACTGGGCCGTCCAGCACTACGGGCTGTTCCCGGTGGACGTGAACCGCGCCCCCTTCGAGATGCTGCTGCGGGTGCCGGGCATCGGCCCCAAGAGCGCCCGCCGCATCCGGGACGCCCGGCGGCTGTCGGCCCTCGGCCTCGACGAGCTCAAGCGGATGGGCGTCGTGCTCAAGCGGGCGCAGTATTTCATCACCTGCCGGGGCTTTTCCGGGGCGCACCCGGGCCGGGGCAGCGCCGGACGGGAGCGCATCACCCGGGCGCTCATCGACCCCAACGTCTTCAGCGCCGGGGCCGAGCAGCTGAGTATGTTCGCACCGCCCGCCGTTGACCGGCTGGTGGAGCAGGGCGTGCCGCCCCGGGCGGCCCAGCGGATGGTGCGGGAGGAGGCGGTGCAATGTCTGGCGAGAGCACTGTGATGCCGCCCCGGAAGCTCCACGACGCCGATGTGGTCTACCTCTACGATGGCAGCTTTGAGGGCTTTCTGTGCTGTGTATTCGAGAGTTTCGCCCAGCATGAGATTCCCTTCGCCGTCTGGACGCCCCAGCGGGAGACGGCCACCCTCTACCCCGTCCGGGACATCGAGACGGACTCTGCCAAAGCGCAGCGGGTCTTTTCGGCCCTTGGCCGGAAACTGGGCCGGGAGACGGAATATCTCGTCAGCCGGGATTTCCTCTCCGGGCAGGAAGATAAGGAGCTTCTGCTCATCCGCTTCCTGCATCTGGCCTTCGCCCTCGGCCCCGGCACGGTCAAGCGGATGGGCCACCCGGATGTGGCCCCGCTCTACGAGATGAAAAAGAGTCTCGACTGGGAGGTGGACAAGTTTCAGGGCTTCGTCCGCTTCGAGGAGCACGACGGGATGCTGGGCGCGGTCATCCACCCCAAAAACTATATCCTGCCTCTGCTGCGGGGGCATTTCTGCTCCCGCTTTCCGGAAGAGAACTTCATGATATACGACGCGGTCCATCAGGCGGTATTGCTTTATCAGGAGCACAAGGCCCAGCTTCTGGAGCTGGCCGCGCCGCTGGAGCTTCCCCCGCCCAGCGCCCGGGAACAGGAGTTCCAGGCACTCTGGAAGCAGTTCTACGACACGCTGGAGATCAAGGCCCGCCACAACGAAAAGGGCCGGATAACCCACTGTCCCAAGCGTTTCTGGCAGGATATGGTAGAAATGCGGTGATTCTTTACAAAAAGGTTGCATCTGCGCCGTTGCGCTCTGCAAAAGGTATGGTATACTAAAGGAGAGCTTCGGCAGAGCATCTGCCGCACCCACCCCGAAACGGGCTATGATAAAAGGAGCATTGTTAAAACTATGGTTCGCATTACTATGGAAGACGGCGGCATCATCGACATCGAGCTGAACGAGGAAGCTGCCCCCATCACCTGTGAGAATTTCAAGAAGCTGGTCGGTCAGGGCTTTTACAACGGCCTGACCTTTCACCGCGTCATCCCCAACTTCATGATCCAGGGCGGCTGCCCGCTGGGCAACGGCACCGGCGGCCCCGGCTGGAACATCAAGGGCGAGTTTGCCGCCAACGGCGTCAACAACCCCATCAAGCACGTCCGCGGCGTCATCAGCATGGCCCGCAGCATGAACCCCAACAGCGCCGGCAGCCAGTTCTTCATCATGCATAAGGACGCACCCCATCTGGACGGCCAGTACGCCGCTTTCGGCAAGGTCGTCGCCGGCATGGACGTCGTGGACAAGATCGCATCCGTCCCCACCGACTGGAACGACAAGCCCAAGACCCCCGTCAAGATGAAGACCGTCGAGCTCATCGAGGGCTGATCTTCTGCACCTATGGCTTTCCCTTTGGGGAAAGCCTTTTTTGCATCCACAGGAGGAACTTCCATGAAGTACGATTTCACCACCCTGCCCGACCGCCATGGCCGGGACTCCATCGCCGTGGACGGGCTGGGCAAAGGCTTTGCGCCCGACGCACCGCAGCCCGGCTTCGATGCCATCCCCATGTGGGTGGCGGACATGAACTTTGTCTGCCTGCCCACCATCCAGCAGGCCGTCATCGAGCGGGTCCAGCACCCGGCTTTCGGCTATTTTGACCCGACGCCCGAATACTATGGCTCCATCATCCGCTGGCAGGAGACCCGCAACGACGTCACGGGTCTGACCGCCGAGGCCATCGGCTATGAGAACGGCGTGCTGGGCGGCGTCATCAGCGCACTGAACTGTGTCTGCTCCCGGGGCGACAAGGTGCTGGTCCACAGCCCCACCTACATCGGCTTCACCCGCTGCCTGACCGACAACGGCTATGACATCGTTCACTCCCCGCTGGTGCAGGACGAGAATGGCGTCTGGCGGATGGATTACGCCGACATGGAAAAGCACCTCGCCGAAGAGCACATCCACGCCGCCATCCTGTGCAGCCCCCACAACCCCTGCGGCCGCGTCTGGGAGCGGTGGGAGCTGGAAAAGGCCATGGATTTGTACAAAAAGTATAATGTCTACGTCGTTTCCGACGAGATCTGGTCGGACATCATCCTCTCCGGCCACAAGCACATCCCCACCCAGTCCATCAGTGAGGACGCCCGGATGCGCACTGCCGCCCTCTACGCCCCCTCCAAGACCTTCAACCTCGCCGGTCTCATCGGCAGCTATCACATCGTTTATGACCCGTGGTGGCGTGACCGCATCAAGAAGGAATCCTCCCTCTGCCACTATAACTCCATGAACGTCCTCTCGATGCACGCCCTCATCGGTGCCTACCGCCCCGAGGGCTATGAGTGGGCCGATGAGCTCTGTGAGACGCTGACCGGCAATGTGGATTTCGCCTGCGACTACATCGCAAAGCACTTCGAGGGTGTCCATGTGACAAAGCCCGAAGGCACCTATATGCTCTTTGTGGACTGCACCGACTGGTGCGCCGCCCACGGCAAGACCATTCAGGATGTGGAGAAAGCCTGCTGGGCCGTCGGTGCCGCCGTGCAGGACGGCGTGATGTTCCACGGCCCCTGCCATCTGCGCATCAATCTGGCCTCGCCCCGCGCCCGCATTGAAGAGGCGTTCCACCGGATGGACAGGTATGTGTTCAACGCAAAGTAATTTCAAATAATATTTATACAGCAAAAGAAGCTGTTATTCTAACCTCTCCGTCACGGCTGCGCCGTGCCACCTCCCCTATCGAGGGGAGGCTTTGGCATGGCAGAAAGCCTTATCTCTTCGCCAGAGGCTCCCCTACTAGGGGAGCTGTCGAGCGATAGCGAGACTGAGAGGTTGAGTCAACAGCCTCTTTATTTTTATTGATGCATTTTTACCAGCCGCTCGTTCAGCGCCCGCAGGCCGTCCCGCACCTCGGCGGGCGAGACGACTTCTATCTTGCCGCCGAAGCCGCAGACCCAGCCGTAGAACTGGTCGCTGACGCAGACGGGGACGTCGAAATGGAAGTGCTCCTTCCCTTCCGGCACGAAGATGGGCGAAGCGCCGAAGCGCTCCCGCATGGCTGATTCGAGGTCGGAAGTACACCGCAGGGTGACTCTATACTCCGGCCCGCCGAACATCTGGAAGTGCTTTTTCAGGTAGGCGGGCAGGTCGAGATCCGCGAACTGCTCTTTGCCGCGGCGGGGCTCGTCCAGCACCGTGACGCCGGCCATTTTATCCACCCGGTAATGGCGGATGCCCACCGGCTCCTTCTCGTCCTGATAGGCTATGAGGTAGTAGCAGCCGTTCTCCCACGCCATCTGCCAGGGGCTGATGGTGTAAGGCGCGGGGCGTCCCGCCTTTTTGTAGCGGAAGCGCACCATCCTGCCGGTGTTGATGGCCGTAAAGAGGGCATCCACGCTGTAGGGCAGGTCTTTGTTGGCGCTCTTGGGGCGGCCATCGACATAGACCTGACGCTGGAGCTGACTGCCCTCATACTGGGAGGCCAGCCCTTCCAGCTTATGGATGAGCTTATCACTGGACGCTTTCGAGATGACCCGGCTGGACTGGACAGCGTCCACCAGAAGCTTCAGCTCCGCCAGCTCGAAAGGCCGCGTCGCCATCCAATAGCCGCCGCTGCGGCCCCGGCGCAGCCGGATGTCATAGCCCAGCGCGTTCAGCGCGTCGATGTCGCTGTAGACGCTCTTTCGCTCGCAGAGGATGCCCTGCCGGGCCAGCAGCTCCACCAGCTGAGGCACATTCAGCAGATGCTCCTCGTCGGTCTGCTGCTCAAAGATATGCAGCAGCGCCAACAGTTTGGATTTTTGTCCCTCCTGCTTGGGCATGGGCGGCCTCCTTTACGGTCACGAGTCCTTTTTGTCGAATGCGGCGCGGCGCTGGGTGGACAGACGGAACATCTCTTCCAGCTTGTCCCGGTCATCGGCCACGAGGGCGTCCCGCAGCTGGTCCAGAGCGGAATCGAACTGGTCGATCTCGGCGATGAGGTTCTCCTTGTTCCAGAGGAACAGCTCCGCCCACATCTTCTCGTTGATGCGGGCGATGCGGGTCAGATCGCGGAAGGAGTCGCCCGTGTACTCGCAGAGAGAAGAGTTGTCGTTGGCACACATGAGGCTGACGGCGATGGCGTGGCAGAGCTGGCTGACGTAGCCGATCATCTTGTCGTGCTCCTGCACCGTCAGGGTGCAGATGTGGCGGAAGCCCAGCACCTCGGCCAGCTCTTTTGCCCACTGGACGGCCTCGGGGGTGTTCTTCTCGGTGGGGGTGATGATGAAGTTGGCCGGGGCAAAGCTGACCTCGGCGGCGTGCTCGACGCTGGAGGTCTCACGGCCTGCCATCGGGTGGCTGGCGATGAACTCCACGCCCTCCGGACACATGGCCTGCACCGGCTCCACAAGGCCGGTCTTGACGCCGGAGACATCGGTAAAGATGCAGCCGGACTTGATGAGATGGCCGTAGGTCTTGAACCAGTCGATGAGGGCCGTGGGGTAGAGGCCGAAGATGATGTGGTCGGCCTGCGAGACGAGGTCCTCGAAATCGTGGGTTTTTCCGCTGGCGATATAGCCGTGGTCGAGAGCGTACTGTAAGTGGCCCTCGCTGCGGTTAATGCCGTCCACATGGAATCCGGCTTTGGAAAGCTCGAGGGCGTATTTGCCGCCCAGCAGTCCGAGGCCCACGATCAGATAACGCTTTGTTTTATCCAGCATATTCTACCTCCGCGCCTAACGGCTTGATGGCTTCAAAGAAATGGGGCCAGCTCTTCTGCACGGCCTCGGCGTCGTCGATGGAGAGTTCCAGCCCGGCGGCCAGCGCCAGCACCGCAAGGCTCATCACCACACGGTGGTCGTTGTGGCCGTGGAGCGGCGCGGCGGGGGCGTGGAGCCTGTCTGCACAGCCGTGGATGGTGATGGTGCCGCCCTCGCTCTCGAGGACGCCGCCGCAGGCCCGCAGTTCGGCTTCCATGGCTGCGATGCGGTCGCTCTCCTTGATACGGAGACGTTCCGCGTTGCGGATGGTGGTGGTCCCTTCGCAGAGCAGGCCCAGGACCATCAGCACGGGGCCGAGGTCGGGGCAGTCGGCAAGGTCAATGTCCACACCGTGGAGAGGCGCTTTCTCGAACACGATGCCTGCATCGGTGGTGCGGAAGCTTGCACCACAGCGGCGCAGAATGTCGAGGATCGCAGCGTCGCCCTGCAGGGTGTCGGCGGATAATCCTTTGAGGGTCACGCCGCCCTGCACCGCTCCCAGCACCGCCGGGAAGGCCGCCTGGCTGTAATCGCCCTCCACGGTGTAATCGCAAGGCCGGTATTTCTGCCCGCCCGGGATAAAGAGGGTGTTTTCGTCCTGCCAGCGGCTCTCGACGCCGAAACGGCGCTGGGCTGCCCGGGTCATCTCGATATAGCTGCGGCTCTCTACCGGCGGGATGAGGTGGAGGGTGCTGTCGCCTGCCAGCAGCGGCAGGGCAAACAGCAGCCCGCTGATGAACTGGCTGGACACGTTGCCCGCCAGCTCGTATTCGCTGCTTTTCAGAGTTCCTTCGACGGTCAGACCCGCCGGAGACTGTTCAAATCGGAGAGACTGCTCCTGATACAACTTCTCGTATACTGTCTGAGGGCGTTCCATCAGCCGTCCGCGGCCAACAAAGGTCACTTTCTGCCCGGTGAGGCTGGCAATGGGGATGAGAAAGCGCAGGGTGCTTCCGCTCTCACAGCAGTCCACCGGAGCGCTGACGGGCAGAAAGCTCCCCAGACCCTCCACGACGGCACGATCCGCACCGGTGCGCACTTTGGCGCAGAGCTGCCCGGCGGCGGAGAGGGTGGCAGAAATGTCCTTGCTGAATTCAAGGTTTTCGATGTGGGAAGTCCCCTCGGCCAGCGCCGAGCAGAGCACCGCGCGGTGCGCCATGCTCTTGCTGGGCGGCGCGGTGATGGTTCCGCCGATGCCGCCGGGGGCGCGTTTTATCGTAGCATTCATATCACATATCCCGGCCGATGGCCCATGCGACCTGACGGCACTTTGCCATAGCCTGCGCAAAGGCGTCGGGGGTCAGGCACTGTGCACCGTCGCTCCATGCGTGGCGGGGGTCGTAGTGGACTTCCACCTCAAGGCCGTCGGCACCGGCGGCGACAGCGGCGATCATCATGGGCTCCACAAGGTTTGCCTTGCCGGTGGCGTGGCTGGGGTCCACGATGACGGGCAGATGGGTCTTCTCGTGGATGATAGGCACAGCGGAGAGGTCGAGGGTGTTGCGGGTGTACTTTTCGAAGGTGCGGATGCCGCGCTCACAGAGGATGACCTGCTCGTTGCCGCCGGCCATGATGTACTCGGCGCTCATGATCCACTCTTCGATGGTGTTGCAGAGGCCGCGCTTGAGCAGAACGGGCTTGTGCATCTTGCCCACAGCCTTGAGCAGCTGGAAGTTCTGCATATTGCGGGCGCCGATCTGCACCACGTCCACATACTCCTCGAACTCGGGGATGCGGTCCTCGCTCATCAGCTCGGAGACGATGGGCATGCCGGTGGCCTCGCGGGCCTTCACCATGTCAAGGATGCCCTCAGTCTCGAGGCCCTGGAAGGAGTAGGGAGAGGTGCGGGGCTTGTAAGCGCCGCCGCGGAAGAGGGTCGCGCCGCCGGCCTTGACACCCTGTGCGATGCGGAGGGCCTGCTCTTCGCTCTCGATGCTGCAGGGGCCGGCCATGACAGCGATCTTCTCCTTGCCGCCGATCTTGACGCCGCCGCAGTCGATGACGGAATCTGCCGGGTGGAAGAGGCGGTTGGCACGCTTATAGGGGGCGGAAACACGGGTCACGTTGTCGATCCAGGGGTTGGCGAGGACGTCGCGCTCGTCGATCTTGGTGGTATCGCCCACGAGGCCGAAGACATTGTAGTCCTTGCCGGTGATGAGGGTGACGTCGAGGCCCTGCTTTTCGAAGCGGTCAACGATTTTCTCGAGTTCTTCCTTCGGGGCACCCTTTTTGGTGGAGATGATCATAAAATTTTTCCTTTCTATCCTTCTTTTCCACGCCCTCTTTGCTCCGCTTTCCAGCGGAAGAGAGTCGATTTTTTACATCACTAAATGGGTGTGTGCGCTGCCGTCCAGCCGCAGCAGCTGGGCCAGATAGGCGGCAGCGTGGAGATAGCCGTTGATGCCCTCGCCGATGAAGTGGCCCTGACAGCCGAACGAGACGATGTCCGTCTTGCGGAAGGGCTCGTGCTCGTCGGGCTCGCTGAGCAGCACTTCCACAGCAGGCACACCGCAGAGGCGCAGCGCGTCGAGGATGGCGACGCTGTAGTGGGCGTAGCCGCCGGGATTCAGGATGATGCCGTCGGCCCGGCCTGCGGCAGACTGGATCTCGTCGATGAGGTCGCCCTCGTGGTTGGACTGGAAAAATTCCACTTCCATGCCCATCTGGGTGCAGCACAGCTCGAGGTAATCCAGCAGACCGTTATAATCCAGCTGACCGGCCACGCCCGGCTCGGTGAAGTGCATCATGTTGAGGTTGGGGCCGTTAATGACTAAAAATTTCATCCAGTGCCTCCATTGCGGCGGTCACGGCGTCTTCCACCGTGCCGCTGTTCGGGATAACGGCGTCTGCCGCCGCGAGATACAGGGGGCGGCGCTCCGCCTCCATCTTTTTCAGCGCCTCGGTGCTGGACGAGAGCGGACGTCCGCCGCCCACCGTCAGCGCATCCAGGGGCCGGTCGAGGAAGAGCAGGACGCCGTTCTGATGCAGCGCCCGCAGATTCCCACCCCGCTTGATGATGCCGCCGCCGCAGGAGAGCAGCTGTCGTCCCTCTTTGGCAAAGCGGGCGGTCTGGGCGGATTCCTTCGCGCGGAAGCCGTCCTCGCCCTCGGCGGCGAAGATGTCGGGGATGCTGCGGCCGTCGGCCTTGACGATCTCCTCGTCGAGGTCGATGAACTTTTTGCCCAGCTTCTCGGCCAATGCACGGCCCACGGTGGATTTTCCGCTGGAGGGCATTCCGATGAGGGCCACGTTGAGCATATCGCGGCGGAGTGCGGCAGTAATGCGGCCGATCTCCCCTGCTGCGTCGTCGAACTTCCGGCTGAGGAAGTATTCGGCGGCGTACACGGCCTGCGCCACCAGCATCTCGAGGCCGCCCACAGCCACCGGGACCCCGGCCTCTTCGGCCCGGAGGATGAGCTCCGTCTTATCGGGGTTGTACACCACGTCCAGCACAGCTTCCAGCCCGGGCATTTTTGCCACGTCCAGACTGCACACGCCCACGTTGGGGTACATTCCGGCGGGAGTGGTGTTGATGACGATGTGTGCGCCGCTGGCAACGGCTTCTTCATAGGAGAGCTGGCCTTTGGCGGCGTCGGGCGTCCGGCTGACGGTGAGTACTCTGGCCGCGCCCTTGTCGCGGGCGACGGCGCTGGTGGTGTTGTGGGTGCCGCCGGTGCCGAGGATGAGGACGGTCCTGCCCGCAAAATCGACGCCGTGGGCGTCGCACAGGTGGGCAAAGCCGAGATAATCGGTGTTGTAGCCGTAGAGCAGGCCGTTCTTGTTGACCACAGTGTTCACCGCGCCGATGGCCTTGGCACGGGGGTCGATGTAGGTGCAGTATTCCATCACCAGCCGCTTATAGGGGATGGTGACATTGATGGCCTTGAACTGCCGCCTGGTGAGGAAAGCCCGGGCTTCCTCTTCGGTGGGAAGCGGGCAGAGGTCGTAGTGGTAGCCGCAGAGCATCTCATGAATGATCTTCGAGTAGGAATGGCCCAGTTTCGAGCCGATGAGTCCGTATTCCATCACAGTCCCTCCCTGCGGTAGCTGGTGGGCCGCTCCATCCATGCGGTGCCGTAGCGGGCGGTCATCAAATCGCCCACAGCCAGCGCGGCGGCGCAGGTCTGGACGATGGCGGCGCGAGGCACGATGCAGGGGTCATGACGGCCCTGAATGGAGAGGGGCGTGTCCTGCTTTGCAATGTAATCCACCGTCTCCTGCTCTTTGTAGATGCTGGGCGTCGGCTTGACAGCGGTGCGGAAGACGACAGGCATTCCGTTGGTGATGCCGCCGTTGATGCCCGCGTTGTGGTTGGTGGCCGTGACCACCGAATCGCCCTTCATGCGGAAGGCATCGTTGGCCTCAGAGCCTTTCAGGTCGGCGAAGCCGAAGCCGGTGCCGAACTCAATGCCCTTCACGGCAGGCACCGAAAACGCCATGTGGGAAATAAGGCTCTCCACGCTGTCAAAATACGGCTCGCCCACACCGGCGGGCAGGCCGAGAATGGCTGTTTCAAGGATGCCGCCCACGCTGTCTCCCTCCGAACCGGCGGCACGGATGGCCGTTTTCATCGGCTCTTCGACGGAAGCATCCAGCAGGGCGAAGCCCTCGTCCCTGCTTTCCAGCACGCTCACCTGAGCGGCCAGTGCGGCGGCATTGTCCAGCGCAAAGGGCGTATCGGAAATGCCGGCACAGCGGGCGATGTGGGTGGTGATGTCGATGCCGGCGCGGTTCAGCGCATCCAGCACGATGGCACCGCCTGCCACCAGCGCGGCAGTGATGCGGCCCGAAAAGTGTCCACCGCCCCGGGCGTCCTGAAAGCCGTGGTATTTGGCGTAGGCGGTATAGTCCGCGTGGCCGGGGCGGAGAAGGTCAGCCGTCCTGGCGTAGTCGCCGCTGCGGGTGTTCTGGTTCTCGATCATCAGCGCGATGGCCGTGCCGGTGGTGTGACCGTTCACGACGCCGGAGAGCAGCTGTACGTTATCAGCCTCCACGCGGGGCGTCGAAAGCCCGTCGCCCCGGGCGCGGCGCTTATCCATGCAGGCGGCAATGAATTCCTCATCCACCGGCACACCAGCGGCCATGCCGTCCAGCACACCGCCGATGGCCCTGCCGTGGCTCTCGCCGAAGATGGTCAGCGCCAATGCGCTGCCAAAGGTGTTTTTCATGGTTTTAGTCCTCCATGCCCAGCAGGGGGCGCAGACCCTCCACCGGGATGGTCTCCGCGCGCCAGCAGCCAAGGCCCGGCACCTTGATGACGGTGATCTGGCCGCCCTGTGCCTTTTTGTCGTGGAGCATCTCGGCGTAGACCTTGTCCTTGTTGTAGGCGGTACGCAGGGGCAGGCCCAGACGGCGGTAGACCGCACGGACGCGCTTCTGCAGTGCCTTGGACTCGATCATCGGCAGCATCCCCAGAGCCACGCACTCGCCGTGGTAGAGGCCCACGGTGCGGCGCCCCTTGACGCCCTTGACGGCCTCGATGCCGTGGCCGATGGTGTGGCCGAAATTGAGGGCCTTGCGCACCCCATGCTCCGTCTCGTCCTGCTCGACGATGCTCTTTTTGAAACGGAGGCTGCGGTAGATGATCTCGCCGATCTGCTCGTCGATGTCGCCCTTTTCAAAGATGGCGAACAGTTCCGGGTCGGCCAGCAGACTGGCCTTCACCGACTCGGCCAGACCGTTGATGTACTGGCGGCGGGGCAGGGTGGCGAGGGTGCTGGGGTCTACGATGACCAGCTTGGGCTGCCAGAAGGAACCGACGATGTTCTTTGTCTCCCCCAGATCCACAGCGGTCTTGCCGCCGATGGAGGAATCGATCATCGAGAGGGTAGTGGTGGGGCAGTTGATGAAGTCGATGCCGCGCATATAGATGGAAGCGGCAAAACCCGCCAGATCGCCTACGACGCCGCCGCCCACGGCGATGACGAGGTCGCCGCGGCCCATGTTGAACTCCAGCATCTGGCGCAGGACGCTTTCGAGGAGCTTCATGCTCTTGCTGGCCTCGCCCTGCGGGACAGTAATAATTTTTGCGTCGCGGCACTGGTCGGCCACACGCTGTGCGTACTCGGCGGGAACGCCTGCGTCCGTCACCACCGCCACCCGGCGGTCGAGGCGGGCAAACTGGTACAGATTTTCCAGTGCGCCGTTTTTCAGGATGATGTCATAGCTGCGCTCACCCAGATTCATGGTGAGCTTGGTGCCGATAAATCCACTCATTTTGTATACACTCCTAACAGCCGCACCGTGCGGCAGGTATGGTCCAGCTCACGCAGCAGCGCGGCGGTCTCGTCGGCGGAGGGGTCGCCCACCAGCTCGACGTAAAAATAATAATCAAAGGGGACATGGGGCAGCGGACGGCTCTTGATGGACTCCATGTCGTAGCCGAAGCGGCCGATGACCTGGATGACCTCGGCCAGCTTTCCGGGTTTGTTGTCCAGTGTGAACAGCAGCGAGAAGCGGTTGCCCACGGTGGGCTTTTCGCGGCTGAGGACGATGAAGCGGGTGGTGTTGTCGCCGTCGGTGTTGATGCTGGGGACGAGGACTTCCAGCCCGTAGAGGGCGGCTGTCTCGGCGCTGGCGATGGCGGCTTTGGACGGGTCGCCCGACTCGGCCACGAACTTTGCGGCCATGGCCGTGTTGGGCATGGCCGTGGCGGGCAGACGGAACTGCTTTAAGAACGTCTCACTCTGGGCGATGGCCTGCTGATGGCTGTAAACGTGCCTGAGCTGGGCCAGCTGGGTGCCGGGCAGGACGAGCAGGTTCTGGGAGATGGGCAGGTCGTAGACGTCCACCACCCACAGCTCGGGGTGGTTGTAGCACAAGTCGAGGACAGCGGAGACATCGCCTGCGTGGCTGTTCTCGAACGGCACAACGCCGTGGGCGGTGTCGCCCCGGCTGACGGCATCGAACACCTCGTCCCACGTCGGGCAGCTGACGGCCTCCGCGTGGGGGAAGAGCGCCCGCAGCGCGATGTGGGCGAAAGCGCCTTCCACGCCCTGATAGGCAGCGCGGTTCCGGCCCAGCACCTCAGCTTCGTACTGCTTGGCGACATCCATCATGTTCTGGACATGGTCTTTATAGTAAGGCCGGAGGGCAGCATTCTGGATGCGGGCCGCAGCCTTTTCCAGCACCACCGCCTCCCGCGCGGCGTCAAAAATCGGCAGGCCGTGGGCCTGTTTGTATTGGGCGACGCTGAGCACAGCGGCCATCCGCCGCTCAAACAGGGCGGCAAGCTGCGCGTCCACCGCGTCGATCTCGGCGCGGGCTTGTTCCAGTGTGTCCATCTTTCCACATCCTTTGGGTAAAATTTCAGTCCTTACAGTGATGATACCTAGTAAGTATACCATAACCCGGATGAGGAAACAACAAGCCCGGCTCTCTTTGAGGGTAGATAATATTTCAAATCCGGGGCCGTCAACGCGAAGAGATTGCAACCAAAACGCCCCCTCCGGCATTGCCGGAGAGGGCGTTCTTGCTTATTTGCGCAGGTCTTCCCTGCTGCGGGGGGTGCCGAACACCCGGCCATAGGGGTTGTCGAGGTCAGCAGCCTTCAGAGATGCAGTTTTTTTGGCAGGCTTTTCAGGGATGCTGAGATGCTTTGCCTTCCCCCTGGAGAGAACACGGTACCGCATGGCTCAGCCCTCCGGGGCTGCCGTGGAGACAGCGCCTTCGGTCAGCTTCTGCCAGAATTCTTCGCCTCCTGCGAGGTTATCCGCAGTGCCGCTGTTCCACGCGCCCCGCATTCCCACATAGAACCGGGACATATACTCCTGACTGGAACCACTCCTGCTCTGGGTGGTGTCGGGGCCGTAGTCACCGAGGTCGAGGCCAGCCAGGACCGGGCAGTCATCCCACTTGTAGACCATGTTCCACCAGTCCTCGTCGCTGTCGGCGGAGGGCAAAGTGCCGTCAAGATACCGCAGCGAGCCGGTGCTTTCTTCAAAGCCCGCCGGGTCCCAGAGCAGAAAGACAGAGCTGAGGCCGCCCTGTACATCGGCGGCCAGCTTGGTAGTTCCAGCCATGGTCAGATAGGCAGCACTCTCGGTCTGGGTCTCAGTGTCGGAGTAGTCGAGGGTGTAGACGTTGAGGGTCACGACCACCTTGCCGTCGCCGTTGCGGTCTTCGCCGTAGGCGGCCAGTGCATCCTGCAAAGCGTTCACGGTGTCCTCGGGCAGATAGTAGGGGGCCACCACGGCCACGTTATAATCGGGCTTGGTGACAAAGAAATACTGTCCGATGAAGTTGTAGGCCGCAAAAGCCGCGGCGATGCCGATGATGATGACCCATTTCAGGTTATAGTCCCACCAGTTGGCCCAGCGCTCCTTGCGGGTGTACTGTCTTTCCTTGCGGGGGGCAATGTCTTTCGGGTCGATGTCGCGCTCGTAACGGTAGCTTGCCATGAGGCAGTGTCCTCCAAAGTCTTAAAGCTCTGCCAGAATGGTCTGGCGGACGGCGTCGGGCAGCTGCTTCTGCTCGGCCCGGCTCATGCCTGCCGTCTGGATGGGCGGCAGCACCCGGACGTATACCGTGCCGGGGGTGGCCCGGTTGCCGCGGGCCTCGAACAGGCCCCGTGCGCCGGAGATGGCCACCGGCACTACCGGTGCGCCGGTCTTGACCGCGATGCGGAAGGCACCGGCCTTGAACTCACCGGCACCGCCCTCTTCGCCCTTGTAGCGGGTGCCTTCCGGGAAGATGATGAAGCTCCGGCCGCTCTCCACGATGGCGGTGGCGTCGTTCAACGCGCGCACCGAGGCGCGGACATCGTCGCGCTGGACGAAAACGCAGCCCAGCAGCTTCATCCAGCGGTTGAGCAGAGGAATTTTTTCCAGCTCTTCCTTGGCGAGGATGCCGTAGGGCTCATCGAGGCCGGCCAGCAGCAGCGGGATGTCATAATAACTGCGGTGGTTCGCCACAAAGACGCAGGGGCCATCCTTCGGGATATTGTCCAGTCCTTCGACGCTGAGCCGGACGCCGGTGACGTTCAGGATGCCTTTGCTCCAATGGGGGATGTGCTTTTTTACCAGCTGGCGCACCGTCTCGGTGTCGCCTGCGGCCAGCGCACGCTCGGCTTTGCACAGCACGCCGTAATGGACGATCATGTACCCGAACAGATAAACGAATAACGCAATGGTGCGGAAAATGCTCACAGAGCGATACCTCCTTCTGGCTCAAAAAGCCGTCTCTATTGTATCACACTCCGCCCCAAAAAGGGAGAGGAAATACTTTTTTTACATTTGGAGGGCTTTGCGGCTTGCAAAATCCACAAAATCCGGGTATATTTATAATCAGAAAGCCAGCACAATGGCGTTTCCTGCCAAAACCGTGCTGTGCAATGTAAGCCGTCTTTCGGGACAGCGAGAGAGGATATTCACACAACATGAGTCTGTTCCCTTCTGCAAACGATTTCAAGTCCGGGCCGGGCGTCGAAAAGGACGCCCCCCGCAAGACCGGCGTAGGCCGCTTCTTCGAGCTGGTGGGCCGGGATATGAGCGGGATGTTCCTTGCAAACCTGCTCACCTGTCTGGGCTTTCTGCCCGTCATCTGTCTGGTGTACATCGGCTTCCTGATGAACAGCCTGCCCGTCATGGTGCTCAGTGCCGTCGTGGGCGGCATCCTGGCCGGGCCGGTGCTGGCAGGCATGTACGACACTGTCCTGCGCGCTCTGCGCGACGAGGCCGGTTACTGGTGGACCACCTACCGCAAGGCTTTCAAGCAGAACTTCAAAGCCAGCATCCTGCCGGGCGTGCTCTACTGCGTCGTGGTCACGGTGCAGATCTTCCTCGTGTACTTCTGCTTCAACCTGCTCTACCACGGCACCAACGTCGGCGTAGGCATGTGGGTGGCCACGGTGCTCAACCTCGTCATCTTCCACATGCTGTTCTCCTACATGTGGCCCCAGGTGGTCCTGCTGGACCAGCCTTTCGGCCAGACGCTCAAGAACAGCGTCAACTGCATGATCGCTTTCCTGCCCCACGCACTGGCTGCGTCTCTCGTGACGGTACTGTTCTGGGGCCTCGTCATCCTCTGTATGCCGCTGGGCCTGCTGCTCATGCTGGTGTTCGGCTTCTGGTTCCAGGTGGAGATCACCAGCCAGATCGTCTACGGCGACCTCGACCGGGTGTTCCGCATCGAGGAGAACATCCGCAGGCTCCACGACGCCGAGTATGAAGCCGAGATGGCCGAGGAGCGCAGCGACGACGAGGAATAAACGACACACTGACGCGGAAAGGGGATGCGTGCAATGGAACAGCGGAACAATCTGGTGCTGCAGGGCACGGAGACATTTTCCCGCGGACAGCTCGATAATGTGGCGCTGGACAACGGCAGCGTCGTGCTGGACAGCGTGGCCGGGCGGTACCTGCAATACGGCAGCTACACGACGCCCGAGTTCGCCATGCCGGCCTTCTGCAACCTGAACGTCAGCTGGAACGCCCACGCGCCCCAGAACACGATGGTGGAGGTGCGCTGCCGCGTCTACGCAGGCGGCAGCTGGACGGGCTGGATGAGCTTTGGCAAGTGGGCGCCGGATTACCCCCGGGCCAGCATCAGCACCCACAGCGACGACGGCCTCATCTTCCTGATGGGCGACACCGTGACGGTGGCGCTGCCCGGCGGCGGCACCGGCGTCCAGCTTCAGGTCAATCTTTCGACCAACGACGATAAAGTCACCCCGGCGCTCCGGCTGCTGGCGGCGGCGGTCCGCCCCCTTGCGTGGGATAAGCAGAGCGGCCACCCCATCAACCGCCGCCTGTACTTACCGGAATACTGCCTCTCGGCCCATGACCCCAGCTTTGGCCGGGACATGGACCTGCCGCTGGTGATGGCGGCCCTGATGAACCGCTGGGGCGAGGACATCCTGCCCGAAGAGGTGGCCTACGTCATGGAAGACAAGACCACCGGCAGCACCAGCAACGGCGCTTTCGCCGCTGCGGCAGCGGGCTGCTGCGGTTTTCCCTGCTGGCAGGCGTGGATGGACCTGCAGGACCTGCGGGAGCAGATACACGACGGCTGTTCTGTGGCCGTGCGCATCGAGCGCCGCATCCGGGGCCAGCGGGACCCCATCGGGGTCTGGATGGGTCTGCGGGGCTTCGGCCACGACGACGCGGTCCTCGCCGATTATGTCCTGCTCAACGACCCCACCGCCGACAGCGACGGGGCCGTGAACTGCACGATGGCGGTGACGGATTTTGCCCGCTACTTCACCGGGCGGGCCATCGCTCTCCGCCCCAAGCCCCGGGACACCGAGGCCAACCGCCCCCGGCGGGTCTCCTGCGACTTTGTGTACAGTGCCGAGGATGACTGCTGGTATCTGGCCCAGAAAGGCCAGCGGCGGCTGCTCCCGGCCGAATTTTCCGGCTGGGCGGCCTGCAGCCCCCACGACGGAGTAGCCCACGCCACCACAGCCCACCGCACCTTCCGGCGGATGGAGCGGACACGGACCGGCGGCTTCCGTTTCCCGCCCGAGCAGACCGCCGCAGGCGGGCGGTGCAGCGTTTACATCGTGGACCATACCGGCACCATGCAGTTTGCAGAGGTGCGCCTGCCTGCGCCTCCGCCGCCCGCGCTGCCGCTATCGGAAGCAAACCAAAGCACCGCGCCTTCTGTCTCCTGAGAGGCAGCACAGCCAAGAGCTTTTTGGGATAAATCATCAACATGGGAGGAACATATTATGGCAAAGACGATCATCACTTTGGGCCGTGAGTACTGCACCGGCGGACGCTACATCGCCAAGGACGTGGCACGCGCACTGGGCATCAAGCTCTACGACAAGGAACTGATCACGATGGCCGCCAAGAATTCCGGACTGTCCGAGGAGGCCGTGGCCGCCAGCGAGAAGCGGCACACCCACAGCCTGCTGTACAGCCTGTATACGATGGGCAATGACCTTCCGCTGGGCGACCAGGTCTTCATCCTGCAGAGCCGCATCATCAAGCAGCTGGCCGACGAAGGCCCCTGCGTCATCGTGGGCCGCTGCGGCGACTATGTCCTGCGCGACCGCAAGGACGTGCTGCGCATCTTCGTCTACGCCCCCAAGGAGTGGCGTCTGGCTTACGGCAAGGAGAACAACATGCTGCAGGCCAAGGACGAAAAGGGCATCAAGGACGAGATCGACAAGACCGACCGCAACCGTGCCGCCTACTACAACTACTACACCCAGAACCGCTGGGGCGATGCCCACAACTATGACCTCGCCATCAACGCCGCACTGGGCCATGACGCCTGCGTGAAGATGATCCTTGCCGCCGCAGAGGCCAAGGAGAAGGCCATGGAGGGCTGATGCCCGCCGCCCCGGAAAGGGCAAAATAAATAATGATGCTGCGTGGGTGGGGTGCTTTTGCGCTCTGCCCACGTTTGCGGCATAGAAGAACTCTGCATCCCCAAGTTATCAACATCAAAAGGAGAAATCGTGGAAAACAAGCAGTCCTTATCCTCTCCCGCCGGTGAGCGGGAAAACATCATGGGTACCATGGACATCAATCCTCTGCTCATCAAGCTCAGCGTGCCGATGATGGTATCCATGCTGGTGCAGGCCCTCTACAACGTGGTGGACTCGATTTTCGTGTCCCACGTCAGCGAGAGCGCCCTGACCGCCGTTTCGCTGGCGTTCTCTTTGCAGAACGTCATGATCGCCGTGGGCGTCGGCACCGGCGTGGGCGTCAACGCCCTGCTGTCCAAAAGCCTCGGCGAAAAGAACCAGGAACGGGCCAATAAGACCGCCGAGAACGGCATCTTCCTGTCCCTGTGCAGTTACGCCGTCTTCCTCGTCATCGGCCTCACCTGCATGAAACCCTACTTCTACGCACAGACTTCGGACATGGACATCGCCCGGCAGGGCATCCAGTATCTGCAGCTCTGCTGCGTGCTCAGCCTCGGCCTCTTTACCCAGACCATGGGCGAGAAGCTGCTGGCCGCCACCGGCCGCACCCATCTGAGCATGATAAGCCAGCTGGTGGGCGCTGTCGTGAACATCGTTCTCGACCCCATCTTCATCTTCGGCTACTGCGGCGAGGCCCTGTCCGGCACCACCGGCGCTGCCGCGGCCACCGTCATCGGCCAGTTCTGCGGCGCGGGCATGACGCTGTACTTCAATCTCAATAAGAACCCCGACATCCAGATCAGCTTCCGGGGCTTCCGGCCCAGCGCCAAGGCCATCGGCCGCATCTACACCGTCGGCCTGCCCAGCATCGCCATGCAGTGCGTGGGCAGCGTGATGACCTTCTTCATGAATCAGATCCTGATGGCCTTCTCGGCCACGGCTGTCGCCGTCTTCGGCGTCTACTTCAAGCTGCAGAGCTTCGTGTTCATGCCCATCTTCGGCATGAACAACGGCATGGTCCCCATCATCAGCTACAACTACGGCGCACGGAAGCCGGAGCGGGTCAAAAAGACCATCCGCCTCGCAGTCTTCTACGCCGAGTGCATCATGCTGGTGGGCTTCTGCATCTTCCAGTTCCTGCCGGATAAGCTGCTGGGCCTCTTCGCCGCCAGTGACGCCATGCTGGCCATCGGCGTCCCGGCGCTGCGCATCATCTGCCCCCACTTCCTGCTGGCGGGTGCCGGCATCGTGCTGAGCTCGGTGTTCCAGGCGCTGGGCAACGGCGTGTTCAGCCTGACCGTCTCCATCTGCCGTCAGCTGGTGGTGCTCATCCCCGCTGCATGGCTGCTGAGCCGCACCGGCGAGGTGAACATGGTCTGGTGGGCCTTCATCATCGCGGAGGTGGTCAGCCTTGCGCTGAGCCTCGTTTTCATGGCCCGCATCAACCGTACCGTCATCGTCCCGCTCTCCGAAAAGCAGGACGCGGCCGTATAACCTGAAAGGAACGTGAACTCTATGGCAAAAAAGCTGAAGTGGAACCTTATCCTCATGAGCCTGCTCTATCTGGCGCTGGGCATCTTCCTGCTGATGGTGCCTGGCACGGCCCTCAACGTGGTCTGCTGCGCGCTGGGCGGCGTAGTGCTGGCCTGCGCGGCAGTGCAGCTGGTGCGGTATTTTGTCGTAGAGCGCGGCGTGTTCCAGAGCCAGCTCACCCTCATCTCGGGGCTGGTCTGTCTGGCGCTGGGCGCATTCCTCATCATCCGCAGCGATGTGGTGGTGCGGGTGCTGCCCATCGTGTTCGGCCTGTTCGTCATCTTTGACAGTCTGGGCCGCATCCAGAACGCTCTCGAGCTGCGCCGGTGCGAGTATTCGAGCTGGAAGATCTTTCTGCTGCTGGCCGTGCTCAGCGTCGCGCTGGGCATCGTGATGGTGGTGGACCCCTTCGGCACCATGGAGACGCTGGTGATGGCCATCGGCCTCATCCTCATCCTGGAAGGCGCACTGAACCTGCTGAGCGCCCTGTACACCATGCTGGCTGTCCGGCGCTTTATAAAGCTGCATCCGGAGACCCAGTCCATGCTGGAAGCCATTACCGGCCAAGATCTGAACGGCGACGGCGTCATCGCCCCGGATGTCTCCCACGCAGATGTGGAGTCCACCGCTGTGGAGCTCGACTATGTGGATGAGAGCGCCGAGGTGGAGCAGGAGAACAAATAACGTTAGCGGGCTTGCCCTCTCAGTCACCTTCGGTGACAGCTCTCCCAAAGGGAGAGCCTCTGGCCTGCCGGAAGATTTTTGCCTCTCCCTTTGGGAGAGGTGGATGCGACCAGCGGGAGCAGACGGAGAGGGCAAGGACGCTGACCGCAGACTAACCCTCTGCTGAAAAACGAAACCCAAAATCAATTCAACATAAAGGATAAAAAGAGTTATGGAAAAGTACGATCTCATCATCGTTGGTGCCGGCCCTGCTGGCATCTTCACCGCTGTGGAGCTGCTGCGCCGCGGCAGCAAGAAGCACATCCTGCTGGTGGAAAAAGGCAAGCCGGTGGAAAAGCGCCACTGCCCCAAGGCCGAGATCGGTCATTGCGTCAACTGCCGCCCCACCTGCGCCATCACCACCGGCTTCTCCGGTGCAGGCGCCTTCTCCGACGGCAAGCTGAGCCTCTCCTATGAGGTCGGCGGCGACCTGCCCAGCCTCATCGGCGAAGAATTTGCGCAGGAGCTCATCGACTACACCGACAAGATCTACCTCGAGTTCGGCGCTGACCCCCATGTGGAGGGTATCTACACCGGCGAGGACATCAAGGAGATCCGCAAGAACGCCATCCACGCCGGTCTGAAGCTGGTGGACTGCCCCATCCGCCACCTCGGCACCGAGAAGGCACAGCAGCTCTATCTCGCCATCCAGAACTATCTGGCTGACAACGGCGTGGAGATGCTCTTCTCCACCGAGTGCGAGAACATCATCCTCGAAGACGAGGAGTGCAAGGGCGTGCTGCTGCGTCAGGGCGACGGGGAGCCCCGCGCCGTCTACGGCGACACCGTGGTCATCGGCACCGGCCGCCGCGGCGCAGACTGGCTTGAGAAAATTTGTGCAGAGCACCATATCGCCCACAAGCCCGGCACCGTGGACATCGGTGTCCGCGTCGAGTGCCGCAACGAGGTCATGGAAAAGGTGAACAAGGTGCTGTATGAGTCCAAGCTCATCGGCTACCCGAAGCCCTGGAAGAACAAGGTCCGCACCTTCTGCCAGAACCCCGGCGGCTTCGTGGCACAGGAGAACTACGACAACGACCTGGCCGTGGTCAATGGCCACAGCTTCAAGGAGAAGAAGAGCGAGAACACCAACCTCGCCATCCTCGTCTCCCACAACTTCACCGAGCCCTTCAACCAGCCCATCGCCTACGCCCAGAAGGTGGGCGAGCTGACCAATATGCTGGGCGCAGGCCACATCATGGTGCAGCGCTACGGCGATATTCTGGACGGCAAGCGCACGTGGCAGAAGGAGCTGGCACAGTCCAACGTGAAGCCCACGCTGAAGGACGCCGTAGCCGGTGATATCACCGCCGCCATGCCCTACCGCGCCATGACCAACATCATCGAGTTCATCAAGATGCTGGACATGGTCGTCCCCGGCTTCGCCGCCAACGAGACCCTGCTGTACAGCCCTGAGCTGAAGTTCTACTCCAACAAGGTCAAGATGGACTCGAACCTCGACACCAACATCAAGGGCCTGCACTGCCTCGGCGACTCTTCCGGCTGGACCCGCGGCCTGATGATGGCCTCCGTCATGGGCGTGCTGATGGGCCGCAAGCTGGCTGAGAAGGAAGGCTGCTGAAACGCCTTTCTGCACTAAGCTGCGCTGAATATTTGGTTCCCGATGCCTCTCCGCACTCCGCGGAGGGGCATTTTTTGCGCTTTCTGCGGCAAAACCGTGCAGGATACAAAAATCGGCAGAAAAAGTCAATTTCCGTCAACCCTGAAAATTTATGGGAATTTGAATTGATTTTCTTCGTTCAAACTGCTACAATCTCAAGTAGAACTCAAGAAGAAATTGCGTCTTGCGCATAATGCGAGGAGGGATCACTTATGTGCGAAGCCCCCGGAAGCGTAGTAACGCTGCTATGTTCCGGCATCCAGCTTTACAGCGCCGAGAGGCGCATTGCGGACTGCATCCTTGCAGATGTAAAGCGGGCGTCGATGTGTACGTCAGCAGAACTGGCCCGGCTGAGCTGTTCGTCCGAGGCCACCATCACCCGGCTGTGCCACAAACTGGGGTTCGAGAACTACCGCAAATTCCAGCTGGCGCTGGCACGGGACGCCATGGAGCAGCAGGAAGCCCAGCGTATGCGGGACGAAGGGCAGGACGAGCTGCATCAGGCACTTCTGAACATTCTGGCAAACCGCGAAGAGGAGCTGCGGGCCACCATTCAGGCCATTGATACCCGCCAGCTGCGGCAGATCCTCTCTCTGCTGCGCAGCTGCGAGGTCATGGAGGTGGTCTCTGAGGGCGGCGGTCTGCCGGTGGCCTTCGATGCCTCCATCCGGTTCAGCCACCTGGGCAAGCGGTGCGTTTCCAGCGCAGTCCACGAGAAGAACCTTGCCTTTGCCCAGACGCTGACCCCCAAAGACATCCTCATCGTGCTCTCGGCCTCCGGGCAGAGCGCCAGGCTGGAAGAGGTGTCCGCTGCCGCCAAAGGGCGGAATGTACCGGTGCTGCTCATCACCTGTGACAGCCACGGCCCGCTGGCCCAGCTGGCCGACTATGTGATGACGGCTTCCAACCGCGAACAGCGGCTCATCGAGGGCAGCCATGCGGCATCGCTGCTCTCGCCGAACGTCCTGATCGAGGTGCTCTACTACCTGCTGCGGATGGAAAATCTGTAAAAAACAAACGCTGGCACGAATGTGCCAGCGTTTGTTTTTATCATTGGAGCTCCAGATCACTGGGCAGGATGACGTCCAGCTCCGCCGCAGGCTCTGCCACGAGGCGGCGGCTCTGGTTGAAGATGGCCTTTTCCAGCGTGTTGCGGGCGAGACGTCCATTGCCCGCCGTGCGGGCATCCTCTGCCTGCCGGCGCTCGTAGTAGCCCCGCAGCGGTTCCGTGCAGCTCTCGGCCAGCCTGTAGCCCTTGCCCCTCGCCAGCACATTCGTGATGTCCAGCAGCTCATCGGCGGTGTAGTCCGGGAACTCTATCTTGTTCGGGAAGCGGCTGGCAAGGCCGCTGTTGGCGGTCAGGAACGTCTCCATCTCCCTGGTGTAGCCCGCAAGGATGACCACCAGCTCGTCGCGGTGGTCTTCCATCCCCTTCACCAGCGTGTCGATGGCCTCGAGGCCGAAGCTGTCCTGCTCGCCCCGGTAGAGGCTGTAGGCCTCGTCGATGAAAAGGACGCCGCCCAGCGCGCTCTGGATGACGCTGTTGGTCAGGGGGGCGGTGTGGCCGGTGTAGCGGCCCACGAGGTCTCCCCGGCTCACCTCCACCAGCTGCCCGCCCTTGAGGGCGCCGATGGCCTTGAGGTACTTTGCCACGAGCCGGGCGATGGTGGTCTTGCCGGTGCCGGGGTTGCCGGTGAAGATCATGTGCATCGAGAGGCTGGCGGTCTTGAGGCCCGCCGCCGCACGGCGCTGCTGCACCTGAATGTTATCGGCAAGACCGAAGACGTATTCCTTCACCGGTGCAAGGCCCACGAGGTCGTTCAGCTCTTTCCTGATTTCTTCCACTGCGCCGGTATAGGCGGCGGGCAGTAAATCGAAGAGCTTCTGGGGTCCGGCGTCGTTGAGGGCAAAGTCCAGGCCGTCCTCCCGGGCAGTCAGTGTGATCGTTCCGGTAAGCGCGGCATCTGTTTGCAGACAGTATTCGCTCAGAGCGCGGAATATCTTATCGCAGCAGGCCGAAAGCCCCGCCGCACCCTGCTTCGGGCTGCACTGGGCCGCCACATAGTCCCGCACATCCGCGCCCGCCGACAGGATCAGGCCGAGGCGGGTCTTCACTTTTGCGGCCAGCGCGTTGAGCTGCTGGGCTGCCAGCGCGGCGAGGGCTTCCCGCGCAAAGGCGCTGGTCTCACAGACATCGCCCAGCGCCGAGACGAAGGCCGCACCGAACTTGTCAGCCAGCGCCTCTCGGCCCTTCTGGGAGAAGAAGACAAGGTACTTGCCACAGGGGGTGATGCGGCTCACAGCCCCGGGGGCAAGCGCCGTTCCGGCGTCCACGAGGATGCCCTCCTTGTTGACGAGATACCGGCTGGACAGGGGCGCACTGCCCTTGACGGCGAGGTCTGCCAGCGTCTTCAAAAAGCCCGGATAGCAGCTCTCGTAGTGCTCAAAGACCAGGATCTCGCCCGGCGCGTGGAGGGCGGCGTACAGATCCTGCAAAAAGAGCTTTTCGGCCCCCGCGTTGGGGTAAAGCGCCAGATCCATGACGGCCAGCTTATCGCTCTGCAAAAGACCCCGGGCGGCCATGCAGCGGGCCGTCTCCGTCAGAGCGAAATGCCGCCCCGTGCCGGGCGCACCGCAGAGCAGGATGACGTTCCGGGCCGTGGGGGCCTCCGTCCCCAGCACGAAAGGCCGGCGCATCGCCCGCACGACGCCGTCCACGAAGGCGTCCTGCCCCAGTACTGTCTTTTTCACCTCAGCGGCCAGCCCTTCGAAGCTGCCCAGATGCTCCTGTCTGACTTCGGTGGTGCCTTTGGCCAGCAGGCCGTCGGCCTCCATATCCTCAAGCATCTTCCGGCTCTGGGCCAGCGCCTCCTGTGTGGTGTCTCTGCGCAGCTCGGCGTTCTGTTTGCGGAGCATTTCGTCCAGCTTTTTCTGCTGCTCGAGCAGGGCTGCGTTCATATCGGGCAGACCGGGCTTTTCCGGCGGCGTTTTCTGCGTATCAAAGCGCAGTTTTCCTCCCGGGCCGAACACTCCGTTCATCAAGTTCTCCCAATCGTCGGTGTATGCCATCTGCCTGCCTCCGTCCTGCGTTTTTTCCCAGTATAGTGTACTTTGCCCCCTTTTGCAAGAAAAGTCTTGAAAATCCACGGGCAGGTGGGTACACTAATTTTATATTGATTTGATATGCGAAGGGAATGGAACGAAATGAAAACGCCCGCAGAGTGGAAAACGCTGTTCGAGAGCAGCGCCTTTGCACGGCAGACAAACTACAGCGGCCCGCTGGGGCCGGAATATAACCCCTCCGGCACCCGGCTCCGGCTCTGGGCGCCCACGGCGCAGAAGGTATCAGTCAACCTCTACCGCCGGGGCGACGGCGGGGCCTGCATGGGGACCCTGCCGCTGGAACAGCACGGGCAGGGCGTCTGGTCGGTCTATCTGCCCGGCGACCAGCACGGACATTACTATACCTTTACCGTCGAGGTAGACGGCACAGCATACGAGACGGGCGACCCCTACGCCCGGACGGCGGGCGTCAACGGCCTGCGGAGCATGATTTTAGACGCGCCCCGCATCGACCCGCCCGACTGGAGCCACGACCACCGGGTCATCGTCCCGGCCTCCCGCCGGACGGTGTGGGAGGTCAGCGTCCGCGACTTCTCGCAAGACCCGGCCTGCGGCGTCCGGAATGCATGGCGGGGCAAATTCATGGCCTTTACCCAGAAGGGGACCACCCTTTCTTCCGCCGGCACCTTCCCCACCTGCCTCGACTACCTCAAGCGGCTGGGAGTGGGCTATGTGCAGTTGATGCCCATTTTTGACTTCGGCAGTGTGGACGAGAGCCGCCCCCTCACCCGGCAGTATAACTGGGGCTACGACCCCACCAACTACAACGTCCCCGAGGGCAGCTACTCCACCGACCCCACGAAAGGCGAAGTCCGGGTGCGGGAGTGCAAGGAGATGATAGCCGCCCTTCACGCGGCGGGCATCGGCGTCATCATGGACGTGGTGTACAATCATATGTACCGCAGCGAGAACCCGCTGAACAGCACGGTGCCTTATTATTTCTTCCGGCAGAACCCGGACGGCAGCTTCTCCAACGGCAGCGGCTGCGGCAACGAGTTTGCCAGTGAGCGGCCCATGGCCCGGAAATACCTCATCGACTCGGTGCTCTACTGGGCGCAGGAATATCACATCGACGGCTTCCGCTTCGACCTCATGGGCCTCTATGACGTGGACACCATGAACGAACTGCGGGCCGCGCTGGACGCTCTGCCGGGCGGCAGAAGCATCCTGATGTACGGCGAGCCGTGGCAGGGCGGCGGGAGCCAGCTCCACCGGTACGAGGCCAACAAGGCAAACCTCGCCATGCTGTCCGAGCGCATCGGCGTCTTCTGCGACAACACCCGCGACGTCATCAAGGGCGGCTGTTTTGACGCCCGGGAGCCGGGTTACGTCGAGGGCAGACCGGGCAGCTTCTGGGACATCGGCGGGGCCGTGGCCGCGTGGTGCCGCAGCGACAAGCTGCCCGCCCATTCGCCCTCCCAAATCGTCAGCTATGTGTCCGCCCACGACAATTTCACTCTCTGGGATAAACTGATGCTCGTCCGGTACGCCCGTCCCGAGTACACTGCCGCCGACTCGGCGGCGCTGGCCCAGAACCGGCTGGCGGCGGGCATCTATCTCACCTGCATGGGGATGCCCTTCCTGCAGGCCGGCGAGGAGTTCGCCCGCACCAAAAAAGGTCAGGGCAACACCTACCACTCTTCGCCCTCCCTCAACCGTCTGGACTGGAAGCGGGCCGCGCAGTTCCACGGACTGGTGGACTATTACCGGGGCCTGCTGGGCCTGCGGGCGCAGTTCCCCCGCCTGAGCGCCTCGGACGCGGCCAGCCCGGCGGCTATCAAGTTTTTCTCGCTGGAACAGCCCCTCGTGGGCTGGACTTTGCCTGCCGCACCCGGCGACGGCGCGGCATGGCGGGCGCTCTGCGTCTTTTACAATCCCACGGAAGAAGAAAAACGGGTCCACCTGCCCGACGGCCAGTGGAAATTGCTGAGCGACGGCGTATCGTCTGCGCTCTGGAAAGGCCCCAGCCGGGTCTGCGGCGGCGAAGTGACACTGCTGCCATGCAGTGCAACGATTTTCGGCCAGGTATAATAAAAAAGCGGCCCGCCGCTTTACGCGACGAGCCGCCCAATCATGTCCTGATTTAGCCCTGCGGGTCCTGCTGAGGTGCAGACTCGGCAGACTTCTCCTGACGAGATGCGCCGTTGGTGCCATTGCCGCTGTTGGAGGCGTTCTTTTCGCCCAGCGTCAGGCTGACGGTCTGCATCTGACCGTCGCGGGCGACGGTGATGGACAGGGTGTCACCGGCAGAGTGCTCCTGCATCAGGGTGCCAAGGTCGGTCTTCTGGGCTACCTCAGTGTTGTCGATACTGACGATGCGGTCGCCGGCCTTGAGGCCCGCCTTATCGGCTGGGCCGCCGGACACGACGTCCACGACGTAGATGCCGTAGGCGTTGACGCCCAGCTGTGCCGCCGTCTGTGCGTCGGTGACAGCCAGATAGGTGATGCCCATGTAGGGACGGCCCGTGACGTAGCCGTTCTCCAGCAGGTCCTGCGCCACCTTGATGGCGTCGTTGATGGGGATGGCGAAGCCCAGACCCTCAGCGTCAGAGCTGGAAGACTTTGCGTTGACGATGCCGATCAGCTCGCCGTTCATGTTGAACAGGCCGCCGCCGGAGTTGCCGGGGCTGACAGAAGCATCCATCTGAATGAGGGACATGGTGTTGACAGAGCTGGAGCTCTGGATGGAGACACTGCGGTTCAGGGCGCTGACGATGCCGCTGGTGACGGTGCCGCCCAGCTCACCCAGCGGGTTGCCCACGGCCAGCACGTTGTCGCCCACGGCCAGCTTGTCGCTGTCGCCCACGATGGCGGGGGTCAGGCCGTCGGCATCGATCTTGATGACGGCGATGTCGCTGGTGGAATCCTCGCCCACGACGGTGGCAGGGTAGTCCTTGTCGCCGATGGTGACGGTGATGTTGGATGCACCGCTCACGACATGGTCACAGGTGAGGATGTAGCCATCCGAGCTGATGATGACGCCGCTGCCGGCGCCGCTCTCCACCTGGCTCTGGCCGTACCAGGACCACTGGGAGTAGACCACCTGCTCGGTGGTGATGACCACGACGCTGGGGCTGACGGTCTTGGCCACCTGTGCGGTGGTCATGCCGCTGGAAACAGTCGTGCCTTCGGCGGCGCTCTCAGAGTCTGCCGAAGAGCTGTCGGACCGCTCCACCTGCTGGATGATGACCTTGTTATTGCCGCCGAAGCGTGCGCCCACAAAGCCGCCCATAAATCCCATGGCTGCGGCCAGCACCAGAGCGACGATGCTCTTTACAGCCTTGCCTGCATTCTTCTTAGGCTTCTTCGGCGCAGCAGGGGCTGTGTTCTGCGGGCCTGCGGGGGGCGGCGTTGCGCCGCCGGAAGGCTGGGTGTTCTCGCTGAAGGCAGAAGCAGTGTTTGCGGTGTTCATGCCGCTGGACCCCACATTGGGGTAGCCGGTATCACCGGCAGGATTATTGGAAGAGGAATAGTCATATTCCCATTTGTTTTCATCCATCGTGATTACTTCCTTTCTAAGGGATTAGAAGTTGTTTTCATAACCGTTGCGCACCGTCTGAGCGGTCTTTTTGCCCGCATACTGCGTTGCTTTCCCTTGCAATCCGCCTAGGATTGCTTCGGGAAAGCGCCTTGCCTGCCGGCAAAAATCCTCGCCCATTCGGCACTCTCCGGCTATGAAAACAACTTCGGCCGGGGGAAGAGCTTTTCCGCCCCTCTCCGGCACGGTTTTATTCTATCTGCTAATTGTGAAAATCAATCGTTTCCCCAGTGAAGAATGTGTGAAATAAAGTCTAAGGAGTTTCTATGAAAATCAGCGCCATTCAAACGGGCTTTGCCCTTTATAAAGAGGCCGACGTCATCGGCCGGTGCGGCGTCACCCCCACCCCAAAAGGCGCGGACATCACGGCCCTGTCCGTCCTGCCCCAGTGGCGGCGGAAAGGCTACGGCTCCTACCTGTTAAAAGAGATATTGCGCCGGTTCGGCGGTTATGACCGGGAGGCTGCGACGGTGTTCACCGCGCCCCTGCCCGCCGACGAGGGCGAAGGGCTGTTCTGGCAGAAATTCGGCTTTTCGCCTGAGGATGGGCGGCTCGTCCGCCGCCGCACCCCCGATTTGACGGCGGTGCGCTTCGTGCAGGACTATCTTGCCGCCCATCTCCCCCACCCGAAGCTCTGCATTGACGCCACCTGCGGCAACGGCGGCGACACGGCGTTCCTCTGCCGCCTTTCCGGCCCGGAAGGCCGGGTGCTGGGCTTCGACATCCAGCCCGAGGCCATCGCCTCCACCCGCGCCCGGCTCAAAAAGCAGGGCCTCACGGCAGAGCTTATCTGCGACAGCCACGCGAACCTCTTACAGTATGTCCGGCCCGGCACGGCGGACATCGTGATGTTCAACTTCGGCTGGCTGCCCGGGGCCGACCACAGCATCTTCTCCACAGCAGACAGCAGCATCCCTGCGCTGGAAGCCGCCCTCGCGGCGCTGCGCACCGGCGGCGTGCTCAGCGCCATCCTCTACAGCGGCCGCGTCATCGGCACGGACGAAAAGCAGAGCATCCTCGGCTGGCTGCGGGCTCTCCCGCTGGAAAAATATACCGTACTGGTGTGCGATTTTGCCAACTGGGCCGACACCGCGCCCCTGCCCTGCCTTGTTCTGAAAAAATAGCAAAAACTCTTGCATCCATGTGGATTTTCTGTTAAAATAAGCGTTGTATGTAATTTTATAGGAGAGTTTCCCATGTAAACAGACCCTATTGTTTGCTGATACATCCACCCGGCCCTTCGCGGGGCCGCATCTCAGGAGAACGAAACTTTTATGACAAATCGTGAAGAAATCGAGCGCCGCCGGACGTTTGCTATCATCAGCCACCCCGACGCCGGCAAAACGACGCTGACCGAAAAGCTGCTGCTGTACGGCGGAGCCATCAATCAGGCAGGCTCTGTCAAGGGCAAGCAGAGCGCAAAGCACGCCGTGTCCGACTGGATGGACATCGAGAAACAGCGCGGCATCTCTGTCACCTCTTCGGTGCTGCAGTTCAACTACGCAGGCAAGTGCGTGAACATTCTGGACACCCCGGGCCATCAGGACTTCTCGGAGGACACCTACCGCACCCTGATGGCAGCCGACTCGGCTGTCATGGTCATCGACGCCGCAAAGGGCGTCGAGGCCCAGACCATCAAGCTGTTCAAGGTCTGCACCCTGCGCCATATCCCCATCTTCACCTTCATCAACAAGATGGACCGCGAGGCCCGCGACCCCTTCGAGCTGATGGAGAACATCGAAGAAATTCTGGGCATCAAGACCTACCCCATGAACTGGCCCATCGGCTGCGGCAAGGAGTTCAAGGGCGTGTTCGACCGCAACACCCGCAAAGTCCTGGCTTTCTCCAGCGACGGCCGCGCCAACGGCGTCAAGAAGGTCGAAGAGACCGAGGCTGAGCTGGGCGATGCCGCACTGGACGAACTGCTGACCCCCTACCTGCACCAGCAGCTGGTGGACGAAATTGAGCTTCTGGACGGTGCTGCCGAGGAATTTGACCTTGACCGCGTGCTGCGCGGCGAGCTGAGCCCCGTGTTCTTCGGCTCTGCGCTGACCAACTTCGGCGTCGAGCCCTTCCTCGAGAACTTCCTCCGCCTCACCCCCACCCCGCTGGCCCGCGTGGACAGCCTGACCGGCGAGGCCGTTGACCCCTGCCGCGATGAGTTCTCTGCCTTCATCTTCAAAATTCAGGCCAACATGAACAAGGCCCACCGCGACCGTATCGCCTTCATGCGCATCTGCTCGGGCAAGTTCGAGCGCGGCATGGAAGCCTACCACGTGCAGGAGGGCAAGAACATCAAGCTGGCCACCGGCACCCAGCTGATGGCGCAGGACCGCGCCATCGTGGACGAGGCCTACGCCGGCGACATCATCGGCCTGTTCGACCCGGGCATCTTCTCCATCGGCGACACCCTGTGTACCGGCAAGAAGAAGGTCGAGTTCGCCGGCATCCCCACCTTCTCCCCCGAGCACTTTGCCCGCATCGAGCAGAAGGACACCATGAAGCGCAAGCAGTTCGTGAAAGGCATGGAGCAGATCGCTCAGGAGGGCGCTATCCAGATCTTCCGCGAAGTGGGCGGCGGCATGGAAGAAGTCGTGGTCGGCGTCGTCGGCGTGCTGCAGCTGGAAGTGCTGGAGTACCGTCTGAACACCGAGTACAACGTCGAGATCCGGATGCAGCAGCTCCCCTTCGAGCAGCTGCGCTGGATCCAGAACGACCCCGACACTTACGTCCTGCGTGACCTCGACCTCACCAGCGACACCAAGGCCGTCGAGGACATGAAGGGCAACCGCCTGCTCCTGTTTACCTCCGATTGGGCTATCCGCTGGGCTGAAACGCACAATGAGACGTTAAAGCTGAGCGAATTTGGCAATATTTAAGTTACAGGTTCCCAAGAGCTGCTGTGCAGAAGACCTGCATGGCAGCTCTTTTTGGAATAAATCTAAAATGCAACAATATATACCAGTCAGCGACAACACCCCCCTTCGCGGGGCGCTGCCGGAAAAGAAGGTAACGATTTATGGAAAAACGTAACATTGGCAAAAGCGGCCTCTCCGCACCATTTCTGGGGCTTGGCACCTGGGCCATCGGCGGTGGCAGCTGGTGGGGCGACAACGACGACGCCCTGTCGGTAAAAGCCATCGAGACTGCCGTGGAGCAGGGCATCACCTGGATAGACACCGCCCCCATCTACGGCCTTTACCACAGCGAAGAGGTGGTGGGCGAAGCTTTGCGCCACATCGACCGGGACAAGGTCATCCTCTCCACCAAGTGCGGCCTTGAGTGGCGGCACGAAAGCCCCGTTCTCCACAAGGTGGTGGACGGCGTGCAGACCTACCGCGACCTGTCGGCCAAGAGCATCATCGAGGATGTGGAAGACAGCCTGCGCCGTCTCGGCACCGACCATCTGGACGTGCTCTACACCCACTGGCAGACGCCCGACCTGAACATCTTCCCGCTGGAAGAAACTGTCGAAGCCATGATGAAGCTCAAGGAGCAGGGCAAAATTCGTGCCATCGGCGCGTCCAATACCACCGCTGAGTTCATCCGCGGCTACTGCAAATACGGCCAGCTGGATGTCATTCAGGAGAAGTACAGCCTGCTGACCCGCCGCATCGAGAAGCAGCTGCTGCCCACCTGCAAGGAGCTGGGCGTGTCCATTCAGGCTTATTCTCCCTTGGAGCAGGGCCTGCTCACCGGCAAGGTGACTATGGACACCACCTACCCCGAGGGCAGCACCCGGAACACGAACCCCTGCTTCCATCCCGCCCGTCGGATGCAGGCCATCCGGCTGCTGGACAGCTGGTCTGACCTCTGCGAGAAGTACCACTGCACCAAGGCGCAGCTGGTCATCGCCCTGACGGCCCGGATGATCCCCGGCCTGCACGTTCTGTGCGGCGCACGGACGCCGGAGCAGGCCATCGACAACGCCGGTGCGCTCCACATCGCACTGGAAGGCGCCGACGCCGTCCAGATGAAGTGGGACGTGGACGCCATTTCCTGAGCAAAACCGCAGATATGAAACGAGCAGAGCCTCCACCGAAAGGTAGAGGCTCTGCTCGTTTCATATCTGGATTCTTTATGATAAACTTGAATTTCACTTACTTAGATAATGGCAATGTCAATTTTCCTGATAATAAAAAATACAGCAGAAGTAAACCAACTATAATTAGAATACCGCCAACCACTTTAATGCCAATTCGATTAACCTTGTTATTTTTTATAATTTTATTTGCAAAAACCAATAGTAGCGCACCAACTACTATAATAAAAACAGATATTAACGGATACATGAGTTTTCTCCTTTCAAATT
>OMBQ01000536.1_pt1 | contig 44185 bp, 40 predicted proteins | sample 1674311 | NCBI WGS metagenome assembly OMBQ01 (sample SAMEA103958160, study PRJEB25191) | human gut metagenome | biome: human-associated habitat [ENVO:00009003]; feature: intestine environment [ENVO:2100002]; material: feces | place: Germany | collected 2013/2015 | reverse complement strand
ATGTGGGGCTGCCGCCCTCACCCCGCTTGGGGCTACGCCCCAAACCCCATTTTTAAAAGTTATGTAGGTTTTTCTACAAGCTGTGGCAGGCATAGCCTGTCATTATTTCACTGCTCGTTTCATATAATGTACAAAAATTTACCGAAAGGTCGGACAATATGAAACTGAACATGAAACGATTTGAATTTAAACGGCTAAGAACACGAATCCCTGCACTTATAGTCCTGCTCGGCTGTTTTACCGTCATTGCGGCAACTGCAGACTACTCGCAGATGAGCGTGAGAGCGTCAACATCTCACGTTACAAACAAGAAAACCATCGTACTTGACGCAGGACACGGCGGAACAGACAGCGGTGCGGTCGGCATAAACGGAGAGCTTGAAAAGAATATCAATCTCGCTATTGTGCGTAACCTAAGCGATATGCTGACATTATCGGGATTTAACGTAGTGCTGACCCGTGACAGCGATATTTCGATACACGATGAAGGCGTAAAAGGCACACGGGAACAGAAGGTTTCCGATATGAAGAACCGTCTTGATATTATAAACAAGTACGGGGACTGCCTGTTCCTGTCTATCCATCAAAACAAGTTCACCGAGCCCGAATATTTCGGCGCACAGATTTTCTACACGGCGAACAACCCCGACAACCGTATGATAGCGCAGATAATGCAGGATAATTTCAAGACAATACAGCCGGGCAATGACAGACAGATAAAGCAGGAGGGCGACGAGCTGTACCTTTTCAAGAACACAAAGATACCTGCCGTGCTGATAGAATGCGGATTTCTCTCAAATCCCGATGATGCGGCAAATCTGTCGGACGCCGCCTATCAGCGTAAGGTAGCCTATACTATATACAACGGGATACTTACATATCTCACCTCAAAGCCTGTGGACAATGCAGGCCGGACGGAAATTTCAACGAGCAGTATTCCCGAAAACAGCGATGATATTACAAGCTCCGGACAGTAATTCATCGGAAAGGACGAAAAAATGGCAAAATCAAAATCAGTATATATATGCAGCGAGTGCGGTCAGGAATATCCGAAATGGAGCGGACGCTGTAATGCCTGCGGCGCATGGAACACGCTTGAAGAAACGCTTATACAGCCAAAATCCCACGGTCTTGCAAAAAGCACGGGCGGAGGCAGACTTCCGCTTTCAAGTATAAACAACCTTTCGTTCAGTGATGAAACAAGATACAAAACGGGAATGTCGGAGCTTGACAGGGTACTCGGCGGAGGTCTTGTAAAAGGCTCACTCGTTCTGCTCGGCGGCGACCCCGGTATCGGCAAATCGACGCTTCTTTTACAGATATGCGGCTGTCTTGCACCGGATAAGACCGTGCTGTACATATCCGGTGAGGAAAGCGAACGTCAGATAAAGCTCCGTGCCGACAGGCTGGGCGTTTCGAGCAGCGGGCTTTATATCAGTGCCTGTACCGACTGCGATACTATAATAGAGGGCGTGCGTGAGAACAAGCCAGATGTTGTGATAATAGACTCGATACAGACAATGCAGTTGACAGAGCTCCAGTCCGTTCCCGGCAGTCTTGTGCAGGTAAGAGAATGTACCTCGGCATTTATGCAGATGGCAAAGAGCCTTGAGGTAGCCGTATTTCTTGTAGGTCATGTAAACAAGGACGGCGGTATAGCAGGTCCTAAGGTGCTTGAGCATATAGTGGACACGGTACTGTACTTCGAGGGCGACAAACAGCTAAGCTACAGAATATTAAGAGCCGCAAAGAACCGTTTCGGCTCGACCAACGAAATAGGCGTATTCGAAATGCAGGACAAGGGACTTGAGCAGGTCGAAAATCCGTCCGCAATGCTTCTTCTCGGCAGACCCGCAGGGGTAAGCGGTATAACCGTGCTTTGTACCGTCGAGGGTACACGTCCTATACTGGCAGAGGTGCAGGCGCTTGTCAGCAAAACCTCGTTCTCCGCTCCACGCAGAATGACGACAGGATTCGACTACAGCAGGCTGTGCGTTCTGCTCGCCGTGCTTGAAAAGCGGACAGGCTACAACTTCGGCGGATATGATGTATATATAAATGTTATAGGCGGACTTAAAATAGACGAGCCTGCAAGCGACCTTGCGATTGCTCTTGCTCTTTATTCGGGACTTCGTGATATTCCGATAGGCGATGATGTAGCGATGTTCGGTGAGGTCGGTCTCGGAGGAGAAATAAGAGCGGTATCGCATATAAGAGAGCGTGTGCGTGAGGCGGCACGAATGGGATTTTCAAAGTGCATTGTGCCGAAATCCTCGCTTAAAAATCTTGACAAGAGCGAAAACTACGGAATAAGCATATACGGCGTGGCAAATCTTCAGCAGGCATTCAAGGTGCTTGAGATGTTCACAAAAGAAAGCGAAGGAAACAAAGAATGAAACTTACCGACATTTCAACAATAAGACAGCTTTTTGAAAAGCACGGCTTTTCTTTTACAAAGTCGCTCGGTCAGAATTTCCTGATAAATCCGACCGTCTGCCCTAAAATTGCCGAGATGGGCGGCGCAGGGAAAAATGTCGGCGCTATAGAAATAGGCACGGGTATCGGCGTTCTGACAAGGGAGCTTGCCAAGCGTTGCGAAAAGGTCGTAGCTATTGAAATAGACACAGGGCTGAAGCCTATTCTTGACGAAACGCTCGAAGAATACGACAACGTTGAGGTTATTTTTGCGGACGTTATGGAAACCGATCTTAATAAGCTGATAGCCGAGAAGTTTCCCGATATGGACGTGATAGTTTGTGCGAATCTGCCCTACTATATAACCTCGCCCGTAATAATGAAGCTGCTTGAGGAAAAACTGCCGATAAAAGCGATAACCGTTATGGTACAGCTTGAGGCGGCAGACAGGATATGTGCCGCAGTAGGAAGCCGTGAGTGCGGCGCTATCACAGCATCTATAAACTATTATGCAAAGCCTAAGAAGCTGTTTCGGGTAAACAGGGGATCGTTCATGCCTGCCCCCAATGTTGACAGTGCGGTCATAAGTCTTGAACGGTACGAACAACCGCCGTACAAGGTCGATAACGAGCCTCTTTTCTTCGAGGTGATAAAGCAGGCTTTCGCTCAGCGCAGAAAACAGCTTGCCAATCCCGTTTCGGCATATTTTAAGATACCGAAAGCGGTGCTTGCGGAAAAGATGACCGAAGGCGGTATATCGGCTACCGCAAGAGCGGAACAGCTTACGATGAGCGAGCTTGTGAAGCTGTACGAGATAATAAACGAACTGAAATTCGGATAAAGTGTTGCCACGATGTAAAAATCGTGGCTTTTCTTTTTATATTTAATAGACATTTTCTCTCATTTGTGCTATACTTTAAATAAGTGTAATCTACAACATTCGCAAAGGGGGCGGCACATGAAAAAGCATATACCGGCGGCAACGCTTGCAGTGGGTATAATCGCACTGTGTGCCGTTCTCGGCGGCTGTAACGGAGAAGGACAGACATCTTCTGTTCAGACGACCGCAACCTCCGTCACAACATCAGTAACGGTAAAAAGCACAACAACATCACAGACTTCACCGCAGACCGCATCGTCAATAACTACTGTAACAACAAAAGAAACAACTACTTCGGCTGTCACCACAACGAAACAGACAGCTATGCCGAAAACCGAGCCGCCTGCGACGGTCACTCCTATAACAGATCCGCCTCAGACCGACCCACCGCAGACCGACCCACCGCAGACAGAGCCGTCACCGCCGTATATAATCACTCCGACAGCAGACGGGGTCAAGGTTTACAGCAACGGCGATGCACTTATAGACGCATCGAATTCATCGCAGGGTTATCTGATGATAAAGCTGAAAAAGGCGATGAGCGGCAGTTACAGGATACTGGTAAATGCCGATGATATAAACGTCCGCTACACATTCCAACTTAATAATTCGGGAAGCTATGAGGTCATACCGATAACAGAGGGAAGCGGAAGCTATACCGTGAGCGTCCTTAAAGTAACAAGCGCAGGAAAAGGAACGGTAATGTTCAAGCAGGCGCTGAGCGTTTCGGTTTCCGACAGCTTCCTGCCGTTCCTTACTCCGAACCAGTTCTGTATGTATAATTCCGGTTCATCGTGCGTTGCGCTTTCATCAACGCTGTGCGGAGGAAATAAGGATACTATAGCAAAAACAGCGGCGATTTATGATTATGTAATAAACAACATCAGCTATGTTTCCACTGCCGAAAACGGCGCAAACGGCTATATTCCCGTACCCGACACGGTGCTTGCAAACAAGAGCGGAATCTGCTTTGACTATGCCTCGCTTATGGCGGCAATGCTCCGCTCGCAAAAAATTCCGACAAAGGTTGTTGTCGGCTACGCAGGCGACATATATCACGCATGGATAAGCGTGTATGCAGACGGAAGCGGTTGGATAGACGGCTATATCTATTTTGACGGCAACAAATGGAACAGAATGGACCCCACCTTTGCGGCAAGCGCTAAGGACGAAAACGATTATAAAAGCATAGTTGATTTCATATCGGACGGAAGCAACTATTCCGTGATATATTATTATTGATTAGCGAAAAATGATACGGAGGGATAAAATGAGCAAAAAGCACTACCTTTCAAACGAGGATATTTCGATACTCTGCTCCGAGCTTGCGTCTGTCGTAAGCTCAGGCCTTACAATAACAGACGGGATACTCGTCATATTACAGGACGGAGAGGATAAAAACAAGGCGGCACTCCTTGAAAAGATACTCCGATCTATAGAAACCGGCAGCAGTATAACAAGAGCATTTGACAAAACCGAAGTGTTCCCTAACTATTTTATAAAGATGCTTGAGGTCGGAGAAAGCACCGGCAGGCTTGATACCGTGCTGGCTTCTCTTGCCGAATATTACGCAGGCATAGACGAAATAAGCACCTCGATCAAAAGTGCGATTGCATACCCTTCGGTACTGCTTATCATTGTTTTTGCGGTGATTATTCTGTTGTCGGTTTATGTGCTTCCGATATTCTCGGACGTATTCGCACAGCTCGGACTTACCCTGCCCGACAGCGCACAGTGGATTATGAGCGTCGGAGGCGTAATAAGCGATGTTGCTATATTGATAATCGGAATACTCGCCTTTGTGATAATACTCAGTGTTGTGCTTTACAACTTTGTAAGGCCTTTCAGAAAAGCGGTTCTTCGTGCAGTTTCTCACACGAAAACGGCAAAAACTCTGTATGCCGCAAGATTTTCAGCCGCTCTTTCAATGACGCTTTCCAGCGGAATGGATATAGACGAATCGCTCGATATGTGCGAAAATCTGCTCGAAAACGAATATATGCGTGAAAAGCTGAGCCTCTGCCGTAAGGAAATGGCGGACGGAAAGCCTTTCGTTGACGCACTCGACAACACGGGTATGTTCTCTGCGGTCAATATGAGAATGATAAACATCGCATTCAGCACAGGTACGCTCGACAAGACTATGGCAACGATAGCGGAAAATGCGGAAAAGAAGGTTTCGGCTGTTATACAGACCTCCGTTGCCCGCTTTGAGCCTACTATGGTAATAATCATGGCTGTAGCCGTAGGCTTCATACTTCTGTCTGTAATGATACCGCTGATGAGCGTAATGACGGTCATAGGATAATATCGGTGATAATATGAAAACAAGAAATCATTCAAGTGCATTTTACATAATAAGAGATGCGGTCATTGCGGTCGCTCTTTCTGCGGCGGCTGTTGCGATTGTCACGCTGTCGATAGCCGGCAGCGAGGATAACCGCAGGAACGAAAATCTCAGAATAATCGAAAACGGTGTACGCAAGGCGGCGGCGGAGTGCTATGCCGTTGAAGGATTTTACCCCGATAATATCGGATACCTTATTGAAAATTATGACCTGCATATAGATAAAAACAGCTGTATAGTGCATTACAGCCCGGTTTCATCAAATATAATGCCGGATATAAAAGTAATTGCTAAATGAAACCCAACATTCAAGTCAGGAGGAAAAGATGCTCCGAAGTCGTTCAAATACGTTAAAAACGAATAAAAGCGGCGTAGATATGATTTTTGTGCTGACGGTATTTGTACTGTTCGTGTGCTGTCTGCTGGCAGCGGTGCTTGCTTTTGCCAAAGCATATAAGCATTTCGGAAGCGAGATTGAAAAGCGCTTTGATACCGCTACCGCACAGACTCTTGTGCTTCAGAAGCTCCGCAGCTATGACAGTTGTGCAGTATCCGTCGGAAAGCAGGGAGATACGGATTATCTTGGCTTTTCGGATACGATAGACGGCGAAAGCTACATGACGTATATTTACTGTTATGACGGAGAGCTGAGGGAGCTGTTTGTCGAAAGCTCCGCTCCTTTTGTTGCCGAAAACGGAAACACATTGTTCCCGTCGGATAAGTTCACAGCGACTGCCGATAAAAACATAATCAGCTTCGCAATAACCTGTAACGGTGTGCAGACCTCGTCGCACTACTGTCTGAGGAGCGGAAAGGAAGGTGCCGGATGAGCATAAAAAGACGTTCAAGAAACGGAGCATTCCTTATCGAACTGCTGACGGTAATTGCAATATTTGCCGTATGTGCGGCGGCTTGCGTGAGAGTTATCGGAATTGCGGCAAACGAAATGAAATATGCCGAGCGTCTGTCGGACGCACAGATAAAAACAGCCGACATTGCCGAGTGCTATAAAAGCGGCGAAAGCATATCCGAGCTGTCACAACGATATGCCGACGGTGACATCAGGATACAGCTTTCCGAAAGAACATCAGGAAACATACAGTACCTTGACATCACCGCCTCGGACGACGAAAACACATATATCACCATAACAAGTGCAAGGAGGGTTGCCTCTTGAAAAACAGCGCACGCAGTGAGAACAGCAGAAAAAGCCTGAACAGCATCGGGCTGTCCTCGCTTCTTGTCATATTCGTGGTGCTGGCGTCGGTCACGCTGTCGGTCATGTGTCTTATTACGGTAAGGCAGGACCTTGACAGAGCAAAAAAACTTGCCGTAACGCACGAGGAATATTACTCTGCCGACACAAAGGCGACAGAAAAGCTCGACAGCCTTTATCTCCTTCTTGCTAATGACAGTGTAACGGACATTTCTGCGGCGGCAAGGGAGCTTGGCATTGAAGTGACAGGCGGGACCCGTGAAAACCGTATTCTGACATTCTCGTGGAGCGAAACCGTAAACAGCGGGAGCAGGCTTGTATGCAAGGCAGAATACGAAAACGAGAATCTCGTCATAACAAGCTGGAAAATTATAAGCAATAACTATTACGAAGAAGAAAACTCGCTTCCTGTGTGGAATGGCGAGAGTTTACCGGTATAAAAACAGCCGACAGTGAAAGGATAACATTATGGAACTGATGGAAATACTTAAGGGTGCAGTTGAAAAGAAAGCCTCGGATATTTTTATTATATCGGGTCTTGCCGTGACATATAAGGAAAACGGCATTATCACCAAGCAAAACGACAATATGATACTGCCTGCCGAGGCGGAAAGGCTGATAAAAGAAATATACCGTCTTGCAGGAAGGGATATATCAAGATACGAGGAAACGGGCGACGATGACTTTTCGGTATCCGTAAAGGGACTCAGCCGTTTTCGTATAAGTGCGTACAAGCAAAGAGGAAGTATGGCGGCGGTCATCCGTGTAGTTGAATTTGATATACCCGATTACAATGAGCTTAATATTCCGCAGGAGGTCATAACCGATACAGTAGCAAGAACAAAAGGTCTTGTGCTTGTCACAGGCCCCGCAGGCGGCGGTAAATCTACCACGCTCGCCTGCATAATTGACGAAATCAACAAGCAGAGAAACAGCCATATAATCACACTGGAAGACCCTATAGAGTATCTTCACAAGAACAAAAAGAGTATAATAAGCCAGCGTGAAATAAACAGCGACAGCAAGAGCTATATTGTAGCGTTAAGAGCCTGCCTGCGTCAATCCCCCGATGTTATACTGCTCGGTGAAATGCGTGACTATGAAACGATAAGCACAGCGCTTACAGCCGCTGAAACAGGTCACCTTGTTATCTCCACTCTGCACTCTGTCGGAGCGCAGAATACGATTGACAGAATTATTGATATTTTCCCGCCGAGCCAGCAACAGCAGGTTCGTATCCAGCTCTCTCAGCTTTTATGCTCGGTAATATCTCAGCAGCTTATCCCCTGCGAAGACGGAATACTGCGTCCTGCATTTGAAATCATGAAGTGCAACAACGCTATAAGAAATATGATAAGAGAGTCAAAGACCCACCAGATAGACACCGTTATCACAGCATCGGGTGAATCGGGTATGTTTACTATGGACTCCTACCTTATGCATATGTACAGAAACGGTCAGATTAGCAAGAGCGAGCTTGTCAAGCACGCATCTCACCCTGATATTATGCTCAGAAAAATCGGAGAAGATAAGTAAAATTCACGAAAATATAAAGTTTGGTTCAGAATTTCATAAAATTAAAAAGGCAGGCTCAAAAGTGCCTGCCTGTAAACCGCTTTCCACACAAAAAAGAAAAACAGCATCACTACAACCTCTGCTGCGGTATGCTGTTTCTCATGACGAAAAGTAAAAACGTGAGGTAGACATCATCTCAAATCTACATCTCAACCTTACGAGCATATTATGCCACATCGTGGTTACATTTCGGTTACATTACAAACAGTGACCTGAATCACCGTCGCATTTCTACTTATACGATAGTTGATTCAACATTTTGTCAAGTGAATTGTGCATTTTTACACGATATTAGTTATTTTTGTAAGCCTGATTTACAGAATATAGCATCATATTTACACAAATCGCCAACGGTGCAACGCTTGTTGCATAACATCTAACAGAAAATTTGAATTTTGCTTAAATTATTTTCACGCTTTAGCGTGAAATTTCATTAAAGCATACGTTAAGACGAAAGAAAAAACAGGGAGGTGAAAAAATGCCGAATAAGATACATATTACTATGTTCGATCAGTTTTCAATATCATACCGTGACAAGCGTCTGTGCGAAAACGAGTACAGAGGCTCAAAGATGATCTCGCTTCTTGAATATCTGATTTCACAGCGGGGCAGAGAGATAACACAGAATGAGCTTATCGACCTTTTATGGTCGGACAGCAAAAATCCTGCCAATGCACTTAAAACGCTGGTACACAGGACAAGAGCGATGCTTGACGAGATGATACCCTGCGGCGGCAGGCTCATAGCCGGAAGCCACAGCTCATACGCATTTACGGAAACCGACGACTGTGTTATAGATTCCTCTCTTTTTAAAGAGTACATAAGCAAAGCGGAGGACGAGTCGCTTTCCAGAACAAGACGCATAAGTATGTATAAAAAGGCTATTGCCCTTTACAACAGCGGTTATCTTGCAGGAGCTGTCGGAGAAACGTGGGTACAGCCTATAAACGTATATTTTCACGCTATATACAATTCCGCAGTTGACAAATGTGCTCAGCTGCTCTACCCTATGGGTAAATTTTCCGAAATAATAACGCTTTGTGAGCGTGCCACAATGCTTGACCAGTCCGATGAAAAAATGCACGCAAACCTTATCCGTGCCTTTGTCGCAATGGGCGATTATGAACGTGCCGCAAAGCAGTACGACTATATCCGCACATATCTGACCGAGCAGTACGGTGCCGCACCGGGCGCTCACCTCACCGAGCTTTACGAGCTTACGGTAAAGCCAAGAAATGATGTACAGAATAACCTTGACGCTGTTATAGGCGATCTCACGGGTGATGACAGCAAGGAGCAAAAAGGCGTTTTTTACTGCCAGTACGAAATATTCAAATACATATTCCGCCTGTACAGGCGTGAAAGTCAAAGAATCGAGAGCAAGCTGTCTATCTGCCTTGTTTCTGCGGTTGACAGCAGTAAAAATGAACTTAAGAATATAAAACTGCTTGAAAAGGCAATGGATAAAATTTCGTTCAGCATAAGCAATTCGCTGAGAATGAGAGATGTATACACACGCTACAGCAGAAGCCAGTATCTTCTTTTGTTGCTCGATGCGGACAAAAGCTCGTTTGACGGCATAGAGGAACGTATTATGACGAGGTTCAGACGAAGTAAGACGATGGACAGCGTAAATGTAAAATTTGATTTCAAGGAAATATGAAATTCGCCCCTGCAAGTGTAGGGGCAGTTGTTTTAACAAGCAGATATCCAATACCGATTGTGAAACTTTCACCTATGTTTATGCTGAATTTAGTTAACAAATCGTGTAATGATAAAGTTGCATTAGACAATTGTTACAACCTAACCTGCTTTAACTTGCTTTACAGCGCACTTTTGTAGAACTTACAAATGTCAACGATTTCACTCGTTGACAAAAACAGGCAGCAATGATATAATTCAAATGTTACTTAATTTACACAAACAGTAGGATATTATATGAAAAAATTTGTTGTTATAATTATATGCGCGGCAATTGCGGCCGCTCTCGGTGTTGCGGGCGTGATAATATTTATGCCTAAAGGCGAAAGCATACATTTTGACCGTGAATTTATCAAGCGTGAAAACGGACTTGTGGCGGAAGAAGGAAGCACTCCTTACGGAACGTCGGAGAATATTTCGATGAATGTCAGTCTGACCGCTGATAAGGATAATCTGTATAAGGCAGACGGCAATTTAAAAATCGGCAACAGGACAATAAATATCACGAGTGCCACAAAGGTAGAATTCGGGTATTTTTTAGAGGAAAATAATTCTGAAAATTCCGTTGATGTAATTTATCATGCGAATGATACAAACATAATAACCGTAATAATCCGTGAGGGAGATTATATGGGTGTGTGGTACACCAAAGAGTTTGTTCCCGAGTATCTCAAGGAAAGCTCGGCTGAGTGATTGTACAGGAGGTAATGATGAAAAAGACGATCATAATTATTATATGTGTTTTAGTCTTATTGGGAGCGGTTGCGGCAGGACTTATACTGTTTTTACCGCATAATGAAACGATACATATTGAAAATCCGTTTGTAAAGACACACATTGCCGATGCTGAGGTTCAGGGTGATATGCCGGAGGGCACTAAGCTTGATACCGTTATCGACATAACCGTTACCGTCAATAACGCAGGATTGTGCTGTGCAAGCGGAACGATTAAACTCGGTGAGCAGACTTTTGAGATAAATGATGTTACCGCATCGGCAGACGGCTATACACTTAGCCGAAAAGATAACGGCAGTACCATTGCCGCATTGTATTGGCACAGAGATGACGAGAAGAATACATCAATTATGATAAACAGCGGCGATTGTTACGGCAGCTGGTGGTACAGCAAGGATTAAATATAATGGCGGACTGTCCTTTTTCGGACAGTCCGCCTTGTTATATATCCTGTTTTATCAGAGCGTGAAGCTGCCGCCGTGGTTTGCCTTTCTCCAGTCAACATACTCTTCATATGTTCCCTGTCTGTCGTAGCAGCCCTTGTCAGCGATTTCTATTATACGGTTTGCGACCGTCTGTACTATCTCATAGTCGTGAGAAGCGAACAGTACGTTGCCCTTGAAGTCCGAAAGACCGTTATTTACGGCGGTGATGCTTTCAAGGTCGAGGTGGTTTGTAGGTCTGTCAAGGATAAGAACGTTTGACTGGAACAGCATCATGCGTGAGAACATACAGCGTACCTTCTCTCCGCCCGATAAAACGTCAACATTCTTGAATATATCATCGCCCGAGAACAGCATACGTCCTAAGAAGCCACGCAGATATGTTTCGGTTTCGTCCTTTGAATACTGTCTTATCCAGTCAAGGATGGACAGCTTACAGCCGTTGAAGAATGCGCTGTTATCCTGAGGGAAGTAGCTTACGCTTGCGGTGCTTCCCCACTTGATAAAGCCCTCGTCCGGTTCTTCTTCGCCCATCAGTATCTTGAACAGTGTGGTAACGGCAATCTCGTTATCGCCAACAAAGGCAATCTTGTCGTTTCTGCCGACAGTAAAGCTGACATGGTCAAGCACCTTAACACCGTCAACCGTCTTTGTAAGCCCTTCAACCTGTAAAATATCCTTGCCTATCTCACGCTCCATATCAAAACTGATGAACGGATAACGTCTGCTTGACGCAGGCAGTTCCTCTACAGTCAGCTTGTCAATGAGTTTCTTTCTCGATGTAGCCTGCTTCGACTTGGACTTATTCGCCGAGAATCGCTGGATAAAGCTTTGTAATTCCTTTATCTTTTCTTCGTTCTTCTTGTTCTGCTGCTTTAACATCTTCTGTATAAGCTGTGAGGATTCATACCAGAACTCGTAGTTTCCGACATACATCTTGATCTTTGTATAGTCTATATCTACCGTGTGGGTACAAACATTGTTTAAGAAGTGACGGTCATGCGATACAACGATAACCGTACCGAAATACTCCGCAAGGAAGTCCTCAAGCCAAGCCACAGCGTCAATATCAAGGTGGTTCGTAGGCTCGTCCATAAGGATTATATCAGGATTTCCGAAAAGTGCCTGTGCGAGCAGTACCTTGACCTTTTCATTACCTGCAAGACTGCTCATCTGAGCGTACATAATACTCTCGTCAAGACCAAGACCCTGTACGAGCTTTGATGCGTCACTTTCAGCCTCCCAACCGCCAAGCTCGGCAAATTCGCCCTCAAGCTCGCTTGCGAGGTTTCCGTCCTCCTCAGTGAAGTCCTCCTTCGCATAAAGAGCGTCCTTCTGCTTCATTACCTCATAAAGACGGGGATTTCCCATTATAACGGTATCCTGAACCGTATATTCGTCGTATGCGTAGTGGTCCTGCTTAAGCACCGACATACGCAGACCCTCCTGAACCGTGACCGTACCTGTTGTAGGTTCGAGCGCACCGCAGAGTATCTTTAAGAATGTGGACTTTCCTGCGCCGTTTGCACCGATAACGCCATAGCAGTTGCCGGCTGTGAACAGCAGGTTTACGTCCTTGAACAACATCTGTCCGCCGAATGAAAGACTAACGTCCGATACTGTAATCATTTTTGTTTCCTTTCTCTTTTACACTTTAAATCTTATGATTTCCGTACTTTTTCTGTTTCTCACTCCGTGTTTTAACCATATAGATTTAAGTATATCATATTGCAAGGAATAATGCAAGCAAAACCGCAGAAATAAAGGAAATTATCACTTACAGCAGTATTATTGCACGGACAGCTCCATAGTTTCTGCGTCAAGCTCATACGTTGTCACAGAGCCATCGTCATTCTCCGTGCCGATAATAAAGCAGGGCTTGTCTGGGTACTTGTTCTGATTTACGCTGATTACACCGTCTACCGTTATCTGCTTGTCGAGCATTACATTGATAAAAGTCCACGTCTTTTTGCCGCTCTTATTATATGTATCTGTGATTCCGTACATTCCCGTTCCGTCGCCAAAGCCAAGCATAAAGACGCTTTTCCCTTCTCCCGCCGTATAAGTGTTTACATAGCTCTCCTCCATATCTTCGTCAAGGCTGTACACGCTTAAGCAGTCATATCCGGTATCATAGCCGGTGGCACCGCCGTAGTTTATATTGCCGTACTTCACAAGCCGCAGAGGGAACACGGCCTTCTTGTTTCTATACGAGCCGATATTTATAAAGCTCACTCGTCCCTCATAGGTATACGTCTTGCCGTTATCAAGATTCACGCAGACCGTTTTATCAGCATTGCCGTCCGGGTAAGAAATAAGATTTTCCGCAATAAAGCTGAATCTGTCGTCCTCCTTTTCGAACACCTGCTCCTGCGTTATAAGGTCAAATATTCTTACTCCGTTCATATCCGAAACCGCCAGCTTATCGCCGTTTCTGTTAATTCCGATGCCGTCGGCGCTTTTCTCTGTTTCAATATTGCTGAGCAGTATTTTTCCGTGAGCGCCGTATATATTATATCTGCCGTCCTCATTGCCATCTCCGATTATATATCCGAAGCTTTGCAATCTGTCAAGCGTCCTGTCGCCTTTCACAAACGGAGTGCCGTCAAGGTTCAGATAGTAATTCACTGTTGCAGAGTTTTTGCCCGTTTCGTCGTACATAAGCACGCTGAGCGTCACCGCCTTGCCTTCTGTTATGCAAGGGCTCATATAACTCTGATCTACTCTGTTGCTCACATAGTATTCCTCATAATGACGGTTTCCGTACCTGTCTGTATAATAAAGCCTTTCGCCGTCATCTGCAACAAAAATATAATTCGCTATATTTTTCGTTATTTCGGGCGTGCTTTCATAATATGCGGCACCTGCGTAGAAATCAAGCGGCGAATAACCGTTTGCCGCACTGTTGCCGGCATTGCACATTCCGCTTATTCCTTCCATCTCCGCCTTGCCGTTGAGATCATTTACCGTTACACCGATAAGCTCAGGCGCATAGCCGTTATAATCATAGCCGTTTTTGTTATTTATGTATGTCTTAGATACAAAATATTCGTCGGGCGACATTGCGCTGACAAATTCATACCTTGCCTCGAGTGCGACCTTGCCGTCCTTTCCGATAAAGCCTGCTCTGCCGTTCTCAGCCGCCAGATAAGCCATATAACAGTTTTCCATCGGCTGAATATCATACTTAGTAGTCAGCAGTACGTTCATATCCCTGTCATAGCAGGTGAAGCTGCCGTCATCGTTTCTTATTACCACGCTTCCGCTGTTTTCGCTTATTCTTGGCTTGTTTTCATACTGAGCCAATAGCTGACCGTACTTGTCATAGATATAATACTTGTCATAGTCAAAGCACATCAGCCTGTCGCCGTATGCCTTTGCGTACACGAACTTTCCTATGCTCTTTCCGTATGCCGTGTAATATTCGGCAAGGGAATTATTGTCCTTGGTTTTGTAGAAATCGTTTCCCAGAACCGTAAACGCCCTCTCGTACACCGCATATACATGACCGCTGTTCCTGTCTGCCATAGCATACTTTTTCCTGATTTTATCCTGTTTGCCCGAATCTTTTTCATGGTCGGAACTGAACGATGCAATATACAGCTTATCACTGTATTCGTTCAGATTGAAGCTGACGGAGGATGAAACCGTCAGCACAGGGCAAAGCCTGTTATCGTATATCACCGTCTGACTGGACTTATTGCTTTGTTTAAGGTCGCAGGCTGTATATTTATTCATTGAATATCTCTCAGACGAGCCTTGCAACACCGTTTTATTACCGAACAGATCTTTTACCGCAGTATGCTCCTCCTCGCAGTATCTTATAAGCCTTGCGCTGTCCGTGTCAATTACCGATGCGTTGACAAGTTCGTTTTCCGTATCGGTATCTATAAGCGTTTCTCCGGGAGCTACTATTCTGCCGCTTAATGTGCGGCTGTTGCAGACGATAAAATATCCGTCATCTATGCGGTAATCGCAATACTGCGGATTGTACTTTCTGTATACCTCGTTGTATGACTTTGCGTTTTTTGCTACAGGTATCATATCGCTGTAAATATAATCCCACATATCTTCGTCAAAAGTATTGCCTGCAATCTCGGAGAAATAAAACTCCCCCAGAAACATATTCTCCCCGTCAAACTTTTCAAAGTCCTCAGGGTCGTACCAGCTATGCACGGTATCCGCAAACATCAGCTTGTCGGACGCATAGCTAAGTCTTCCTATTACCGTATTTCCGTTCATATCTATAACGGAATACTCCGTGCCGCTTTTTACATAGGCGTAGCCGTCCGCATAATATCCGCTCGCTCCATCAAACTTTGCGTCCGTCACCTTTTCGCCGTTTGTGTTGATATATCCTATTTTAGCATTATCGTAGTAAGGCGCAAGTCCGCAATTGAACGAGCCGAATTGATTATCGCTCTCAAACTGCTTTCCGCTTACGGTATATCCGCAGTATTTTCCCTTTTCATAAACGCAGGCATAGCCGCTCATATCAAATCCGCTTACAATGTGCGAACCTGTTGAACAAAAATATATTTCGTTTGCGTTATCGCAAAGCAGAACATCTCTGATAAAGCCCTTATCATCTCTTTTGAGCAGTACCGCACCGCTGTCGTAAGACTTTATATCGGCACCGCACAGATACTCTCCGCCGACCTGTTCAAGCGTATCGGCTTTAAGCAGCTTAGCCTTATACAGTTTGCTGTCATCATCAATGCCGTCACAGACGATGAGCAGCTTTCCGCTTTTTGCAATGCGGTCGTAGTAGTCGGTAAGCTGTGTACCGTCCGCCGAGAACACGGCATACTCCCTTGTAAATTCAAGCGTTGTTTCATCTTTTCTTTCCGCTTGTCTGAAGCCGATATATTTATCATCGTATATCGCTGATATTCCCGTGCCGTTTGCAAGCTCGGTCACTTTTCCGTCAGAACTGAGAAGGCTGTATATTATGTCATAGTAATTTCCGTTTTCCGTACCGGTTGTGATTTCAGGCATAAGCAGAGAGTACGCAAACGCATAACCGCTGTCGTTCATATCCGAGGCATAGCTGAACATTCTGCCGTCAAACGCTTTTCTTCCCCTGCTGTCGACAAATCCGACATTTCCGTTTTCGTCCGTGACCTTTGCAAGTCCCTTATCCGAAAAGCTCCCTGCAAAGCTGTACTGCGGCTGTGCTACAAACTCGCCGTCCTTTTTTATGTATCCGAACTTTCCGTCAACCGCAACGGGTGCAACGTCATTTGTGTCCTCGTTAAAGGCATAAGCCGCACTGTACTGCGGTTTCAGCGTGGTGCTTCCGCTTTTGTCGGCATAGCCCCACTTTCCGTCAATGCACACGGGTGTCACCGATTGAATGAACAGCTTGTCGCCAGTGCCGTAAAGCGTTTCCGTTTTATCGCCGTACATTCCGAATATATCAAATACAAACACCGCAAGGCTTGCCGCTCCGAGCGCCAGCACACCTGCCGCACCGCCTATTATCGTACCGACAGGGCTTTTCTTCTTTTCCTGCGGTGTTTCACCCGTAAAAGCCGCACAGAACGGGCAGAACTTTACGTTTTCATCTATTTCTCGTTTGCAGTTGGGACATATTTTACTCATATTTTTTCTCCGTTATATCTGTCTTAATTTATAATTTCAGCACACTCTTTGATTTTACATATCATGCGATCGCTTTTCCGTAAGGCTGACGTACATTACGCACATACGAAAGGCTGTCGCATTCCTTTTCAATAAATGAATCCGTCCTTGCAATGTATTTCATTCTTTTCGGATAAGCAAATGTCTGTTCGATTTTCACGGTGTAGATCATATTTTCCTCCTCTTGGCATATCAATGCAATTCACATTTTGCATTCCATTATATCCTTTATAACTTCGTCTTTCTTGTTTATGTAGTACGGAATACAGTTCTCATCGCACCACTCGACTATTTTCTGTATGCGTAAACGATCTTCAAATATATTGAAAGCATTGAACTTATCTGCTCCATCATCAAAATACTTCCAAAATGTATTCCAATATTCCTTACCGTCAAGATTTCTGAAAATATTATTAAGATGCTTGTTGTCAAGCGCTTTTATATACTCTCTTTGTGCCTGCGCCCGTGTCAACGACGGAAAAGCAATTGTCCTTTCCGCCGCCCTTGCTTCGTCAGTTCCGCTCTCGCATACGGTAAATGTATCAAGGTCAAAAAGATAAGTCGTTCTTTCCTTTCCCCGGTTTGCTTTTTCCGAGCCGAAATTATCTTCACCCGCGAAAGTGTACAGGTAGATTTCCTCGTTTATTTCAAGTACCATATCGTCTTACCTCTGTTTCGGAGCTTGCCGTGTTCGATTTATTATTCTTACAGTCAAGCTTGCCGTTCCTTTTATATCTTCGTGTCAATTTTCCGCAAACGGTCCTTGACCCGCAATGCCATTTAAAATAATCGCCGCAGGCATTATCTCAATTATTCATTACTCAGCAAACCTTTCCCGAAATTCCCTTATAACTCTTCTCAGCCCGCTGTCAATGAGCAGATTTCCTTTTGTCGCAATCTCTTTAGGTATCTCCCTGTAATACGCCTCGGCGATTCCACCGGTTATACACGCAATGGTATCGCTGTCGCCGCCTATAGAAATTGCCTTTCTTATCGCACTCTCGTAAGAGTCTGATTCAAAGAATGCTTCAAGTGCAGGCGGAACAGAATATGACGCTTTGCTGTCAAAGACATAATCTCTGCGGATTTCATCAAGCGGTTGAAATCTGTAACCGTACATTTTCTCTATTGTCCGCTTGATGCTGTCCTTGTCCTCCTGCTTTCGTGCAAGGAATACGCAGGTCGCCACTGCCTTTGCACCCTTTATCGCCTCACGGTTATGGTGCGTGTAGTAACAGCTTGCCTTTACTTCCTTTAAAAGCGGTTTTAAGTCGTCAAACGCATAACCGATAGCCGTCACCCTCATCGCCGCTCCGTTTCCGTAGCTTCTTTGTATATGAAGTGTGTCATTTTCCGCCCACTTTGAAAACATCTGTCCGAATCCTGCGTTACGATAGCGGCTATAATACTGCTTATAGCGAGCGGCATAAGCTTTCCGGCTGTTACAGCCGGAATTAGCGTTCAGTAGCTTTTCTGCGACCGCCACCGTCATTACTGTATCATCGGTGAAATGACTTCCCGGTGGAAACAGCTCAAACTCTTCCGTTTTCACGTTATGCAGTTCTCTTGTCGAACCGATTATATCACCGAAAATTGCTCCGAGCATATACCCTCCGATGTCACGTTAATAATAGACTTTCAGCGGTAATTGTAAATACAGTCGCTTCCCGCTTACCCAAAATATCTTATATAAATATTCTATCACAAACAAAATTTCTTCACAATAGAAAAACTGAAACTGTAACTAATTTGTAACTATTTGTTACCGTTTTGTAACCTTAGGCTCGGATCATTATGATAAGCCCCGACCCGCCGCTTTGTTGTACTATACTCATAAACAACAAGCCGTTTAAAATAAAATTGACAAAACGCTTGACAAAGGGAAAATTTGATTGTATAATCAATGTGTATGATATTTAAAGGCTGTGACGAGGACAGTAGTGCGGATATAAAGCCAAAGCGAGCCGACGACGGTGAGAGGTCGGTGCAGAGTTACCGTATGAATATCACCTCCAAGCTGCCCGCCGAAATTGCCGTTTAAGGCGAGAGTAGAACGGGACGTTTTTCCAACGTTAAAAGGAACGCATTTGACGGAATGACGAAACGGTGGTTATAAAGACTGTTATGAAATTATAGTCCTTATCCTTTTCGGAGGATAGGGGCTTTTTTATTTTCCGCAAACGCAAAGAATAAAATAATATGCAATGGGCTGACCCCCACCCCATATAACTTCCGGCTTTTGCCGAAGAGATCTATATGGCAAGGTGAATTGCAAAAACAGGAGGAGAAAAATGTCACTTTATGAAAAAGTACCTGCCTCGGTAAATTTTGTCGAGAGAGAAAAGCAGACAGAGAAGTTCTGGCACGACAACGACATATTCCGCAAGAGCATGGAGCAGAGAAAGGGCGACAAGACCTACACATTCTATGACGGTCCGCCTACGGCTAACGGTAAGCCACACATCGGTCACGTTCTTACCCGTGTTATCAAGGATATGATTCCGAGATACCGCACAATGAAGGGCTATGACGTTCCCCGTAAGGCAGGCTGGGACACTCACGGACTTCCCGTTGAACTTGAAGTTGAGAAGATGCTCGGTCTTGACGGTAAGGATCAGATCGAAAAGTACGGACTTGACCCGTTCATAACAAAGTGTAAGGAAAGCGTATGGAAGTACAAGGGTATGTGGGAGGACTTCTCACGCACGGTAGGCTTCTGGGCTGATATGGACGATCCGTATGTAACCTATCACAATGACTTTATAGAGTCTGAGTGGTGGGCATTAAAGCAGATATGGGAAAAGGGCCTTTTATACAAGGGCTTCAAGATAGTTCCCTACTGCCCCCGTTGCGGAACTCCGCTTTCAAGCCACGAGGTTGCTCAGGGCTATAAGGATGTAAAGGAACGTTCTGCGGTTGTACGTTTCAAGGTAAAGGACGAGGATGCTTATATCCTTGCATGGACAACAACTCCCTGGACACTTCCCTCAAACGTTGCACTCTGCGTAAACCCCGATGAAACCTATGTAAAGGTAAAGACAGCAGACGGCTACACATATTATCTTGCAGAGGCTCTGTGCGATAAGGTGCTCGGCGGCGACAAGCCCACAGCCCCCTACGAGATAATCGAAAAATACACAGGTAAAGAGCTTGAGGGCAAGGAGTACGAGCCTTTATTCGACTGTGCTGTTGAGATATGTGAAAAGCAGCACAAGAAGGGCTATTATGTAGTATGCGACAACTATGTAACGCTGACAGACGGTACAGGTGTCGTTCATATCGCTCCTGCATTCGGTGAAGATGACGCTAAGGTCGGCAGAAAGTATGACCTGCCTTTCGTACAGCTTGTTGACGGCAAAGGTAATATGACCGCCGAAACACCTTACGCAGGCGTATTCGTAAAGAAAGCCGATCCTATGGTGCTTAAGGACCTTGACGAAAAGGGCTTGCTGTTTGACGCACCCAAGTTTGAGCATAGCTATCCGCACTGCTGGAGATGCGACACTCCTCTGCTGTACTATGCAAGAGAATCGTGGTTCATCAAGATGACCGCTGTCAAGGACGACCTTATCAGAAACAACGAAACGATAAACTGGATACCCGAAAGCGTCGGCAAGAACCGTTTCGGTGACTGGCTTGAAAACGTTCAGGACTGGGGTCTTTCAAGAAACAGATACTGGGGTACTCCTCTTAATATCTGGGAGTGCGAGTGTGGTCACAAGCACGCTATAGGCAGTATCGAAGAGCTTAAGTCAATGTCTGACAACTGCCCCGACGATATAGAGCTTCACCGTCCTTATATTGATGCGGTTACGATAAAATGCCCGCACTGCGGTAAGCAGATGAAGAGAGTTCCCGAGGTTATCGACTGTTGGTTTGACAGCGGTTCTATGCCCTTCGCACAGCATCACTATCCCTTCGAGAACAAGGAAAAGTTCGAACAGCAGTTCCCCGCTGACTTTATCTCCGAGGCAGTTGACCAGACAAGAGGCTGGTTCTACTCACTGCTCGCTATTTCAACGCTTTTATTCAACAAGGCTCCTTACAAGAACGTTATAGTTCTCGGCCTTGTACTCGATAAAGACGGTCAGAAGATGTCAAAGTCAAAGGGCAACGCAGTAGACCCGTTCGAGTCACTGGCTGAACACGGCGCAGACGCTATACGCTGGTACTTCTATACAAACTCTGCTCCGTGGCTTCCCAACAGATTCCACGCAAAAGCAGTAAACGAGGGTCAGAGAAAGTACATCTCTACTCTGTGGAACACCTACGCATTCTACGTTCTGTACGCTAATATAGACAATTTCGACGCTACTAAGTATACGCTTGACGTTGACAAGCTCAGCGTTATGGACAAGTGGCTGTTATCAAGACTGAACACCGTTGTAGGTGAGGTTGACGATAACCTTGCAAACTACCGAATCCCTGAAGCCGCAAGAGCATTACAGGATTTCGTGGACGAGATGAGTAACTGGTATGTCCGCCGCAGCAGAGAACGCTTCTGGTCAAAGGAGCTTACACAGGATAAGATAAACGCATATATGACGCTGTACACAGCGCTCGTGACTATCGCAAAGACATCTGCTCCGATGACTCCTTTTGTATGCGACGATATTTACAGAAACCTTGTCTGCTCGCTTGACAAGAACGCTCCTGTAAGCGTACATCTGTGCGACTTCCCCACAGTAGATGAAAAGCTTATCGACAAGCATCTCGAGGAAGAAATGGACACCGTTCTGACCGTTGTAACACTCGGACGTGCCGCAAGAAATGCTGCTAACATCAAGAACAGACAGCCTATATCAAAGATAATGGTAAAGGGCGACAAGACGCTTGAGCCTATGTATGCTGATATTGTCAAGGATGAGCTTAACATCAAGGAAATCAGCTTTATAGATAACACCGACCACTTCACAAGCTACACCTTCAAGCCCCAGCTTAAGACGCTCGGCGCTCGTTTCGGCAAGCAGATAGGCGAGGTCAGAACAAAGCTCGCTGAGGTTGACGGTCAGAAGGCTATGAACGAGATCCGTGAAACAGGCGCTATGACGCTTACACTTTCAACAGGCGATGTTCAGATTGCAAAGGATGACCTGCTTATAGACGAGCATCAGAAGGAAGGCTATGCGGTAGTGACCGACAGAGGCTACACGGTAGTTCTTGACACAACGCTTACACCCGAGCTTATCGAAGAAGGTAACGTAAGAGAGATTGTGAGCAAGATTCAGACGATGCGTAAGGATGCAGGCTTTGAGGTTATGGATCATATCGTTATCTACTGCGACGGCAGTGACAAGGTAGCCGAGATACTGACACGCAACAAGGACAGCATCTCAGAGGATACTCTTGCAGACGATATAGTGACCGGCAAGACAGACGGATTTACAAAGGAACAGGATATAAACGGCGAGAACGTAACTCTCGGTGTAAAGAAAGTATGAGTTTCAAGCAGACGCTGACAAATCTTTTCGGACACAACGCCGTTAAAAAGGCGCTCATATGGGTGCTGGTCGTGGCTGTTGCGGTTATAGTCGTGGTTACGCAGTTTGCTTTTCCCGTAAAGGCACAATATGCGTACACACGGCTGTACAGCTACAGCGGACAGAGCTTTGACAATATGATAAAAAACGTATACGATAAGCTGAAGGACGGCACTCACCTTGACAGTGGGTCTACAAGCAAGCTGCTGAGCGACACGGATTTTGATATGACAAAATCCGAAAACTATCTGCGTGTTGAGATGGTGTTTGACTTTACAAACATCGGTATGTATAAAATAAGCAACATACAGTTCTCCATTGACGATATACCGTATGACAAGCAGGCTTTTGTACTGAAGGAAACAAACATTTCGTCAATAGACCGTTTCAACAGCAGTAAGGTTTCGCTCATATTCGTTATCGACAGGTCGGGACTTACAAACGAGGAAATAACAAAGGCTGTAAGCTCGCTCAAGATAAGCTACAAGTTCGACCGCCCCGAGCTTTTCTCATCGGGCGGAGAAATAACACTGCCCGAAACCGTACTACTGCCGTTTGACGAAGCAAAAACAGGTGGCTGAGTATGGCGGAAATTCTCAGTAAAATATCCCCGAAGCACAAAGGCGTGCTGTGCATTATCAGCTCCGCCTTTTGCTTTGCTTTTATGGGTGCATTCGTAAGGCTGGCAGGCGATCTGCCGTCTGTACAAAAGAGCTTTTTCAGAAATCTTGTCGCTTTCATATTTGCGGCGGCGATACTGATAAGGCAGAAAGGCTCGTTTCTGCCGCAGAAAAAAAGCAACATCGGCGCACTGCTGATACGCTCGGTATGCGGTACGCTCGGAATACTCTGCAACTTCTATGCGGTAGACCATCTGGCGTTATCCGATGCGGCAATGCTGAACAAAATGTCGCCGTTCTTCGTTATCGTATTTTCGGCAATGTTCCTTCGGGAACGCACAAATTTAGTGCAGACGCTCGGTGTAATAGTCGCATTTGCAGGAAGTCTGCTTATAATAAAGCCGAGCCTTGCAAATCTGGAGCTTGTGCCGTCACTGCTCGGTTTTCTCGGCGGTATGGGCGCAGGTGCGGCTTATACGGCAGTAAGGTGGCTCGGCATCAGAGGCGAAAAAGGACCTTATATCGTGTTCTTCTTCTCGGGCTTCTCCTGCCTTGTAACACTGCCGTTCCTGCTGTTCGATTTTCACGTTATGACCTGGCAGCAGTGGCTCGTTCTGCTCGGTGCGGGACTTGCGGCGGCAGGCGGTCAGTTCAGCATCACAGCGGCATATAAATTCGCTCCTGCAAAGGAAATATCGGTATACGATTATTCGCAGATAATCTTTTCGGCACTGCTCGGATTTATCTTGTTCTCGCAATTGCCGGATATATGGAGCTTTATCGGATATGTGATAATATGCGGCGTAGGTGTTGCAATGTTCTTTTATAATAACCGCAAGGACAAATGACCTACAGCATAAAATCAATTTCAAGCGCAAGAAAATATTGACACGCAGGTATCAATGTGGTATACTGACATAAGACACATAAAATCGGAATGTGTGTCACTTATTGAAAAAAGAGGTATGTTATTATGAAAACAGCGGCACAGGTATTTATTATTTTAAGTATGGTATGCGGATTCTGGATGATACTTCCGCTTATCTTCGGCGGTATCGCATTAAGCCAGATGAGCAAGGGTCAGCGCCCCTCAACAGGCATAAGCGTTTGTGTTCTGTTGTTCTGCAGCTTTGTAGGCGGTATTCTTCTGCTTTGCGCAAAGGACGAGGACTTCTACAAGCCCGGTACAAACTACGGCTACAACCCCAACATGAACAACGGCTACAACCCCAACATGAACAACGGCTACAATCCCAACATGAACAACGGTTATAACCCCAATATGAATAACGGCTACAATGCCAATATGAACAACAACGCTTATAACCCCAACGCAAACACAGGCTACAGCAACGCAAATTACGCTGCGCCCGTTAACAACACTACTGCAGACACCACAAACAACAACTTCAACAATAACGGTATTCAGCAGTAAGACCAAAGATAAATAAATCAGCTGTGACGGAAAGTAATATTCCGTCACAGCTTCTTTTTATACATATAAATCAGCCGCAGTTTTCACTGCGGCTGAAATTATTGTTATATATTCTCTGCTATCTTGTCGCCCATCTCCGAGCAGGATAACTTTGTCATACCCTCGCTCATAATATCGCCTGTGCGGAAACCGTCCTTCAACACCTTGCTTACTGCATTTTCAACTGCGTCAGCTTCCTTCACCATATCAAAGCTGTAACGGAGCATCATTGAGGCTGAAAGTATGGTAGCTATTGGGTTTGCCTTGTTCTGACCTGCAATGTCGGGAGCAGAACCGCCGCTCGGCTCATACAGACCGAACTTTGTTTCGTTCATGCTGGCAGAGGGGAGCATACCGATAGAGCCTGTAATCATGCTTGCCTCGTCTGACAGAATATCACCGAACATATTCTCCGTTACCATAACGTCAAACTGTGCAGGATCCTTTACAAGCTGCATTGCGCTGTTGTCAACTAGCATATGCTCAAGAGTAACCTCGGGATAATCCTTTGCCACTTCGGTAACGACCTTTCTCCACAGCCTTGAAGAATCAAGAACGTTAGCCTTGTCAACGCTTGTTACCTTCTTTCTTCTCTTCATCGCAACGTCAAATGCCTTGATTGCGATTCTGCGGATCTCGTCTTCGCTGTATGTAAGCGTGTCAGTAGCTGTCATAACGCCGTTTACTTCTTCGGTCTTTCTTGCACCGAAGTAAAGGCCGCCGGTAAGCTCACGCATAATGAGCATATCAAAGCCCTTAGCGCTTATCTCTGTCTTTAAGGGGCAAGCGCCTGCAAGCTCCGGATAAAGCAGGCAGGGACGAAGATTTGCAAACAGTCCGAGTGCTTTTCTTATACCGAGCAGACCTGCCTCGGGACGCAGATTTGCAGGGAGCTTATACCACGGCGATGTTGTCGTATCACCGCCGATAGAACCCATAAGCACAGCGTCTGACGCTTTGCAGGCGGCTATCGTTTCATCGGTCAGCGGTACACCGTTTGCGTCAATCGAGCATCCGCCCATAAGAAGCTGTGTGTAGTTGAACTTGTGACCGAACTTTTCTGCCACCTTATCAAGCACCTTCATGCTTTCGGTAACTATCTCAGGACCTATTCCGTCGCCCTTGATAACGGCAATATTCTTTTCCATAGGTAATATCCTTTCTCTGAGCTTAAAGCTCTATTTTGTATAAAGCGGATTTTCCCTCCGCCTTTTCAAAGCCGAATCTGACAAGAAATCGCACTGCGTCCTCGCTGTCGGGGGTCACTACGGCATACTTATATCCGCAGGCACGCATTGTTCTGAGCGTGTAGTTCAACAGTTTTCTGGCAACGCCGTAATGCCTTTCTTCCTCGCAGACATACAGCTTCTCCAGTCTGACCTCTTTGTTCAGGCTGTCGGGTATTTCTGTTGTTATGCAGACAGCAGACAGCACATCATCCGTATAAAGTCCGAAGCCGTGCATTCCGCCCGATGTATTGTTAAAACCCTGCTCTTGCAGTTCGCTGTCCGATAACGCTTTTATATCTACCCTCATAGCATAACGCTTTCTGCGGTCTTACTTCTTTAAGGAGTTCAGCAGACCGCCCTTGTTGATTATATCCTTGATGAATTCGGGGAAAGGCTCAGCCTTGTATGTACAGCCCTTCGTCACATTTGTTATAACTCCCGTATCAAAGTCAACCTCGACCTCGTTGCCGTTATCAATATCCTTGGCAGCCTCGTCGCACTCTAAGATTGCAAGTCCGATATTGATAGCGTTGCGGTAAAATATTCTTGCAAATGTGCTTGCGATAACGCAGGAGATGCCGCTTGCCTTGATTGCGATAGGTGCGTGTTCTCTTGAGCTTCCGCAGCCGAAATTCATATTAGCGACTATAATGTCGCCGTCCTTTACATTCTTTACAAAGTCCTTGTCTATATCCTCCATACAGTGACTTGCAAGCTCCTTGTGATCGGCTGTATTAAGGTATCTTGCAGGAATGATAACGTCAGTATCAACGTTGTCACCGTATTTGTGTACTGTACCGTGTGCCTTCATATATGTCTGTCCTTTCTTATATTTCAAAATCTACGCAGCTGCGTCTTGCCGTATAAGGTCTTACCGTGCTGTCGGCTACCTTAACGTGTTCGGGATGAGTGGAATAGCCCTTTAACGCTTCTGCGCTTTCGAATGTGCTGTCAAGCATAAGGTCGCCCGTGGAAGAACCGAGAATATCGGTTATGACTTTTATCTCAAGAAGTCCGTCTATCTTGCCTGCGAGCCCTTCAAGCCCCTGCTTTATAAGACGGCATCTTTCCTTCTTTTCTTCGGCCGAAAGCTCGTCCTTCAAGTTCCAGATTATTATATGCTTTACCATATTCTCACCTTACTTTATGCCTGTTATCTTACCTGCTATAGCACTTGCCGCCGCAACTGCCGGGCTTGCAAGATAAACCTCGCTGTCAACGTGTCCCATTCTTCCTACAAAGTTTCTGTTTGTTGTGGAAATAGCACGTTCTCCTGCCGCAAGTATACCCATATGACCGCCGAGGCACGGACCGCAGGTGGGAGTAGAAAGCACACAGCCCGCATTTACAAATATCTCTGCAAGGCCTTCCTTTATGCACTGGAGATATACCTTCTGAGTGCCGGGGATTACGATACATCTTACGCCCTTTGCAATGTGCTTGCCCTTGAGAATCTCAGCGGCGATACGCATATCGCTTATTCTGCCGTTTGTACATGAACCTATAACTGCCTGGTCAATCTTTATATCCTCTGTAATTTCGTCAACGGTCTTTGTGTTTTCGGGCAGATGAGGGAATGAAACCGTCTGCTTTACGGTTGACAGATCAATGTCGATAACTCTTGAATATACTGCATCCTCGTCAGCCTTGAATATATCAAATTCACGGTCTGCTCTTTCCTTCATATATGCCATTGTTATCTCGTCAACTTCAAATATACCGTTCTTTGCGCCGGCTTCGATAGCCATATTGGCAATGCAAAGTCTGTCGTCTATCGAAAGGCTCTTCAAACCCTCGCCGGTAAATTCCATAGACTGATAAAGTGCGCCGTCAACACCTATCATACCAATTATGTGAAGAATAACGTCCTTGCCGCTTACATACTTGTTAAGCTTTCCTGTCAGGTTGAACTTTATAGCGGAGGGAACCTTAAACCACGCCTCGCCCGTTGCCATACCTGCCGCCATATCGGTCGAGCCTACGCCCGTTGAGAATGCGCCGAGTGCGCCGTATGTACAAGTGTGGCTGTCTGCGCCTATGCACAGCTCGCCCGGACCTATAAGACCTTTTTCGGGGAGAAGTGCGTGTTCAATACCCATTTCACCTACATCGTAATAATTTGTAATGTCGTACTTTCCTGCGAACTCTCTGCACTGCTTGCACTGAGTAGCCGCCTTGATATCCTTGTTCGGTGTGAAGTGATCCATTACAAGAGAAATCTTATCCTTGTTAAATATGCCGCCGAAGCCCGCCTTGTTGAACTCGTTTATCGCAACTGGGCTTGTAATATCGTTACCGAGTACCATATCCAGCTTTGCTCTTATAAGCTGTCCCTCTCTTACGCTTTCAAGTCCTGCGTGCTTTGCCAGTATCTTCTGGCTCATTGTCATGCCCATGTGTTTGTCCTGCCTTTCTTCTGCCGCTCGTTACAAGCTGTGCCTTATGATTTGTTTAAGTTAATCACGTTCAAGTGCCGAAATACCCGTTCTTACAATCTCTTTTACTCCGTAGGGCTGGAGAAGTCCTATGAACGAATCTATCTTCTCGGGTTCGCCCGTAAGCTCAAGCATAAGCCTGCTCTCCGCTACGTTTACGACCTTCGCTCTGAAAAGATTTGCAATCTCTATCACAGGCTGACGTGACGCAGGGCCGTTGCCGACCTTCATAATGATATGCTCACGGCATACAGCGTTATGCAGTACCTTGACCTCCGATACATCGTAGAGCTTGCGGAGCTGTTTTACCAGCTGTTCCATCACGCCCTCGTCGCCGTCTGCAACTATTGTCATACGGGAAATACCGAGGTTTTCGGTTTCCGCAACGTTAAGACTTATTATATTATATCCTCTGCGGCTGAACAGACCCGTTACTCTGCCGAGTACGCCGATGCCGTTGTTTACGCAGACGGAAATTACGTTTCTCTCTGTCATTTTTCTGCCTCCGTTCAGTCGTCGATTTCTATCTCAAGGATAGGCTCAGTTATGGATTTTCCTGCCGGTACCATAGGAAGAACGTTTATATCCTTGTCTATTCTCGCCTCGATAAGCACGGGGGCTGTCTTTGAAACCTCAAGAGCCTCACGCAGTATCTCCTCGCACTTGTCCTCGCTGTCTATAACAAACGACTTTATGCCGAACGCTTCTCCGAGCTTCATATAATCTGTAGGACGGTCAAGCGTCGTCTGTGAAAATCTCTTGCCGTAGAACAATCTCTGCCACTGACGAACCATGCCGAGAACGTTATTGTTGATAACAAGCTCAACTACAGGTATATTGTGCTTTGACAGTGTTACAAGCTCGTTTAAGTTCATATGGAAGCTTCCGTCGCCTGCAATGTTTACAACCGTCTTGTCGGGGTTGCCGCACTTTGCGCCGATAGCCGCACCAAGTCCGTAGCCCATAGTGCCAAGACCGCCGCTTGTGATAAGCTGGTGAGGGTGCTTATATGCGTAATACTGAGCCGCCCACATCTGCGACTGACCTACCTCTGTTGCGATAAGCGCCTCGCCGTCTGTCAGCTTGTCAAGCGTTTCTATAAGATGCTGAGGGGTAAGAGTAAGCTCGTCTGTGCCTTTCTGCCTGCACTCGTACTGCTTCTCCCACGTCTTTATTTTGCCCATCCAGCCGCTGTGCGACTGCTGAGGGATTAGTTTTATCAGCTTTTTCATAACATCTGTGCTGTCGCCGATAACCTGATGATAAACCTTTATGTTCTTGTTTATTTCAGCAGGGTCAATGTCTATATGAAGTACCTTTGCATCGGGAGCGAAGGTCTGCGGATTACCTATTACTCTGTCTGAGAATCTTGTGCCGATACCGATGAACAGGTCGCAGTTCTTTATTGCCTCTGCCGCTGTCTTTGTTCCGTGCATACCGAGCATACCCATATATCTGCTGTCGGTTTCGTCAAAGCTGCCCTGACCCATAAGCGAAGATGATACGGGAGCGTCAATAAGCTCTGCAAAAGCCTTTAATGTCTTTGCTCCGTCCTCGCCGTAGATACCGCCGCCTGTATAAAGGAACGGACGTTCAGCGTTCTTTATCAGCTCCGCCGCCTTTGCTATACAGCCGTCCTGGTGCATAGTAACATTTACCGTATACGGCTTTAAGGGCTTGTTTGCAAAATCCGCCTTCTGCGCCGTTATATCCTTGGGAACATCGACAAGGACAGGACCCTTTCTTCCGCTTCCTGCTATGTAGAAAGCCTCACGCAGTGTATCCGCCAGCTTGTTTACATCCTTTACGATAAAGTTATGCTTTGTTATAGGCATTGTGATGCCGGTAATATCAACCTCCTGAAAGCTGTCAAGGCCTAAAAGCGAACAAGCAACGTTGCCCGTAATAGCCACCATGGGAACACTGTCCATATAAGCCGTTGCGATACCTGTTACAAGGTTTGTCGCACCCGGACCCGACGTTGCTATAACAACGCCCGTCCTGCCTGTAGAACGTGCGTAGCCGTCAGCCGCATGGCTTGCGCCCTGCTCGTGTGCCGTCAGAACGTGATGTATTTTGTCACTGTAATTGTATAAGCTGTCGTAGATGTTCAGAACTGCGCCGCCGGGATAGCCGAAAACGGTGTCAACGCCCTGCTCTATCAGACATTCGCAGATTATATCTGCACCCGTCAGATTTCTCATTTCTTTCATTCCTTTTTCTTTACACTCAGATTATTTATAATAACGGATAAAAAATCCTATCGTTTTATTTTAACACTATACAGCGTTTTTGTCAATGGCGAAACCGCATCATAAAGCAAGAAAAGGACACCTCCCGATGTCCTTTTATTATCGTCATGCTTTTTGTACCGTACCGTCTTTTATCGACAGCACGCATACAGCCGTGCAACACATTATATTTACTGCAAGAGTAATAATGCAAAGGTAAATGCCGACTCCGAAGCTTGCTATGTTGATTTTTATACTCGATATTATAATAAGCTCAATTACAAGTGCCGCTACCGATGCTACAACCGACAGAATCCTACATACTGCCACAAGCTTTCTGCTTTGCCATCTGACAAATGCAAAATACAGTTCGAAACCCAAACAAAGAGCAATTGCGACCCAGCTTCCGCCTGCAATAAATGCAAGTCCCGCTTGAACTTTAACTCCGTTCATATTACACCACGGAAGTAGAAATCCGATTGCGTGAACAAGTAATGTTATTGCTCCGATCGTGATAAAGATGTTGGTTTTGCTTGTGTTGGTATTCATGATGCTGCCTCCGTAAAATTAAACATATCAGTATTATATCACAAATTAAATCGGCGTAAACCGATACGGCGGTACGCCATGCTTTTGCATGGGATAAACCGCATCAGCGATTTATCAGTCTCAGGTTATTATATCACAATATATCGTCACTGTCAATTATATAAAAAGGACACCGTGAGGTGTCCTTTCGCAATAATCTTAATGTATCTCCACGCCGGTGAAGTAATGCTGTAAAATTTGCTTATATGTGTAGCCGTTTTCAGCAAGAGCCTTTGCGCCGTACTGCGACAATCCCACGCCGTGACCGTGACCGTAGGTCGTAAAGATGAACTTGTCGCTGCTTTTGTCGTATTTCAGATCAAAAGCCGCACTTTTCAGCGAATAACCGAGTACCGTTTCTCTTATCGTTCTGCCGTCTATCGTCTTGCCGTTTGCCTTTGTCATACCGCCGACAGAAATTGACGTTACCCAGCCGTGTTCCCTGTTATCAAGTCTTGAATTTATCTTGAACCACTTTGACGGGTCGCCTGTGAGCGCTATTCCGAGTGTATTCTGCACAGCATTCTTTATATAATCCGAAGAATAGCTGTCGGTACTGCCCCAGTTAGGGTCGGTCGTCTTGTCAAGCGGACAATCAACGCTTCTGAGATACGGATAATCAACGCCCCATACATTCTCGGCACTGTTGGTATAGCCGCACGAGGACGCAAAGAACACACTTTGTATCATCTCTCCGTTATAGTAGATTGCTTCACCCAGCACCTCGTCAACGAGCTTGTATATTCTGTCATATACGTCTGTTTTTAGTGCTGTCGTAGGGCTGACGCCCATTTCGTTGTTCTTTTTGATATAGGTGTATTCCGCTACCGCCTGTGCTTTTACCGCTTCATCGGGGAACTCGTTCCATATCTCACCGACTACCGCCCTCGCAATTATCTCTCTTGCACCTGCCGTGTAATATGTACCGGTCACCTGATCGTATACCGATAACTGCTCCTCACCGCTGTTATCGGGCGTCGGCGTCGGCGCAGATGTTGTTTCAGCCGTTGTGGTTTCCGGTGCGGCAGTCGTTGCCGCTGCGGTGGTTGCGGCAGTTGTTGTTTCGGGGATTATAACAGTATTATCCGCCGCAGGTGCGGGTGTGCGTTTTTTTACCGTAGTTGTAGATGTGGTCGTTTCCGCCTTGGTGGTTGCTGTAGTCTGTGCCTTTACATCGGCAAGTGTAGGTTTTTTGTCGTCTTGCAGCTTAATTGTTGTAGTTTCGGGAGTTTTTTCGGTTTCGGCAGATGTTGTCACTTCAGGGATAGATACCTCTATCTCTCTTTCATTGTCTGCGCTTACATGAACGACCTGAACTATTCCGAACAGGTAAATGTATACGCAGGATATAACGAGAGCGAGCAGTATCTTCCCTATTGATGCCTTCTGCATTAAATTCCTCCTTTATGTTACAGTTTCCGCTTTCTTTTTATCAGTCGGAGCTTTCCGTCTTGAACGAACTATCCTTCTTGAAACCTTCTATCCACGCAGGATTCCAGTACCTTCCGCTCCATTCCTTGCCGTAATAGTAAAGCTCTCTTATCGTCCGGCACTGCTTCGTGTCGGGGTTACGCTTGAAGCTTTTTATCTGCTCGTCTGTGAACGAATCCGACTCGCCGTCACGAACCTTTCTCGCAACAACAACGATACGCATATCGTAAAGACCTACCTCGAACTCGCAGGTGGACAGCGTAAGGAACTTATCGCCGTATTTCATATCAACGCCGGTGAAGAATTCGCTCCTGTCAAGGCATTCGGACGTGAAATAATTGAATTCATCCCTGTTTGCAAAATTCAGTATGGCGGGATAATTGAACACATCGCCGTATTCCTCCCTCGTATTGATAAGCATTACAGAGAATATCTTGTATTTTGCCTTTTCGTACAGCGTATTGAACTCGATTACAGGATGCTCTTTCAGAAACTCAAGGCTCTTATCAAGGTCAACTCGTCTGTACTCGGTTATTTCGGCAAAGAAGTTTTCGGTACGCAGGTTATGACCGTAAAGAATCGTATTTGCGGACGTTTCGCCCGTATTCTTGAATTCGTTCTCATAATCCGCAAAAATAGTACCGTTCTTACTGTAATTGCCGTAAAAATCCTTTTCAAGATAGTCGGTATTGTTTTTGCCCTGTACTACAGGATAGTTTACATTTATACCCTTTATGCTCAGCCAGCCTACAAAATCGTTGTTTATCGCATAAAAAGGCGCATATTCGGTGTTTATGGCTTTTTCGGGAAGCTCGGCTATTTCCTCTGCGGTCGGCTCGTGGTTTCCCAGCTGTAATATGCTGCTCTGATATTCGTTTCTCTGCCTTTCAGGCTCGAACATATATTTATCAATAATTATAAGCACTGCCGCGCAAAGAGCGACTATCGAAACAAGGAAAACTATCTTTCGGATAATCTCGCCTACGCTGTCGCCTTTCCACGGGATAAGGCCCTTGACAATGGCTAATGCGGCATTTTCCTTTTTCTTTTTCTTATTTTTCTTCTTATCTGTGGTCGATACTACGACCGATTTATAATCAGGCATCTTCTAACCTTCCTTTTGCTGTGATAATTACCATAGGAATACTATGTCAACTGCTCTTCTTCGGCTTATAGCCTTTTAAAAGCGCAGGATCCCAGTTCCTTCCGCCCCACGAACCGCCGTATACGCTGTACCAGTAATCATAATAAAGCGGATCGTAATTGATGATTGTCTTGGATACATCCACCGTAGGATCTTCTCCCTCACGCACTCTCCTTGCAAAAAGCACATATCTTATATTCTTGCTCTTTCCGAAAGGAAAATCGCAGGTTGACAGTGCAATCACCTCATCGCCGTATTTCAGATCGACCTGCGGTGTATATATAAAACTGCGGTCAAGGACCTTTGCATAGTAATCTATAAATTCTTTTTTATTCTTGAAAGTATATGCAGCCGTATAGTAGAATACTTCACCGTCTGCTTTTTCGACATTGACCTGCATCATCGCAAATATCTTATACAAGCCCTTTTCATATATTGTGTCAAACTGTATGACAGGATGCTCGTCATACATCTCTCTGCCGTAGTAGAGAACATCAAACTTGTTTACATCACGGAAAAAAGTTCCGTTTGACATATTGTGACCGTACAGCAGGATATTCGGTGAACGGTAATCACTGCCGATATGTGCACAATAATCCGCCGTAACACACCCCGAAAAGCTGTATTCCTTATTGAAGTCGTGCGTCAGATAGTACATATTCTTATCGTACACTTCTCCGTAATCGATCGGCTTTTTCGGGTCGAACCCTTTGACGTGCATAACAGGATAATCGACATTGGTGCCTTCTATTTTCAGCCAGCCTGCCATATCGTGATTTTTTTCATACATCTCACGGTATTCAGGCAATATTGACGGCTTTTTCTTTTCCGGAACGACCGGCTCTGCAGGTATATCGACATCAAGCTCGCAGGTATAATCCAGCATATTCGGCGGCAAAGGCGGCTGAGTCAGCTTCATTATCAGCATTACGCCGACAGCCGCAAGCCATACCGCACACGCACCGAGCGCCGCCCACAGCACCTTGCCGCTTATGATCGGCTGCTTTTCCGTTTTTGTTTCACTCTGTTCTTCCAAAGCCACACCGCCTCGTACAACGTCAGGCGACAATATCAATAGTCATATCCGTCGCCGTTGTTATAATCATATATTCCGTCACTGTCGTTTATGTCGTCAATAAACGTGTAACCGTCCCTTTCAGCGTCTTCCGCTGTATAGCTGAGCAGCTTTCTTCTGTCCCAGTTGCTCTGCGACCAGTCATATCCGCCGCCGATATTATCATATACCCACTGCCAGCGCTTTACATAAGTGTTTACCTTCGCCTTGCTTACATCGACATAGGTGCTTTCGCCCGGACGTACCTTTCTTGCAAATATCGCAAGACGCACATTATCCATATCCGAGCGGAACGGCCAGTAGCAGGTAGAAAGGGTCAGTATATCGTCGCCGTACTCTATATCTACATCTGTGAAAATATCGCTTCTGTCCATAAGATCAATTATAAAATGGTTGAAGTCGTCACGGGAAGTAAAATCGTGCTTGTTATTGTAGTTATAGTACACTTCACCGTATTCCTCATAGATATTGAAAAGCCCTATGCCGAATATCTTCCATTCAGCTTCTTCGTAAAGGGTATTGAACGTTATGGTCGGATGATCCTTGTAGAACTGCATTGACGGCGCATCGTAGCTGTCATAAAGCGTTCTCCAGTATTCGCTGAGGCACGAGAAGAATGTGCCGACAGCCATATTGTGACCGTAAAGCACCATATTGCCCGAATTTCCGTCCGGAGAAACCACACAGTTGCAGTCCATCATTACAGAACCGCTCTTGCTCTTTTCCCTGTAGAAATCGTGCGTAAGGTAGTAGTCATTATCTTTTCCCTTTACGACGGGATAATCGATTGCAGTGCCGTCTATTTTGAGGTAGCCTACCGTATCGGGATTTATTTCAAGCAGCTTCTTGAATGAGGGAAGTATTTCCTTGCTTGCACCGCCGCTGTTTCCGTCGGGAATATATATGTTCGATATTCCCTGACTTCTCCACTGGTCACGGAACATCATAAATATGTCCGAAACAAGCGGTATAGCCGTAGCAAGAAATACAATCAGTGCGATTATAAACACCAGTTTTCTGATGACCGCCGCCGCACTGTCGCCTTTCCACGGAATAATGCCCTTGATAAGCCTTTTCCAAAAACCCGGCTTTTTTGCAGCCACACCGTTGCGGCGTGGATACTTTTCCATATATGTTGTCATTTATGCTCCTTATATTTAACGTGACCGGGTTTAGTGTCAGTCTGTCTTATCCGGGAAGGAATAGTTGTCACGCTTTGCGTCTTCCGCATCGTAGCTCAACAGCTTTCTTCTGTCCCATGTGCTTTGGAACCAGTCATATCCTCCGCTTACCTTGTCGTATACCCACTGCCAGCGCCTTACATAAGGATTTCCCACAGCCTTTTCCACATCAACGCTGTCGCTTTCACCTTTCCTTATCTTCCTTGCGAATATCGCAAGTCTTACTGTGTCACCACTGCCCTCGTAAGGCCAGCAGCACGTTGAAAGCGTAAGAATATCATCGCCGTATTTTAAATCGACATCGGTGAAAATATCGCTTCTGTCCATTATATTTATGATATAATCGTTGAAATCGTCTTCGGAGGTGAAATCGAGCTTCTGATTATATTCATACACTTCTCCTCTTGACTCGGCAACATTGAATATGCCGAAGCCGAAAACCTTCCACTCCGCCTGCTCGTATAATGTATCGAATCTTATAACGGGATGCTCTTTGTAGAAAGACTTGCTCGGCTCGTCATACGAATCGTACATTGTACGCCAGTATTCGTTCAGCGGTGCAAAGAATGTGCCTACCGCCATATTGTGACCGTACAGCACCAGATTGCCCGAGTGACCGTCAGCCGTCACTTTGTTGCGATAATCCATCATTACCGTACCGCTGCGGCTTTCGTTCTTATAAAAGTCATGGGTAAGATAATAATCGTTGTCGGTTCCCTTTACAACGGGATAATCCACAAGAGTACCGTCTATCTTTATATATCCCACTGTGTCGGGATTTATTTCCAGCAGCTTCTTGAACGAGGGAAGTATATCCTTGTTATCTTCGGGAACATCCGTATTGGCATCAAGCTGATACATCTGCGAAATACCCTTGCTTACCTGCTCGTCCTTGTACATAGAAAGTATATCCGCAAGAAGCGGTATTGCCGTCGCAAGAAACACAATAAAAGCGACAATAAATACGATTTTTCTTATTATAAGCCCCGCATTGTCGCCTTTCCACGGGATAATGCCTCTTGCAAGGCGATAAAAGAAGTTAGGCTTTTTCTCTATTTTTGCTGTCGCATCAGCGTTTGCTTCTTCGGCTAATTCAGCACTTTTTTCTTCAAGCGCCTCCTGACCGTCCGACATTTCATCGGCACCTGAAAGCTCGTCTATCGTGCTTTCATCATCGACCGGTATATGTTCGGCGGCGGTATCGGCTTCATCCGCACTGACTGCGGCCTGCTCGTCTGCCATCTCGTTTTCGCCTTCGGGCGTAACGCCTACCGAGTTTTCTTCAAGCGCCGCTGCATTTGCTGCCTTTCTGTCAATATCTGCGATTATCTCATCAACAGACATACCGCCTGTATCATTTTCAAATTTGTTATCGCTTTCCATAACAGTCTCCTTGCTTGTTTGTTTTCTCTTGCTCTGTTTATATATTTTCGGCAACCCACTGCAATGCGGTAAGCACCGTGTTTTTTCTTATATATTCTCTCGCATTTTCGTCTTTTGCAAGCATTGGGTCGGTAAAAGCAAGCCGTGCCTGCGTATTTTCTGCCACGCTCAGCCCGATATATACAGTGCCGACAGGCTTGCCCAGCTCAGCTCCCGTAGGACCTGCTATGCCTGTTACCGATATTCCTATATCGCTTCCTGCCGTCTTTCTTACCCCTTCAGCCATTGCCGCTGCGGTTTCGGCGCTGACCACACCGTATTTATCTATTATTGCGGCAGGTACGCCTATAAACCGCTCCTTTGCGCTTATGGCATAGGTGCAGATGCTCATATCCATTACGGCTGAAGAACCGCTTACGGAAGTTATTGCGGCGCTGATAAGACCGCCCGTACAGCTCTCCGCACAGGCTATTTTCTTTCCCTTGCTAACTAATAATTGTACTACATTTCCGGCGGTTTTGTCAATATCGAGCTGAAGCTCCCCGATACGGCTCATAAAGCCACATCTCCTTTTTATCAAGGTTTATTCCTGCAACTTTAAGAAAAAGTTTGTTTTTGAGAAAAGCAATCTATTCTCAATCCCTAACCCCAAACCCCTTCCCCTCGGGAAGGGGCTATATTACTGGGGCTACCGCCCCTAATCCCTGTTGGGGGCTTCGCCCCTCAACCCCATTCACGACAACTTTAGAGGCTTTTTGACAACCCATTATTCCTGTTCTTCCTTGCTCTCGATTCTGAACAGCTTTACCGTTGTACCCTCTACAGCCTTTTCTATGAGAGGCGCAAAGTCAAACGACTGTTCAGCCTTTATGACCTCGTCAAACACAGGACGTGTCTTGGGGTGTTTCGGCGTAAATACCGTACAGCAGTCCTCATAAGGCAGGGTCGATGTTTCAAACGTATCTATCTTTCGTGCTATATCTATAATTTCCTTCTTATCCATACCGATAACAGGGCGGAATACCGGATATTCTGCGGCGGCATCGGTACACTGTATAGCCTTTAACGTCTGACTTGCCACCTGTCCCACGCTTTCGCCTGTAACAAGTGCACCATACTCGTTTCTTTCGGCAATTATGTTGGCGATTTTCACCATAAGCCTGCGCATAATTATTGTGAAAAATTCTTCGGGGCAGTTATCCCTCAGCGCTTCCTGTATCTCCGTAAACGGAACGCAGTAGAATCTTATATCTCCGCAATAGCTTGTCAGCTTTTCGCAGAGCGTTTCAACCTTCATCAGCGCACGCTCCGATGTATACGGAGGGCTTACAAAGTGTATACCGTCCACAATAAGACCACGCTTTGCCATCATATAGCCTGCAACAGGGCTGTCAATACCGCCCGACAGCAGAAGCAGAGCCTTGCCCGAGCTGCCTACAGGCATACCGCCCGCACCGATTATACGCTCGGCACTGACATACGCACCCTTGTCCCTTATCTCGCACATTACGGTAATTTCGGGATTATGAACGTCTACAGACAGATGAGGATACGCTTCAAGTATAGCCCCGCCAAGCTCCGCCTGTATTTCGGGAGTTTTCATAGGGAACGATTTATCTGAACGCTTTGCGTCAACCTTGAACGTTTTTGCGTTTTTGAGTGCATTTTCAAGATAAGGTACTCCCTGCGACTTTATCTGCTCGAAATCCTTCTCAAACACCGCACAACGCTGTAATGCGCCTATACCGAATATTACCTTCAGCTTTTCGATAACTTCGTCAAGGTCGCATTCGCCCACAGGCTCTATGTATATGGTAGACTGCTTTCTCATGTAATGAAATTTACCGCAGTGGCGCAGTCTTCTTCTGATATTCTTTACGAGTATATCCTCAAAAGTGCCTTTGTTAAGCCCTTTCAGTGCTATCTCGCCGTATTTTGCCATTATAAGTTCGTTCATTATATGTTTCCTTTCCTGCGGCTTTTCTTTGTACGTCTGAACCGTGAAATGCCGTTTTCTATTTCATCGCAAAGTGCGTCAATGTCTTCCTTTGTTGTTTCCATCGAAAAGCTCACTCTTATAGTGCTGTCCGCTCTTTCGCTGTTCATTCCGAAAGCGTCGGGCACCGAGCTTATCTTACCCTTTGAGCAGGCAGAGCCGCTGCTCACATAAATCTCTTTTTCTTCGAGCGAATGAAGCATTATCTCGCTTCTCACCCCAAGCACAGAGAAGCTCAGTATATTATATACGCTGTTGTCCGGGCTGTTTATATAAACGTCCTCCATTTTTGAAAGCCTGTCACGCAGATATTCATTCAGCTCCTTGTAATGTGTAAGGTCGGTAGGGTATGCCTTCACAGCCGCCTCAAATGATGCTATAAGCTCGGTAGGCTCTGTTCCCGGACGAAGATTTTTCTGCTGTCCTCCGCCGTATACAAGCGGAGTGAATCTTATTTTATCCGCACAGTACATTGCTCCTATGCCCTTAAAGCCGTGTATCTTATGTCCTGAAAGGCTGATAAGATCGCCCTTAAGCGTCACCTTGCAAAAGCCCTGTACGCCGTCTATATGAACGATAGTTTCGCTGTTCGCATTTTTTACGAGTCTGTACAGCTTTTCGGTATCGACCTTAAAGCCGTTCTCGTTGTTTACTGCCATGCACGATACAAGTATAGTATCCTGTGTGACATTATCCGCAATATACTGCTCGAAATTATCAATAGCGTCCTTAGGCGACAAACGGACTATTTCAAAGCCCAGCTTTTCAAGATAATCCATCGTTCTTGCTACGGACGGATGCTCCATAGCGGTAGTCACTATTTTATTTCCTCTGCGTTTATAAGCGTCTGCGACTCCTCTTATCGCAAGATTGTTGCTTTCAGTCGCACCTGATGTAAAATATATTTCTCCCTGCAGCCCCAGCTTTTTAAGAATCGTTTTCTTTGCACTGTTCATCAGCTTTTCGGACTCAACACCGAGCCTGTGCAGTGACGATACATTGCCGAAACAGCTTCTTGCGGCATCTTCAGCCGCTTTTATTGCCTGCTCGCAAGGCTTTGTAGTGGCGGCATTATCCAGATATATCAAAATTCCGTCTCCTTTTCATTGGGACTTCGCCCACTTATCTATAAGACGTTGCCCACTTGTCTATAATCGTTTTAATTATACACCATTTTGCGATAAAAAAACAGGGTATATTCTGAAATTTTTATGAAAAAATAACCTTGTATACGCATTACCGCCGATTTTATGAAAGGAAGAACATAATATGTATATTTCAAAACGTTGTTTTGTGCGGATAATCAGCTTTTTTACCGCCATATCGGTCGCCGCAGGCATATCTGCCACGCTGAATATGAACAGCTCCGTCCGTTATAAAAGGAGCTTTGAGCAAAGTATGACACGAAATGTAGAGGATCTGTCGGCCGAGATCGACAACATCAAGAACACGCTTTACAAGGGTATGTATGCAGGCACACCGGAGATGATGACACAACTTTCGTCAAAGCTGTGGAGCGATGCGTCCACCGCAAAAGCCTCACTTGCCGAGCTTCCGGTATCCGAGCTTCATCTTGAAAACACCTATAAATTTCTGTCGCAGGTGGGCAACTTCTCAAAGAGCCTTGCAAAGCGTTATTCCGACGGAGAAACGCTGACGGAGTACGACAGGAAATCGCTTAAAACGCTCGGCGAATATGCCGACCGCCTTGCCGACAATATGTGGAAAGTGGAACAGCGCATAACAAACGGCGAATTATCCTTTGAAAAAGCCGCAACAGAGGTGCAGGAAGCGAAAAACAGCGATGAGCCGTCATATATAACTGAGGGCTTCACCGATTTTGAAGAAGGCTATGACAACTACCCGACGCTTATATATGACGGACCTTTCTCAGACCATATCCTCGAAAAAAATCCCGAAATGCTGAAATCCGCATCGGCAGTCACCCTTTCGGACGCACTGAAAAAAGCCGAGAAAGCCTGCGGCACTGTCGGCTTGTCACACGATGACAAAAACGACGAACAGGGAAAAATGCCGTCCTATGTCTTTACTAAGGACAACACCACCATAGCCGTGACAAAAAACGGAGGTTACCTCAGCTATATGCTATGCGGCAGAAGTGTTCCGACACGCTCTGTCACCGCTCTTGAGGCTGTCGCAAAGGCTGAAGAATATCTCTCGATGCTCGGCATAAACCACATAACCGACACCTATTATGAGATAAACGGCAACGTCTGCCTTGTGAACTTTGCAGGCACACAGGGCGATATAACGATGTACACCGACCTTATCAAAGTAGGCGTGGCGATGGATAACGGCGATATACTCAGCTTTGACGGCAGAGGATATATCACAAATCACAAGAAACGTAATCTGCCCGAACCGAAGTTTACCGCAGAGCAAGCAAGAAAACAGCTTTCACCAGAGCTTACAGTTACTGATACCTCCCTTGCCGTAGTGCCTTCCGCAGGCACAAACGAACTTTATTGCTATGAATTTCACTGCACCTCTCCTGACGGCAGACAGATGCTCGTATATATAAATGCCGACACCGGCAAGGAAGAACAGATACTGTTGCTCGAAATCAGCGAAAACGGTACGCTGACCGTCTGATAGTATGATAACAAGATAACACAAAAATCCCCCGACAAAAAGTCGGGGGATTAATAATCTTATTTAATAATTAAACTAAGATTGAATGCTCATCGTTAGGATCGAACAGGTGTACCTTGTTAGGATCAAGAGCAAGCTTGATAACGTCCTGAGGACGAGCTGTACATCTGGGAGATACTCTTGCTGTCAGCGGGATACCTTCGCATGTGAGGTAGAGGTAAGACTCAGCACCCATCATTTCGGTAACGTCTACTGTAGCTTCGATCAGACCTGTCTTAGCGTTTGAAAGGAACATTTCTTCATCGTGAATGTTCTCGGGACGGATACCAAGGATAACTTCCTTGTCAACATAGTACTTAAGAGCTTCTGTATCTGCCTTAGCACCGGGCAGTTCAACATAGAACTTTCTGCCTCTTGTTGTCTTTGTATCTTCTGAACCGAATTCAACTGTGTACTTGCCGTTGAGCATGATGAGCTTAGCGTTGATGAAGTTCATCTGAGGTGAACCCATGAAGCCTGCAACGAACTTGTTAACGGGGTTCTCATACAGGTTGATAGGTGAATCGATCTGCTGGATGTAACCATCCTTCATAACTACGATTCTGTCACCCATCGTCATAGCCTCGATCTGGTCATGAGTAACGTAGATGAATGTAGTACCTAACTTCTTGTGAAGCTTTGAAAGCTCAGTTCTCATCTGTGCACGGAGCTTAGCGTCAAGGTTTGAAAGAGGCTCGTCAAGTAAGAATACCTGAGGATCACGAACGATAGCTCTACCTAAAGCTACACGCTGTCTCTGACCACCTGATAAAGCCTTGGGCTTTCTGTCGAGAAGATGTGCGATGTCGAGGATCTTAGCAGCTTCTTCAACAAGCTTCTTGATCTCATCCTTAGGCACTTTTCTCAGCTTTAAGCCGAACGCCATGTTCTCGAAAACAGTCATATGAGGATACAGAGCGTAGTTCTGGAAAACCATCGCAATATCACGATCCTTAGGAGCTACGTCATTAACGAGTCTGTCGCCGATGAAAAGCTCGCCTTCGGAAATTTCCTCAAGACCTGCAATCATTCTTAATGTTGTTGACTTACCGCAACCTGAAGGACCAACGAGGATAATGAACTCCTTGTCCTTGATGTTCATAGTAAAGTCAGAAACGGCTACTACGCCGCCGGGGTAACGCTTATAGATACCTCTTAAAGATAAACTTGCCATTTATGTGTGACCTCCTGTTTTATTGCAGAATAACCTTACGCTAATATTTTAACAAAATCGAGCCGAAAATGATAGTACCTAATTACCCAAATATCAAAGCCTTGCGTTATGCAAAATCACCAACACATATAAAACGCATTTAAATTTTGTCCTTTTTGTGTACAATTTATACAAATTTTAGCCGAATCTCAGCCTTGAATAAAGTAAATTCCGTTCGAATTTGTTACAAATCACAAATGAAAGCGGATAAATTTAGTGAAATTTTGCAATTAATACTTAAACGTGTTAAAGATTGCGTTAAAATTTCAGCATTTTGCTGAATATTTCAGCATAGATTTTAGTAAATTTCAAGTGACTATCCCCGCAACCGACCGCCCTGACAATAAATTGACATAACGGAGGAAAAATGAAACACAGAAAAATTATCCGCTTGCTTGTTATCCCTGCCGCTCTTTTCATTACACTGCTTACCGTCCTTGTTATGTGCCGCCGCAGTGCAATATGCGGTGAAACGTACAGCGACAGAGCCGATTACGCAAAAACGCTCGGCTACAGCATATCCGCCGACAGCGAAACCGTACAGAATATCGTTATCCCTGCCGTATTCGGCAGCGTATATGAAAACTACAACGCTTTGCAAAAGCAGTGCGGCTTTGATTTATCGCTGTATAAGGGCGAGGACGCAGTTCAGTATACCTATATTATAACCGATTACACCGATGACAGCGGAAACACGCTTGATAACATCAGAATGAACCTTATCATCGTGAGCGGCAGAATTGTCGGCGGCGATATATGCTCCGCCGCACTTGACGGCTTTATGACAGGGCTTCAGCCACGCAAAAATTAGCCACACGGGTTCCACAGCTTGCAAAAAAGTATTTTGTTTAATGTGCTTCCGTTATATCATTCAGCTTTGACTATGATAACAAGCTACCGATAGTACTATTTGTCGGACAGCACTTCTCGGGTTCGCTATTCGAGTGGATACACTTGTCAATATGAACGAGGGAAAGAACCAAAGGGATCAGGTACAAGTCTGAGCCTCGCTTACGCAAGGCTCGTGCACTCCGCTAAAGCTACGCTGGACTTGACAGCCCCTCTCCCTGTCCCTTAGGTTTTCTCCCAAATCAGTTA
>OMBQ01000518.1_pt1 | contig 45194 bp, 32 predicted proteins | sample 1674311 | NCBI WGS metagenome assembly OMBQ01 (sample SAMEA103958160, study PRJEB25191) | human gut metagenome | biome: human-associated habitat [ENVO:00009003]; feature: intestine environment [ENVO:2100002]; material: feces | place: Germany | collected 2013/2015 | reverse complement strand
GATATCCCTGTACGTTTCTCTCATAAACACCGATCAGTGCATCCAGCATATCCGGATTCTCAAGGATGTTCTTATTAGTAGCAAGCTTGTCCTCAGCAGCAGCTCCGTCAAGGATCTGTGCAAATACTTCAGGACCGAATGCAAGGGAAAGGATCGCACCGCCTACACCGGAAACAGAAGAGTAACGTCCGCCAATATAGTCATCCATGAAGATTGCTGTCAGATAATCCTCGCTCTTAGCCAGAGGAGATGTCTCACTTGTTACAGCAAGCATATGTTTGGATGGATTTAATCCTGCTTTTACCAGAGCGTTCTTGACGAATGCTTCGTTTGTCAGAGTTTCAAGAGTTGTACCGGATTTGGATACAACGATGAACAGAGAATGAGCAAGGTCTACTGAAGCAAGGACAGCAGCTGCATCATCAGGATCTACGTTGCTGATGAATTTTGCTTCCATTTTAAATGTGTTGTTTGCTTTTGCCCAGTTCTCAAGAGCGATATATAATGCACGAGGACCTAAGTCACTTCCGCCGATACCAATCTGTACGACTGTTGTGAACTTCTCGCCGTTTTCATTAGTGATCTCACCTGTGTGAACTTTATTTGCGAAGTCAGCGGCTTTCTTCTGCTGTGCTACGTAGAATTCACGTTTGTCAACACCGTCTACAACTACAGCGTCACCGAGCTGAGTTCGTGCAAGGTGATGAAGAACCATACGTTTCTCTCCTGTATTGATCACAGCGCCGTTGTATAATTCCTGAAATTTGTCGATAAGCTGGGCTTCGTCTGCCAGATCTGCAAGTGCGTTCAGGACTGTTTCGTCAACCTGTTTTGCGGCATAGTTATAAGCCAGGCCGGCTGCCATTGGTGCGCTGTACTTCTTTACACGTTCAGCACCATTTTCGCCTGTCATGGCCTCTGCGATATTTACATGACCCTTCAGACCGGCAAGCTTACTGTAGGAAGCAAGAGTGTCCAGATTTTTCCATGTTGCCATAATAATATTCCTCCTTTAAATGACTGTAGCTGTATGGCTGCAGTTGCTAATATTGATTATACTGAATAAATGTTTTAATTTCAATGCAAGGATGCAGGGATTTTAAATATATTTTCCAGTTTACCGGAATGTTATTTCTGAAAAATTTAGATTTTTTATAAATATTTAACAAATTAAAGCGTAAGCATTTTCCAGTAGTATTAGCTTGAAATGGTATGAGAAAGTATGGTATAATTTCCTTTATATCTGCACAGCTAGAATACATACGAATAATAGCAGAAAAACAGTTACTGTTCCAATGTTGCTGAGAACAGTAACGAAAATATCTCCACAAAGCGAAAAGCAATATATAAGGAAGAAAGGAAAAACATATGGCTAACGCTAAATACTTCTTAAAGAGATTTGCAATGGCATTGCTTACGATCTTTCTGGTAGCATGCCTTACATTTCTTCTGATGAACGCTGTGCCTGGAAGCCCGTGGCTCAGCGAGAAAACGCCATCTGCCGCAACCCTGGCAGCGCTGAATGCAAAATATGGCCTGGATAAGCCTGTTCATGTTCAGCTTTTCATGTATCTTAAAAATATTCTGCATGGTGACTTTGGCGTGTCCCTGAAGATGCAGAAAAACCGCGCAGTTCTGGATATCATCGTTGAGATGTTCCCGGTATCTGCCAAAGTAGGTGCCCTCGCTCTGTTATGGGCGATCATCGTAGGTGTACCACTTGGATGTCTCGCAGCATTTAAGAGAGGTAAGCTCACAGACAGTATCCTCAGAGTTATCTGCACTCTGGGTATCTCCATGCCGAGTTTCGTAGTTGCATCTGTTCTTCTTGTAACACTCACAGGTGACGGAGCACTGAATCTGTTCCCGTCCATTTTTGATGCGTCACAGGGGATCAGAGCCTACATACTTCCGTGCTTTGCATTGGGATTTTACCCGATGTGCTATACTGCACGTCAGACCCGTTCTGCTATGCTGGATTCCTTAAGCCAGGAATATATCAAGACAGCCAGGGCAAAAGGTCTTAAGAATAAGAAGATCATCTTCAAACATGCATTAAGAAATGCCCTGATCCCGGTTATTACTTACCTGGGACCGCAGGTTGCTTTTACTTTATGCGGTGGTTTCGTAGTAGAGAGTGTATTCTCTATCCCGGGACTGGGACGTTATTTCGTACAGTCTATTCAGAACCGTGACTATCCGGTTATCATGGGAACTACTATTTTCCTTGCAACATTTATTATTCTGATGAATCTGGTCGTAGACCTCCTCTATAAGGTAGCTGACCCGAGAATCAGCCTGACAAAGGGAGGAGACTGATCATGGCAGAGAATAAGAAGATCAAGAAATGTCCGGTAAGTCTTCAGCCGGATATTGAAAACCTTCTTCAGGACCTGACACCGGATGATTTTTCACCGGCTTCCGGTCAGGAAAAAGAAGATTTCATCCAGGACCGCCAGAGTGTATCTTACTGGAAAGATGCCTGGAGAAGATTAAAGAAGAATGTTGTGGCGATGGTCGCACTTGGAGTTATTATATTCCTGTTTCTGTTTGCGTTCGTCGGACCACTTCTGATCCCATATGGATATGATGAATTTAACGATGGCGCTGAGAACCTGTTTCCATATCATTACACACTGGAAGACCAGCAGCGTGTAGATGAAGAGATTGCATCCAGAACTCAGAGTGAGGTTGTTGATGTTGATTCAATGATCGAGCAGGCTAAGGCAGAGGCGGAAGCCAAAGGTGAGAAGTTTACAAAAAAAGATGAAGCAATCCTTCGCGCAAAAGCAAAAACAGCAGCAAAGAATGATACAGCGAGTGAGTCTGAAGAGAGCACAGACCCAGATACAGTCCGCAAGGAACTGGGAATTAAGAAACATATCTTCGGATATTCAAAGAAAGAACTTGAGCGTAAAGCAGCCGGCGAGAAAGTTTTCCCACATGTCTTTGGAACAGATATGTACGGACGTGATATTCTTGTCCGTGTTATGTATGGTGCACGAGTTTCTATGTCAGTTGGTGTATTTGCCGCACTTCTCGTACTGATCATTGGTGCTTTATATGGTGCGATCTCCGGTTACTGTGGCGGTAAGGTCGATGCAGTGATGCAGCGTATCGTAGAGCTGATCTATGCAGTTCCTGAAATGCTGGTCGTACTTCTGATCGCAACTGCACTGAAACCAATCCTGACAGAATATATCAACTCCCCGGGCGGCGGTCCGCTGAAGTCCTTTGCCAATGTACTTGGTCCGAACCTTATCTCCATGTTCATTGCCTTCGGTCTTCTGTACTGGGTAACTATGAGCCGTATCATCCGTGGACAGGTACTTCAGCTGAAACAGCAGGAATATGTAACAGCAGCCAGAGCACTCGGTGCTTCAGGCGGACGTATCATCCGTCGTCATCTGCTTCCGAACTGTATCGGACAGATCGTTGTAACAACCTGCCTGCAGATCCCGTCTGCGATCTTCCTGGAGTCATTCCTTTCCTATCTTGGTGTTGGTGTATCTGCACCGCTTCCAAGCCTTGGATCTATGGCAACAGACGCATTAAGCGGTATGTATACATACACTTACAGACTGATCGTTCCGTCTGTAGTCCTCAGTGTAATGATTCTTGCATTTAACCTGTTCGGTGATGGTCTGCGCGATGCACTTGACCCGAAACTTAAGAAATAAGAGAGGAGGAGAATCATGTCTGAACAGAAACATAAATTATTGGAAGTTAAGGACTTAAAAGTCTCCTTCTTTACACCGGCCGGTGAAGTTAAGGCTGTAGGAGGAATCTCCTACGACCTGGACTACGGCGAAGTTATGGGAGTAGTAGGAGAGTCCGGTTCCGGTAAGAGCCAGGAAGCCTACTCTATTATGGGACTTCTTCAGTCTCCTGGTAAGGTTGTCGGAGGTTCCATTACTTTTGAAGGACAGGATGTCCTGTCTTTTACCAAAGATCAGATGACAGAATTCCGCGGCAGTAAAGTAGCGATGATCTTCCAGAACCCGATGACCTGTTTAAACCCGGTTTACACCATTGGAAATCAGTTAGTAGAAGCACTTCGCGCTCATGATAAAAAGATCAGCAAGGAAGAAGCTGAGAAGCGTGCCATGGAAATGATGGAAATGGTTGGTATCAACAATGTACAGAAGCGTATGAAACAGTATCCTCATGAGTTCTCCGGTGGTATGCGCCAGCGAGTTATGATCGCCATGGGTCTGATCTGTCATCCGCAGCTTCTGATCGCAGATGAGCCGACTACAGCTCTGGATGTTACGATTCAGGCACAGGTTCTGGAACTGATGAAGGATTTGAATAAAAAGAATAATACTACTACAATTCTGATTACACATGATCTTGGTGTGGTAGCAGAGATGTGTGATGAGGTAGCAATTGTATATGCTGGAGAAATTGTGGAAATTGGTTCTTTGAGGGATATTTTCAAGAATCCATGTCACCCTTATACGAATGGTCTTTTTGGAGCGTTACCTAAGCTTGACGAAGAGGTAGAATGGCTTAGCCCGATTGAAGGATTACCGCCAGATCCCACAGCTCTTCCACAGGGATGTAAGTTCCATCCACGTTGTCCGAAAGCAACAGAAAAATGCCGGTGCGGCAATGTGGAGCTGACAGAAATTGCTCTAGGTCATATGTGCAGATGCATTTACGCACAGAAGGAGGGTACCAATGTCTAAATTAGTGGAAGTAAAAAATCTGAAAAAGTATTTTAAATCCCCAAGGGGTACCGTTCATGCCACAGACGATGTTACTTTTTGCATCGAACAAGGTAAGACAATGGGAATTGTTGGTGAATCTGGCTGTGGTAAATCCACACTGGGAAGAATGCTGGTGCATCTGGAAGAGAGCACGGGCGGTCAGATTATTTTTAACAATGAGGATGTAACCCAGTTAAGCAAAAAAGGGTTAAAGGAATATCATTCCCATGCCCAAATGATTTTCCAGGATCCCTTCAGCTCCCTCAATCCTGCGAAAAAGGTGGGATGGATTCTGGAAGAACCGCTCCGCCTGAACACGGGGCTTAACAGGGTTGAGAGAGAAAAAAAGGTGTCTGAGATGCTGCGCAGGGTGGGGCTGGAGGAAAAGCTGGCGCAGCGCTATCCCAGACAGCTGTCTGGAGGCCAGCGGCAGCGCGTCTGCATTGCGGAAAGCCTGATGCTCTCCCCGAAGCTTCTGATAGCGGATGAACCGGTTTCCGCCCTGGACGTAACCATACAGGCGCAGATTATCGCCCTTTTGCGCAGCATACAGAAGGAGATGGGGCTTGCCATCCTTTTTATCTCCCACGACCTGAATGTGGTGTACCAGCTCTGCGACCGGGTGCTGGTGATGTACGCCGGACGGGTAGTGGAGTCCATCGCCGCTAAAGATCTCGATCACGCCCGTCACCCCTACACTCAGGGATTGATTAACTCGCTGCCGGATATGCAGCATCGTCGCCCGATACTGCCGGTGCTGCAGCGTCAGGCCAGCTGGTTAACGGATTAAGGAGCGGATAATGATTGAAGTTCAACATCTCAACCTCGCGTTTGGCGAGGGGGAGAAGCGTAACCAGGTGCTGTATGACGTCAGTTTCCACGTTAAGCCCGGCGAGATCTACGGTCTGGTAGGAGAGTCCGGTTCCGGTAAAACGACGGTGCTCAAGTGCCTGGCGGGGCTGTTTACCCACTGGCAGGGGGAACTGACCATCGATGCTCAGCCCTTAGGGCATGAAATTAGCCGCGAGCGCTGCCGTCAGGTGCAGATGGTATTTCAGGACCCCTACGGATCGCTGCATCCCCGTCACACCATTGGCGATATCCTCGAAGAGCCGCTGCAGATCCATCGTATCAACGACCGCGACCGGCGGATCAATGTGCTGCTGGATAAAGTTGGCCTCAACCGCGCCTTTCGCGAGCGCTATCCGCATCAGCTCTCCGGCGGGCAGCGGCAGCGCGTGGCGATAGCCAGAGCGCTGATTCTTGAGCCTCAGGTGCTGCTGCTGGATGAGCCGACGTCGGCGCTGGATGTGTCGGTGCAGGCTGAGATCCTTAACCTGCTGGCAGAATTGCAGCGGGAGGCTAAGCTCACTTACCTGATGGTCACCCACGATCTTGGGGTTATTGCCCACTTATGCCAGAAAGTGGCGGTGATGCAGTACGGGAAGATCCTCGAAACCCTGACGGTCGATGCGCTGGTCAGCGGCCAGGCGCAGACGGCCTATACGCAGATGCTGGTTAACGCCAGTCGGCAATATACGCGCGAAATGGCGCGTGAGGTGGCGGAATACTAAGCTTTATGGCGCATTGTCTCACGGCAGATGCGCCCATTCTAATAGGTAACTATTTGATGTTATAGGTTTTTTGTGGTTGTGGGTATCGTCTATTAATGTAAGCGCGTTGTTTGGATCGATATCCTGCCTAGGTTTTTCCTGCAGCCGCAGGTGCCGTTTTACCTTAACATTCAGAGGCTCAATCAACGAACCCGGCTGCTGTATACCAGCCGGGCACCGTCTTTGCTTTGCGAAGCCTGATCAGCGTAGCAGCGGGCAGTCGGGCGGCAGCCGGCAGCGCAGGGCCGCCGGTAACAGCTCCATACGGAAGGTTTTGCCGCTGAGCGGCTCGCCGTCGAGGTTAAACGTCATCTCATGGGGGGCGGTGATCTCAAACCACGAGGAGACGCCGTCGACAATATTCGGCGAGTTTTCCGGATTCGCCAGGGTGCTGAAGAGGGCAGGGATCAGCTCTTCGCCGGTGAAAATGCGCAGATGCAGCAGACCATCGTTAATCAACGCCTCCGGACATAGCTGCTGGCCGCCGCCCGCCTGGCGGCCGTTGCCGATGCCGATGACCAGCGCATCGCCCTGCCAGTGAAAGTTCTCCCCGCGGATCTCGCAGCGGTCCGGCTTCAGGGTATCCATGCGCATCAGGCCGTGGATTAAATAAGAGACACCGCCGAGCGCGGCTTTGAGCTTTTCCGGCGTTTCGGTGGTGATCCGGGTGCCGAACCCGCCGGTCGCCATATTAATAAAGCCGGTCTTATCATTAACCCGGGCGATATCTATCGGCACATCGCGACCGACGATCGCCAGCTTGAGGGCGCTGGCCAGATCTTGCGGAATACCGACGCTGGTGGCGAAGTCGTTGGCCGTGCCCAGCGGTAAAATCCCCAGCGCCATGTTGCTGCCGCGCTCCACCAGCGCGGTCGCCACTTCATTAATCGTGCCGTCGCCGCCGCCGGCGATCACCGTTTCAACGTTCAGCTGCAGGGCTTCATCGATAAACCGCGCGGCATCGCCCTTTTCCCAGGTCACGCGGACGTGAATATCAATCCCTTCATCGCGTAACAGGTTAACCGCTTCGCGTAGCTGCGGTTCATTGGCACCTTTGCCGTTAAGGATCAGTAAGCTGGCAGGAAACGTAGACATCATCAAGGGAACCTTTATTGCTCAATGTTGCATAAAGTGTACCGCATGACGCAAGCGAAGGCCGGAAGAGAGGCAAAAAAATAAGCCCGCGTAAGGGAGATTACGCAGGCTAAGGAGGTGGTTCCTGGTACAACTAGCATTTATGGGTTATGTTTTTCAGCGAAATGGATGATACCTGTTTCGATCGAAACGGTATGTGATCCGATTCTAATATCCTTACATCGTGAAAAAATAACGCAAATTAACTAGTTACCGTGCGGGTTTCTGGTTGTCTGACCAGTAAAGTTGCGCATCAGCAGCGCATACTGCAGGGGCAGGTCGTCCGGCACAGGCAACCATACGGTATAGCCGTCGCCCGGGGCCACCGGCATGGCTTCGCCTTTGCCATTTACCATATGCTCGAGGGTGAAGTTGACGTTACCCTGCGGAGTCATCAGTTCAAGGCTGTCGCCAACGCTGAACTTATTTTTGACCGCCACTGCCGCCAGCGGGCCGTTCCGCTCCCCGGTGAATTCGCCGACAAACTGCTGGCGTTCGGAGAGGGAGTAGCCATATTCGTAGTTCTGGTAATCGTCATGGGTATGGCGGCGCAGGAAGCCTTCGGTGTACCCGCGATGGGCCAGCCCCTCAAGGGTTTCCAGCAGGCTGGTATCGAACGGTTTGCCGGCGGCGGCATCATCGATCGCCTTGCGGTAAACCTGGGCGGTGCGCGCGCAATAGTAGAAGGATTTGGTGCGGCCTTCGATCTTCAGCGAGTGAACGCCCATCTGGGTCAGACGCTCAACGTGGGCGATAGCCCGCAGATCTTTCGAGTTCATGATGTAGGTGCCGTGCTCATCTTCGAAGGCGGTCATGTACTCGCCCGGACGTTTGGCTTCCTCGATCATAAAGACTTTATCGGTCGGCGCGCCAATGCCGAGGGTTGGCTCCACGGTCTGCACCGGAATCGGCTCATATTTGTGAACGATATTGCCGACGTCGTCCTCTTTACCTTCCGCCACGTTGTATTCCCAGCGGCAGGCGTTGGTGCAGGTTCCCTGATTCGGGTCGCGCTTGTTGATATACCCGGAGAGCAGGCAGCGGCCGGAGTAGGCCATGCACAGCGCGCCGTGGACGAAAATCTCAATTTCCATCTCCGGCACCTGGCGGCGGATCTCTTCGATTTCATCCAGCGACAGTTCACGCGACAGGATCACGCGGGTGAGGCCCATCTGCTGCCAGAATTTGACCGTCGCCCAGTTGACGGCGTTGGCCTGCACTGAAAGATGGATCGGCATATCCGGAAAGTTTTCCCGCACCAGCATGATTAAACCCGGATCGGACATGATCAGCGCGTCCGGACCCATCTCCACCACCGGCTTCAGATCGCGAATAAACGTTTTCAGCTTGGCGTTATGCGGGGCGATGTTGACCACCACATAGAATTTTTTACCCAACGCGTGGGCTTCATTGATGCCGAGCTGCAGATTTTCGTGATTGAATTCGTTGTTACGCACGCGCAGCGAGTAGCGCGGCTGGCCGGCATAAACGGCATCGGCGCCATAGGCGAAAGCGTAACGCATATTCTTCAGCGTTCCCGCCGGGGAAAGGAGTTCTGGTTTAAACATGGTGTTCTCGTTCTGATGACAGGTCAGAATCGCCGCACCGGGTGCGGCGAGTTGGGGAGTGTCCCCACATTAAGGGCGGGCATTGTAGCGCCGCGGCGAAGGGGAGTAAATATCATATGGGTATCTTTCAGTATGGCTAATTTGTTTGCCATTTTGAACCTGGGCAGTGCTCACACTGACAGCACTCATAACGCCTGGTGTCATAGTCGCTACGGAGTATCCCGGGTTGCGGGGTAAACGCCTTACCCGGGCTACGGATTGCAGACGGCGGTGGACTTGTAGCCCGGCTAAGCGCAGCGCGAGCCGGTAAAAGGCTAATTACGCCAGCCGACAGGCGTCGGCTTCCCAGCGGTAGCCAACCCCGTACACGGCGCGGATGAACGACTGTTCGGCGTCCAGCGCCTCCAGCTTGCGCCGCAGATTTTTGATGTGGCTGTCAATGGTGCGGTCGGTCACTACCCGATAGTCGTCATACAGATGGTTGAGCAACTGTTCGCGGGAGAAGACCTTCCCCGGCTCCTGGGAGAGGGTTTTCAGCAGCCGGAACTCGGCGGGGGTGAGGTCCAGCAGCTTGTCGCGCCACGAGGCCTGAAAACGGCCCTCGTCGACAATCAGCGGACTCTGCGCGTCCAGCGCCTGCAGGTCGCGCTGCGGCTTGCAGCGGCGGAGAATGGTTTTCACCCGGGCGACCACTTCCCGCGGGCTGTAAGGCTTGCAGATATAGTCATCGGCGCCAATCTCCAGCCCCAGCAGACGGTCGATCTCTTCGATTTTCGCCGTCACCATCACCACCGGAACGTCGGAGAAGCGGCGAATCTCGCGGCACAGCGTCAGGCCGTCGGTACCGGGCAGCATCAGATCCAGCAGGATCAGGTGCGGCGGAGTCTGCCGAACGTAGGGCAGGACCTTGTCGCCATGGTTAATCAGCGTAGGCGCATAGCCGGCAGCCTGCAGATAATCAATCAGCAGCTGGCCGAGCTTGGGTTCATCTTCCACGATAAGAATGCGCGGGGTGTTTTCATCTACAGGCAATTCAGTCATACGTCTCTCGGTAAATCATGTTCCAGAGGTAACTCAACTTTAATGCTAACCCCGCCAAAAGGCGAATGGTCGGCACGCAGGGTGCCGCCGTGGGCCGCTACGATATTGAGGCAAATCGCCAGCCCAAGGCCGGAGCCGCCGCTGGCGCGGTTGCGCGATCCTTCCGCCCGGTAAAAGCGCTCGCACAGGCGGGCCAGCTGCTCATCGCTGACCCCGGGGGCGCTGTCGGCGAAGTCGATCACCAGCATCCGTCCGCTGCGGCGGGCGGTGATGTGCAGGCTGCCGCCGCTGTCGGTATAGCGCAGGCTGTTTTCCAGCAGATTGTTGAAGAGCTGCATCAGGCGGTCGCGGTCGCCGAAGATCATCGCCTGCTCCGGGAGCGACACCTGGATGCTCAGCTGCCGGCCGGCGAAGCGCTCGCGAAAAGCGCCTGCGGCTACCTCCAGCAGGGTGATGATATCCAGCGAGGTTTTCTGGTAGGCCAGCGCTCCCTCATCGGACATCGACAGCTGATGGAGATCGTCTACCAGCTTGGTGAGGGTGGCCACTTCAGCCTGCAGAGAGGGAATGGATTCAGGGGTAAAACGCCGGACCCCGTCCTGAATCGCCTCCAGTTCGCCGCGCAGCACCGCCAGCGGGGTACGCAGTTCATGGGAGATATCGGCCATCAGATCGCGACGCATCTGCTGGTTGCGCTCCAGGGTGCTGGCGAGCTGGTTAAAATCCTGCGCCAGGCGGCCGAGCTCATCGCCGCCGGTCACCGTCACGCGGGTGGAAAAGTCGCCCGCCGCCAGCTTATGGGTGCCTTCCACCAGCCGTTTCACCGGCGCCAGCAGGCCGCGGGCCAGCGGGAAGGTGGCCAGCGCGGCAAGCAGGGTGGCGAGGGCGACAATCAGCCAGCTGGTGCGCTTCTGCTGCCGGTCGAAGTTAATGTCGGTATTGCGGGTTAGCCGCTCCACCGGCGAGGCGATCACTCTGCCTACCTCCACGCCGTTGACCATAATGCTGCGCTGGCTGCCGTCCTCCGGCACACGCTCGCGGGGGCCCACCAGCACCCGGCCAGACTGATCAACCACCCAGAACATGGTGCGCCAGCCGTGGGGCGGCATTTCCGGCCTCGGGCGCGGGCCGTCAGGGGGACCATCCGGCGGCGGCCCATCGGGACCGGCGCCCGGCGCGTCCATCGCCCCCGGCTTCATGGCGTGCCCCGGCGGCGAGCGGTCGTCATTATCCCGTTCGAAGGTGCGCAGCAGCTGGAAGATAAAGCGGTCATTGTTGCGCAGAAACGCCCAGCTGCCGTGCTGGGCATACTGCTCGCTCAGCGCGTCGCTAAGCATGGTTAACCGCTGCTCATTGCCGCGCTTGATGTAATCGATAAACCCGCGTTCGAAACTGATGCGAACCGCCCAGTGCATGCTGATCAGCAGCACGATGCAGGTGGCGAAAATAGCGAGGAACAGCTTGCCGGTAATGCCCGGGCGCCAAAATTTCACGATCCACTCCTGTTGCGTCGACGGATGACGGTATTGCTGCCGACGTCATCCGGTACCCGGGAAAAGATGAGCGCCGGCAGGGCGATGATCGCCGCCATGCTCAGATAGGTATAGAGAAAGACCTGATGGGTGCCGGCGGCGTCGAGGCTCAGATGCTGCTGGCCGTACAGCCCCAGCAGCAGCCCGGCGATGGTCACGCCAATACTCATCGACAGCTGCATCACCATCGACAGCAGGCTGTTGCCGCTGCTGGCCAGATCGTCCGGGAGATCTTTCAGGGTCAGGGTATTCATCGACGAGAAGCGGCTGGCGTTGATCATCCCCTGCAGAAACAGGATCAGCGGCAGCGCGTAATACCAGCCCGCCAGGGCGCAAAACATAAACAGCAGGCTGACCGCCGCCAGCCCCAGAGTGCTGGCGACCAGCACCCGACGGTAGCCGAAGCGGTTGACCACCTGGACCACGATCCGCTTCATCCCCATGCTGCCAAGCACCATCGGGATCATCATCAGCCCGGCGTGGAAGGGGCTAAAACCGAGGCCGATCTGCAGAAACACCGGGGTCATAAACGGCAGCATGCCGCTGCCGATGCGCCCGGCGAAGCTGCCGCCGAGGCCAAGGGAGAAGGTGCGGTTGCGAAACAGGTTAAGGCTGAACAGCGCCCGGGCGTTACCGCGGGCGTGCCACAGGTAGAGCAGCAGGGCGGCGAGGCCGACGGCCACCAGTCCCGCCAGCCAGGCGGGGGAAATGCCGAGCCCTTTCTGGCCATCCAGCGCCAGGGTCAGGGTCGCCATCCCGGCCGCCAGCAGCACAAAGCCGGCGAGATCGAAGCGTCGGGTCTGCATGGTGTAGTTGGGCATCAGGCAGAGGGTGGCGATGGCGCCGACGATCCCCACCGGGATGTTAATGAGGAAGATCCAGTGCCAGGAGGCGTACTCCACCAGTACCCCGCCCAGCGCCGGGCCGAGCAGCGGGCCGACCTGGCCCGGCAGGGTAACGAAGGTCATCGCCGCCATGTACTGATCGCGCGGGACGATCTTCATCACCGTCAGGCGACCGACCGGCACCATCATCGCGCCGCCGATACCCTGCAGCACCCGCGCCATCACCAGCTGGTCAAGGGTGCTGGCCTGGGCGCAAAACAGCGATCCAGCGGTAAACAGCACGATGGCGGTAAAGAAAATATTGCGCACGCCGACTTTGTCCGCCAGCCAGCCGCTGGCCGGCAGCATCACCGCCACCGTCAGGACATAGGAGACGATGATCATATGCATATGCAGCGGACTCTCCCCAAGGCTTTTGGCCATCGAGGGGAGGGCGGTGTTGACGATGGTGGTGTCCAGCGACTGCATAAAGAAGCCGAACGCCACTATCCATAGCTGCCAGCGCACGCTGGCCGGGAGGTCTGTCATCTTATTCGCTTACCGGTTGAGTGGAATGACGCGAAAAACGCAGCCGCAAACGGTCAAAGAAAAGATAGACCACCGGCGTGGTGTAGAGCGTTAACAGCTGGCTCATCACCAGACCGCCGACGATAGTGATCCCCAGCGGCTGGCGCAGTTCGGAGCCGTCGCCGCCGGAGAGCACCAGCGGCAGGGCGCCGAACAGCGCGGCGAGGGTGGTCATCATAATCGGCCGGAAACGCAGCAGGCAGGCCTGGAAAATCGCCTCTTCCGGCGTCAGGTTGCCGGTGCGCTGCGCCTCAAGGGCAAAATCAACCATCATGATGGCGTTTTTCTTCACGATGCCAATTAATAACATGATCCCGATAAGGGCGATTAGGCTGAACGGGGCATCGAATATCTCCAGCGCCAGCAGCGCGCCCACCCCGGCGGAGGGTAGCGTCGAAAGTATGGTCAACGGATGTACATAGCTCTCGTAGAGCATCCCCAGCACGATATAGACCGTGGCAATGGCCGCGAGGATCAGGATCACCTGCGCGTTCATGGTCTGCTGGAACACCTGAGCGGTACCGGCAAAGGAGCCACGTACGGTGGACGGCACCCCGAGCTGGGTCATCGCGCGGTTAATCGCCTCGCTGGCTTCCGACAGCGAGCGGCCGGTGGGCAGGTTAAAGGAGATTGTGGACGCCGCCGACAGCCCCTGGTGGTTCACCGACAGCGGGGCGTTGGCCGGCTGCCATTTGGCGAAGTAGGCCAGCGGGATCGGCTTACCCTCGCTGTTGATGACAAACATCTTATCCAGGGCGCTGACGTCCTGGGTGTAGGCCGGATCCACCTCCATCACCACCTTGTACTGGTTAAGCGGCTGGTAGATGGTGGAGATCTGCCGCTGGCCGAAGGCGTTGTTCAGCAGGTTGTTGGCGTCCTGAACGCTGATGCCGAGGCGCGACATGGTATCCCGGTCATAGACCAGGTCCATTTCGGCGCCATTGTCCTGCTGATCCGAGTTGACGTCCGCCAGCTCAGGCAGCGCCGCCAGCGCTTTGCGGATCTTCGGCTCCCACTCGCGCAGCGCCGACAGGTCATCGGACAGCAGGGTGTACTGATAGCTGGCGTTCGACTGCCGGCCACCGACGCGGATATCCTGCACCGCCATCAGGAACAGGTTAGCCCCGGGCTCGTTGGCCAGCTTTTTGCGCAGCCGGTCAATCACCTGCTGCGCCGTCTCGTGGCGCTGGTCGCGCGGCTTGAGGGTGATAAACATCATCCCGCTGTTGACCCGCGAGCCGCCGGTAAATCCGGTGACGTTATCCACTGCCGGATCTTCGCGAATGATTTTCATAAAGTCCTGCAGCTTGCCGCGCATCGCCTGGAAGGAGATGCTCTGGTCGGCCTGAATGCCGCCCATCAGCACGCCGGTGTCCTGCTCCGGGAAGAAGGTTTTCGGGATCGAGATATAGAGCCAGACGTTGAGGGCAATGGTGCCCAGCACCACCAGGCCGGTCAGGCGGCTGTGCTTCAGCACCCATTTTAACGATTTACCATAGCCGCCCTGTACGGCCACCAGCAGGCGGCCAAAGCCGCGGTTGCGCGTCGGCTGGTGGGGTTTGCCGCTTTTTAGCAGCCAGCCGCACATCATCGGCGTCAGGGTGAGGGAGACCGCCAGCGAGATGCCGATCGCCACCGACAGGGTGACGGCGAACTCGCGCAGCAGGCGGCCCGGCAGGCCGCCCATCAGCAGCAGCGGCAGAAACACCGCCACCAGCGACAAGCTCATCGACAGGACGGTAAAGCCGACCTCGCGGCTTCCCTGCAGCGCCGCCTGCAGCGGTTTCATCCCCGCCTCCAGATGGCGGGAGATATTCTCCAGCACCACGATGGCGTCATCCACCACGAAGCCGGTGGCGATAGTCAGGGCCATCAGCGACAGGTTATTGAGGCTGAAACCGCATAAGTACATCGCGGCGAAGGTGCCGATTAAGGAAACCGGAACGGCGACGGCGGGGATCAGCGTGGCGCGTCCGGAGCGCAGGAACAGGAACACCACCAGGATCACCAGCGCCACCGAAATCACCAGCGTCTGCTCCACCTCCTCCAGCGAGGCGCGGATGGTCGGCGAGCGATCCTGGGCGATCTGCAGGTCGATGGCCGCCGGGATGGTCTGCTGTAGCTCCGGCAGGCGGGCGCGGATGCTGTCCACCGTCTGAATGATATTGGCTTCCGGCAGTTTGCGGATCATCAGCAGGATCGCCGGCTTGGCGTTGGTCATCCCGGCGTTGCGCACGTCCTGCACCGAATCTGACACGGTGGCAACATCCCCCAGCCGCACCGCGGCGCCATTCTGGTAGTGGACGATCAGCGGCTGATAGTCGGCGGCGGTCTTCAGCTCATCGTTGGTATGCACCTGCCAGCGGTGGGCGCTGTCCTCCAGCGCCCCCTGCGGCTTGCGCACGTTGGCGTCGCTGATGGCGGTGCGCACCGCGTCCAGCGACACGCCCTGGTTGAACAGCGCCTGCGGGTTGAGGTCGACGCGCACCGCCGGCAGGGAGCTGCCGCCGACGTCGACATCGCCGACGCCGTCAATCTGCGCGATGGTCTGCGCCAGCTGGGTGGAGGCGAAATCATACAGCTCACCCTGGGAGTAGGTGTCGGAGGTCAGCGTCAGGATCATGATCGGCGCATCCGACGGGTTGGCTTTGCGGTAGGTCGGCCGGCTGGGCATCCCGCTCGGCAGCAGGCTTTGCGCGGCGTTGATCGCTGCCTGGACATCGCGCGCCGCGCCGTTGATATCGCGGTCGAAGTTAAACTCGAGAATGATGCGGGTGCTGCCGAGTGAACTGGAGGAGGTCATCTCATTGACCCCGGCAATCCGCCCCAGGGAGCGCTCCAGCGGGGTGGCCACCGACGAGGCCATGGTCTCCGGCGAGGCCCCCGGCAGCGAGGCGCTGACCATAATCACCGGGAAATCGACCTGCGGCAGCGGGGCCACCGGCAGCAGCCGGAAGCCGAGAATGCCGCACAGGGTGATGGCCAGCGAGATGAGGATCGTCGCCACCGGGCGGTAAATGAAGAGGGCGAATAACTTCACTTACGCCTCCTCTTCCTGACGCGGGAAGCGGCGCTTCAGGTGCAGCGACAGGCGGTCGAACAGCAGATAGATCACCGGGGTGGTGAACAGGGTCAGCACCTGGCTGAGCATCAGGCCGCCAACCATGCCGATCCCCAACGGACGCCGCAGCTCCGCGCCGACGCCGGTGCTCAGCATCAGCGGCAGGGCGCCGAGCAGGGCGGCGAGGGTGGTCATCAGGATCGGTCGGAAGCGGAGCAGGCAGGCCTGGTAGATCGCCTCCCGCGGCGGCATGCCCTGCTCGCGCTCGGCGGCCAGCGCGAAGTCGATCATCATGATGGCGTTCTTCTTCACGATGCCGATCAGCAGAATGATGCCGATAATGGCGATCACGTCCAGCTCGCTGCCCGCCAGCCACAGCGCCAGCAGCGCCCCGACCCCGGCCGTGGGCAGGGTGGAGAGAATGGTGATCGGATGGATAAAGCTCTCATACAGCACCCCCAGGACGATATACATCGCCACCACCGCGGCCACGACCAGCCAGACGGTGCTGCCCAGCGCCGACTGGAAGGCCAGCGAGCTGCCCTGGAACTGAGTGCGAATATCGCTCGGGAAATCCAGCGACTGTTCGGCGGTGAGGATAGCCTCTACCGCTTCGCCCAGCGAGTAGTTGTCCGGAACGTTAAACGAGATGGTGGTCACCGGGAACTGATCGAGGTGGTTCACCGACAGCGGGGTAAAGCGCTGCTCCACCGTGGCGATGGCGGTCAGCGGCACGATGCCGCCGTCGCTGCTGGTCAGGCGGATATTATCCAGCGCCGCCAGGCCCGGGGTCGCTTCGGTATCCTGCTCTAGCACCACGCGATACTGATTCGCCTGGGTGTAAATGGTGGAGATCAGCCGCTGGCCGAAGGCGTTGTACAGCGCGTTATCGACATCGGCCATCGAGATGCCGAGGCGGCTGGCGCTGTCGCGATCCACCTTGATATAGGCGGCCAGGCCTTTGTCCTGCCAGTCGCTGCTGACGTCGGCCAGCTGCGGCTGAGCCTGCAGGCGACTGAGCAGCGGCGGCACCCACGTGCTCAACGCCTCGAGGGAGTTCGCCTGGAGAGTGAACTGGTACTGGGTGCGGCTCACCGTGGTGTCGATGGTCAGATCCTGGGTCGGCTGCAGATAGAGCGCCACGCCCGGGACACCGGCCACCGCCTGCTGCAGACGGCTAATCACCGTCTGGACGCGGTCGTCGCGTTCATCCAGCGGCTTGAGGTTGATCTGCAGGCGGGCGCTGTTCAGCGCCGGGTTGGTGCCGTCGACGCCGACGAACGAGGTCAGGCTCTCCACCGCCGGATCCTTGAGAATAATGTCGGAAACCTGCTGTTGGCGCTGGGCCATGCTGGCGAAGGAGACCGACTGCGGCGCCTGGAGGGTGCCCTGGATAATGCCGTTATCCTGGATCGGGAAAAAGCCTTTCGGGATAAAGACCCACAGGAGGATCGACAGCGCCAGGGTGCTCAGGGCGACGCCGAGCGTCAGCCAAGGATGGTTCAGCACCCGGCTCAGCCAGCGGCCATAGACGGCGATCACCCGGTCAAAGAAGCGCTCGCTGGCCCGCGAGAAGCGGTTCTGCTTACGCAGCGATTCGTGGCTTAACATGCGGGCGCACATCATCGGCGTCAGGGTCAGGGAGACCACCGCCGAGATCAGGATGGCGACGGCAAGGGTAACGGCGAATTCGCGGAACAGGCGGCCGACGATATCGCCCATAAACAGCAGCGGGATCAGCACCGCGATCAGCGAGAAGGTGAGGGAGATGATGGTGAAGCCGATTTCTCCCGCGCCTTTCAGCGCAGCGGCCAGCGGCTTCTCGCCTTTCTCGATATAGCGCGAGATGTTCTCGATCACCACGATGGCGTCATCCACCACAAAGCCGGTGGCGATGGTCAGGGCCATCAGCGTCAGGTTGTTGATCGAGAAGTCGAGGAACACCATCACCGCGAAGGTGCCCACCAGCGACAGCGGCACCGCGACGCCGGGAATAATGGTCGCCGGCACGTTGCGCAGGAACAGATAGATGATCATCACCACCAGGGCGATGGCCAGCATCAGCTCAAACTGGGTGTCGCGCACCGAGGCGCGAATGTTGGTGGTCCGGTCGGAGAGAACCTGCACCTTCACCGATTTCGGCAGGCTCTCGGTGAGCTGCGGCAGCATCTGGCGAATGCTGTCGGCGGTGTCGATGATGTTGGCCCCCGGCTGGCGCTGGACGTTCATCACGATCGCCCGCTGCTGGTTAGCCCACGCCCCGAGCCAGCTGTTTTCGGCCCCTTGTTCGACGCTGGCGACATCGCCGAGCCGGATCGGCGCCCCGTTCTGATAAGCGATAATCAGGCGGCGGTAATCCTCAGCGGACTGCATCTGATCGTTAGCGGAAAGCGTTACCGCGCGGGCCGGCCCGTCGAGGCTGCCTTTCGCCGAGTTAACGTTGGCGCTGGTGATGGCGGTGCGCACGGTTTCGCTGGTCAGGCCGAGGGCGGCGATGGCCTGGGCGTTAAGCTTCACCCGCACCGCCGGGCGCTGGCCGCCGGCGAGGGTCACCAGACCGACGCCGGAAACCTGAGAGATCTTCTGCGCCACCCGCGTCTCCACCATATCCTCTACCTGGGTCATCGGGATCGCGGAGGAGGTAACGGCGAGGGTCATGATCGGCGGATCCGCCGGGTTCACCTTGCTGTAGACCGGCGGGTTGGGCAGATCGTTCGGCAGCAGGTTGGTGGCGGCGTTGATGGCCGCCTGCACTTCCTGCTCGGCAACGTCCAGCGGCAGGGTCAGCTGGAACTGGAGCGTGACGACCGAGGCGCCGCCGGAACTTTGCGATGACATCTGCTTAAGCCCGGACATCTGGCCGAACTGGCGTTCCAGCGGGGCGGTGATGGCGGAGGTCACCACGTCCGGGCTGGCGCCCGGATAGAGGGTGACTACCTGAATGGTCGGGTAATCCACCTCCGGTAACGCGGAGACCGGCAGAAAGCGGTAGCCGATGATCCCGGCTAACAGGATCGCCACCATCAGCAGAGTGGTGGCCACCGGACGCATAATAAACAGCCGGGACGGGCCGCCGGTGCGGCCTGGGGGTAACACCTGCATCAGGAACGCGCTCCGTGTTTACCGCTCTGGCGCGGGGCGGGCTGCGTTTGCTCGCTGCCGCTGGCGGTGACAACTTCCACTTTCGCCCCTTCGGTCAGGCGGTCAATCCCGTCGGTGACCACGCGATCCCCGGCGGAAAGCCCGGCGCTGATGACCACTTTCTGGCTGTCCTGGATCCCCGGGGTGACGCTGTGTTTGCTGACCTTATTCTCATCGTTCAGCACCCATACAAAATGCCCTTCGTTGCCCATCTGCAGAGCGGCGGCAGGGATGACTACCGCGTTCTGCTGGGTGTCCACCAGCAGGCGGGCGTTAACGAACTGGTTGGGGAACAGGGCGTCGTCCAGATTGCTGAAGCGCGCCTTCAGCTTGATGGTCCCGGTGGTCGCATCGATCTGGTTGTCGAGGCTCAGCAGCTCCCCGACGCTGATTTTCTGCTTATTGGTACGGTCCCAGGCTTCGACGCTGAGCGCTTTACCCGCTTTCTGCGCCTGCACCACCGTGGCGATGCTGTTTTCCGGCAGGGTAAAGACCACGTCGATCGGATGCGTCTGGGTGAGAACCACAATCCCGGTGGTATCCCCGCTGGAAATTTGGTTGCCGATATCGACCTGCTTTAAGCCGACGCGGCCGTCGATCGGCGCGGTAATGCGCGTCCAGTCGAGCTGCAGCTGGGCGCTGGCGACGGCTGCTTCATCGGCTTTTACGGTGCCAGCGGATTCCACCACCAGCGACTGCTGGGTGTCGAGCTCCTGGCGGGAGACGAGATTGGTTTTCACCAGCTGCTGGTAACGGGCGAGATCGCGGCGGGCATTCGCCAGAGTGGCGTTATCTTTCGCCAGCTGACCCTGCGCCTGGGCGAGGGCGACTTTAAACTGGCTGGGATCGATCTGCGCCAGCAGATCGCCGGCTTTGACCTGCTGACCCTCCTGGAAGTGAAGGCTAAGCAGCTGGCCGTCGACCCGGCTGCGCACGGTGACGGTATTGGCTGCCGTCACGGTACCCAGCCCGGTGAGATAGCGCGGGACCGCTTGTTCGGTCGCGGTGGCGGCCTGCACCGGCGCCAGCGCGCCGCCAAAGCGGCCATGGCGCGCGCCACCCGGCCCCTGCGGACCCTGCCCGGCGGCGGGCGTCCCGCTGCCGCTCGTTCCACGATCGTGCCAGAACCAGTAGGCGGCCCCGGCGATAATCACTACCGCCAGCGCGGCGCCCCAACGACGTATGTTACTGCCTTTCATTAGTTTACGGTCTCATCCTGAAGCGTTTCGCTGAATGATACTAGTTTAGTGAGGGAAGGGGCCGTAAAAATGGAGGAATTATGAAAAGAAGGTTGAGAAATGTCTGGATAACGGCCGCGACGCCGGGCGTTCTCGCCGCTGATTTCCGGTGTGATATCAACTTTTAGTTTAAAAAAGCAAAAAATAGTTGTATCCGCGGGGGCTTTAATTAGATTTATGCGGTGAATAAATCAGTGCATTCTCATAATAATAAAATATGCACTTAAAAATCAACGTGTTAAATAATCAGGGGTCATTGCTGTGGCAAACGCAAACAAACTCACGCTCTTCATCGTCGTTTTTATGCTGATGGGGATCCTCTCCGGCGCGGCTATCCATGCCTACGCGACGCCGACTACTATCTCCGCCTGGGCAGACAACATCACGCTGCTGACCGATCTGTTTCTGCGCTTAATCAAAATGGTTATCGCGCCCTTGGTGTTCAGCACCCTGACGGTCGGGATCATGCGCCTCGGCGAGACGGCGACCATCGGCCGGGTGGGCGGTAAGGCGATGGTGTGGTTTATCACTTCATCGGTATTATCCATTCTCGTCGGGCTGGTGATCGTCACCTTCCAGCACCCGGGCGCCGGGCTGAACCTGACGGTACCGAAAGAGGCGGTGGATACCGGCCTGGCGGTCAGCGGCATGACCCTGAAAGGGTTCCTGTCGCATACCATCCCTACCAGCATCACCGAGGCGATGGCCAACAACGAGATCCTGCAGATCGTGGTGTTCTCGATGTTCTTTGGCATCGCCGGCGCGTCGCTGGGCGAGAAGTTTAATGCTCCGCTGGTGGCGGCCCTAAACGTGGTGTCGCACATTATGCTGAAGGTGACCGGCTATGTGATGTACGTTGCGCCGCTGGCTATTTTCGCCGCCATCTCGTCGGTGATTGCCTCGCAGGGGTTGGGGATATTACTCAACTACGCTTCGTTCATCGGCGGTTATTACCTGGCGGTGCTGCTGACCAGCGCGGTGCTGATTGCCGTCGGCTATATGGTGCTGAAGAAAGAGGTCTTCCGTCTGCTGAACATGCTGAAAGATCCGGTGCTGGTAGCCTTTACCACCAGCAGCTCGGAGGCGGCCTATCCGAAGACCCTCGAACGGCTGGTGAAGTTTGGCTGTTCGCGCAATATCGTCTCGTTCGTTCTGCCGATTGGCTACTCGTTTAATCTCGTCGGCTCGATGGTCTACTGCTCCTTCGCCGCGATGTTTATCGCCCAGGCCTATAACGTCCCGCTGAGCTTTAGCGAGATTACGGTCATGATGTTGACCCTGATGCTGGCCTCGAAAGGCATCGCCGGGGTACCGCGCTCGGCGCTGGTGGTGCTGGCGGCCACTATCCCCAGCTTCCATATCCCGGTTGCCGGGATCCTGCTGCTGATGGGCATCGACCATTTCCTCGATATGGGGCGCTCCGCCATCAACGTACTGGGTAACGGCATCGCCACCGCTATGCTGTCGAAAAACGAAGGTCTGATGACCGACGAGGAAGCGCAGCCGGACTGGCAAGTGGAGAAAGTGGAAGCCTGATCCTGCCGCGCCCTCGCGCAGAGGGCGCCATTCCACACCGAAAAAAAGACCCCTGACAGGCACGTCAGGGGCAATGTGACGAAGTATCAGTTTTCCTCGTAAATAGTCTTTTTTCTTATATAAAGGCGCGCGGTAACGTCTTTATACCGAGGAAGCGTCAGAGTTTAACGTTATGTCTGGCAGCGCTGGCGCTTTTTTAGCATCCTGTGGCTATTTTCGGATTTACGACAATATCGCCAGGCGAATATCTTATTCTCTTCTGCTCGCTATTTACCTACCAGCGCTCTCGTAACAGATTCATAAACTGGAAAAAGTCATGGTTATTATTCAGACTGTATTTTTCCATAATCTTATTTTTATGATAGGCGGCGGTACGGGGACTGACGCGCTGCAGGGCGGCGATTTTACTCATATCCATCCCTTCGAGAATACCGTGCACCACGGCGGTCTGCGAGCGCGACAGCACGCGGTGCGGGCAGCTGGCGCAGCTGAGTTCCCGACCCGCGGCGTCGGTGGCTGACGGGCTCATACAATGCTGGAGCTCGCTTTTAATGATTGTCAGCAGTTGCGGAATACTGGCGGTTTTTAGCGAAACAAAAATAACCCCTTTCAGGCAGTTAATCATGAAATCATCTTCCGGCAACTGGTCGTAGCTGTGGAGGATAATCAGCGAACTGCCTTTTTTCCTGTTTTTAATCAGCGTATTGCACAGGTAGATTTCGCCGGGGATCACTTCGCAAATGATGATGTCTTCCCCTGACAGGTCATTATTACGCCAGGAAAAACGCGCCCGTATTTCGCCCTGCGTGAGGTCATTGACCATAGCCATCAGCGATTCACGGACAAAGGTATTGCGGGTGTTGATGGTGACATTAATGTTTCTCATGGCGTTATTTCCTTACGCAAAAACATAACGCCATGCTGTGACACATCCTCCGGGCGTATGCGGTGTGTTGACTGTATTAAAGTACCTACAATATGTTTTTATTATTCTACAGTGAATTATTTACGACGCATTGAACGCTTATCGTTAAAGGTAAATTTCTGCCGTCTCCTGTCTTTCAGATAGGAAATAAAACTGTATACAGAGATGCTGAAGAAAAAAATGCATAGCAATAAAACTAACCACGTTTGCATGGCCATTGTTTATACCTTGTTTGTGTTGCATGGTGTCAGAATTTGCCGCGAACGGCTAATACGTTTTGTTATATGCTTTTCTGTCCGATGAAAATCATACGACATCATCCTGATGTAGTAGCACTATAAGAAAGTTCTTAAGGTTATCGTCAGTCTCATTCCTCTCATTTCTCTCAGAAAATGAGAAAAATTAACACTTGCGAGTCATTCATATCCCGCGCGGCCGCCGACATGCCCCGTCGTTCAGGAGATAAAGGCCAGCCCCTTACCAAAGATTGCGCGTACGGGCAGGTGGATCCCCTGCTGGCGAGCCTTGTGGCGCAGGCGGCTAACCACCACGTCGATACGGTGCAGGTCAGGCTCGCTTTCATGGGCAAACAGGCAAGCATGAAGATCCAGTTTGCTACACACTTCGTTGCGATTGCGCATTAAGAGTTCCACCAGGCGATATTCCTGCTGGGTTAATTCCAGCGTCCGGGCGTCTGGGGAGATCAGTTTATCCTCATGCAGACGCCACAGTCCGGTAGCGGGAGCGGGAGCGGGAGCGGGGGCGGCGCTGGCCATCTCTGGCTGCTGAGGGGCCGGCCGATCCTGCTGCAGGCGGGCGCCGAGGGCGGTCAGGGTCTCCGCGAGATGGGCGAAGTTAACCGGCTTGATCAGATAGGCATCGGCCCCGAGGCTCAGCGCCTGCAGTTTATCCTGCTGTTGGCCGCGGGCGCTGACCACCACCAGACCGTAGTGCCCCAGCTCGTGCAGGTAGCTCAGCACGCTGAAGCCATCCTCGTCGGGCAGACCGATATCAATCAGCACGATGTCCACCGGATGGCTGTGCAGTTGCCGCCAGAAGGCCTCAGCGCTCCGCGTCCCCCATACCTCGAAGCCGCGATAGCCCAACCAGGCCAGCAGTTCATCCAGCAGATCGGGGTTATCTTCAATTATCGCCAGCCGTAAAGCCATGCGTCGTTCTCCTCTTAAGCAACCGTGGGGAGGGTGAGAATAAAGGTGCAGCCGTCCGGGCCATGCTCGGCCAGCCACAGTTTGCCATCATGAGCCTGCACGATCTGACGCGCAACATACAGTCCGAGACCGGTGCCGCCCGGCACCGGCGACGTATGTTCCCCGCGGCGATAGCGCTCAAAGATCAGTTCCGCCTGTCCGGCGGGGAGCCCAGGGCCGTAGTCGCGAATGCGCAGCTCTGTTTGCCCGGCATCAGCGTGAATATCGATGGTGATTTCGCCCGGCGGCGAATACTTGACCGCGTTATCCAGCAGGTTAGCGATGGCGATGCACAGCAGACCGGCATCGGCCTGCAGCTGGGGGCTTTCCACCGCGCCGTGATGGCGGATGTTCAGGTAGTGATCATGGGAGATGGCTACCACCGAGGCGGCCATGTTGATCACCGCCAGCAGGGCGGTCTGCTGGCGGTCAACGTGCAGATCGTGGGAGGCGAGGCGCGCGTCGGCGAGGCAGTTATCGGTGAGCTGTACCAGACGGGTGGCGGCGCGGCCGATGCGATCGAAGCGCGCCTCCTGGCTGGCGGAGGCCGCCGAGAGGCGGAGATTCTCCAGCGCCGCCTGGATCACCGCCAGCGGGGTGCGGAATTCGTGCGCCACCATGCCCATAAACTGCCGCTGGTGGAAGCTGGCCTCGCGCTCAATCTGCAGCTCGCGCGCCAGGCGCTGCTTCTGCTCCAGCTGGCGGTTTTCAGCCCGCACCCGCAGGATGGCAATGATCAGCACCGTAATGATGTGGACGATCAGCGCATACTGCCAGAGGGAATAGATCGCCATATGAAACGGGATAATACCGTGGATCGACAGCTGCACCAGCACCGCGGCGGCGACATAGAACGGCGGCAGGAGCCCCAGCAGGAGAGTGTTGCGGTCGATAGCTTTTTTGCGCCACAGCCACCAGGAGGTGAACAGCAGCACCGGAGTGATAATGATAAAGATCACTCCTTCAATCTGCATCGCGAGGCCGTAAAAACCCAGCGGAATACTGACCTGCAGCAGCAGGTTGAGCACCACGGCGGCGATCAGCAGCCGGTAAAGCCGCGGCATATTTTTCTTTAAATCGAATATCTCACTGTGTAGCCAGAGGGCGGTGGCATAGCTGAACAGCGAGAGGCTGCTGATCATAAAATCCTGGAAGGGCAGCGCGGCGTGGCCGAAGAACCACTCCGGGAAGCCGTGCAGGGCAGCCACCAGCGGATAATTGAGCGAGAAGAAGCAGATGCCCCATAGCAGACGCCGGCGCAGGGCCAGGGCCAGCCACAGCGCCACGCCGCTGGCGACCGCCGCGAGACCAAAATAGAAGCTCCAGAAGGCGGTGTCGGCGGCGGCCCGTTGCACATAGGCCTGCGGCGAAGAGAGCGAGGCCAGCAGGATCAGAGTGCTGGTGCTCTGCAGACGAAAGACTATCTCATAGCCGGCGGCGGTCGGCGGCGGAGGGAGGATCAGCACGCTTTCCCGATAGTGAAGATCGCTCTCGCGGGCCGGGTCGCGGTCGCCAAAGGTACGCGCTGTCCACGGCGCGTCGCTGCCCAACGGCCGGTAATAGAGAGTCAGGTGGTCGACGAAAGAGGGACCAATCTGCAGCCAGCGCGACTCGTCGGCAAACCAGCTGCCAGGCAGCTCGCTGCGCAGCCACAGGGTTTTGCGTGAATAGCCGAAGGAGGGGATTTGCCGGGTGGTAGCGAGCTGGTCCACGGGCAGGTCGGCAAAGCGATCGATGGTCATCTGGCCGCTGTCGTCCGCGTACCATTCGACGGGGATATCCGTCCCCAGTTGTCGGGGCGCCGCCTGCGCCTGTGGAGCGGCCAGCAGCAAGAGCAATCCGCAGCTGACCAGCCAGCCTGCCAGGAACTGCGGCCGGCAACGCCGGACCGCCGCGAAGATCGCAGACACCCTTTTCAATCACGCCCCCTTGCGGCATGCAAAGATTACTGACCGCAGACGACTGGCTACGGTATGGATAATACGCCCCCGGAAGCGGAGGAAAGTGGACTGGCCTGTCCGGAAGAACAGGCCATTTTGCGTGGGAGACCAGGAATATTCCAGCGTAATCTGCAGCGCCACGATCAGGACAGACCTGCTGCACGGCAGCGCCGGGGGGGACTAGCGGAAAACCACCTGCGCCCAGCGGGCCAGCCCGGCGGTTACCGAGCCAAAATCATCGCCACCGGCCAGCGGAATACCGGGCAGCCGGGCCGCCAGCGCCTTTTTGATCAGCGGCGAGCGGGCGCTACCGCCGGTAAGATAGATCACATCCGGGGTGGTCTGGCTGCTGTCGAGGGCGAGCTGCACCTGCTCCATAATGCGGGCCAGAGGCTGATCCAGCGCCGCTTCCAGACCCTGCTGAGCGATATCGGTAGCCAGCTCGTCCTGAATAAACGGCAGCGCGGTCTCAACGCGGGCGGCGCTGGAGAGGGCGATTTTGCTCTCTTCGGCGCTGCGCACCAGGCGATAGCTCAGACGCTGACGCCAGACCTTCAGCAGCAGGGCCACCTTATCGGCATCCCGGGCGCTACGCAGCAGATCGTTCAGCAGTCGGCCATTGGCGGTACTGTAGAAATCGCTCTGCGCCGGGACGTCGTTGATCGCCACCGCATTCCACCACGGGAGGATCGGCAGCGCGGTGCCTTTCTCCGTTTCGCCGCCCATGCCGAGGAGGGGCATCAGGCATTTAAAGGCCAGGGCAATGTCGAGGTCGTTACCGCCGATGCGGCAGCCGCTGTGGCCGAGCAGGCTCTGCTGGCGGTCGGCGCGCTCCCGCCACTGCGGGCCCATCAGCAGCAGGGAACAGTCGGTGGTGCCGCCGCCGATATCGACGACCAGCACCCGCTTCTCTTCATTGAGGGTAGCTTCGAAATCCAGGCCGGCGGCCACCGGTTCAAACTGGAAGACCACGTCGCGAAAACCGGCGCGGAGGGCTGCCCGCTCAAGGATCCCCTGCGCCTGGGCGTTGGCGTCGTCGCCGCCGAGGCCCTGGAAGTTAATCGGTCGGCCAATCACCGCCTGGTCAATCTGCTCGGGCAGCTGGCTTTCCGCCTGCAGTTTGATGTGCAGCATCATGGCGCAGACCAGGTCTTCAAACAGGGCCACCTGCTGCGGCTTGAGGCCGCTGGCGCCGAGGAAGGACTTTGGCGATTTAACGAAGTAGACCTCTTGCGGATCTTCAACATATTGATGCAGTGAGGCGAGGCCGAACTGCACGCTGTTGCGCAGCACCTCGATGTCTTCGTCGCGGTTGGCGGCAATCGCCCGGCGCAGCAGCGCCTGGTTTTCGTCGCTGTGGGTGGGCACATCGTGATGGCGATAGAGCCACTCGCTGACCGCTTCGCGCGTCGGCGCGCAGAGCATCGAGGGCAACAGGGCGCTGCCGTTTTCCAGCGTCAACAGCTGGGGCTTGTTTTCCCGCATCACGGCCACCGAACAGTTGGCGGTGCCGTAGTCAAAACCAATAAACATCGTCTGCAAAATCCCCATGCCGGTGAAGAAGGGGGGCGACTTTAGCGGATCGCCGTCATGCCGACAACCGGAATTTAAAAGCAAGGCGCTGACGGTGAAGGGCGACTATCATTGAAACGCTATATAAAGGAGAGCTTATGGTGTTGTTACCCTGGACCCCGCCTTACGACTGGGCGTGGATGGTTGGTTTTCTGCAGGCGCGTGCGGTCGCTGGCGTCGAGCGTTTTCATGACGGCGGCTACAGCCGCAGCTTTCGCGTAGCAGGCCACGGCGGGCTGATTCATCTGGCGCCGGACGAGGAGGCGCAAGGCCTGCGGGTGACGCTCTCCCCGGGGCTGCAGCCGGTGGCAGAGATCTGCTACGCGCGAATTGGCCAGCTGTTCGATTTGGCCTGCGACCCGCAGCAGGTCGCTCGCACGCTGGGCGACCTGGCACAGGCGCGACCGGGGCTGCGCCTGCCCGGGGCGCTGGACGCTTTCGAACAGGCGGTGCGCGCGGTGCTCGGCCAGCTGGTGAGCGTGGCGATGGCCGCCCGGCTCACCGCCAAAGTGGCGGCCGCCTGGGGCGAACCGCTGGCGGACGCCCCCGGCTATGTCTTATTTCCGACGCCGGAGGCGCTCTCCCGGGCCGATCCGCAGGGGCTGAAGGCGCTGGGGATGCCGCTTCGCCGCGCGGAGGCGCTGATCCACCTCGCCCGGGCGGCGCTCAGCGGCGAGCTGCCCCTGACGGCGCCGGCCGAAATCGACGCCGGGCTGCGTCAGCTGCAGGCGCTACCCGGGATTGGCCGCTGGACGGCAAACTACTTTGCCCTGCGCGGCTGGCAGGCGAAGGATATCTTTTTGCCGGACGACTACCTGATTAAACAGCGCTTTCCGGGAATGACGCCAGCCGCCATCGCCCGCTATGCCCGCCGCTGGCAGCCGATGCGATCTTATGCGCTGTTGCATATCTGGTATACCGATGACTGGGCGCCGGCGGCGGAATAGCCGTCCGGGGCGCATACCACTGGTATCGGGACGCTGAAATCCCTATAATTGCCGCGTTTGGCGGTCCGCCGCCACCCTCCATCTCTATCCAGGTTAATCAGGTCGCAAAAATTTATGACTGATATGTCCCATCAGTGCGTCATTGTAGGTATCGCCGGCGCATCGGCTTCTGGCAAAAGTCTTATTGCCAGTACTCTCTATCGCGAATTGCGTGAACAAGTTGGCGACGAACATATTGGCGTCATTCCAGAAGACAGCTATTACAAAGATCAAAGTCATCTGTCGATGGAAGAGCGCGTCAAAACCAACTATGACCACCCGAGCTCAATGGACCACAGTCTGTTGTTCCAGCACCTGCAGATGCTGAAAAGCGGCCAGCCGATTGAACTGCCGGTCTACAGCTACGTCGAGCATACCCGCACGCCGAACACCATTCACGTCGAGCCGAAGAAGGTGATTATTCTTGAAGGGATCCTGCTGCTGACCGACGCGCGTCTGCGTAACGAGCTCAACTTCTCTATTTTCGTCGACACCCCGCTCGATATTTGCCTGATGCGCCGCATTAAGCGCGACGTAAACGAGCGCGGCCGCTCCATGGACTCGGTGATGGCCCAGTATCAGAAAACCGTGCGCCCGATGTTCCTGCAGTTTATTGAGCCGTCGAAGCAGTATGCCGACATCATCGTGCCGCGCGGCGGCAAAAACCGCATCGCGATTGATATTCTGAAGGCCAAAATCAGTCAGTTCTTTGAATAACCTGGCCGAATTGTGTAACGTGCAAAGAGTAGCCCTGTTGCCCTCTCCGCCGCGAAGCGTGCGGGAAGCAGCCTTATAAGGAGAAAGCCCATGCGTCTGTGTGACCGAGATATCGAAGCCTGGTTGGATGAAGGGCGACTGGCCATCAATCCGCGCCCGCCCGTTGAGCGTATTAATGGCGCGACGGTTGATGTACGGCTGGGTAATAAATTCCGCACCTTCCGCGGCCACACGGCGCCGTTTATCGATTTAAGCGGCCCGAAGGCCGAGGTCAGCGCCGCGCTGGACCGCGTGATGAGCGAAGAGATCGTTCTGCCGGAAGGGGAGGCCTTTTTCCTGCATCCAGGCGAACTGGCGCTGGCGGTGACCTACGAGTCGGTCACCCTGCCTGCCGACCTGGTGGGCTGGCTTGACGGACGCTCCTCGCTGGCGCGCCTGGGGCTGATGGTGCACGTGACTGCGCACCGCATCGACCCGGGCTGGTCCGGCTGCATCGTGCTTGAGTTCTACAACTCCGGCAAACTGCCGCTGGCGCTGCGCCCGGGGATGCCCATCGGCGCGCTGAGCTTTGAACCCTTATCGGGCCCGGCGGCGCGGCCATATAATCGCCGTGAAGACGCCAAATATCGCGACCAACAGGGCGCGGTGGCGAGCCGAATCGACAAGGATTGATAACGTCAACGGGGTGTTGCTGAGGGTGCCATGAGACGAATACTGACAACGCTGATGATCCTGCTGGCGGTCATTGTCGCCGGGCTTACCTCGTTGGTATTGCTGGTCAATCCCAACGATTTTCGCGCCTATATGGTGCATCAGGTGGCAGAGCGCAGCGGTTATCAGCTTGAACTCGATGGCCCGTTGCGCTGGCACGTCTGGCCGCAGCTCAGCATTCTCAGCGGACGCATGACGCTGACCGCCCGAGGCGCCGAAGAGCCGGTGATCCGCGCCGACAACATGCGCCTCGACGTGGCGCTGTTGCCGCTGCTTTCGCACCAGCTGCAGGTGAAGCAGGTGATGCTCAAGGGGGCGGTGATCCAGCTGACCCCGAAAACCGAGGCGGTTCGCGACAGCGCCGCGCCGGTGGTGCCGCATGACAACACCCTGCCGCTGGCTCCGGAGGACCGCGGATGGTCCTACGATGTGCGCCAGCTGCAGGTGGCCGACAGCGTGCTCTTCTTCCAGCATGAGAACGGCGAGCAGGTGACCGTGCGCGACATCCGCCTGCAGATGGAGCAGGATGAGAACCACCGGGCCACCGTCGATTTCTCCGGCCGCGTCAACCGCGACCAGCGCGACCTGGCGCTGAGCTTCTCCGCCACCGTGCAGGGTGGCGACTATCCGCACTCGTTAAAAGCCGACTTTAGCCAGCTCAGCTGGCAGCTGCGCGGCGCCGAGCTGCCCCCCGACGGCATCAATGGTCAGGGGAGCCTGCAGGCCAGCTGGCAGGAAGATAGCAAAACCCTGCGTTTTGATAATCTGAACCTGATGGCCAGCGGCAGCACCCTCACCGGCAACGGCAGCGTGGTGCTGGGAGACCGCCCGGACTGGTCATTGGATCTGCACGCCACCACCCTGAATCTCGACAGTCTGCTGGCATCCTCTTCGCCGGCGACCGACAGCAGCGCCAGCCAGCAGGGCCAGAGCCAGACGCGACCGCTGCGTCCGGTGATCGCCGACAGCGATGAGCGCGAAGATTACCAGAGCCTGCGCGGTTTTAACGGCCGGATGGCCCTGAGCGCCGACCAGCTGCAGTGGCGCGGCCTGAACTTCACCCAGGTGCAGAGCGAAATCAGCAATCAGCAGGGGCTGCTGACGGTCAGCAAAATGCAGGGCAACCTCGACGGTGGCCAGCTCTCCCTCCCCGGAACCCTTGATGCCCGCGGCGACACGCCGCAGGCGACGTTCCAGCCGGCGCTGCAGAACGTGGAGATTGGTTCGCTGATCAAAGCCTTCAACTATTCATTAAGCCTGACCGGCAAGCTGTCGCTGACCGGCGAGTTTTCCGGAACGCGCATTGACGCGGATGATTTCCGCCGTCACTGGCAGGGCCAGGCGCAGCTCCAGATGACCGATACCCGAACCGAAGGACTTAACTTCCAGCAGCTGGTGCAACAGGCCGTGGAGCGCAGCACCAACGTGCGGGCGCAGGAAAACTATGACAATGCCACCCGCCTGGATGCCGTGAGCAGCCAGCTCACGCTGGATAACGGGCTGGTGACGCTGAACCGCCTGCTGGGGCAGTCCGATGTGATGGCGATGACCGGCGAAGGTCAGCTCGATCTGCAGAAAGAGAACTGCGATATGCGCTTTAACGTGCGCGTGCTTGGCGGCTGGAAAGGCGAGGGCAAACTTATCGACCGCCTGAAACAGACCGCTATCCCGCTGCGCATCTATGGCGACTGGCAGTCGCTGAGCTACAGCCTGCAGGTCGACCAGATCCTGCGCAAACAGCTGCAGGATGAAGCGAAGCAGCGCCTCAACGACTGGGTCGAACGTAATAAAGGTAGCAAAGAGAGCAAAGACGCCAAAAAGCTGCTCGATAAGCTGTAATCGTCCAGACCAGCAGCCCGGGACTTCCGGGCTGTGTCATTGCCGTCAAAGGGTGATGTCACCTTAATGCCGGGCGGCGGCTACGCCTGATCCCGCCAGGGTTGTGCGATAGGGGTAATTCCCCGGTCTGTGTCGCCCTCCCGTAGGCCTGATAAGCGAAGCGCCATCAGGCAATAAACAGGGTACCTGGCTATCAATTTTACGGCCCGGGATACCCCGGGCCGTTATTTATCCCTTAGGATTACACCTCATAATCCAGCTCATCCTGCTTTACCGGCGGGACGATCTGCACCTTTTGCACCCGATGGCTGTCGACCTGCAGCGTGCGCAGGGTATAACCGTCAATCTCAATGGTTTCCCCCACCTGCGGCACATGCTGCAGATACTCCATCAGCAGACCGGCAACGGTGTGGTACTCACGCTTATCATCCAGCGGCAGCGGAACGTACTGAACCAGGTCCTCCAGCGGCATATGGCCGTTGACCGTCCATGAACCGTCCTGATGATGCTGAATATCGTGCCGGGCGTCGATCTCCTCCACCTCGTTGGGCAGGTTGCCGGCGATGGTCTCCATCACGTCGCTCAGGGTCACAATCCCCTCGACGGAGCCAAACTCGTCCACCACAAAGGCAAAGTGGGTGCGGGCCTGACGGAACTGCTCGAGCGCGGAGAGGAGCGGCAGCCCCTCAGGAAAGACCAGCGGTTGGCGCACCAGCGCCTGCAGATCCAGCGGCTCCTGGCGCAGGGACTGCTGGAGCAGGTCGATAACATGCACCACTCCCAGCAGGTCTTCATTATCTTTCCCGCCGGTCACCACCAGGCGGGTATGCTGATTTTTTTCCACCAGGCTGCGGATCTCTTCCTCCGGCGCACTGAGGTTGATGCGCTCGATATCATGGCGGGAGGTCATAATACTGCTGACGCTGCGCTGATTCAGGTTCAGCACCCGCTCAATCATCAAGCGTTCCTGCGGATTAAACAGCGGATGATGATCCTGATCGGCGACTAGTGACGCCGTGTCAGCATCCAGTTCAGCTTTTTCTTTCTGACCGCTCAGCAGGCTCATCACCGCCTCGGTGGTGCGCTGACGCAGCGTCATATTGGCGGAAAGAAAGCGACGGCGGTTAAACAGCGCCAGCTGGTTAAGGGCTTCAATCATCACCGAGAAGCCAATTGCCGCATATAAATAGCCTTTCGGAATAATAAAGCTGAAGCCTTCAGCAATCAGGCTGAAGCCGATCATCAGCAGGAAGCTAAGACAGAGGATCACGATGGTTGGATGGCTGTTAACAAAGCGCGTCAGCGCCTTGCTGGCCATCAGCATCAGGCTGATGGCGATAACCACGGCGGCCATCATCACCGCCAGGTGGTCGACCATGCCGACGGCGGTGATCACTGAGTCGAGGGAGAAAATGGCGTCGAGCACCACGATCTGCGCCACCACGGCCCAGAATTTCGCCCCTTTGCGCTGGGTGGGGTTATCGCTGTCTTTCCCCTCCAGCCGCTCATTAAGCTCGACGGTCGCTTTGAACAGCAGGAATAAGCCGCCAAACAGCATGATTAAATCGCGGGCGCTAAAGCTGAAGTCGCGAAAAGCAATTAACGGTTTGGTCAGGGTGACCAGCCAGGAGATAGAGGCCAGCAGCAGGAGACGCATGACCATCGCCAGCATCAGACCAGTGATCCGCGCGCGGTCGCGCTGGGCGGGCGGGAGCTTCTCGGCGAGGATAGCGATAAAGACCAGGTTATCGATGCCCAACACCAGTTCGATAACCACCAGCGTGACGAGACCTGCCCAGATTGACGGATCGGCAATCCATTCCATATGTATTAAAACCTGTACGACTGCGGTATGTGTTACCACGATCATGGATAAGATGAGTCTAAAATGCAATAACGACGCGGATATCACCCTGCCATGGATGGATATATTTCCAGCACATAAAGCGAACCGATAAGAATTATGTTCCGGTAAAGAACAGTGAAAAAATAACACCATGGCGACTGCTCTGGAATAAGCGAGCCGGTATCAGAACTTTTTCGGCTGCGTATCAACGAGGGCGGTAAAAGGGCTTCATCCCACGGTTCGTTACGGCGAGCATTGATGCGCACAGGAGAAACGAAGCGCGAAGCCCGCTCACAAAACCGGCAAAATTCATATTATGAAGTGAGCGCAGAATAGGGCAGATCGCAGTTCATAGACGCCGAATTGCGGTAATATGTCACCATATCTGGCTGTTTATGCTGAAATATATTGTCTGGCGAAATTTATTATCTATATCTATTCTTTGCGGGCACAGGCACAGCGTGGCGGGCCCGGCGCCCCGGAAAGCCCGCCTGGCGCGCCTCTCCGCCACATGGCGCGGTGCAGGAAACGAGCCGCTGAATAACCTGAACGAAAATAAGATTATTCTCAGCTCTAACTGTTGGTAAATGGAAGTTGTGTGTATTCTTTTAGGTGACAGTGAATTTAAGAATTTGGCGGGCAGATGCCCGGGCAGTATCCGTGTATTATCAGTTTCAATAGATTTGTGACATGTACAATTTTGCATAACTGCGTGTTTTGCAACCAAACAGGTGAAGATGAATATGGCGAATTTGAAAGCGGTTATTCCGGTCGCAGGACTAGGCATGCATATGCTGCCGGCCACAAAGGCAATTCCAAAGGAGATGCTGCCGATCGTTGATAAGCCAATGATTCAGTACATCGTTGATGAAATCGTCGCCGCCGGGATCAAAGAGATTGTCCTGGTGACGCACTCCTCGAAGAACGCGGTGGAAAACCACTTCGACACCTCCTACGAGCTGGAAGCCCTGCTTGAGCAGCGCGTGAAGCGCCAGCTGCTGGCGGAAGTCCAGGCCATTTGCCCGCCGGGCGTAACCATCATGAACGTGCGCCAGGCACAGCCGCTGGGTCTCGGCCACTCCATCCTCTGCGCCCGCCCGGTCGTCGGGGATAATCCGTTTGTCGTGGTGCTGCCGGATATCATCCTCGACGGCGGCACTGCGGACCCGCTGCGCTATAACCTCGCCGCCATGGTCGCCCGCTTTAACGAGACCGGTCGCAGCCAGGTGCTGGCGAAACGCATGCCGGGGGATCTCTCCGAATACTCCGTTATCCAGACCAAAGAGCCGATGGTGGCGGAAGGGCAGGTGGCGCGTATCGTCGAGTTTATTGAAAAACCGGACGAGCCGCAGACCCTGGACTCCGACCTGATGGCGGTGGGGCGCTACGTGCTGTCGGCAGATATCTGGGCCGAACTGGAACGTACCGAGCCGGGCGCATGGGGCCGTATCCAGCTGACCGACGCCATTGCCGAACTGGCGAAGAAGCAGTCCGTTGACGCGATGCTGATGACTGGCGAAAGCTATGACTGCGGTAAGAAAATGGGCTATATGCAGGCCTTCGTCACCTACGGAATGCGTAACCTGAAAGAAGGCGCCAAATTCCGCGAAAGCATTAAAAAACTGCTGGCCTGAACGCCAGCCTGAGACCGAGCGGCAGGCTCTGAACATCTGTCCTGCCGCTCATAACGTTATGCAGAATTTATTCATAACGTGAATGTTATAACGATTGTAAAGAAACGTATGGCTTCGGAGACTTCTGGTAGTTTGTCTCTGGCCTCTGTGGTGCAATGGTCGGAGTAGCGGCAATAATGCTTTGCGAATAGTCACTTAGTGCGACAATTCCTAAAGTGCAGGGTAAGCGGTCAACGTCAGCCAAAAATAAAACTTGACTGCGATCATGTTTCCGCTTTAAACATCTCACTTGCATGCATAAAAATGTGAAATGAATTGGCATGCGAGCTGGTACAGACATTACGGATAATCCCTGAGCACGGCAGTGGACATCATCGAAGGATCACAGGTATATGAACTGGCAACTCATCTCATTTTTTGGCGATAGCACCGTTTTGCTGCCCAGCGCAGCGGCGCTGTTTATTGTCCTGATGCTGCGTAAAACGTCGCGGTTGCTGGCGTGGCAGTGGAGTTTGCTGTTCGGCATCACCGGCGCCATTGTCTGCGCCTCCAAACTGGCCTTTATGGGCTGGGGACTGGGTATTCGCGAGCTGGATTACACCGGCTTCAGCGGCCACTCCGCGCTCTCCGCGGCCTTCTGGCCTATCTTCTTATGGCTGCTCAGCGCTCGTTTTTCGGCGGGTGTGCAAAAAGCAGCCGTCGTCACCGGCTATGTTTTGGCCGCAGTGGTGGGCTATTCACGGCTGGTCATTCATGCGCATTCCGTCTCGGAAGTGATTGCTGGCCTGCTGCTCGGTGCTGCTGGCAGCGCTTTGTTCCTGTTGCTGCAAAAACGTACCACCCATTCGGAAAGCGTGAGTATTTCCTGGGGCGGCGTCGCGTGCCTGGTGATGGTCCCCCTTATCCTGTTGCATAGCGGCAATAAAGCGCCGACTCAGTCCCTGCTGGGGCAAATCGCCACTGCAATTGGGCCGCTGGATAAACCCTTTACTCGAACTGATCTACATAAGCAGGTCTGGTAATCGCCATTTGTTTTACAGGGGAAATTAAGTTTTCGCCGGTTAATTAGACAAATAAGAAAATAATCTACTATATGACAGGCAATTGATAATTCATATTTATGAAATAATGAAGTGCTACTACATTGCTATTTCATATTCGCCTGGATATAGCAGGTATGAGACGTTTCTTAAATGCACTGAGGAAGGACCTGGAGCACGTCTGCTGAATATTCTGATACCAGGAAACTATTAGAAATTGTAGTTGACTTAGACGCCATCATCTGATTTTTGAATGACGCGACCTTTCCGTAAAATATCTTGTTTTACAGATGGTTAGCTTCATGCTTGATAGTGTGGCAACAACGTGACACTGTATGGCCGTTTAACGTAGTGAATAATCTTAAGCGTTGATCCGCTTATTTTCGCCAATAAAAGGGCAGGCGGCATTAATTGGCAGATATTCGGTCACAAGACTCCCAATTGTGCCCGAAATCCCGTAGACTTAACGCCGAAAAAATAAAGGCCTGACCAATTTATCACCCACAGGCCGATTAAATACGCCGTTCAGGTAGTCAGTGCGCTGGTAGCTGTTAAGCCAGGGGCGGTAGCGTCGCTGAAACCGCCTGCTGCAACACAAAACACTTTCTTTGAACGGCTATAAAAATCGACACTCTCTGGGTGATTAACGCGATGAGATATCTATGATGCTTATCAGATATCCTCAAAAACGGGTCAGGAGCGGCTGCTGATATCACCTGTAAACCAACTTTCCCGTCTCATCGATAGCCTGTACGGTAAAATTCGCCTACATTGTGAGCTGGGTGGATGTTATAAGGGTTACAAGCAGCTTAGGGTAACTGTACTTGCCTCGCCGGTGTTGCACAGTGAAGTCAGCTGGTGCCGCGAGCGCTTTCTATCTTGGTATTCCCCTCATTCTCATTGAGATACGACAGCGGGGCTGAAAATGGATCTTGTACAATGATAAAAATTGCGCGCATTGCCGTGACGTTGGGTTTGCTTTCCTCACTGGGAGCCCAGGCTTACGCGGCCGGGTTAGTGGTAAATGACAATGACTTGCGTAACGACCTTGCCTGGCTTTCCGATCGTGGGGTCATCCATCTGAGCCTGTCGACCTGGCCGCTAAGTCAAGAAGAGATCGCCCGGGCGCTAAAAAAGGCCAAACCTTCCTATTCTTCTGAGCAAGTGGTGCTGGCTCGTATCAATCAGCGACTGTCAGCGTTAAAAGCCGATTTCCGGGTCACCGGCTACACCTCAACCGACCAACCTGGCACTCCGCAGGGGTTTGGTCAGACGCAGTCGGCAGATAACTCGTTAGGCCTGGCGTTTAACAACAGCGGCGAATGGTGGGATATCCACCTCCAGGGCAATGTCGAAGGGGGAGAGCGGATCAGCAACGGATCGCGCTTCAACGCCAACGGCGCCTATGGCGCAGTGAAGTTCTGGAACCAGTGGCTCTCCTTTGGTCAGGTTCCGCAGTGGTGGGGGCCGGGCTATGAAGGCAGCCTGATCCGCGGGGATGCCATGCGGCCGATGACCGGTTTCCTGATGCAGCGAGCCGAGCAGGCGGCGCCGGAAACCTGGTGGCTGCGCTGGGTAGGCCCGTGGCAGTATCAGATCTCTGCTAGTCAGATGAATCAATATACCGCTGTGCCTCATGCCAAAATTATCGGCGGACGTTTTACCTTCACGCCGTTCCAGTCATTAGAATTAGGTGCGTCGCGTATTATGCAGTGGGGCGGGGAAGGACGCCCTGAATCACTCAGCAACTTCTGGGACGGTTTAACTGGCAAGGATAATACTGCCGCGAATGATCCCAATGAACCGGGCAATCAACTGGCCGGTTTTGACTTTAAGTTCAAACTCGAGCCGACCCTAGGCTGGCCGGTAAGCTTCTACGGACAGATGATCGGCGAGGATGAGTCAGGTTTCCTGCCTTCAGCAAATATGTTCCTCGGCGGGATTGAAGGGCACCACGGCTGGGGTAAGGATGCGGTAAACTGGTATGTGGAGGCCCACGACACGCGCACAAATATGAGCCGAACCAACTACAGTTATACCCACCATATCTATAAAGATGGTTACTACCAACAGGGCTACCCGCTGGGAGACGCGATGGGTGGAGATGGGCAGCTGTTTGCCGGTAAAGTTGAACTGGTGACCGAAGATAATCAGCGCTGGAGCACTCGTCTGGTCTATGCCAAAGTGAACCCGAAGGATCAATCAATTAATAAGGCATTCCCGCACTCCGATACATTGAAAGGTGTACAGTTGGGGTGGAGCGGGGATGTCTATAAGACCGTTCGTCTGAATACGTCGCTGTGGTATACCAATGCGGACCATAGCGATAGCGATGATGTTGGCGCAAGCGCCGGGATCGAGATCCCATTTAGTCTATAGGCTGAATACTACAGGAAAATCAGAGAATGGGCTTTAGTCTACCATTGTCTGCATGAAGCCAGTTGGGAACAAGCTGGTGGACGCTATGTAGCTCAGAAATTAGAAAATTTTAGTTTACTGATGATGTGACATTATGAAGAAAAAAATAGTTAAATTTTCGGCTTTAGCATTGGCGATAGGGTTATTAGCGGGCTGTACTATTATGCCAGGACAGGGTTTAAATAGCTTGCGTAAGAATGTTGTTGAATTACCAGATAGTGATTACGATTTGGATAAGCTGGTTAACGTTTATCCGATGACACCAGGATTGATCGATCAGTTACGCCCGGAAGCGGTTATGGCACAATCTAACCCGCAATTAGATAATCTACTGAAAAGCTATGAGTATCGTATTGGCGTGGGTGATGTACTGATGGTAACTGTATGGGATCACCCGGAGTTAACAACACCTGCTGGCCAGTATCGTAGCGCCAGTGATACTGGTAACTGGGTAAATGCCGATGGTACGATCTTCTATCCTTATATTGGCAAGGTTCAGGTTGCCGGAAAAACATTGGCTGAAGTCAGACAAATCATTGCCAGCCGTTTGACAACCTATATTGAAAGTCCACAGGTGGATATCAGTGTAGCTGCTTTCCGTTCGCAAAAAGCATATGTTACTGGTGAAGTTATCAAATCTGGACAGCAACCCATTACAAATATTCCATTAACGGTGATGGATGCTATTAATGCGGCTGGTGGGTTGGCTCCTGATGCAGACTGGCGAAATGTTGTTTTGACGCATAATGGTAAAGATACCAAAATTTCTTTGTATGCATTGATGCAGAAAGGTGATTTGACACAGAATCATCTCTTGTATCCAGGGGATATCCTGTTTGTACCTCGTAATGATGATCTTAAAGTCTTTGTGATGGGAGAAGTTGGCAAGCAAAGTACTATGAAGATGGATCGCAGTGGTATGACTTTAGCTGAAGCCATTGGTAATGCCGAAGGGATGTCCCAGGCATTCAGCGATGCTACAGGCGTATTCGTTGTCCGTCAGCTGAAAAGGGATAAGCAAGGGAAAATTGCTAATATCTATCAGCTAAATGCGCAAGATGCCTCTGCTATGGTTTTAGGAACCGAATTCCAATTACAGCCGTACGATATAGTTTACGTGACTACTGCTCCGTTGGTTCGTTGGAATCGAGTTATATCTCAACTTGTGCCAACTATTACGGGAGTTCATGATATGACAGAAACAGGTAAATTCATTCGGACTTGGTGATAGAAATGTTTGATTCAATTCTTGTGGTTTGTACAGGTAATATATGCCGCTCTCCGATTGGAGAGCGATATTTACGAAACTTATTACCTGATAAAAAAATCGATTCAGCAGGGACTGGAGCACTCATTGAGCATGCGGCTGATAATAGTGCGATTAAGGTTGCTCAGATCCATGGGCTTTCTTTGGAAGGACACCTCTCCAGGCAGTTTACATCATCTCTTGGGCGTCAATACGATTTGATATTAGCAATGGAAAAATCTCATATTGAGCAGATAGGGAATATAGCACCTGAAGCAAGGGGAAAAACGATGCTATTTGGTCATTGGTTGGAACAACGAGATATACCTGACCCTTATCGTAAAAGTGACGAAGCCTTCTTATCAGTTTATAAACTTATTGAGCAGTCCGGTAAACTGTGGGCCCAAAAGTTAGGTGCATAATTCAGGAAAAATCGCATGTCATCAGTTACAAATAAAGCTATATCTAAAGATGCGGATGAAATTGATTTAGGTCGCCTTATTGGTGAGTTTATAGATCATCGGAAGCTTATTATTTCTGTTACTTCCCTATTCACATTAGTCGCATTAATTTATGCTATTTTCTCCACGCCTATATATCAGGCTGATGCTTTAATTCAGGTTGAGCAGAAACAAGCGAACGCTATACTTAGCAATCTTACCCAGATGCTTCCGGATAGCCAACCTCAATCGGCTCCAGAAATTGCGTTGATTCGTTCCCGGATGATTTTAGGAAAAACAGTTGATGATCTTAACCTGCAGGCGAGGGTAAAACAAAAATACTTCCCACTATTAGGGCGTGGTTTTGCACGCTTATCAGGAGATAAACCTGGTAGTCTATCTATTTCTCGGTTGTATATACCTGAAAATGATGATGATACTCCTGAGATCTTACTAACTGTCAAAGATAAAAATAGTTTTTCTATCTCCGTGGGTGACTTTATTATCAATGGTAAAGTTGGAGAGCTACTTGATGAGCGAGGAATTTCGCTCAAAGTTGATGAAATCAGTGCAAAGCCAGGGACTGAGTTTTCAATTGCCTATGTTAGTCGATTGAAGGCTATAATTGATCTTCAGGACGATATAGCCGTAGCTGATCTGGGAAAAGATACTGGGATGCTAACACTCTCCTTGACCGGCGATAATCCAGTATTAATTGAACGTATTCTTAATAGCATTAGTGAAAACTATTTAGCTCAGAATATTGCACGGCAAGCCGCACAAGACGCGAAAAGTCTGGAGTTTTTGAGTAAGCAACTACCCCAGGTTCGTAGTGATTTGGATCAGGCCGAAGATAAATTAAACCAATATCGGAGAAAGAGTGATTCCGTTGATTTATCTCTTGAGGCAAAAGCCGTTCTTGATCAAATAGTTAATGTCGATAATCAGCTTAACGAATTAACTTTTCGTGAGTCAGAGATATCCCAGCTCTATACCAAGGAACATCCTACGTATAAAGCATTGATGGAAAAAAGAAAGACTCTACAAGATGAAAAAGCTAAGCTTAATAAGCGCGTTTCTGCTATGCCCGAAACGCAGCAGGAAATATTGCGTTTAAGTCGTGATGTAGAATCTGGTCGTGCTGTATATATGCAATTATTAAACCGGCAGCAAGAGTTAAATATTGCTAAATCCAGTGCCATTGGTAATGTGCGGATTATTGATAATGCCGTCACTCAACCTAAACCTGTTAAACCGAAAAAAGTATTTATTGTTCTTTCAGGGATTATATTCGGTATTGTGTTCTCTGCAGGAATTGTACTACTTAGAGTTTTCTTGCGTAGAGGAATAGAAACCCCCGAGCAGCTTGAAGAACTTGGTATTAATGTCTATGCAAGTATCCCAGTAGCAGAAACATTTACGAAAAGTGTGGTGCAGAGAAAAGGGTGGAATAAAAAGTCTGTTGATGAAATTCAGGGCTTCCTGGCAGTTGATAACCCAGCGGATCTGGCAATTGAAGCTATCCGCAGTTTGCGCACCAGTCTCCATTTCGCCATGATGGAGGCAAGAAATAATGTGCTAATGATTTCTGGTGCAAGCCCTAATGCAGGGAAAACCTTTGTAAGTTCGAACTTAGCCGCAGTGATTTCTCAGACAGGGAAAAAAGTATTGTTTATTGATACCGATATGCGCAAAGGCTATACGCATAAGTTGTTCAATGAAAGCAATACCAATGGCCTGTCTGATATTCTGTCAGGTAAAATTGAAATTAATAAAGCAATAAAAACGATCACATCAGCTGGTTTTGATTATATTTCACGAGGAATGGCTCCACCAAACCCAGCTGAATTATTAATGCACAGGCGTTTTGGTGAACTGCTGAATTGGGCCAGTGAAAACTACGATATTGTTGTTCTCGATACTCCACCGATATTAGCCGTCACGGATGCAGCAGTAATTGGTAATTATGCGGGAACAACATTAATGGTTGCCCGATTTGAGCTGAATACGGCGAAAGAAATAGAGGTCGGTATTAAACGCTTCGAGCAAACTGGTGTAGTCGTAAAAGGTTGCATTCTTAATGGTGTTGTTAAAAAAGCAAGTAGTTATTATGGTTATGGATATAACCACTATGGTTATTCCTACAAGGATAACAAATAATTCGGAAAACCGATAAAATTTAATAAACTAAAAGGACGGGTAATATCCGTCCTTGCTTTTTCTATTTCAAACTGGCTTGGTTAAATGAAAAGAGAGGGGAATATGACGCTTCTCGTCAGGAATTTTATTGTCAGTATAGCATTGGCAATATCTGATTTGTTTAGTTTTGTTATTTCATTATATTTAGCGATAGGTGTCTTATCTATTACAATTAGCGATTATGAAACAGTCATCTCAGTCAATCAACTTGAAGGATGGAAAGCACTTCATTGGCTATTAGGTTTATGCTGCATAGCTTGGTATTCAATGAGACTACGCCATTATTTTTACCGTAAGACCTTTTGGTTTGAACTAAAAGAAATATTACGTACATTAGTCATTTTTGCAATCATTGAAATTGCGGTTATGGCATTTGCAAGCTGGTCCTTTTCAAGATATTTGTGGGTACTAACGTGGTTTTTTGTTTTGTTACTGGTGCCCTTGGCAAGGATGGTGACCAAACGGGTGTTAGACGTATTCGGATTATGGCATAGAGACACATGGATAATTGGCAGTGGGGCTAATGCGCAAGAGGCCTATAAAGCAATAAATAGTGAGCGTAACCTTGGGCTTGTTATTGTAGGATTCATTGCAGTAACCGGGGAGCGTTCGGAAAATAAAGACATTAATGGTGTTCCTGTTCTGGCACATGATCCTGACTGGTTATCATCAATGGACAAAAAAACGCAATTTATTGTGGCCGTTGAGTCGCACCAGAGCGAAGTCCGTAATGCTTGGTTGCGTAATTTTATGATTAAAGGCTATCGATATATCTCTGTTATTCCAACATTGCGTGGGATGCCTCTCGACAGTACAGATATGTCTTTTATTTTTAGTCATGAAGTGATGATATTTCGTGTTCAACAGAATCTTGCAAAATGGTCATCGCGGATTCTTAAGAGAGCCTTTGATATCGTTGGATCTTTAGCCATTATTATTATTCTTTCGCCTGCATTAATATATATAAGTAGGAAAGTAAAGAGGGATGGTGGTCCTTCTATATATGGGCATGAGCGTATTGGCAAAGGTGGTAAATCATTTAAATGCCTCAAATTTCGTTCAATGGTAATAAATTCTAAAGAAGTCCTTGAAAAATTACTAGATAGTGATTCTGAAGCGAAAAAAGAATGGGATGCAACTTTTAAATTAAAAAACGATCCGCGAATTACAAAAATAGGGGCATTCCTACGTAGAACTAGTTTGGATGAATTACCTCAGTTGTTCAATGTCTTGAAAGGTGAGATGAGTATGGTTGGGCCGAGGCCAATCATTACTGCTGAATTAATAAGGTATAACGATGAGGTAGATTATTATCTGCTGAGCAAGCCTGGTATGACTGGTTTATGGCAGGTTAGTGGGCGAAGTGATGTTGATTACGAAACTCGTGTATATCTTGATGCGTGGTATGTTAAGAACTGGTCAATGTGGAATGATATTGCGATTCTGTTTAAAACAATAAGTGTAGTTCTGAAGAAAGATGGTGCGTATTAGTATTTTCTATATTCATATTAACAGGTGAAGAATGAAATTTTACATTGCAGTTCCAACATATAATGGTTCTTCATTATGGGAAAAAACAGTTAAAGAAATAAAAAAGCATGCTCCGAAGGATACATTTGTAAAAGTGATTGATTCTGGTAGTACAGATAATACAGTAGCAATAGCAAAAGCAGCAGGATTTGATGTGGATATCATATCAAGTACTGAGTTCAATCATGGTGGTACGAGAAATAAAATCGTCGAGCAGTATATTGGTGAATATGATGTGGTTATTTTTTTAACTCAGGATGCTATACCTCTGGAAGGTTTTGTTGAAAACATTATTAATATATTCAATAATCCTGATATTGTTTGCGCTTATGGTAAGCAAATTCCTCATTTGGATGCTAACGCGATAGCCAAGCATGCAAGATATTTTAATTATCCTGATATTAAATATGAAAGTAGTAAAGAAAGTGTGACTTCTTTAGGGCTAAAATCGGTATTTATGTCAAATTCGTTTTCAGCATATCGCTTATCTGCATTTAAGTCATTAGGAGGGTTTCCTTCAAATACTATATTATGCGAGGATATGTATTTCGCTGCAAAGGCATTACTCGGTGGCTATAAATCAGCGTACGTACCAAGCGCAATTGTAAGACACTCACATAACTATAGTCCATTAGAAGAGTTTAAGCGTTATTTTGATATTGGAGTGTTCCATCAAGATGAACCATGGATAAGGGCGCAGTTTGGAGGGGCTACTGGGGAAGGGAAACGATTTATCTTATCTGAATTTTCTTATTTGCTAAAAAATGGTTTTTTATGGATACCACAAGCTTGTATTAATAATATCATGAAGTTTGTAGGTTACAAATTAGGTGGGCACTATAAAAAACTTCCATTAGAAATGAGAAGGAAGATCAGTATGCACAAGAGATTTTGGAAATAAATACATCTATATAAAATTATATTTTTTTCTTCTGGTCTTTATTATTCACTTGAC
>OMBQ01000512.1_pt1 | contig 45419 bp, 37 predicted proteins | sample 1674311 | NCBI WGS metagenome assembly OMBQ01 (sample SAMEA103958160, study PRJEB25191) | human gut metagenome | biome: human-associated habitat [ENVO:00009003]; feature: intestine environment [ENVO:2100002]; material: feces | place: Germany | collected 2013/2015 | reverse complement strand
ATTCAAAGCTTCGCGTTACCGCTAACCTCTCCTCTTAACCTTCCAGCACCGGGCAATTGATAAACGAATAGAACTGAAAGCCCTGATATTGGTTTTCTCCTTCGCTCATGGACAGCATCTGTCCCACTCTTGCCGTAATAGCCTCGTAGAAAGCGGCAATCAGGCTTGTAATTCCTGCGATAATAAACTGATAATTCGAATAAATTCCAACCATAGCAGTACTGATGAAGCGGGAGATAAAGATATTATCCGTATTGCTGATCAGAACCTTTCCAAATCGGTACATCACCATATCGGAAACATTGCTTTTGATCGTATCCGCCTCTTCTTTTTCCAGCCCGCTCCCCCTTTTAAATAGATACCCATAGCGGATCTTCAGATATTTACCGAAAATCCAGTTTATCAGTATATTTTTAACCAGTATGCAGACTACAAATGCCTCATAGCTTTTGAAGTACTTTAGAAGCAGGATCTCGATAATAAGGGCAGAGGCATCCACCCCTCCGGTCACCGCTGCCACAAAATATCTGCGCTGGTCCGCCTGGATAAAGTAATTTCTCACCATCTGCCTGTTATATAGAACGACGGACAGCATAAATGTCAGATACGTGACAGCCACTTCTAAATCGCTGATACTGGCATTGACCGAGAACACCGCAAATATGGTGGATATAGAACCGATTCCGAGGACTACACAGGTCATTTTTTTATAAATGCCATCATAGTGACGGTAAATGGCAGCCAGCCTCTCCTTATCTCCTCTGGCCAGAGGACCGTAAAAACTAAACAGCATCGCCGTCCCCGCGCCAAAATATGCAAAGGACAGTACGTCACAGAAATTGGAGTACAGGCTCTGGAGGCCTAGGTACTCCACATTCAGGTATAGGCATATCACCCGCTTTGAAATAAGATTAATCACCAGAGACAAAACCTGGCTTAGCATACTGACAATGATATTCCATTGCAACAACCTTTTTCCACTATCCTGCTGCATTGCGCTCCTTCTTTCGGTAAACAACTTTTCCTTTATTAGAAGACTTCATCGTATCCACGACTTTGTAATCGCAGAATATGAAGGTATCCAGATTTCTTTCGATCCAGCGTATTCTAAAAAAGCTGTATGTCCAACCCACAAGCATTCCGATAAATACTCCCGCACCCCAAAAGGGAATCGGCCATTTATTAGAAAACAGGCTGCAGGTCAGAGTGGCCGCAAAGAAAAGCGCCCCGGTCAGAAACGCCCCGGTCATGTCCGCAAAGTAATACAGGTAGATGATATTTCCGTACATCATAAAGATTCCCAGAAAAGCAACCACAAGCATCGGATAGATGGTCATGGTAACACTGTCAAACCCTATTTTCTTGCCAAACAATACCATAAACAGAAATACAACCGATGTAATTGCAATCTGCGTGCCAAATACCTGGATGATCTGCTGGGAAAGCGTCCGAAACAGCTTCTTTCTCCCCTTTACTATCATTTTATAAGTTCCTCCTATGACACCCTCCATGTATTCCTTATAGGCCGTGTGGAACCGTGTCTCCACCACAACCATAAAGGATACCATAACAGAAATGTTTGTAAACATAGCAAGGCATGAGGCCATATCATATGCCTGGTGGCTGTAGTACGTGGAGGCCACAAAGAGACGCCCCGGTACCGTCCAGAATACAAAGTTATGAACATACAGTCCCAGAATATATAAAAAATTCGCACCTAAAAGCCGTTTAAACGACCATAAATAGTGCATACACTCCCCATATTCGTTAGACACGCTTTTGAAATACCTCTTTATATAGGAAAAGTCGCAGACCGCAATCAAAAAGAATCCCAGGGAAAGCCCGTATATAATAGAATGGATTGCATCCTGCCCAGCCACTTTATAAAAGGCAAACGACACCAGAAAACTGACCGCCATACCGATTACGAAAAAAAGCGCGATGATCTTATAATCCTTGGTCGCATGCAGATATATAACTGCAAAGAATAAAATGACCAGGGAAATCCATTGAATATAGGCCGCAATAATAAATGGCAGGTCTATCTCCCCCCGTACCCTTAGACTCCATCCCACCGGAAGGAACAGCAGTGTCGCAATGATACAGCATATAGAATTTCCCATGTAATAGGATGCCAGTATGTTGGAATACTCCTCTGTGTAAAACTTATCCGCCAGATACCGGGAAAAGATTACATTGAACGGTGAGGTAAGTATGACGGAAAAGATAAAGGTGTAAAGAATCGTGGAGGACAGCAACTCTCTGTCCGCATAGGGCACCTTTGTCATCCCTAAAAAGAAATAGAGCAGAAGGATTGCCACAATCACCAGCATCATAGGTCCAATCGTCACAAGGGAGCTGTAGACAACGCCCAGCATTCCCCTGGATATACTTTCTTTTCTGTATATTTTTTTTAATTCAAATCCGATGCCTGCCATGCTCACACCTCCCCGCTTCCTGTCAATTTCTGATAAAGATTGTAATATGTGCCGAAAACCGCCGATTCATCGTACGCCTTCACGGCTCTCTGATAACCTGCCTGCCCCATCCTTTTTCTGGTCTTTTCATCCTCCGCAAGTTTCAGTATCGCACGGGCGATTTCGGACACGCCCATAACCGGTACGACGTATCCTGCAGGGCCGTAATTGTCGCGTTCCCCTTCGATCAGCCCCTTACAGTTCCCCACATTTGTTGCAATATATGGTTTCCTGGCGGCGAAGCCCTCCAGTATGGAAAGCGGCTGCCCCTCGCTGATACTGGTCAGTATTAGAAAATCCATCCTGCCAATATACTCTTTTACATCGATAATTCCGGTAAATTCCACATCCTTAATGTCCATGTCCCGCACCATGGCGCGGCATTCTTCAGCATAATCCTCTGCTTCCTCCATACTGCCCATAATCCATAGCTTCAACCGCGGCTCCTTGTTTTTAGCCAGAGCGAATGCGCTGATCATGGTCTTGACGTCCTTGATCGGGGTAACACGCAGGACTGCCCCTACGTTGATATATGGATCCTGATTCTCTTTCTGCCGGATACCTTCAAATTTTTGATAATTTACGCCGTTTGGAATAACCATTGTCTTATTTTCATCACATCCCAGCTCTATCTGAAATCTGCGGGCATCTTCAAACAAAGAAACCACTTTATCCGCATACTGGTAACAGCACTCCCCTATCTTTTTAAACTGCCCAATCCAGATATCCTTGTAAATCCCGCTTACCCAGTCCGCTTTGATAATCTCTTCCTCCCGCTCCCTGGTATACAGCCCATGCTCCGTCATCAGAAAGGGACGTTTGTACAGGCTCTTCTGCATACACCCCCAGATACCGGCATATCCGCTGGACACGGAATGGTACAGATCCGCCTTTTCGGTTCTGGATTTTAGAATCGTAAACAGCGGAAGATACAGGGAACGCATGGTCCAGAGAAAATCCGAAAATGCAACTCTGCGAAAATTTGCATTATAATAATCCAGTGTCATTTTAAAAAAGTCCTTCCCTGAAAGCAGCGCATTCAACGACACCTCTTTTTCGGAAAAAAACCGGATAATGACATCCCAGTCTGGATTGCTTTCAAACATCAGGTTCTCGAATGCATCGTACTCTTCCCCCGTTAGGGCAACTTTTTTCTGTGTTTTATTATTTACGTAATCGTCGTCAAGAAGATAGACCTCCTGAATCTCACTGACATTGGAGGGAATCTGGTACTTAAACTGCAGATTCGCATCCGGGCTTGCCGCTATGGACTGTACCACGAACTCAACATCCGGCATGGCAAGCATCAGCCCCTGCATCCAGCTTGATACCCCGCCATTGACATAGGGGTATGCTCCTTCAACAATCAAACATACTTTCATACAAATCCTTTCCTTTCTTATACCACCCTGCTGCCCAGATTTTAGTACTAGTGCAGCAGTGCATTAATCTTTCGGTAATAAGTGCCTGATATCTGCGTCAGAGTTGTGCCTGCTTCAGCGACGGCGTAGTGTTTCCTACGTCTAGCGAAAGCAGGTACAGCTATGGCGTAGCGAACAGGTGCTTATTGCTGAATTATTAGTGCAATGCTGTACTAGTACCTGTTATGTTATTCCTCATACGTTATCCTGATATCCGCTTTTTCAGCCTCTACCAGATACAGCACATCACTGATTCTGGTAACCGTGGCGCCCTCTGCCCCTTTTATTTCCCGGTCCGCCAGCAGAGACAGGTAAAAGTACGCTTTTCCCGCAAAATTTCCGATCACCGCATCAATCTGTTTATCAGAATATCTAATCTCCGGCTCCATCATTTGAAATGCTTTTACTCTGTACACGGCCTCACCAACTGTCACTCGTTCCAGCCATGGAATATCTTCCTTTTCAACCCCCAGAACTGTCTCCAGATTCCGGCAGTAGTCGATCCAGCGTTCCTGCTTCTTCTCATCTGTTTCATATAAAAAGGGAGAAATGTCTGTAAAAACAGTGTTCAATCCCATTCCCCGGCAGATTCCTTTATCGTGAAATATGATGTTTTGATATTTTTTCTCTGTAAGCGCACGGTATGGGATACAGACGCTATCTGTTAACTTATCTGTCCATTCAAAATCAGAATTCCATAACACAAGCCGGTTATCAAAAGGGGAGTCCACCTCCCGTTTCAGGCTGTAGTTATTAAGCGTACCAATCTCATTGTTTCCTTCCACAATTCCCTCCAGATAATACGCAAACATGGCATTCGAGTATTTTTTGATCTCTTCACGTTCATCCGTATACCAGGTGGTCTTTACGCCGTACCTCTCTTCACAGCGTCGAAATTCCGGGAAGAAAATATCATTTTGTACTCCCATGCTATCACGCTGGTATTCTTTTTCCAGATACTCGGAGGTAAATTCATCCGTATAGGGCATCCCCGAGACGGCAAAGCAGTATGCATTTACTATCGGGTACATATAGGCCTGGTATAAGTCTGTAAAAAGGAAACTGACTACTGCATAGACCATGGTACCCGCCATAAGCTCCCTGTCCGCCACGTATATGCTCCCGCCTTCTGCACTGCTCTGATATCTCCAGAATACAGGCGCAAGATTTTCGTTTTTTACTTTTTTACTCTGCAGCGCGGAACCGTATACCTCTGCCTGTCTTTTTAGTGTTACGGACTTCATTGTGAAAGATTCCCGACTTTCTGTAATCTCCCCAAATAAAAGGTTTTCTGTAAGGCGGATTCCCTTCTTTTCCTGTATCCCTTTATAGGTGTCAATCCCCAGCAGATCTTTGACGCTCTTCTTCTCAAGCGCAGCCTCGGATGGGATTTCCGTGAAGAAAAGCGCGGCCCCCGCTCTGCTGTACTCCTCCAGCATCTGAATCTCCTGGTCATTAAAATCTGTTTTGCATACAAACAGAATCTCCGCCCCCGCGCACTCCTCCAACTGTTCTTCAGTCCGGAAGTCCTCCTTCATATTATTAAGCTGCAGGGCAACCGCTTTATAACTCGCCGTGCTCGTTCCCCACACAACGGTCTTTTCAACCGCAGTGTCCTGCTTTGCTTGCGCAATGTGCTCTTTCTCCAGCTTCTCGGACAGTTTTACCACCGCCTGATACTCGGCACGGTTGTCTGTTTCCACCCTGTTGGTTTCATGAATGCTCCGCAATATATTATCCAGGTTGCCTACCAGCAGGAAAACGAGCAAAAGGCAAAACAGTATGAGGACTATATAAACAAAGATATTTTTCTTCAGCTGGTTTTTTGGGGAAATGCTAAACTTATTCAGTAATTTCATTTTGTGCTCCCTGTCTTATACCGCGACCAGGCATTCCATGTGCTTAACATCATCAAAATCATATACTTTCCCACTTTAAGGAGCCCCGTATGCATGGACACTCCCGCGGTGCGCTCATGCATAATGGCCGGCACCTCTTCGATGCAAAAGCCGAGCAGAAGCATCTGCACAATCATGTTCAGATCCGGATACTTCAAGTCAAAATTATTATAGGAAGCGTAAAACGAAAATGCCTTTCTGTTAAGCCCCTGAAGTCCGCTGGTCGGATCGGTAAGACAGCATCCTGTCACTTTTTTAATGATTTTTCTGAAAAAAAGAATTGTATATTTTTTTAGCCGTGATATATGGAAAGACTGGCTCCCCTCCAGGAATCTTGAACCAATGACAATATCCGGATATGTATCCATATCCTCTGAAAAGCAGCCTAGTTTCCCACACAACACCTCCACATTGCAGAGGTCGTGCTGTCCGTCCGCATCCATCTGAAGCAGGTAATCATAATCTTTCTCTACGGCATATTTATAAGCAGTCTGCAGAGCAGCCCCATACCCCATATTAAAAACTTGCCGGATTACCTTGAACCCGAACTCCTTCACAATTTCCGACGTGCCGTCCCGGGAACAGTCATCAATCACCAGGATATCCATACTGGTCTCCAGCCCAGCCTCTTTCATTTGCTTTAGAAGAGCCCCTATATTTTCAGCCTCGTTGTACGCCGGTATCATCAAAAGTATTTTTTTCATTCTATGCCCCCTGTAACTTATTCTGCATCCTGGTCTGCATTAAAGCCGCAGATTAATGTATACTATCTGCTGCCAGCTGCTTATAATCCACTGACAAATTTAATGTAAAATAAGGATCCTGTGTAATCTTATAGACAGTGACCGTCTCATCCTGGTAATATTCCGAGACATGGTTCGGATAAATCTTCTTTACCGCCTCCATCCAATAATGGAGCTTAGACATCACCACATCCCGTTGATAATAATACGGCGCATCCGCACCATGCAGACCACTGGTATCCCGGTCCCACTCCACATCCTGAAGCGCCAGTTCCGGGCTGATCTCCTGTACATTATCCGGTGCATCGATGTCACTCCTGTCAATTTTTCTACGGTCATTGGTAAATGAGATGGGATGTCGTTCCGTTACCACATATATATCCGGAGTCGGAATATAGATATTTTTCTTTCCTTCATCCAGTGCTTTTATCAGATCTATAATCTCATAGTGATATCCGGTATAGCGTATTACAGATAAATCATTGGTAGGTGATATGACCGTCCATGTATACTTTTCATGATTTTCACACAGATCCAGGCACACCCTCATATCTGCCTCCGAAATCGTAATACTGTAATAGCGTTCTTCCTTCACTCTTCCCGCTGTCGACATGGCCCAGATACCACCGGTGATCAGAACCGCAAAAGACATTTCCAGATATTTTTCTTTTACCCTGCACAGCCTGAGCAGGGTAAACAGCATCTCAAAAGGCAACCCCAGCAGAGGGATGGTCAAAAATGACAGGAAAGTCGCCATTCGCTTTACTTCAATTAAAACAGGAATGTTCAGATAATACGCACATGCAAGGATTGCACAGACCTCCCAAAGCACCGCCCAGAACAAATATCCCAAATAACGCACCCTCTTTTTTGAAAAAAACAGTCCCAGCATGGCGTACAGGGCAAGTGCTCCATCCGCCAGCATGAGCAGCCTGGCGGTATCTCTGTTGCTTACGAAATTGTACGACAGATATTTAGATTCGTCTTTCAGCAGATCCTGTGCAAACGAAAGAGCGCCCTCCTCCCGCCAGTTACTCTTCTGCGCATCTTCCGGGCGGGGTCCCTCAGTCTTCTGGTTCTCTGATTCTGCTGTAGTCTGCGTGATTCCCAGCGCCCATTCAATAGAGCGTTCAAATTCATAACCGTTCAGGTAACCCCATATATACGGGATACATGCCAGTAAGACACCTACGATCCCTGCCGCAGCGTAACGAAGCAAAACTTTTTTGCGCAGTATGGGAATCAGATATACTACCCCAAAGCAAACACAAATAATCAGGCAGAGAATGGTGATATAAAAATGGGTCATGAGTGTCCACGTGATGCAGGCTGAAAACAGAATCAAATCACCCTTCTGTTTCTTTTTTATGTACGCCAGCATAGCATAGATCATGCCAAAGGCCGCAACAAGACCGAACTCCATTGGAAACGAAAACTGAAACCTAAAATAGGACGTGGAATGGAACAAATCTGTCAGAACAAAAAATACCCAGCCCGCCATTGCCACATATCTATTGGAAAAAACTTTTCTAAACAGTGCATATGCCGAGCTAAAGACCATGACGGTTGAAAGAACCGAAAAGTTCAGGTAAACCCGGGTAACATTCAGCGGGAATAGGATTCCTAGCGCCGCATTCAGGGTGTGCACTCCGTGGGGATACATACCGGCCGGAAACATATTCCCGTGGATCAGCGCCCCAATCCAGTAAAGATGAGTCTCTTCGTCCGTATGGCCATATCCTGTATTATGCATTTTATACCATCCGTAAAACCAGATGACCCACGCCATGACAGCGCAGAATATCAGGCTTTCTATTGCGCTGCCCTTGAGGGACCTCTTTTTTTTCAGCAGCCATTTTTCTAGGTTCAGCCTGATCTTGCGGAAAAATATCCGGAATCCATAGATCCCTAATATCAGTTCTCTCAGGATTTTCGCTGCACGTCTCCAAAACGTGGTGATTATTCTGCGCTCCCTCCAACAAGTAACGGATAACGGCAGAATAACCAACATGACCAGCAAAGAAACAAAATTGATAAAATGCAGAAATCCAAGAAAGATAACCACAAAGTTCAGGTATAAGTTTCCCATACACTGGTAGAAGAAAAAACGGAAAGTCAGCTCTTTCTGAGCAGTATATTTTCTGAGGCAGACAGAAGGAAGCACCAGTGTCAGCAAAAAATATCCAATTGCGCTCCCTATCATTGTCCACACATTTTCCCATATCATTGTCATCTACCACCTTGTCTGTTTTTTCGAGTACGCCCTGGAATTCCAGTGCCATGGTGCGCCTCCTGTGCCATGGTATCGCTGCTTTGTGCACCCCAGCCGTCTGACGGGTAAAACCTTACCCACTCAAGGAGCTCGCCGTCCAGGACCAGAGACGACTCCTTTATCCGCCGGACAGCTTCGCTAAACCCGCTCCTGTTCCTTATCTTAAAGTAATATTTCAGCACTTCTTTTGCCGCAGCAAGGTCCTGCTCCATGATATCCTCTGCCCGTTTCACCCATTTTTCAATGCCGCCTGCATCCTGATATTCATTCCGTAATTCAATGATATCTGCCAGCATGTTTCCATTTACCTTCGTTTTATCCTTCTGATAGAGTTCTTCCATATATCCTTCAAAAAAATTAAGATAGATCTTCTGCTCCGGCTCACTGAACACTTTTTTGTGAAGCATATTATCACAGAACTGCAGATACAACAAAAGTGTATCGCTTTCTTTGCTTTCCTCATAGATCGTACGAAGGCGTTTTTCCGTATCCTTGTATTTCGCTATGGTATCTGTTATATAGGAAGCCGCATAGTGAACTACCTCCGAATCCTCCTGGGCCATGGCATTGTGGATTCCTCCCATATACTCCTCCACGTCCGGACGCTTAAGCACCTCCAAAAAAAGCTGCCTTCTGTTCATGGTGTCAGAAATCATCAGCGCCTCTTCGATAGGCACCCGGTCGATTTCTTTCTCGATATCATCGCCTATAATCATCCGGACTCTTTTTTTGCTGAAGCTCAGTTCTTCTTCGTTCAGCAAACCGTCCCGCTTATGAAATAGAATAAAATTCAAAATTTCACTGCACGATAAAAAAATAGGGCCCACCACCGGAGTCAGTATCATAAATACGGTCAAAAGGACTGCTTTTCGGTATTCTTTTTTCCATACGCCCCGGTACAGGAAATACACCAGTGCCAGACACGTATTTATAATCAAAATCCATATCATCCATTTGTTTTCCACGCTCGCCTGCTCCTATCATCCAATTCCATTTTCAACCGGTATTCCTGCATTTTGAAAGCGCTGAATCACATATTCGGCTTCCGATTTATTTGTGTTCATAAGAAGAATGCAGATATTTTCATCTTTTTCACCGATGAAATCCGTCTGCCTTACTAAGGAAGCTATTTTCGCACAGACTTCTTTTCCCCTGCTCTGCTGGAATCTGCCGGGTATCCTGAGGGCCGTATACTCCAGCTTATTCTGCTTTGAACCTTCTTGGCAGATCTGATATATCTTGTCAAACTCTTCTTCTCTCAGCACGTTCGTTCCCTCAATATATTGGTTCGCAAGACGGTTCCAGTATGTTGCCGCACGGTTCATAGCGGATTCAATCAGCCGGCAGATCAGCGCCAGCATGTTGGACTCATAAAGATTAATCTTGGAAAGGTCTTTTGTCCAAAGCATGATGACGGCACTCAAATTCTCTCTATCGTATATTCCACATGCATAGGACGGCAGCACGGAATCCACCTCCCTGTTCCGGTATACTGCTCTCTCAACCAGTTCCCGATGCATGAAGAAGTTTTCATCTGCATGAATGGATTTCCCCATCTGGCGGGCCTCTTCGGACGAAGCTGCGGCAAGCCTCAAATAGCCCACACTGCCGCCCGTTATGTAGATGGCTACGTCCTGAATGTCCATCAGTTCCCTCGCCACATCGACAGCCTGGAAAATCACCTTCTGTGGTTCCCAGAAATCCAGCTGGCTGGAGGCTTCATAGACCCTTACCATACTATTCTCATAGTTTACAATCCGCTTTTCATAAATTTCCTTGACATACCTGTTGCCGTCATAGATACGCGTCATATCTACAAGTTCGCTCTGGTAATATTTTTTTTCATCCTCCAGATCTCCGTTTTTTCTTCGATATTTGTCCTTCATATGCCCTACAATTACGCCAACCACAAGAATCTGCAAGATCCCTGTGAATGCGGAATACTCAAACGTGCCGCCAGTTATTAGAATCTCGCCGATTTTGGTCGCCAGAGTGAGCAGCGTCGCAAACAACGCATGTGCACACCCGTAAACCACGGCTATTATGACTACATAGAGCAGATAGAGGTCTGCAATGCTGTCGAACCAGGTGTCCTTTATTAAGTATGTAAGCAGTGTCATGAAGAGAAAAAGCCCTATGTTTTCCGCCAGGGGAATTAATTTATCCTTGATTACAGATTTTTTCTTCTCTTCCTTTATTTCCAGGTCCTTTTCTTTTTCAAATATTTTAAATAGTTCTCTCAGACCATCCTCCAGGCTGTACTTTTCATAGATTCCCAGCCTTTCCAAATACGGATCTTGTATCTCGGGCAAAGACGCCCCTGCATACTCAGCCTCCCTGATGACAGTCTCTCTGCCTGGTATTACCGTCCTGACTGCTTCGATGAGCTGCCGCTCTGTGTAAACGGAGCCCGGCACCAGATAACTCTTTTCCCGCTCTCCGCGCAGGAATACCTTCATCAGTGTATCTACAGCGTCATTGACATACAACACCCGGTGCTGCTTTCCCGCCTCAATTTGCATCTCTGTACTAGTAAAGAAGTTTTCCATCAGCCTTGCACAGATATTGTAATTATGAGTTTTATAGTCTCCGAATACCTCCGGATAGCGAATAACGCATATATCAAACTCCCCCGGGATATTTTGCTCCGCACACATGTATTCCGTCTGGATCACTGTCTGCATCAGGATGGAGTCTGCCTCAAAGTCTGTGTTTTTATCTATCACAGCATCTTCGCATCCATCATAAACCCCCAGCGAGGAGCAGTAGATGACCTGTCTGATTCCGGCTTCCTTTGCGCTCATCAGGATATTGGTGATGCTGGTCAGATAGCACACCGACTCCTGATTGATATCCTGCCATGTAAATTTGGTATCGCAGACTCCCAGGATCAGGAGCACATCAGCCTGCACATTTTTCATGATTGTACCAATATTCTTGCTTCGATAGCTGAAATGATACTCCTGAAAGACTCCGGTTCTTGGCTTCTCTCTCCGTGCTTTCTCTGAACCTGTTATCACGAAAATGTCATGCTTCTCTTTCCTTAGTCTGGAAATCAGCTCTCTGCAGTATACGCCGTATTCTCCACAAATCAATACCTTCATATATTCGTGTTCTCCTCTTTGGTTTTGCTGTTTAACATGTTTTCCAGTTCACTGTTCTCATCTTTTAAAAGAGCTACCTGCATGGCCAGTTCCTTAATTTCTGTTTCCATAGAAGAAATTGTGACCGTATGGCGCAGGATTATCATTATGATTACAATGAGAAAGAAAAAGATCAGTGATGCAGGGGGCCACCAGATTCCCAGAAGCTCTGCAGCCCATGGCAGTATTTGTGGAAATATGGAAAGCAGCAGGAGGCCCGCCGCCCCTGCGATCCATAAGATTGCCTGGTTTTCTGAAAGATGCCTTTTTTTCATCTCCTGGCAAAGCCCGTATAACATAAGTAAACATACTGCAATGGAAACAATTTGTAAGATGATACCCATATGCTTCTCCTCCCAATTTTTTCTGCTCTGTATCGGCATATTGCGGCAAAAAATTTTTAAAAGCCCGGACTGTTGCGCTGACACATCGTAAAAGAAGTCAATTATGATTCTTTGTTCGAGTCCTGTCCGCCTGAGATCATATTTTCTGCCTCTTCAAAAAACTCTTGCCTGACCGCTTCGATCCACGGCTCATAACCAAATAATCCCTGTCCGGCATGGGCCGCCAACTCAATAAATAATTCCCCTGCTGTCTTATATGTATGCAGTTCATAGTCCATGTTCCGTCCATATATTATGATATAACCGTCCATGTCCGCTGTGATTTCTGTAATGCCGGGCATGTAGATCTCTCCGGTTCCAATGTTTTTAGCCGCCAAATATACGACGATGGGTTCTGGTGTAATCAATTACTTTCTTTTCTTTCATATATCCCTTCTTTTGTTCCGCTTCGCTACGTAACTCTACATCGAAGTCTCTCAGAAATTTTTCACATCTCCTCCCCGTAGATTACAGCACTGCAGCCTTTCTGCTTTTTACTCTGATACATTGCCCTGTCAGCCTTTCTGTACAGCTGATCAAAAGAAACCTCTTCATATCCATCATAAAAACACGCACCCAGACTTATTTCTATGTTCTTCCCCTGCATCTCTATGATATCAATCTGTCGGATATTTTCAAAAAATCTCTCAAAAAATTTCTCTGCTACCCTTTGTTCCAGCATTCCCGGTATAAACATGGCGAACTCATCACCTCCGAGCCGCAAAACCACATCACTGTCACGACATGTTTTCTGTAGTTTCTCCGCAACGGCTATGATCACCTTATCTCCTACAGAGTGTCCGTAATTATCATTGATGGATTTAAATTTGTCACAGTCGATCAGGCAAAGCAATCCTCCTGTTTTTTTCTTTAAAAATTCAGTAATCTTTTTTTCTCCGCTTCCACGATTACATAATCCTGTCATAAGATCTGTCTGCGCCAGATAAATCAGCCTGTTCTCACGCTTTTTTTCTTCTTCTATACACTCAATACAGAAAAGTACATGCAGAAGTTTTCCATCTTCATCGTAGTCTACAGGAATAAATCTGCTTCGGTTCCAGCCTGATATTTTATCTGTAAATTCATGTGTTATGCTGTTTTCTCCAAGAAGCCGTTCTTCCAGCGTACTGATATCTACAAACTCCAGTGATTCCTGAAGTTGTGATTCCGTACACATTTTCTCAGCGATATTCTTGATATGTCCGCAAAAATCATCTCTGATTTCATATTCTCCCATTTTAAAATCTTTTCCCAAATATTCCGCAATCTGATCTGTCATTTTTATAATATGATATCTTTTTGTCTGCACATCAACCAAATACATAGATGCATAGATTTTGGAAAGCGACGAATAACTGCTGAGCTTTGCCTCTTTATTTGACTTTATAAACGAATTACGCAATTTCAGAAATGAGATAAGAAGCGTTCCTATCATATCCAGAAAAGTAGTAAGTCCCCTGTAATCACTCTTTGGAGGATTATCCACACCGAAAAAACCACTTATCTCATCTTTATAACGCAAAGGACATACCACCACATTTCTCACATTCTGCGCTTTTAACATATCATATGATACGCGATGTTCTTCTTTGATATCTTCTATATCAGTGATAATGATACTTTCGCCCCTGGAAAACGTATCATACCACCACTTTATTACGTCCATATCGACATTCTGCAATCTGTCTATCTCAGGAGTTACTCCCTGTGCACACCATTCATACGTATTGTCTGTGCCATGTCTTTCTTTACAATCTTCGAAAATATATATTCTGTCAGAACCGATATGTCTGCCGAAAAAGCGGATAAATTCATTAATCTGCTCGTCAGGTGTATGGTAATTGAGTGCGGATTTAAGTGCTTCATTTATGACCAGTTCATACTTTATGATTGTCTTCATGTTGCTTTCCTCATGAATGTCGTTCTCATCTTATTTTTTTACATTCAAGCCAGATGGAAAGACCTTCTTTTATTTTCTGCTCTTCCATTTGCTGTACTCCCATTTGTTATCCTCATTATAAAAAAGTCATAAATTTTTTCAATAATTCTGTCACGAAACGACAGAAAATGACACGAATTGTAAATCTATGGTATTGTTTTGTGATATATTGTTACCGGATAAATACTCTCAAACTCCTCATACTTCATCCTCTGTCTCTTCATAATCCTCATAAGACTTAATCTCTGCATAAAGATGTGTGTCTCCTTTCACATTTTCCTCTGGCTCATGCAATTCTTTACATTCCTTATCTGTATACAAAACGTAATAAGAACTATCATCATGAAGCATGATCCATACGTGATTATCTGCAGGAACAGTGATTGCATAATCCTTTTCCAGCTCTGTGCCAGGAGCTGCAGTAACTGTTACATTACGTACATCACCTTCTGCTTTTTCTGCTTCCTCGTACTTTTCGCAGAGATCTGCTACATCCTCAGATCTGTCCACGCCGTAGGAGAATTCCATCTTCGAAGCTTCTTCTGAAGTGCCGTCCTTATGATTCAGAATCTGAGTATGTTTCAATGGTCTGTAATCATCCGAAGCAACCACATATTCCATAGAAATCCAGTCTCCCTCTGTGTAGGATTCTCCATCTCCCTGAGAATTCAATGCGCTCTGAGTAAGTTCTTCAGGTACCTTTGTCTGTATAATGATCGTATCACCATCTTCCTTCATATCCGTCACTTCTTCCTCTATGGTTTCATCTGTGTAAAAGCTTATAAGATCATCTGCATTTCCATCTGCTTCATCAATATACAGACAGGAGAGGTACTCGTCTCCTTCTTTTCCGTATTTTAATTCGCCATCTTTATAGAGCATCTGGGTAGTACCATACATATCTACATACATCACTTCAGAATCTTCATAGTCATATACCTTTGTATTCTGCAGTATATATTCACAGGTAGCTTCATAGCTTTTATGATTGCTTACAAGACTGTCTGTTTCTCCTGCTTTCATCATCTGTTCCAGTGCATTGTCTTTTGTCAGTTCAGGTAACGTATCCGATGCCTGAACACTCACACATCCTGCTCCCAGAGTTCCCATAATCAGTGCCGTCACAATAATCATTCTTTTCTTCATTTTTTAGTCTCCTTTTCTTATATTTTTTCCTTTACGATGCCAGTAAAGCAAACTTTCGGGCATATATACCGTATCAAAAGCTCTCCTCATTTTGACAGTTTTCTGAATCTATATTATTTATGTTATTTGAATTTGACTTCTCTGTCTATATTTTTGCGTGAATAGTCAAAATATGGTGTGAAAAGACCTTCATATGATTTGATTTTGCCCTCTGCCAATGGTATACTTATTTTTAATAAGTAACCTGGCCATTATCTATCTTTATGACAGGAGGGTTTTATGATAGCATTGCGTTATTTCTGCGGATTTTCTCTTCAGATTTTTCCTTATGCATTTTTCTGTTTGTATCCATTCCGGGATCGTTTCCGCCTAAGCACAAAAAAGACAATGCTCATGGCACTGTCCATTTTTATTGTAATGGTCATTCCGTTTTCTCTTATCGCACAGTTCAACATCGGCGGTGATTACAGAGAGCTGATCTGGAATGTTATCTTTTATATTGCCCTGCTACTGTTCGGAATATTTTACTGCTTTAGCATCCAGGCGAAAGCAGCAGAAAAACTATTTGTATTTTTTGTTGTAATGAGCTACGGATTCTTTGTTACAAGCACCGTTACCTTTTTGCACCGTACTTTCCGGTTTCCATCCGATTATTTTATGTATCCGCCCTTTGCACTGGCTCTCACACTTATCATAAATCTAGTTCTTGCGAAACCATTTCTCATGCTGATGGAGCGAATCCGTACTATGATCAATGCAGATCTGGAATCACGGATCTGGAAGATTCTCTGCTCCCTCCCTGCTTTGTTTATTCTGATTGCCAGCATTGCACAGTTCTCAAGCATAATAAATCTTTCCAATAATATAGTTGTCCATGTTATGTTTGTACTGTTTGCAGTATTTGCTTTCATGGTGTATGCCGTATTCTTCAGTGTCATGGGATACATCCGCAGCAAACAGGAAGAACAGCGGATTTCCGAGCGCATGCTGGAAAGCTATCGTAATCAGGCAGAAAACAATGAACATATCCTGGAAATACACCATGAAATCCGGCATCATATGAATGCCCTGTCCTCTTATCTTAATCAGGAGGACTATGCAGGCGCCAGACAGTATACACAGAAATTTACTGAAGAAGCCGAAGAGCTTCCTTTTGTCACCTACACAGCCAATGCTCTGGTCAATTCCATCCTTTCAGAATTTGCAGAACGTGCCAGCCGTTATAAAGCCATAGTGGAGTACAGTATTGTCATTGGCAGAAGTCTCAACATGGAAGATATTGATCTGTGCCGAATGTTGACAAATATATTGGAAAATGCAGTAGAAGGGTGTCAGAAGGTTTCTGAAGAACAACGGATCATCCGGCTGAATCTCCATTCAAAGGGAAATTTTCTGTTTATTAAATGTGAAAACTCCTGCAATGAGGATAACCTGAGAATCACGAATGGAAAATATAAATCCAGTAAAAAGAACAGTGACAAACACGGTTACGGTCTTAAGATCATCAATGGAATCGCCGAAAAATACAATGGTATACTGAACGTACAGGTACGTGGTGGCTTTTTTGCTGTAACAACAACGCTTTGTCTTGACGAAAATAACGATTAATAGGAGGCTTTCACTATGTACCATATTGTCATCTGTGATGATGAACCGATTTTTTTAACACAGATATCAGAAATGATCATCGATATTTTAGCGTCCATGGGAGAATCCTGCGAGATTCGAAAATATACTTCTATTTCAGAATTAAAAAATACATTGCAGAATACTCCCAAAAGCTGTGACATTCTGATTCTTGATATTATGCTGGGTGAAAACAATGGGATCAGCTTTGCAGAATGTCTCCGTGACACTGAAAACCAAATTCCCGTTATCTTCATTTCCAGCAGTAAGGAATTTGTATTCGATGCATATTCTGCTGAACCTGTAGGTTATATCCTTAAGCCGGTCAGCCGTCAAAAACTTGCAGAAGCACTAACCCGTGCAATCCGACATCTGATCCCGAAATCCATTATAATCGACACTCCGTCCAGAACTGTATCCTTTCATATCAGGGATATTACCTATATTGAAATAATCAATAAAGAACTGCAGATTCACCTTCAGGATGGTACTGTCACGAAGATATATAAGTCCCTTTCTGCAGTCCGTGAAATTCTGCCGAAAGATATCTTTGTACAATGTCACAGATGCTACATTGTTTCTCTGTATGCTGTCCGTTCAATCCGACGTTTTGAAATCACACTGAATAATCATGAAATAATCCCGGTCAGCAAATACAGCTACCGGGATGTCCAGGAACAATTACAGCAATACGCTGCAAAATGGTTTTAATTTCTCCAAACAGCTCAAAAATCATTTCATCTCTCGCAATTATCTTTTATCAGTCAATCAGCTATAAATGCAAACAGCAGAAAACGGCGGTCTTATCGACCGCCGTCCAGACTGTAAACAACCACCGTTTTAACCGGTGGTTGTTTACCAGTTTTCCTTCAGATTCCCAGAACAGCAGATATCTTAATCTCTTTTTCCGTTTCACTGAGGTCAAAATCGCCGCCGTCTTCCACAGTCATATGTACCTCATACAGTACGTCTTCGGATAATGTATCCGGTGTTTCACCATCTTCTGTCTGAATATGCCATTTCTCTGCCGGAACTTCCTTCAAGGTACCATCTGTACCATATGCATACAGCTTCAAAGAACCTGTTTCCCCTAAGATTCCTTTCATACGTATTGCAACGGTCGTATTCGGATGTACATTCTCAACCGTGATCGTATTCAGCCATCCTTCCACATCTCCCTGGCCACCGTCTGCTGCAAATTTCTCCTGGCTTAACACATTGCGCATTGCCTGATCCAGATCCACCTTGCGGTAAGGCATTTCCGGCAGATATACAAACCTGTCCTGAAGTCTCAGAAGTTCCAGATAACCGGTCGGACAATAGAGCGCATTTCCGCTGTTTCCCGCATACATACCGATAGCCATGTTGTTGTATCCCGGTTTGTCAGAAATATCCATGGTAAATGCAGTCTCGCCTGTCTCAAAATCAAGCATAATATACTGCCACATACCAGTTTCCATATCCTGAACATATCCGTAAATATATCCTGTTGCAGTGGACAGCTTCATCATGGAAGTATCAGACAGATCACTTCTGCACCAGATACTCTTCATCTCATATCCGTCCTCCGTCTTAACTGTATCCACACGTTCTATACCCGGCGCGATCATTTTATTGCCCTGTCTCAGCCAGCCCACATCATAAATATTCTCATAGCTTTGTATTGAGGAATCATTATCTGCTTCTCCAAGCTTCGCACTTCCTGCACCAAACCAGTTACATACGATCGTGCTTACTGTTCCCTCTCCATCATCATATACAATTGCAGAATTTTCCACAGACACCTGTGTACCTTCCGGAAGCTCATCTATAACAGGCATACTCGCAACCTGTTCTCCTGTTTTCATATCCACCGCAATAAGATTTACTGGATCCTGATTATCTGTAAACATAACCAGATCTTTGGTCAGAGACGGGGAACATCCACCTCCCCATGCAAGACCGCCACCTGTCGTCTCATCGCCTTCTTTGCTTTCCTTGGCACCCACACTTTTATAGGAAGTTTCCCAGACTTTTTTCACACCATTATCCGCCTGGAGCAGATAACACTTCAGATTTGTCAGAATGACCGCGCCCTCCTTAGATGCCGCAATACCATTCTCTGCACCCTCTCCCGGTTCCAGTTCATATACAAACACTGCATCTGACAGATCCACATCTTCTCCATTCAAGATCTTATCGATAGCTGCACGTGAAACATAGCCAAAGGTTCCCTGCTGTTTTCTGTCAGGATAAATGCGGAAGCCTCCTGTTGCAAACCAGAGATTTCCCTCATAATCAAAAACTACAGATAACAGATTCTGATCCAGTGTTTTTCCAAGTGCAGCCTCTGCTGCCGCTTTAATATCAATATCCAGCACTTTCTCAAATTCCGGAAGTACATTTCCCTCCTCATCTGTAGCCTTAAGCATAAGTACCCGATTATCGTTCGTCGGACACACCAGACGGTTACTCTCATCTACAAAGGAATAGGAACTCTGGATCAGATAATCTCCATTATCATGCTGTTTTGGAGAAAAATATCCCAGTGTCTGTGTTTCCTCTGCATTAATATCACGGATTGCCAGTCCACCAAGCAACGGAACTACTGCATGTCCGTAAGAATCAAAAAAGACTGCCGGGGAAGCATTGGGATTAACTTTTTCATAAGAAACATTGATCTCAGAATAAATATCAACAGGCAATACCTCATCTGTTGAATCTGTATTATAGCAGTCATGATGAATATTAGAATCACTGGCTGCCATATAAGGATTCACATCCATAGCCTTCGGTGTAAGTGTCTTTATAGGCAGTTCTGATGTCTGACCTGCATTTTCCTCTGTCTGTGTTTCGTCTACCTGTGTTTCCTCTGCACGTACCATATTTATTGACGGTTCAGATGTTGTAGCTGCTATAAAAGCGATCATTGCAAGAATTAAAGCTCTTTTCTTCATAATTGTTTTCCTCCTGAGTGTTTTTGTCATATTACATTTCTGCGTTCAAACCAGATGGAGAGTCCTTCTTTTATTTTCTGCTCTTCCACAGGTTTCATAAAAAAATATTCTATCCGCATCCTGAACGCATGAAGCGAAAAATCAAGATCACTGCACCAGATAATCCCACATTTCGGATACAGGGAACGGAGATGTTCTGCCGCATTCAGCCCAGACACACCTGGCAATGCAAGAAACACCACTGCCGGTACTGTTTTTCGTATCCGCCCAAAAAACTGTTCCTGATTCTGATAGATTTCAATCAATGGAAAAACTTTCTTTTCTGTACAGTAATTCCTGATATATTCCGCACAGTTCTGTCCTTCCTGTTCCTGATCAGTTAATATGGCAATACAATACACGACATCCCTCCTCTTCCATTTGATGTACTCCCATTTGTTATCCTCATTATAAAAAAGTCAGAAATTTTTTCAATAATTCTGTCACGAAACGACAGAAAATGACACGAATTGTAAATCTATGGTATTGTTTTGTGATATACTTATAGCAGAATTTTATGATATCAGGGTCAAAAGGTCAAAAAGTCGTTCGTGCTTGCACGATAAGACTTTTGAACTTGGGACCCGCCAAACATGAGGAAGCAGCGATTTACGTAGTAAATCAGCGGATTTCGAATGTTTGAGAATTGCGGGAGCTGCTTTGCAGCGAAGCAATTCGTAGATATCAAGTTAGGGGCAAAATACCTTTTGACCCTAACATCATTTTATAAACAAAGGAAGATTTACTATGAGAATTGCAATTGTTGATGATATTTCAGAAGAACGGACACTGTTGCGAACCAGACTGGAATCTCAGTTTTCCAGACGTAATGTCCATATAGATATATTTGAATATGAGAATGGAGAGACCTTCCTCACAGCAGCAAAGGAATGTCCGTTCACTGTAGTGTTTCTGGATATTTATATGAATGGTTCTAACGGGATTGATACAGCAAAAGAACTTCGCAGATCAGACACTGACTGTCTGCTGATCTTTACAACAACTTCCACTGACCATGCATTAGAGGGATTTCAGGTCCGGGCTCTCCACTATCTTGTAAAACCCTACAGTGAAAATGATATTTCCGCACTGACAGACGAAATCCTTTCCCGCATCCCGGATTCCGGGAAATATATAGATGTAAAGGTAAACGGCAGTAATATTCAGATCCCCTTTCGGAAAATAATCTACGCAGAGCATTTTTCCCATATGATCCACATCCACACTGCCGGTGAAAGGGAACTGGTCACCCGCCAGTCCTTTGATTCCTTCATAACCTCCCTGAAAATGGACTCACGTTTCTATCAGTGTAACCGGGGCGTTGTGATCAATCTGGAGCATGCCGTTGATTTTGACGGAACAGGCTTTCGCCTTGATAACGGAAGCAATGTCCCGGTCAGCCGGAAGCTTATCAAAAACGCCAGACAGACATTTATGGAATTTCTGTTCCAAAGGAGGTCCTGAAATGACTGACATACTTCGCCCTGTACTTGAACTTTCCGTAATCATTCCCGGCATACTGCTGGCATATCTGCCTGTAAAGAGCTATCTGAGACAGACACCGCTTAAGCTGACAGCATGGCTTCTTCCTCTTCTTGTGGGAATCTGTATTTTGGGAGGAGCAGTTTGCCATGCCCTGCAAATCCCCACCAGATGGTTCCTGTTTCCTCTGTTACCTGTGATTATGCTCATTTATCACAAAACACTGAAAATCTCTGTCTGGAAATCTGTCAGTATTTTTCTTGCAGTCTTTGCAGTTTTTACATGTGTCAACAGCCTGTCCCGGGCACTCAATGCATTTATGACTGCTGACCTGCATATTACAGAAAATGAACTGTGGTTTCACACCGGTGCCGGAATTTTCTATAACGTGATCTGTCTGCTGTTTGTTCTGGCATCCTGGTATCCTGCCTGCCACTGTGTACAGACAATGGTCACAGACGAGAACTTTGCCCAGACCTGGTACGTATTCTGGATTCTTCCGGTAATCTTCATCGGAGTAAATCTTTTTATGATTCCCAAATACCGCAGTACTTTATATACCGGACGGATCCTGCAGTGCTATATTGTTTTCAGTCTTGTATCACTCATAATCCTGCTCCTGTTTTATGCCATGTTTCTTATGATGGCAGTCAGCCTGAACAGAAATGCCAGACTTCAGCAGGAGAACCATTTTCTTTCCCTTCAACAGGAAAGATACGAGAATCTCTGCACGGCCATTGAAGAAGCAAGGCAGGCACGTCACGATATCCGCCATCATTTTGTCCGACTGTCCGCTCTGGCAGAACAGGGTGACATGGAAAAAATTAAAGAATATCTCTCCGCTGCAACCGGAAAAATCTCTGACTATAACCTGCATTTCTGTGAAAATCAGGCTGTTGACAGTATTTTCGGATATTATTCCGCCCTTGCAGAAAGAGAAAACATTCCTTTTCATGCACTGGTTTCCCTGCCTGCTGATCTTTCCATAGATGAGATCAATCTGTGCCTTGTGTTCTCCAATCTGCTGGAAAATGCCATCCAGGCAAGTGTGAAAACAGTACCCGCCCGCAGAAAGATTAATGTGGAAGTTTATCCCCACCATAATCATCTCCTTCTGATCCATGTGGAGAATACCTTCGATGGCAAAATACAGCAAAAAAACAATATTTTCCAATCCTCCAAACGCTCCGGAAACGGCATAGGAATCGAATCTGTCCGCCACATTACCGACAAAAACGGCGGTGCCTGTGACTTTACCTATAAAGATGGTATTTTCTCTGCAAAAATAATGCTCCGGATATAATCAGTTATTGATTATACCCGGAGCATTTTGTAAAAACACTCAAATTCATGCCAAACAGATAAAATCATCCGTTTCGCTACTTGCTTGATTCACTAAAATTATTCCATACACTCATCCAAAATTGCAGCCATCTTGTCGATGTGTTCTTTTGTGATCACAAGCGGAGGTACGATTCTCAGTACATCACTGCCTGCGGAGATCACCAACAATCCTTTTGCCAGCGCAGCCTTTACAACTTCACCAACAGGGCGGCCCTGGATCACGATTCCCTGCATGAAGCCCATGCCTCGTCTTGTTGCAGCGCATTCATGTTTTGCAACAATTTCATCCAGTTTCTGTTCCAGATATGGAGTCATTTCCTGTACATGTTCAATGATCTTATCATTCTTATAAATGTCAAATACTTTGCTGACTGCAGCACATACAAACGGGTTTCCACCATAAGTTGTACCATGATCACCTGGCTCCAGAGAAGCTTTGGCAGCTTTTTCGCTCAGTACAAACGCACCTACCGGCACACCACACCCAAGAGCCTTGGCACTTGTCATAATATCCGGCTGTACACCGTATGCCTGCCATGCAAAATAATGTCCGGTTCTTCCCATACCGCACTGGATCTCATCGAAGATCAGCATAATATCTTTCTCATCACAGATCTGACGCAGACCTTCCAGAAATTCCTTCTTTGCCGGATAGATACCACCCTCACCCTGAACAACCTCAGTGATAATTGCGCAGGTCTTATCCGTGATCTGAGCCTTTACGCTCTCAAGGTTATTGAAATCCGCAAACTTCACACCACCCATCAGAGGCTCAAAGGGCTCTCTGTAATGAGCAGTTCCTGTCACGGAAAGTGCTCCGATACTTCTTCCATGGAATGAATGGTTCATGGCAATGATTTCATGATCTGCATGTCCGTCACGTACATATGCATATTTCTTAGCTGCTTTTAAAGCACCTTCGATTGCTTCTGTACCACTGTTGGTAAAGAATGCCTTGCTCATTTTACTTGCCTTTACCAGCTTCGCACCTGCTTCGATGATCGGCTCATTGTAATATAAGTTGGAAATATGCATCAGCTTATCAATCTGATCTTTTAATGCTTCATCATATCCCGGATAGTGATATCCCAGAGAATTTACAGCAATACCTGCTGCAAAATCCAGATATTCCTTTCCCTCGGAATCATATAAATAACATCCCTGTCCCTTTTCAAAAACAACAGGAAAACGATTATAAGTGTGAAGGATACTCTCTTCGGATTCCTTCATCTGTTCATTCATGTTCATTGTAATATTTCTCCCCGTCTTCTCTCAGAATCGCAGTACCAATACCTTTGTTTGTAAAGATCTCCAGCAGTAAGCTATGAGGAATTCTTCCGTCAAGGATATGGACTCTGTTAACGCCTTCTTCAATGGCATCAATACAGTTTTTCAGCTTCGGAATCATACCTCCGCCTACATAACCGTCATCGATCAGTTTCTGTGCTTCATCTACATGAAGTTCAGAGATCAGGCTGGACGGATCATCTTTGTCTTTATAAACGCCTTCAATATCAGAAAGGAATGCAAGCTTCTCAGCATGAACAGCCTCTGCAATGGCACATGCAGCATCATCCGCATTAATATTATAAGTAGCGAACTCATCGTCATAACCTACCGGGAAAATGATCGGCAGGAAATCTTTCTCCAGAAGATCCTCCAGAATCTTCGGCTCAACCTTTGTAACTTCACCAACAAATCCGATGTCTCCACCCTCTGTCTGTTTCTTGCGGCATTTCAGCAGACCACCGTCTTTACCACTGATACCAACAGCATTTACACCAAGAGATTCCACCATGGCAACCAGTTCCTTATTCACCTTCGCAAGAACCATCTCTGCAATCTCCATAGTATCTTTATCTGTAACACGAAGACCGTTAATAAATTTCGGCTCCATACCAACCTTGCCAACCCAGCGACTGATTTCCTTACCACCGCCATGAACGATGATCGGTTTGAAACCAACCAGTTTCAGAAGAACAACATCCTTAATCACGTTCTTCTTCAGTTCATCATCCAGCATGGCACTTCCGCCGTACTTTACAACTACGATTTTACGATTAAATCTCTGAATATAAGGAAGTGCCTCGATCAGCACCTCCGCCTTGTCCAAATATTTCTGATTAACCATTATTCTCTCCTTTTTCCAGTCAATGTCTGGTCTCCATCCCTGCTTATTGCTTTTCGCAATTAAAGCAGGAGACTTACCTGATTCGGTTAAAATCACCCTTATTCACAGAATTTTGTTATGAACGGTAATCTGCATTGATTTTTATATAATCATAAGTCAGGTCACAGCCCCATGCAGTTGCTGTGGCATCACCCATCTTCACATCAGCGATTGCTGTGACAGCTTCCTCGGAAAGAATCTTCGTTGCCTCTTCTTCACTGTAATCCACAGCCACACCATTCTCAATAATCTGGATCTTACCAGCCTTACTCTCAAAGAACAGATCCACCTTCTCAGGATCAAACTTCGCACCGGAATATCCCATAGCACACAGGATTCTTCCCCAGTTTGCATCATGTCCGTAGATAGCAGCCTTTGTCAGAGAAGAAGTAACAACAGACTTGCTCAATGTAACTGCCTGCTCCTTAGACTCTGCACCAATGATCTTCACCTCAAACAGTGCAGTCGCACCCTCTCCGTCACCTGCGATCTTCTTCGCCAGAGTAGTATTGATATAATTCAGCGCAGCCTTGAAGGTTTCGTAATCCTCACCCTTCTCTGTGATCTCCGGATTCTCAGCCAGACCATTAGCCAGAAGAAGAACTGTATCATTGGTAGAAGTATCTCCATCAACAGAAACCATATTGTAAGTATCCTTAACATCCTCACTTAACGCTTCCTGCAGCATCTTCTTGGAAATCTTCGCATCAGTAGTAACAAACCCAAGCATGGTACACATATTGGGATGGATCATACCGGAACCCTTACACATACCACCAACAGTAACCGTCTTACCGCCAATTTCAATCTGAACAGCAACCTCTTTCTTCTTGGTATCAGTAGTCATGATCGCCTTCGCCGCCTCAGTACCAGCCTCCAGAGAACCATCCAGCTTCGGCGCCATCATCTTCACACCATTCTTAATACGGTCAATGGGAACCTGCATACCAATCACACCTGTAGAAGCAACCAGCACACTGTCAGCAGCCACCCCAAGAATCTCAGCAGCCGCATCTGCAGTCTCCTTACAATAACCATACCCTTCTGCACCAGTACATGCATTGGCAATACCACTGTTACAGATCACCACCTGTGCAGACGGATGATTATAAACAATATCCTGATCCCATTTAACAGGCGCAGCCTTCACCACATTGGTAGTAAAAGTCCCCGCAGCCACACATGGCACCTCACTGTAAACCATAGCCATATCCGTTCTGCCCTTATACTTAATCTCAGCCGCAGCCGCCGCTGCCTTAAATCCCTTAGCCGCCGTAACGCCACCATCTATAATCTTCATAATCAAATCCTCCTTACATATCCACAACTTCCCCAGACTGCCGCAGGTCCCCTGCGCAGTCGCCATCCAGTTACTGGAAAAGTCAGCTCCGGAAATTATTTGTTTTTGAACGCATTTGCAGGGACTGTAGTAACTCTTAGTGCTCAGGAATTTGCGTTGTGGAAAAAAAGCTCACTGTCTGAGCGCAGCGAGTTTGAGCTTTTTTTCCACGCTTTTAGCAAATTTCTGAACACTTAGAGTTACTAAGCCCCGAAACCGCGTTCAAAAACAAATAATTTCCGGAGCGTCCCTTTCCATTAATCTATCACGGACACATCGGCACCTGCAGCAGTCCCTCAGCCTCCTTAAATCCAAACATCAGATTCATATTCTGCACAGCCTGTCCCGCAGCACCTTTCACCAGATTATCCATAGCCCCCATCATAATAACTCTGTGAGTTCTGGGATCAATCTTAAAGTTCACATCCACATAATTACTTCCTTCCACACACTTAGTCTGCGGACAAACATCCTTATCCAGCACACGAACGAAAGTCTCATTCTCATAATACTTATCATAAACTGCCTTCACCTCTTCATAAGAAACATCCTTAGTCAGAGAAGCATAAGCAGTCACCAGAATACCACGATTCATAGGAATCAGATGAGGTGTAAAATTAATCAGCACCTCTTTGCCACACGCATAACCAAGCTGATCCTCAATCTCCGGTGTATGTCTGTGACTTGCAACACCATAAGCCTTAATATTCTCATTCACTTCACAGAACAGATTGGCAACCTTCGCTCCACGTCCTGCTCCTGAAGTACCGGACTTCGCATCAATAATAATGGTAGACGGATCGATCAGCCCTTCTTTGATCAGCGGATAAATAGAAAGTGTGGAACATGTGGGATAACATCCCGGATTCGCAATCAATCTTGCCTTCTTAATCTCCTCACGATTAATCTCACATAAACCATAAACCGCCTCATCAATAAACTGCGGAGCCTTATGCTCAATTCCGTACCATTTCTCATATTTCTTCACATCTTTAATACGGAAATCCGCACTCAGGTCAATAACTTTCGCCTTGGAAAGAATTCCTTCATTAATTAAAGAAGCACACAGTCCCTGAGGAGTAGCTGTAAAAATCACATCCACTTCATCAGCTAATGCTTCCATATTATCATCCATACATTTCGCATCTACCAGTTTAAAAAAGTTCTGATAAACATCTGCATATTTCTGGTCAATGTAACTTCTTGAACCATACCACGCAACTTCCACATCTTTATGTCCCAGAAGCAGTCTCACGATCTCGTTACCTGCATATCCTGTGGCACCGATAATTCCTGCTTTAATCATAATAATTTCCTCCATCTTCGCCTCATCCGGCGGTCTTCATTTCATAGTAAAACTTTACTCTATCAGAGTGCTGGACTAATTATACATCTTACCTGCATAATATGCAATAGTCATTTTTCAATGTTTTTACATGGATTCTATTTTGATTCACGAATTTCCCCCTGTCTTTTCCTATATTATGTTGCATATTTATGCAAAAACAGATAAAACTTTTTTGCATTTTTCTATTGCATATTTATAAAAAAAGGTGTATATTATCACTTGTTAAGCGGAATCACACGAAATCATCTTGTTCCGCATTGAATATTTATTCAAAAATTCCAATCAGAAATTACCGCATTTATTCAAAAATAATGCGCTGAACTCCCGACCTATTCATTTACTTTCGGCAAACGGATATCTCAGGAAATTTTTACAAATCAGGAAAATAATAAAATCCAATTTCAGGAGGAATACAATCATGAAAGAAAAAGTCGTTTTAGCATACTCAGGCGGTCTTGATACCACAGCCTTAATCCCATGGTTAAAAGAAACATTTGATTACGATGTTGTCTGCTGCTGCGTAAACTGCGGTCAGGGAAACGAACTAGACGGACTGGATGAAAGAGCAAAGCTTTCCGGTGCTTCCAAATTATATATCGAAGATATCGTAGATGAATTCTGTGATGACTTCATCGTTCCATGTGTACAGGCAGGTGCTGTATACGAACACAAATATCTCCTTGGTACATCCATGGCCCGTCCGGCAATCGCTAAAAAATTAGTTGAGATCGCACGTAAAGAAGGCGCAGTTGCTATCTGCCACGGTGCTACAGGTAAAGGTAATGACCAGATCCGTTTCGAACTTGGCATCAAGGCTCTTGCTCCTGACATCAAGATTATCGCTCCATGGCGTATGACAGACAAATGGACCATGCAGTCACGTGAAGATGAAATTGCATTCTGTAAAGCTCACGGAATCGACCTTCCATTCGATGCAAGCCACAGCTACAGCCGTGACAGAAACTTATGGCATATCAGCCATGAAGGTCTGGAACTGGAAGATCCTTCCCAGGCTCCAAATTATGACAATATGCTTGTTTTAGGTGTTACACCTGAGAAAGCCCCTGATAAAGAAACAGAAGTTACCATGACATTCGAGCAGGGTGTTCCGAAAACATTAAACGGCAAAGAAATGAAAGTTTCCGAAATCATCACTGAGCTTAACAAATTAGGCGGCGAGAACGGTATCGGTATCGTTGATATCGTTGAAAACCGTGTTGTTGGTATGAAATCACGTGGCGTATATGAGACTCCTGGCGGAACTATCCTGATGGCAGCTCACGAACAGCTCGAAGAACTTACACTTGACCGCGAGACAATGGAAACCAAGAAGAAACTTGGCAGCCAGTTCGCTCAGGTTGTTTACGAAGGAAAATGGTATACACCACTTCGCGAGGCAATCCAGGCATTCGTTGAATCCACACAGAAATATGTAACAGGTGAAGTGAAATTCAAACTGTACAAAGGCAATATCATCAAAGCTGGTACAACTTCTCCATACAGCCTGTACAATGAATCTCTTGCATCTTTCACAACAGGTGACCTCTATGACCACCACGATGCAGATGGATTCATCACACTGTTCGGACTTCCACTGAAAGTTCGCGCTATGATGTTAAAAGAAGTTGAGCAGAACAAGAAATAATTAATTGATAACAGCTTCAGCCAGATGGACACTTTATTCATCTGGCTGTTTTTATTACCTGATACAGTATTGCAATTCTGTAAAAAACGTCACAAAAAAGACACAGCCAGATGGCCATGTCCGTTTTTATCTGCTATGTTTATGATTATCTGCTTTCCAGTTCCGCACGTTTCTTATCGATAAGCTCCTGAAGTTTTTCCAGCTCTTCCACTGTAATCCCATCAGATTCCAGAAGCGCATTCATCATTTCCACCGGATTAATCTTTCTGCTTTTGGCATTTCCCTTTAAATAATCCTCTCTTGAAAGAAGAGGGGTATAATTTCTTGCATACACCTTGCCGTTCATTGAAGTTCCCGCAACCTGGATCAGGTTCTCTTTCAAAAGAAGCTCCAGGCATCTTCTTACTGTCGGCATTTTCAGTTCCGGTGCAATGTCATTGATCTCAAAAGCAGACAATGGTCTTCCCTCTTCCCAAAGCACATTCATAATATCATAACGTTTACCTTTTAAGATGTCCATCTTAAGATCTCCTTCCATTTTTAACCAGATATCACTATAATACAGAAATATCGAATTAATTACAATTACAGAGACCTTACACTGATTTACAGTCCTTTTACAAATTTGTTACCAAGTTTATCCGGACAATAATACATCTTTCTACACATCACGAATCATTTCGTCATAAAACAAGCTGTTTTTTCTCAAGACGGGCATATACCCACTCTCTGAAAAGTGTATAGATGACAGATACTGTCGGAATGAAGATCAGCATTCCCGCAATTCCCATCAGACTGCCGCCAAGTGTTACAGCTACCAGTACCCAGATGGATGGAAGCCCGACAGAACCACCTACCACATGAGGATAGATCAGGTTTCCTTCTATCTGCTGCAGGATAAGGAAAAGTCCCAGAAACAGAACTGCTTTTACAGGACTTATCATAAGGATCAGAAAAAATGCTACCCAACATCCGATAATTCCGCCAAACAGCGGGATCAATGCTGTAAATGAAATCAGGACACCCACCAGCATTGCATATGGAAAATGCAGGATTGTCATGGATACAAAGAACATACTTCCAAGAATCACAGCTTCGATACACTGTCCGGTAATAAAGCTGGAAAAAATCCTGTTTGCCAGATTCCATACATGTGCCAGGTATCTGACCGGTTTTTCCGGGAACATTGCGTACATTGCTTTTTTTATCTGCTGCAGGAGCTTTTCTTTCTGCAAAAGGACATAGCAGGCGAATACAAAGCCAATGGATACATTCATTGCAGTAGTCAGAAGTCCTATGGTGATGGACACTGTGGAGGAAACAATGTTATTGACTCCGTTCTTCAGTACGCCGAGTACAGAATCGATTATTTTTCCCGGCTCAATGTCAAGAGACTGCGCCCATTTCACAACTTCCGGATTGTTTCCGAATACATTGTCGATCCATTTCTGGAAAACCGGAATATTTTCTTCTATCTTTTTCGCTATGTTTACGAATGTTGCCCCCAGTTCCGGTACTACTACCAGCATAACGATCACGATTATACAGATCACAAAGCAGATAGAAAGCACCAGGCTGACCGGCCTTGCCAGTTTTTGTACTGTTTTTTTCTCTTGTTTCAAGGCTTTTCCGAACAGATGATGTTCTATGAATTTCATTGGAATATTGAGGATAAAAGCGATTCCAAAGCCAATGATGAACGGAAAGAGAAAGCCAAGCAGAACTCTGACAGTGCTGATGACTATGTGCAGGTTCTGGACACCCAGGTATAAGAGAATTGCGAATGCGATGAGCCATCGGATTTTTTTCATGTTTTCTTTGTCTAGCTGCATGTTTGTTTTTCCTTTCTTTTTGATATTGGAGAGTATTATATCATATTTTCCCCAAAAACGGACGCTTAGAAAAATATTTTATCTGCTATGCGGTTTCGGCATCTAAGAGATTCTAAGTCATCTGAAATCTGCTAAAAGCATGAGAAGAAAAGTCTATGATTGCTCGCTAGAGCTTGTTTGAAAAATGCTTTCCGCAAGATGTGCGTCACAATTTGTGGGAGATTTTGTCCGGATGAGGGCGTCGTAGTGGGCTACGACAACCGAATTCGGGCAAAATATACCGCAAAGTGGGGCGTACAGATTGTGGGAATGATTTTTCAAACAAGCTCTAGCGCTCAGGCAATGGACTTTTCTTCTTATAACGCAGATTTAAGAGGACTAAGAATCTCTAAAATGCCTGCAAATGCATAGCAAATAAAATATTTTTCTAAGCTGGTAATTGGAAGGTGGAAAATATCGCATCAATTCGCATGTTAAAAGCCTACATGAACAAGAAAAACTTTAAATATGAAAGAGATTGTATAAGTTCACATGGGATATCATATACTTTATATAAATTCTGCCAGCAAAATGCTTTGCAGACTATGAATTATCAAAGAGCAATGTAAAAAAGAATAATAAATTAAATCGCAGAAAGGAATTGACAGTTAACTGCAAATATTTTATAATCATTTTATAAACAATATAAGTAAACTTATATATGTCCATAATCGGTTGGACGTTTCTACCAACTACCGTAATAGTTGTCTATAAGTTCTCTCCCCAGGGAGAAAGAATGAGGTAAAGGCAGCATCGGTAGATTTTTTTTGCCTTTCCTTAACCACAAAGAGGAGGTATGATTATGAACGAACGGACTTTTGTTTTAAAGGGAACGATTTGCTACAGTAATTCTCTGACAGAACTTTCCATCACTGAAAATGGATATTTAGTATGTGAAGATGGGCGATGTGCAGGGGTGTTTGATGAGCTTCCTGAGAAATTTGCAGGAATCTCATGTACAGATTTTGGCGATGAGCTGATCATTCCGGGACTGACTGATCTGCATCTTCATGCTCCGCAGTATACGTTTCGTGCCTCGGGTATGGATCTTGAGCTGCTGGACTGGTTGAATACTTATACTTTTCCGCAGGAAGCGCGTTATGAAAATACGGAGTTTGCAAAAGAGGCTTATTCTGTTTTCGCTGAGGATATGAAGAAGAGCCCGAATACAAGAGCATGTATTTTCGGAACTCTGCATGTCCCTGCTACCGAGATCCTGATGGAACAACTGGATAAAACCGGAATAAAGGCTATGGTCGGCAAGGTAAATATGGACCGTAATGGTTCTCCGCAGTTGCAGGAAGAGAGTGCTCAGGCTTCTGCTGATGCTACGGTTCAGTGGATTGAGGATACGCTTGATAAGTTTGAAAATGTAAAACCGATCCTTACCCCGAGATTTACTCCGTCCTGTTCTGATGAGCTGATGGAGAAGCTTTCGGAGATTCAGAAAAAGTATCATCTGCCGATGCAGTCTCACCTTTCTGAGAATTTCGGTGAAATTGCCTGGGTGAAGGAGCTTTGCCCGAATACACATTTTTATGGAGAAGCATATAGCCAGTTTGATCTTTTCGGCGGTGACTGTCCGACGATCATGGCTCATTGTGTTCATTCTTCGGATGAAGAAATTGCCCTTATGAAAAAGCAGGGCGTTTATATTGCTCATTGTCCGCAGTCTAACACAAATCTCGCCTCAGGTATCTCTCCTGTGAGACGTTATCTGGACGAAGGTTTACACATCGGACTGGGATCTGACATTGCAGGTGGAACTTCCGTTTCTATTCTGCGTGCTATGGCTGATGCTATTCAGGTTTCCAAGCTGTACTGGCGGTTGGTTGATTCTTCCATGAAGCCGCTTACTGTTGAAGAGGCCTTTTATATGGGAACAGAAGGAGGCGGTTCCTTCTTTGGAAAGGTTGGAAGCTTTAAGGAGGGGTATGAATTTGATGCGGTTGTGCTTAATGACAGCACTATTCCAACTCCACTGAAGCTCTCTCCGAGGGACAGACTTGAAAGACTGATCTACCTTTCCGATGACCGTAATATTACCGCTAAATATGTAGCCGGAAGAAAGATTCTGTAACTGCAGGAAATACAGATTCTGATGGTGTTTTTCCGGCATATCGTTAACAAAACGATATGCCGGGACGATTGATTCCAGGAGTTTCACCCTGTTTTTTCGGGATGATTATCTGAGGCACCACAAAACGGCCGGCAATTTTTAAAATCAAAAGGGGGAAAGATTATGAATCTTGACAAATTATTCCATCTCAAAGAGAACCACACAGATGTAAAGACCGAAGTTATGGCAGGTATTACCACATTCATGACAATGGCATACATTCTGGCTGTAAACCCAAACATTCTGGAAGCATCCGGCATGGACAGAGGAGCTGTTTTTACAGCGACCGCACTGTCATCCTTTATTGCCACCTGTCTGATGGCTGCGCTTTCTAATTATCCATTCGTTCTTGCACCTGGCATGGGCCTGAATGCCTACTTTGCCTACACTGTTGTTCTTGGCATGGGTTACAGCTGGCAGCAGGCACTGGCAGCTGTATTTGTAGAGGGTATTATTTTTATCCTGTTATCTCTGACCAATGTGCGTGAGGCAATTTTCAATGCGATCCCAATGAACCTGAAACATGCGGTATCTGTTGGTATCGGACTGTTTATTGCTTTCATCGGACTGCAGAATGCTAAGATCGTAGTTAACAACGACTCCACTCTGGTAAGTGTATTTTCCTTTAAATCCTCCGTTTCCGGCGGAACCTTCAATACAGAAGGAATTACAGTTCTTCTGGCGCTGATCGGACTTCTCATCACTGCCATCCTTCTTGTTAAGAGTGTAAAAGGAAACATTCTCTGGGGTATCCTGATCACATGGGGACTTGGCATTATCTGTCAGTTGACAGGACTTTACAAACCTGATCCTGCAGCCGGCTGGTTCAGCCTCCTGCCTGATTTTTCAAACGGAATCTCCATTCCAAGCATGGCTCCCACATTTATGAAAATGGACTTCTCCATTGTCTTCACACTTGATTTCGTAGTCATTATGTTTGCATTCCTGTTTGTAGATATGTTCGATACACTTGGAACATTGATCGGTGTTGCTTCCAAAGCTGATATGCTTGACAAAGAAGGCAAACTTCCAAACATCAAAGGTGCTCTTCTTTCTGACGCAGTAGGAACTACAGTAGGTGCTATGTGTGGTACTTCCACAGTTACTACTTTCGTAGAGAGTGCTTCCGGTGTTGCTGAAGGCGGACGTACAGGACTTACTTCCCTGGTAGCAGCCATCCTCTTCGGATTATCACTGCTGTTATCCCCGATCTTCCTGGCAATCCCGTCCTTTGCCACAGCACCGGCTCTGATCATCGTTGGATTCCTGATGCTCACATCAGTAACCAAGATTGACTTCAACGACATGACTGAAGCAATCCCGGCATTTATCGCGATCATCGCAATGCCATTCCTGTACAGCATTTCTGAAGGTATCTCCATGGGTGTTATCTCCTATGTGATCATCAACGTTGTTACAGGAAAAGCAAAAGAAAAGAAGATCAGTGTACTGATGTATGTACTTGCTGTGCTGTTCATTCTGAAATATATCTTTATCTGATCCGGAATAAACAGTCAGACACTTACAATTCCATATTTGAAAAAGAAGTCTCCTGCAGAGGCTTCTTTTTTATTTCCCGGAATTGCATTCATGGAATTACTGCAATAATCTTCTTTCCCTTTCTACATCTGTATTGTATAATTGTGAAGGCGTTTATTCATTTTTGTTTTATCCGCCTATACATTATCAGGAAGGATTATTTACATCATGCAAAAACAACAGATACCTTTAAAAAATTCACTGCTTCTGCTTCTTACGGCAACTGTGTGGGGAATTGCCTTTGTCGCTCAGAGCGTGGGAATGGATTATGTGGGTGGCTTCACCTTTAATGCAGCCCGCTCCCTGATCGGATCCGCAGTTTTAGTTCCATTGATCTTTGTCTTTGGTCAGAAAAACAGCTCCGGCAAGTCATCCTCTGACACATCAGTCTCACCTTCACAGAATCGAAAAGATCTGATCGCCGGCGGCATTATCTGCGGTATTTTCCTCTGCCTGGCAAGTAATTTTCAACAGTTCGGCATTAAATATACAACTGTAGGAAAGGCAGGTTTTATCACTGCCTGTTATATTGTGATCGTGCCAGTGCTTGGACTGTTCCTCGGAAAAAAATGCAGCAAATTCATATGGGCTGCTGTTGCAATGGCTCTGGTCGGTCTTTATCTTCTGTGCATTACAGATGGTTTCTCCATCGGAAAAGGTGATATGCTCGTACTTATATGTGCATTTTTATTTTCTGCACACATACTGGTCATTGATTACTTTTCTCCAAAAACAGACGGCATAAAGCTTTCCTGTATTCAGTTCCTGACCTGCGGAATCCTCTCCGGCATTCCCGCACTAATATTCGAACATCCGGATTTTTCTTCCATTCTTGCCGCATGGAAGCCAGTCCTCTATGCAGGTGTCATGTCCTGCGGTGTGGGCTACACTCTTCAGGTCATCGGACAGAAGAACATGAATCCGACTGTGGCATCCCTGATCCTCAGCCTGGAATCCTGCATCTCCGTCCTGGCCGGGTGGATCATCCTCGGTCAGAGACTAAGTACAAAAGAAATCCTTGGATGCGTCATTATGTTTGCCGCAATTATCCTCGCCCAGCTACCACAGAAACAATCTGCATAATATCGTGAAAATTCATCAGGTCCAAGTATAAATCCAGTTTATGAAAACAAAAACCGCCTTGATATTGATTATTAATTAATCAGTAGTCGGCGGTTTTACATAATTATGCACTTAATTATAAGAGAATAGTTTTAAGTTCATCAGCAAAAGTCTTAATTAATTATACTGTTGTTGGATACTCTATTTCCAACATCATTTTTTCGTCTGAATCTTCAAGTACCAGCTCATAAACAAATCCATTTTTCTGTACTTTGTCTGTCAGATCTTTGCCATTTATCGTCACTTTTTTAATCTTTTTCTCTGTGAGCCAGACAACATTCCCTGTTTCTGTAATTTTGAAAGAGGTTATATTTTCTTCGTTTTTCTGCGTTTCTACTGCAAGAAATCCTGTATATTTTTCAACAAGTCCAAGACATGCGAAAGGTCCATCATTCGGGAGAAGTATATAGTAAGCATATTCTCCTGCATCTAACGCAATCTGTTTTTTCTGCCCTCCACACAGAACTTCAGCATTTTTTGAAAAATAATTATATAACCAGTATGTTTTAGTGTCATCTAATTCCGAAATATCTTTTGCAGAAATAACAGTTTCCTGTTTTTCTTTTGTTAGATTAAAAGCGGTAATGACACCACCAAACTTATTGCCGGACCAGATACCAACATTCTGAAGTTTTAGAATTCCTATCTGTAATGGATTTGTAAAAACGGTATCTTCCGTTGGCTTAGCTGCTCTTTGCATCAAAAGAAGTCTTCCATTTTGATAACAAAGCTTTTTAACCACATCCGCATTTGTCTCTCCGATTCGGTCACTGAAATATACCGGTCCTCCGCTGACTGCACGCAAAAGACTGTGTTTTACTGCATCCGGATGCATGGTCCAGAACATATCCCAGTCACAATGGTAGATTTCATTATGATATAAGGCATTATATGCATTCTGAAGAAGATGTTCTGCAAAACCACCTTCACGATTTGGAACGAAATCATCGCTGTTTCTGGAAACACCTGTACTTGGTCTAGCAACAATACTTTCCATGGCCATGCCCATACAGTTGATGACATTTCCATTCATCACTTCCGCACCTTTGTCCAGCTCACGATTCATACCTCTTGCAGCACTTGCAGTTGGCTGATCCTGCTGGAAATAGATTGGAACAGCACTTTGTCCATCTACTTTTACAAAATCAATCTGTTGCTTTTTTAACAGCTGATACCAGTTGCGATAAAATCCGGCTCCATTTACAGGATTTGGGACAAGTCTTCCATTTACAGTGGCATATAAATGGTTATTTTCCAGTTGTGCGAGTTCACTATCAGGATCTACACCTGCCCAGTATCCCCCAAATGCATGCCATACACCAAACCATGAAATATTACTTTTCTGCTTGATATCTGTAATCAATGCATCAAAACCATTTGGGAATTTTTCTTTATCCGGTTCATATGCACAAAGCATATCATCTCTGCCGTTCATCCAGCCATCATCAAAAAGCATCCATCTTACAGGAACTTGTTTTTCAATCAGTTCTTCAGCTTTTGCGCGAAACTTTTCTTCGTTGATTTCTTTATAAAATGCATCCCAGCTGCACCATCCAAGATACTGCAGAAATTCTGGAAAAGTGCGTTCTTCTCTCAGTGGAATACCGAAAGCTTTGCTCAGGTATTGAAAAATCTTTCTGATTGCTTCCTCTAACGTATTTCCGTCTGTAATCAGATAAACGGGTTCATCCAGTTCTCTGAGACCGCCAACACCTGCCTCCATCTTCAGATACATTCTGTTCTGGACTTTCCCACTACAGACAGTTGTTTTAAAAATTTTTCCAACCATTGGAAGAAAACATGAGTAATGATCATTTTGTCTGCAAAAAATAATCTGTGTTTTTTCTGGCACTTCATTTATTTCAGTAATAAAAGCGGGTCTTGTCCACCATTCATTAAACATGTACATGCATGTCATTTTTTCGGGAATTTCATCAAGTTCAAGTGCAATCTGTATTGGTGCATCAAGTGCCAGCCCCGTCATATCCCATGTGTCTTTGCGGGAAATATTTAATTTTAAGCTTCCGATTCTGCAGCCTTCTTGTTCCTCTTCAGTAAAGCAAATCTGGTAATTATCTTTGGTGCAAATTTCTCCTGTCGAAGACAAAGCAAAGTATTGTTTTTCATTCAAACAATTAATCTGAATATTAGACTTTATACATCTCATAGTTATTCTTCCTATACCTGATAATTTCCGTGTCACTGTTTTGCAAATAATACACAGATGCCACTTTTATGATACATTTCAATAATATGCTCTAGATGTTCCCGTGTGCAGGAAAGATACTGTGCCTGGCAATCCAGGCACATATATTTCCTTGAAGCGATTCCGTAAAGCTTACGGTGCAGTGCAATCTCATCTGACTGTAAATTTTTCTGACATTTCATGCACAGATAATCACTCATTCCAATTCTCCTTCTGGAACTACTTTACATCGATAAACACTACATCCGTGTGACGGAACTGTCTTTGCAAATACTTCTTTCTGAATTCCAAGATCCTTATGATTAATACAGTCATAAAAATTCAAATTGCATCTGGAATTGAGAGAGAGTCCGATATCCCAAAAATCAACAGCACATTTTTCCGGAACATCTCCCATGTTGAAAAATGCAATTGCAAGGTCACCGTTGCTTAAGAATTTTACCAGAACATGCACTTCCGGACTATTAGACTCACAATGAACCTCATAAGACTGGCGGCATTCGATATCCTGATTGATTGCAATCAGATCCTCATTAAGCAGGATTGCTTTATCCTGTTCCGAAATTTTTCTGATATCACATCCGATCATTAATGGAGAATTCATCATTGCCCATAATGCAAAATGTGTCTGATATTCCTCTGTGCTGCATCCGCCAGCAGCAATATACTCATTGCCACCTGCTCCATGCATTCCTACAACCAGCATATCCATATCATTATGGCAATATGGTGCAGAGTATGGCATTTTATCTAACTGGGATAATGCAATATCTTTGATAGAGTTCCATGAATCATTGATATCTTCTGTAGACCGGAACAGATGCGCACCTGTAGATTTTATCCAGTTATAAACATCATAAAATCCCCATTCACAGGCTGAGAATACAATGTCACGACCGCAATTGGCAAGCGCAAGACCCATGCGACGATATAAGGTCTGTACATCCTGGCGCTGCGGTTTAAAGCAGTTGTCATATTTCAGAAAATCTACTCCCCACTCAGCAAATTGCTTTGCATCATCATATTCATGTTCAAAGCTTCCCGGATAATCTGCACAGGTTCTGGTTCCGCAGCAGCTATACATACCAAACTTGAAACCATTTGCATGAACATAATCAGCAACTGCTTTCATTCCGTGAGGAAATTTTTCAGGATCAGGTACCAGACGCCCATGATCACGCTGTTTCAGACTCCAGCAGTCATCAATTACAATGTACTCATAACCTGCTTTCTGGTAGCCCATTGCCTTCATCTGATCCACAATTTCAAAAATCAGCTCTTCATTAATATTTTCAGTAAATGTATTCCAGGAGTTCCATCCCATTGGTGGAACCGCACACATATTTTTTCGATTCATTTATAATTTTCCTCCTGAGGTCGCAATTCCTTCTACAAACTGTTTCTGGAAAATAAGATAGAGAATTAACATAGGCAAAACTGCCATTACAGCCCCTGCCATGATTTGCGGATAATTATTTGTAAACTGTCCCTGAATTTTTGATAAAGCTGCTGTCAATGTTGTTGCATCGGCTTTCGGGCAGACGATCATTGGCCACATCAGGTCTTTATAAGCAAATAATGCAGTAAAGATACCAAGAGATACCAGAGAAGATCTGGTCAGCGGAAGCATAATATAAAAGAACTGTTTTGGTATGGAACAACCATCCAGTTCCGCTGCTTCTTCCAGGGATTTTGGCAGGCTTTGATAGCTTTGCTTGCAAAGATAAGTGCCGAATGCAGTGACAATACCAGGAAACAGCAGTGCGAGCTTCGTATTCAGCATATGCATATTTGATACCATCAGATACTGTGGAATAATGAAAATCTGTCCAGGCACCATCATCTGAATCAGGATCAGAGAAAAGAAAAACTTTTTAAATGGAAAATGCAATCGCGCAAATGCATATCCTGCAAGTGTAGCAGTCATGCAGGCGCATACAACACGCAGAAAGATTGTGATCAGGGTATTTTTATAAAGTATCAGGAAATTGTAGGATTTCCATACTTCGGAAAAGTTTTCAAAATGCCATCCGTTATGTGGGAAAATCAAAAACGGATTAATGGAGATTGCTTCACTTTTTGTTTTTAATGCGGTCAGTATCATCCATGCAAATGGAATCAGCATGATCAGTGAACCTGCAATCAAAATAATATGTATGATTAATGAAACGGTTCTTTTTTTTTCTGTCATATCTTTTTCTCCCCCTTATTCATAGAATACCCATTTTTTCTCAGATTTCTGAAGAATAATGGTCAATATTCCAATGATACCCATAGTGAAGATAACGATTGCTGCACCGTATCCACGGTTGGACTGCTCAAATGCGTATTCATAGAATAGATAGGTAATAGTTTTGACTGAAGGCCATGCACGGCTTGTCTGATCCATGATCATAAACGGAAGGTCGAAAAGCTGAAGTGCTCCAATTAGACCAGTCTGTAAAACAAAGAAGATCATTGGTGAAAGAAGCGGAACAGTGATATATCGGAATGCCCGGATACCAGTGCATCCGTCCATCTGTGCAGCTTCATAATAATCTTTTGGAATATCCTGAAGGCCTCCGAGGAAAAGAATCATATTATTTCCCAGAGCACCCCAGACACCAACGATAACTACAGAGAGCATTGCAATCTTGGGGTTTGTGATCCAGTTGATTTTTACATTCAGAAGGTGATTTAAAAGACCATAATCCTGGTTATACATCCATTTCCATACCATGGCGATTGCAGCTGGCGCACAAACCATAGGAAGGAAAAATATCATACGATAGACGCTACGGAATTTCATTTTTCTGTTCAGAAATACTGCCAAGACAAGAGGAATGATTAATGTTAACGGAATGCTCAGCAGAGAATAACGGATAGAATTCCATAAACATTTAAAAACTTCCGGATCATGAAACAGCTTTGTATAGTTTTTTAAACCGATCCAGACATTACCGATACCAAAATCACCTGTCTTGCAGAAAGATTGATATGCAATCTGAATCATCGGATAGTAATTCAATATTAATAAACCGATAATTGTTGGCATAATAAACACAATTCCCCAGAATGCCTGTGATTTTTGACGACGTGTCATCTTTTTTTTCATATCAGACTCTTCCTTTCTAAAAAGCTTGTCAAGCGGATATTTGCAATCCGCTTCACCACTTGCTCATAACGTGTCTTCTGAATATTATTCTTCAGAAATTGTTTCGTTCATTTCTTCCGCACACTTTTTCAGAATAGTTTCCATCTGATCTGGTTCATTCCATGCTTCTACAAGTGCATCCGATACATCAGATTCCCATGTTCCGGTACTCTTTGAATATGGACGAAAAACCAAAGTTCCTTTTTCTTCGATATCAATAAAAGGAGAGATATCCATTCCATCATAAGCATTTGCGAATTCACCGGAAACACCTTTATACGCAGCCATTGTTACGCCTAATTCAGCCTGCTTTTTCTGTCCTTCTTCAGAGCAGAATTCAGAAATCAAAGACCATGCAGCATCTGGATCCTTAGTCTGGGAATAGGCAGCCCATCCGAGTCCATTGTAGATAGAGCAACGTTCTTCTGATTCGCAGGTTCCATTTTTGTTTCTGTCAGTATATGGCAGCATAGCCCATGCATAATCAGATGCATGATCAGCAGTATAGAAGTTGTTTATACACCAGGATCCCTGACAGATCATACCAACAAGACCTGAAAGGAACATAGTGTCACCACCGGTAGATGCCATTGCGTCCTGAGAAGGGCAGGCTGGAAGAATTTTGTCGCCGACAAACTTCATAGCTTCGATGGTAGCATCTTCGTCATATCCTGATTTGGTTTTATCTGATGTAATAACTTCTCCACCATAAGAATAAATGATGTTGTACCAGGTATCCTGATTGTTACCTACATTACAGTAAGTTCCATATACTCCATCGTCAGCACCTTTATCTGTGATTTCCTGAGCAGCCTCTGCGAAGTCATCCCAGGTCCAGTCTTCGGACGGATATTCAACACCATATTTATCAAAGATTGCTTTGTTATATACCACTGCGATAGTGTCATGATCTTTTGGAATCGCATAGTGAACTCCGTCTTTTGTATACAGTTCTGTAATTCCGTTAAAATAGTTGTCCATATTGATTGCGTCATCGCTTTCAATATAATCATTCAGATTCAGAAGAACATTGGAACCTTCAAATTTCAGTGCATTGTTAGAATGCATCCAGAAAACATCCGGCATTTCACCACCAGAGACACCAGCTTCCAGCATTGTCCAGTAGCTGTCCCATCCGAGTACATCAAATTCAACCTTATATCCATTTTCTTCTCCCCATTCATCTGCAATCTGCTGAAGTCCGTCAAGCTGGTTGTTATCCCAAATTGCTACGGTAATGGTTTTTTCTGCAGCATTTACACAAACAGTCTGACTGCCAATTACAGTTGCTATCAGTAATAAGGTTGTGAGTTTTTTGTTCATAATATCTTTTCCTTTCACTTTGAAATGTTTTTTTGTTATAAATGATACGTATCTTCAAGCTGAATTTATTATATATTATTATTATTTACATAACAATGACATAAAAAATCTAAAACATGCTATAATTCACATATAAGATTTTGATAAAATCATGTTAAAAACAGTATGGTTTTTTTTGACTTTATATGTTAAAATCAGATATACTTTTTTGAATTTTATATGTCAGAACCAACTATTTTCTCAATTGGATTTTTTGAATTTTTTCGAGTATCTGTTTATAAAAAATCAGGAAGGAGAGTTTCTATGGTAAATGTTAAATATACGAACAGTCAGGAATATCGTAGTCTGGAAGATTTAAGCCTTTCTTCCATGGAACTGGATCTGGTTCATATGGGAAAAGAACAATGCCTGCCATACCATGCCTGCTCCGCAACCAGAGAAGAATATATTATTCATTTTATTATATCGGGAACTGGCTTTTATTCAGTGGAAGGTGTTACTTATTCTATTAGTCCGGGGCATATGTTTCTGATTTCTCCTGGTGTTCCAACAGTATATTGTGCGGATGTCAATGATCCATGGAGTTATATGTGGATTGGATTCAAGGGATTGCGTACAAACGCGATTTTAAAACAATGCGGATTTTCGAAGAATCGTCTTGTTTTACCCTCTCCAGACAAAGATAAACTTCATCAATGTTTTGATGAATTATTTGACCACGTTGTTCAGGATTATGCAGGAAGCCTGTTTCGAGAAGCTGCGCTTTTGAAGCTTATGGCATTACTTGTAAATACTCATCAGGAATTTCTGAAGCAAGAACGCGTCCAGGATGATTATTTAGGAAAAAACCAGCATCTGGATGCTGCAATAGAATATATCAATACTCACTATATGAAAGATATTAGTGTTTCAGATATAGCAGAACACATTGGAATTTCTCAGGGGTATCTGAACCGTATTTTTAATGAGCGTGCAAACATGACAATCCGAAACTACTTACTGGAATTTCGGATGTACAAAGCGGCAAACCTTCTTGTAGGAACAAATTTATCTGTAAAGGAGATTGCTGACAATGTCGGATATACGGATCAGCTCGTCTTCTCAAAGGCGTTTAAACGACAGTTTGGATTAAGTCCTAAGAATTACCGCACATACCGGTATTCGCTTGAAAACCTTTGATAGAAGAATGGATTATGTCTTCAAATTCAATTCAGATTTTATTTCAAAACGTCATCTGGGAAAGTTGAGTTAATAATCTATAAATGAGCAAGTTCGCGATTTTGCATAAAAAGAAAGACACCTTAAATCGTTCGTGTTGTATAATGAAAGTGACGAAACAAACATTGCAACATTTACGAAAGAAGGTGCCTCTCGCAAATACTATACATCATTCTATAAATGAGCAAATACCGAAAAGTGCACAAAATTTGTAGTTGGTTGTACATATTATGTGAACATTAAACTGCTTTATACCTTTTACTGACCGCATATCACGGATTCAATTGTGCAGTTTTCAAATTTGCTCATTTATAGCATCATTCTACATTCTTATACAACCAATTTAAGAAATTAAATTTATGCAAATCTTTTTCGAACAGAGTGATCGGTCATCTCATGAGTATCCTGAGCAGTATCTTTATCTCAGGTTACCATGGAAAAACTACTGACTTTGCACAAAACAGTTCCTGCCACAGAACTACCATCGCACATTTCCTCAATTCCGGGAAATGGGATGATACATTACTTGAAAATACTTTAAAAACCTCCGTAGTTGAAATTATTTATTCAGAAGCACAGCGCACCGGAAAGCCTGTTTTCTGTATTGTGGATGATACCATAGCTTCAAAGACAAAGCCTTCGTCACAGGCTCTGCATCCAATTGAAGATGCGTATTTCCACCAGTCCCATTTAAAGGGAAAACAGGATTATGGTCATCAGGCGGTTGCTGTTATGCTTTCGTGCAATGGCATTGTCCTAAACTATGCTTTTGTACTGTACAATAAATCCATTTCCAAGATTGATATTGTGCAGAGCATTGCAAAGGAACTGCCAGAACCTCCAGTCATGTCGTATTTCCTTTGTGACTGCTGGTATGTTTCTGAAAAATTAATCAACACATTTGTACAGAAGGGGTTCCATACCATTGGAGCTTTAAAAACAAACCGCCTGCTGTACCCGTCAGGAATGAAAAAGAAGCTCAGCGAACTTGCTGCTGAATTATCGGTAACAGAGAAGGGATTTGACCTTGTGACAGTCAAAAAACGAAAATATTATGTGTACCGGTATGAAGGAAACCTGAATGGTATCGAAAATGCGGTTGTTCTTTTAAGTTATCCTGAAAAGGCATTTGGAAATCCCAAAGCACTGCGGGCTTTTATCAGCACAAACGTGGCATTATCAACGCTGGAGATCCTTTCCTGCTATGTGTGCAGATGGCCGATTGAGGTCTTTTTCAGACAATGTAAGACCCGGCTGGCACTGGATACCTACCAGATACGTTCCTCAAAAGGGATCCAAAGATACTGGCTGCTGATGTCAATGGCACATTATATCTGTGTTATAGGCACTGGACGATATCAGTCTTTCCAGGAAGGACATCAACTGATTCGCAGTACCATTCAGCAGGAAAAGTATCAATATCTGTTTCAATGTGCAAAATCCAGTATTGATTTTGAAGCGTTTATGAAATTAGCAGGATAGTTTTGTGCATTTTTTCAAATTTGCTCATTTATAGCAGGATATATTATCCTGTCAA